>ENA-ORCQ01000182-ORCQ01000182.1-marine-metagenome-genome-assembly--contig:-NODE-182-length-32840-cov-4.229436_pt1 | contig 32840 bp, 20 predicted proteins | sample MGYA00237780_ERZ508510 | MGnify/ENA primary metagenome ERZ508510 (study PRJEB26181, sample SAMN06268981) | marine metagenome | isolation source: Tt an E2 anaerobic enrichment on eucalyptus from sediment...
CGGTATTGTTAGGCTCATACCAGTTCATCTGACTATTCGGTTCGGGTGTAGTTCCGGTTAAGTAATAATAACCGTCGTCGGCCAAATAAATATACGGATCGCGAATCCATCCATCTTTTATGTGAATTGCATTTTTATGCTTTTTAAAGGCCTTTTTTTTATCTGAAAAATCCTCTTTTGATTTTGTACCGGTTAGTTTTTTAAAAATGTCAATTTCTTCCTGACTATAGGCAGTTCCATCCATTCTGAATAAATCATGAAACCAAAGTTCCGGTTCGGGGAAGGCTTCCCAGGGTTGAATTACATTTCCTTTTTTACGCTCTTCTTCAACATTTACCCCTTTCCTGCTGCTCCATGGCCAGATAGTTCCTGACTCCCCGGAAACAAATCCCCAGTTTATAGCTCCAACATTTTCATCCTTTAAAACAGGTAAATTTTGCTCAACTGTACTTCCGTTTGTTCGTGCCAGCCATTCGGTCATTATTACCGGACGGCCATCCTTTTTATATTCATTAATAAGTTCCAGCATTTTTTCCGGTGGACTGTAAGAATGAATTGAATGCAAATCAGCATTTACTCGATTAATTTTAATATTCAGCTCTCCGACAGCACCTGCCGTAGTGGATGTAATCGGTTGAGACGGATTTACCTCACGTGCCCAAACCCATGAATCGTACACCAATTGATTTGACTGATCTCCAAAAGCTCCTTTTGCTTCTGTGCCGTTCATTTCTCCTTCTACACCCCGACCCCGGCCCGGCTCGTTATATAATTCCCACATTAAAATACGATCATCGTTTCTAAATCTTTCTATGGTTTTTTGGACATAACCTTTTAGCCGGGAAATTTCTTCCGGTTTTGCTTCACCATTTGCGTACCGAACTGCCAACTCTCTGGCCGGACAATTTAACCATCCTGAATTGTGATAGCCCGGAACCGGGAGTGGTTGTTTTCCTAACCTTGGATTAGGATGGTGGCAATCATCGAAAAAAACAAAAAATGGTCTAATTCCGTGGTTGTCGCAAATATCAAGAAATTCATCTATTCTCTGATATAGTCCTTGCTCATCATCCGCCCAAACTATATCGTGCAAATAAACACGGAGCGTATTCATACCAATTTCTTCTGCCCACGCCAGTTCCAAATCAATTCTTTTAGGATCCCAGCTTGATTCCTGCCACATATCGATTTGATTAATTGCTGTGGCCGGATAATAATTACATCCTACCAGCCAGGGTTGTTTTTTGTACCATTTATTAATTCTTTCTTTGCTCCATTGCCCGGAAACCGGGGTTTGCGTGTTGATGTTCTGTGCACAAAGCAATAAGGTAGTTGTAATAAAAAAAAGATTCAATAAAAACTTTTTCACTTCTATTTCATTTAGTTTTTTGCAGTTCTTATTTCCCGAAAAAATGTAAAAATATTAATTCGTTCTCAATTATTTTTTTTGAGTGTAATTCCTCTGATATCAATTGGATTTTAAAAACTTACTAATCTCATTAATTCCATCTATCTTTAAAAAATATATGCCCGGCCTTAAAACAGTAACATCTACTGAAGTTTTCGTGCTAAAATCAGAGATTTCTTTTTGAAGTAATAAAACTCCATTCAAGTTGTAAATTTCAATTCTGCTTTCCGCATTATTTTTCATCGAATTATATTCAACATGGAGAATATTTTTTACCGGTGAAGGATATATTTTGATTCGCTCCGTTTCTTCCCTGAAATTGCTGCTCCTGGTCTGAGTATCTTTCAACAACAGTATTTTTGTTTCGCGAGAATTAAGTTTGATTTCTTTCACAATTTCATTCTCATTTTCAGGATCAATGTATATATTATTTGGGCCGGAAATTTCTGCCAAGGAAATACTTTCCGTCATATCCTTCCCAAAAGGATTGATCAAAACTAAACCATTTGTAAACTTTCGGGAATAAAGATTTGCCAGTTTATACCTGTAGTTTGTAAACGAATTAAAATGGTGAGTCTCATTAGGTAAACCAAGCGGATAATAAAAATAAGGCTGAATTTCAACTGAAATATTACTCCCTTTTTTCACCATTGGCGAAATTCCCATTCGACAGGAAATCAGACTATCTGTTGCTACATCAACACACATTAAATAGGATGCATAAGCATATTTGTTAAAATTATAGCGAATCTCATCGGTAAGGTTTTCAGCAAACCACTGATTTTTATAGCCTGCATTTATCGTCATGGGTTGGTTGGGTAACTGTCTTTGCGCCAGCAAGGCAATTGCTTTACAGTGATCCACCCAGTTTTCATTGATAAACCATTGCAGATATTTACCATCACTTCCGTAGGTAATCACATCTTTATCAGTGACTTTAACCTGACCTTCGTGGTCGATGCCGGAATTATCGGAACTCATATGTCCCCAACTGTTTTCGTGGCAATATCCATCCGAAACTTTTGGATGATGCGTCGTTTCAAACATCATATATCCTCTTGAACCGGTTCCGAAATTCTGTGAAAAGAGCACATTGTTTCCATAAATCTGCGGATAGTAACCAAGTCGTGAATAAAACTTTTCGTAGTATTCAGCCACTGCTGACTTTGTATAAGAAATATCGTTAGCCGCTGATAATAAATCTTCCGTGTTATGATCCCATTCATCGTAGTTGTTGTCAAACATGCTTATCGCACTTAAACGTCCATTTAAAATATCGATCCATATTCCATCTTCATTATAGTTACCGGTGACATCAAAAAGCGTATTAATAATCTTTTCTTTTCGGGCACCAAAGCAAGTAACAAAATACGAAATGTTTGCACCATTTTGCCCTGCAACCGGCGGTGTACCGTATAATGGAAGTGTAACTGTTTTACCTGCAGAGTGCTCTTTAGTCATTGTTCCGTCAAAACCACGTTCTACTTTTGCAGTTATCGGATAAATATTAGGGCTACTAACACTTATTACTTTCATTAATTCATTTTCGATACGAATCCAGATATCAAAATTACCTTCCTCACTGGCCAACAGTCCACGTCCCTTACTATTTGGCGGTGGATTAATAACAATAACATCCCCGGTAGAACTGACATCTTCAGCCAATGAACCACAGCGATAATAGGTAAGGTCCATTTTTTGTTTTTCGCAATAAGATCTGTTTTCAATCCAACCTCCGGAATAACGAATTACCTGGAATTTAGGATCATACTGATGCATTTGATTTACTATGTTTGAATCACGCGGAGTCCCGGCGCCGCCTACTATATAATCCAGGGCATTTGTTATTGTTTCAATATTTTGGCTGTTATAGTTTAAACCGCCAGTCCAAAAATGCCCGTAAATTGGATAAGGTGTAAGGTTATCTCCGTATTTTGAAATTCGGGTTTCGACCTTTTTTACCTCTTCAATGTCTTCCAGTTCAATTTCAACATTCAATGGATCTGAACCAAGCGATATTTCTCCGTTGTATTTTTTAAACCAATCCTTCACAACTGAAAAAGAATAAGGATTTAATGATGAAGGAAGTCCGATTTTTACCGTTCCAGTATCATCAGTAAAAAATGAACCTGAAATACCCTTAAAAACAATTTCGGCATTTTCCACAGGTGTTGCATCTTTTTTCTTTTTTACTTTAAATGTTATTTCAGTATCCTGTAACAATTCCAGCATAACAGATTTCACCCTCATTTTTGCTAAAGCACCTTTTGTACCAATACATATATAAATGGCAGAAGTGCCTTCTGTTATCAGAATCTGAGATTTTTTTACAAGCTCATTATTGATATCAGCATCCAATAAAGTCCATGATCCGTTGTTATTTTGGCAAAAATTTTTGAGGTCGGTTGCACCTTTTGTGAATTCGGGTATTACCAGCGGATTACCCTTTTCAAATGCAAATCCGTAACCCGTATTTTGTTTAAACACCGCATTTTTAAAATGTATGGAATATTCATATGTTTTACCAATTTCCAGTCCAGTAACTTTCTGGTATAAAACTCCGTTCTCACCACTCATATAAGCTACATGACCGTCTCCATTTTTTTCAAGTATGGTTGATTCAGTTACAAACCAATTTGCAAAACTTCCACCATTCTCGCTAAAATCGGGATTTGTAATTAAATTTTGTGCCGTTATGTTTGAAAATATAGGTATTAACAGGAATATAAATATCTGTTTCATTTTTAAACATTTAGATATTAATCATCCAAGGTTTTAATTAAGGTTTTTTTTGATGAAATATAGATTAGCTGAGGTATAAAAAGTTGCTAAAAACAAAGATAGATTCTAAAAATCGTTTGTTTCTTGTTACTTATAACTTTCAACTTAAGTAAATTATATTTTATTCCTGAAATGCATAGACATCGACATAAGCCACAGCCTGAACTTTAGTAACATCCTCAACCTGAGAAGCAAACAATTCATCGGTGTAAACCAGTTTTAGCTGAACCATGCCCGACGAAAAATCAAGTAGTTTTGTATCTGTTCCATCTCCAGTCAACTTTTCACCATCATAAAATACTTCAACATTTTTTGCCGGTAAACGATGTTCAAATTCCAGTTTTACACTGGTCATTTCCCCCGCTTGTGTTGCGCTGTACTCTATTGGTGCATAAAATTTATGCATATCCAGCAAATCGGGGAAAAACTCATTATAAACAGGAGTTATTGTTCCAAAAAAAGGATTTTGTTTTTCTGTTTTGATATCATCAATTTTGCTACCGCTTTGCGTTCTGAAGGTCATAGATTTAAATTCAGGAATCGGCAATATATAAACCTGATGAGAAGTAATATCTGCCGGATTGGTTTCGGGCGAATAATCAACTGAAATATTATTAAAGAAGAAATTGTCGGTATCACGATAATATCGCCTCAATGTAGGAACCGTGTAATCCACGTCATTGATTTTGTAATTAAAACCGCTTCTTAAGTCGGGTATTTCAATTACATGCTGTGCATAATGAAATTCGTCATCTTTTTCACGTCCCTGTCTGAATTCGCAATAAACCGGGACATAATAGTTTCCGTCATCAGCGATTTGATTGGGTACTACCATTGTTTGTTCCAATTTTGAAGAAGGTAAATTAATACCTTCAATATTCTTTAGTTTACTATTTGTAACATAAGTGACTACACCTCCATCAGCACGAAATTTTATTTCTTTCAGATTATTTCTTCCTTCCGAATCTGTAATCACAATCTCCTGTGAATATGAATTTCGTGAAAGATTACTGCCATTATCATTAAAGCCTGAAGAAAGCAGGGAAACAGTAAATTTTCCTCTCGATGTATAGTTGTACCGCACCACATCTCCGTTTCTGACATACAAACCGGAATTCAGCGGGTTTTTTCCTACCGAATCGAGAACGTGGTTTTCATCTCCGGTAAAAAGCACCATTCTGTTTCCTTCTCCCGTTATTGTAATTTCCACTTTTTCAAAAATATCAGCACTTGCTTCACCATTCTCAGTTGCAATGGTAAACATCGGACTTGGTTCAATATAATAATCCTCGTCTTGAAGACATGACGAAACAATTAACGCAATTACTAAAATGAGTATATATTTTGTGTTCATTTGATTCCTTTTTTTACATTATTTCAGCTAACTCCTTTTTTAGTGACCCGGATTTTGTTTCCATTTCCCGTTTGATTTTATAATTTCCTCCTGCGGAATGGCAAACAATTCGTGTTTATCTTTAATAAACAGTTTATATCTGAATTCCGAATAGGTTTCTGCCTGGTTGTAATCTTTCAAAGCCTGATAAATTTGTTTTGTTCTAACCAAATCGTAAAACCTGTCCCACTCGTGCAGCAATTCAACATCTCTTTCGTACCAGATATATTCCCGTACTTTGTCCTGGTCCTGTACCGGGCGAGGAGGAATCGGTTCACGGTTTTCCCAATCCTGTAAATAGAGTAAACGGTAAGGAAAAGGTTTACCCGACTTGGGGTACAGAGTTGCATTTTCCTGCGGCAACTCTCCAACACCACCTTTTGATACAGAAGCTCTGGCACGTAGTTTATTGATCACATTTACTGCTTTATCCGACTGGTTCAATTCGTTTAAGGCTTCAGCTTGCCATAACAAAATTTCGGCATAACGCAATACTACTATATTTCTGTTATTCCAGGTATCGTTATCCCCTCCTGTTGGAGAAACATGCTCAGGCCAAATCAGGTACTTTCCACTATTTGAATTTCCCGGATTGTTTGAAGATTCATTTCCAAACTGATAGTCATGTGTAATTTGTGAATATCCAGATGGCAAGCAAAATAAATGTCTTGGATCCTTAGGACTCAAATCCTGTTTGTAGTTGGCCAAAACCAGCGAAGGTTTCATATATTTCGATCCCCCGCCAACACCACTTGTTTCGATGTTACTTAATTGTCCCCAAACCGAAGTACCAACGTTTGTAGTCACTCCGTAACCTGCATAGTTATGGTTGATTTCGAAAACTGATTCGCAACAATATTCACTTTCAACTCTAAAAAGCATATCATAATATGGAAGAAGCTGATATTGATTTGGTGCATACATCACTTCAGTTTCACCATTTCCGTGATCGGGATGAAGGCTAACAAACAATTCCTTACTGATCTCCTCCCACGACATTCCTTCGTAATAGTCATTGGTATGATAGCTTGCTGTCGGTTCAAGAATCTGACGGTTTTCGTAATCTACAGGTTCGGTTGCATCATTTAGATTTGCCATCCAATTGGATAAATCCAGAACTTCATTCCAGATACTTTCTGCCCGTGTTTGATCAATGGAAGCCCGGTATCCTAAAACTTTTATCAGCAAACCGGTTGCTGCCCCACGGGTTATTCTTCCGGCATTGTATGCCTGAGCCGGATCGTGGGCATCATAGTTTTTTCTACAGCATAAAATTGCTTCCCTTAAATCTTTTTCAATGTAATCGTAAACTTCCAACCTTGAAATCCGGGGTGTCCAGAAATTATCGCCTTCACTGTTTACATATTGAATTTCGTTTTGAATAGGCACGTCACCAAATGTGCGTACCAGGTAGAAATAGTAAAATGCTCTCCAAAACTTCGCTTCTCCTACAATATGTTGAAACCGTTCAGCATTATCTTTGTACAGTTGAGAGTGTTCGGTATTTACCTGTGTAGTAACATAATCATACCATGGATCAAACATTATATCTGCATTCTCAATTGTACGGTTTGCTTTGTTAATTCCCTGGTAGCAAAATCCCCACATATTTTCGAGCAGATAATTTCGCGGAGTATATCTGAATGTGCACAACTGTACATCTTCGCTAACGGGATCGGTGCTCATCAGGTACATATTATCTGCAGTTGCCTCTCCAAAAACATACATGCATTTCTGGAATCCGGTGCTAAGTGCATTGGAATATAATCCGGCTAAAATCAGTTCCAGGTTATTAATACCTTCAGAAATACTTTCCGCATCAACTTTTCCCTTATGAGGAACATTTAGATAATTGTCGCATGAACTTATCAGGGAAATTGAAAGGATTAATGTCAAAAATTTATATCTAATTTTCATGAGAATTCAATTTTAGGATTAAAAACCGGCTTTGATACCAATTGTAAATGAAACAGGTTGCGGATAAGTTCCATAATCGATACCTGTACTCAGGTTGGCAGAACCTTCGCCCTGGATTGAGCCTATCTCCGGATCGAAACCACTGTATTTTGTAAAGGTTAAAAGATTGGTTGCAGTTGCAATCAGGGTAATGTTTTTCAACTTTAATCTTCTGATTGTTTCCTGTTTGAAGGAGTAGGAAAGCGAAACATCTTTTAACCTTAAATACGAACCATCTTCAATAAAAAAGTTAGAAGGTTTATTTCCGTTAAATTGTCGGGTTACGTTTCCTACATTACTTAAAGAAGGTAATGTTGCCCAGTATTGATTATCCACAGGATTATATACCGGTATATCACCATCTTTGGAACCGTTGTAGGTATAAATGTAATTTCCGATATTCTCCTGTCTCTTGTTGGTAATATCCGATGCATTGTTTCCTGTACGAATTGCACCGGCATCAAGATAGTACTTCATCAAATTGAAGATTTTATTTCCCACCTGATAGGTACAGAAAACATCCAGTTTAAAACCCTTGAAACCCACATTGGCTCCAAAACCACCTGAATATTTTGGATACGGACTTCCCAGAAAGGTTTTATCCTCATCGTCCAATTTGGAATCACCGTTCAAATCTTTATACTTAAAAGAACCAATATAAGTCGCAGCTTCACCATCAGTTAACCCGGTTTTACCGGAAAGTAAAACTTCATTGGCTTTCACCTCTTCAACTGTGCGGTAGAACATATCGTTTTCGTCATAAACATGACCATAAAACTGACCGATTGAATTTCCTTCGGTAGTATAAGTAACCTGGCCAATTCCTCCCGTATTCACATTTCCCCCGCGAATTGGGGCACTGCCGTTTGCAAGATCGGTTACTTTATTTCTTATCCATGTGTAATTAAAACTTGCTCCAAAGTCTATATCTCCAAAAGTTTTGTTATACCTTAAATCAATTTCAAAACCGGAGTTTTCTACCGAACCCGCATTACGAAGAGGTGCAGATGTTAAACCCGATGCACTTACAATCGGCACCGCAATAAGCATATCGGTAGTATTTCGTTTAAATACATCAAATGTCAGGTTTAATGCCCTGAATAATCCCAAATCAACACCAAGGTTTGAAGTTGCGGTTTTTTCCCACAAGATATCCGGATTTCCGATGTTGTTTGCAATGTATCCATCGAAAATTACGAACTGCTCGCTTGTTCCATACGAAATGTAATTCTCGTTGTTGTATATCGTATATTGTTTATCTCTGTTAATTCTGTTATTTCCTGACTGGCCTACAGTTGCTCTTAATTTAAACTGATTAATCCAGTCCACATTTTTCATAAATTCCTCCTCCGAAATTCTCCACCCCAACTGTAATGAAGGGAAAAATCCCCAGCGTGAGTCCTGAGGGAACAGAGAAGAACCATCGTACCGGAAATTAAATTTTAATAAATACCGTTGGTTATAATTATAGTCGAATATTCCGGCAAAGCCCAAAGACCGCGATTGCCCCGGAAGTCCTGAATTACTTAATTCAAATGTTGCAAGACTTGGGTAGGCAAAATTTGTATTATTAAACAAAAATGTACTTCCCTGAGATCGAACATTGATACTTTCCTGCGATTTCAGGGACTGAATTAAAATGGCACCAATTGTATGATCTTTTACTGTCTTATTGAAATGAAGCATATTTTCAAAATTGAAGCCCTTGCCCTTGTTTAACTGATTGGTGATTGATGGTTTTTGATAATCTCCAATCTCGTAAAACTCGTATGCATACCGAGGCAAAACAAAACCATAGTTTTCTCCGTAATACGCATTATAATAATATCCAATTCTTGATTCAAATTTTAAACCGGCACTTATGTCTATCAGCACTTTTGCATTTAAATCCGTACGATCCGAGTTTGAAAGATTATGAACAAGATTTGCTTTTTTAATGGGATTGTTGGTCATAAATCCATCCACCCTGTCGTAAATATCGGTGGGCGGATCAATCAGTGCATTTTTAATAATACTTCCTGTTCCTGAGCCTTGTGCTTCTTTCTGACTTCCTGCATATGCAGCTTTTAGGTTTACTTTTATTTTTGGATTTGGTGTTACATCTAAATTCAGGTTAACATTGTTTTGCATAAATCCCGAATTGATAATAACTCCCTGATTATTCCTGTAAGTATAACTCAGGTAATATTTTAGTTTTTCTGTTCCCTGGGTTAAACTCACTGTTGCTTTGTCAATTGATCCCATTCTGGATATTTCGTCTATCCAGTTTACATTGGGATAGCTTTGGTGATAGGCATCGCGCCCAATATCGATAGCTCCCCTGGCGTTACCAAAACGTTCGTGCGCAATTTCGTTATTGATATACCAGTCGAACCTGTCCATTACTTCAATTCTGTTATAGTTGTATGTTTGGAAGGTATGCTGATAATCTGCGTTTAAGGAAAGTTTTCCGGCTTTACCTTTTTTAGTGTTTATAATAACCACACCATTTGCTCCTTCTGCACCATAAATAGCTGCTGAAGCAGCGTCTTTAAGTATTTCAATACTTTCAACATCTGAAATGCTGACATGTCCCATTCCGTTGGTAACGAATCCGTCAACTACATACAAGGGTTCTGCATTATTTACTGTACCCACACCTCTGATTCGAAGAATAGTACCTTCACCGGGTGCCCCTGAATTGTTGATGATGGAAACTCCTGTTGCTTTTCCCTTCATGGCCTGAGCCAAATCTGCTACCGGCCTGTTTTCTATCTCTTCGGCTTTTACAGAACTAATTGTACCGATAACATTACTTTTGGTAACCGTACCATAACCCAAAATAACTACTTCATCCAGACCTAATGCGTCTTCCTTTAGTACTATTTCCAAAAAGGTTTGCTCACCAACTTTTATGGTATGTTTAGTAAATCCTATGTACGAGATAACAAGTTCCGATTCTGCTGAAGGCACTTCGATATTAAATTCACCATCGATGTTAGTAACCGTTCCGTTTGTTACTTCAGCACCTGAGATGACCACGGTTGCCCCGATTAATGGTTCTCCTGCCCCGTCTTTTACCACACCGCTTACTAAAATTTGAGAAAAACCGGAGAGACTAAGTAACAGTAACAGTATTAAATTAATAATTCTTTTCACGTGTAAATGGTTTTGTTCTTATTTAAGAAGTTGTTCAGGGTTGGTCTGTTTAAAATGAAGAAAGAGGAAGGCCACAAGAGCCTTCCTTTCTTTCAAAAAATCACTTTAAAACTTACATTTTCAGAAAAACTTTTACCAGAATCTGCTTGTCTTTAGTAAGCAGCCCAAGACTATACTGACCTCCAATTAACGAACTTACATCAATTTGAGAGGAAGTATATTTTCCGGTTAAAACTACCTGTCCGTTCATATTAATTATCGAATATCTCACCGGAGTAAAATCTCCTTCTATTTCAACATTAATTACATTGCTGGCGGGATTAGGATAAAGCTTGGTAATTGCTTTGATATCAAAAACTTCTTTCGCCTTAACCGAAGTATTTGGAATAAAAGCATTTTTAACTTCATCACTCTGCAAATTTTTAAGGTCTACAACATCGCCAAAACCATAGTCCCAGGTGCCATCCCACATTGGTGGATTAATTTCACCCATCAACTGATCATCCGGATTGTAAACGGGAGTTGGTCCTTCCCATGTTGGATTTTTCTCAACCAGTGCGTACAATGCTTTTTGTTCTTTCGACATCATTACGAGGGCATTATCCAAAGCTCTTAACTGCTGCGGACCGCCATTACCGTTTTTCCCTCCCTGGAAGTCAGCTACCTGGAAGTACGTATCCTCTTCGTATTCTGTTCCTTCAGCAAAAGCAAAACAGAATAATGTTGTTTTGTCATTTTGGTCATATTCCGAAACATAAAGCTTGTCTTTGAATTGTGTAATTTGCTCTGTTGATGCCGCATTATGCTTATAAGATCTTGATAAACTGTCAGCAATTACCACATCATCATAAGTACCTTGCGTATAAAAAAGAGCTTCACCAAGGTTTGCGTTGAACTTACTGGTATCAGCATTAATAGTCCATGGCTGGGTACGTACTTTTTCAACCCGGCTGCTAAAGAACATGTATTCCAGGTTGTTATGCGGATTTTTGAAATATCCTGCTTTTGCAAACCGACAATTGTCGTAAGTACCGTCATCAGCCGGTCCGTTCATATACCACACTTCATGCGACTGAGGTTTTACATCAGTGAATTTATAGATTTGTTTATTTATATTACCAGCCTGACCGGCGCAATATAAAGCTCCCTTGAACATAAAATAGTCACCCAAATAACTTGGGCTGGTCCTTGTTCCTGCACCTGCTGTATTCTGGTTCATATCTTCGAGCAAGAAAGTCTGATAACCATTGGAAGCCCATGGATTTTGGTCTAGTTCAGTTAACGGACTACCTGCCCATTTTCCCAGGGTTGAATTTCTGAAAATCACCCAGTTTGGATGAACCTTCTGTATCCAGTCTAATGTAGCTGATCCTTTGGTAGCCCCATCAATCGGATTACTTGGATCAGGAGTATCAGTAAAATCGAGTACCACGCCTGTTTTACCACCATCTGCTTTTGCAATCCCATCGGTATAACACAATTCATCTCCGTATTTTTTATGACGCCCCATAAAGAGCGCTACAGGTGTTCCACCTATATCTATAATCTGGAATGGTTGCGCATAATTCCAACGCATTGCATCGTGTTGGCGACGGAAGGGATAAGGCTGTACTTCATCAGAAACAAATACTACCTGCTCTTCCCCGATATCGTATTTCCATAACCAGCGCAATCCCTGAGAAGAGTATCCACCTTCATCTTCGTATAATGCAGTAAACAGAAGATCGTCTCCAAATTTTGAAAGCGCAAACGGGAAACTTGATCCATTTCCTGATTGTTCAACAACAGAACCGGGTTTAACGTGACAATAACCGGTTTTATATCTTCTTTTACCATTTGATGGTGGAACAATAAAAGTATCGGGTACTAAAGAAAAGTCTCCACCTTTGTATTGTAAAATTACTGTTTCGGCAGGAGCCCATTCAACCAATTGCACAGTTGCTAGTGTAGTGTCGTAAACCATTGTAAAATTGGTTGAATCCACACATTTTACATAAACGAGCGAATCTTCACCCGAAACATTTTTTACTGTATCGGTAAAAAGAGTAAAATCACAGCTAGGAGTTTCACCGATTGCGATAGTATCGTAAGTAGTGGCGTACTTATAGGTTGTATCTATTTTATCAATTACCGGATCGAAACATATGGTATCAGCCGGAGTTACAATGTCTTCCACATCCTCAGGATCTTTTACAAACAAATCTGCCACCATATTTGTACCCGCGGCGGTACCGTCAGAAACCCAAAGCTCTATTCCGTGCTCACCATCATCAGCAGCAAAATACAGTTTTTCATTTCCTTTAGGTCCGGCCACCATAAGGGCATCAGGATTAGATCCTCCACTTCCGGGATTAATATCCTTTACCATCATTGTTCCTGCCTGAGTTCCATCGGTAAGCCAAAGCTCTTTTCCGGCATCTGCTGTAGAGCCGGTAAAGTAATACTTACCGTTAAAAACAACAGCTTTGTCACTACTAAACCATTTGGTTTTGTTACGATTGTCATTCATCATTTCCACAGACACTCCGTCATCTGTCAATTGAATCAGTTCATACTTTGTTTCGTCCAACACCGATATTCCTTTGGTGTAACTTTGAGACTGCACCATTTGGGTGATTATCAACCCCAGTGCCAACAGATAGTAGACTTTTTTCATAAGAATTATTTTTATTGGTTCAACGAATTTTCCCTGATTTAACTTTGTTAAAAGTAATTTCACCCGAGAAATTATTTATGCTCTATTGTTCATTCTTTTTATTCAGTTGTTCAATACTGTAAATTTTTTTATTACAACGGTTCGAGTCATTTCTATTAGTTTTTTATAAACTTTGCACTACCCATAAACACCCCGTTTTTCTGATATAATTTTAATATATATACACCCCTTTTTAGATCACTGATATATACCGGGCTATCCGTGTTATTCGTGCGGCTTTTATAAACTTCTTTTCCCTGAATATTATAAATCGCCACAATATTTTCTTTTTCAAACTGCTTATTCCGGATATAGATATTTTGGGTGGCCGGATTGGGATAAACATTTATGGTTTCCGAAACTCCGGATTCCAGTTTATGATTTAAATGAGTTAATGTATTTTTATAAATGTTATAAACCTCGTTATGCGTTTTCCCCATATTGTAAACGACCAGTTCATCTATTTTTCCGTTAAAGGGTGCATTGTAAATATTTGTGCTGTCGCCATATGTTTTTTGTGCATGTTTTTGACCTATTACAAAATTCCATTTTGTCTTCATAATTTCGGTTTGAGAACTTTGCAGACTATCAATTTTTAAACCTGCACTTTTCCTTCCATTCAAATAAGCAAACAAACTGTCGCCATTATAAACCATGGCAACATGTGTCCATTCATTTAATTCAACAATTTTGTCTGAATCGATTCTTTTCCAGATGCGTTTCTTATTGTCGACTTCGTGATAAGCTTTTCTTTCTGCCTGGTCGGCACTATCGCTATATGCAAAAAAACCAACCCGTAAATGTCCCCGTGAATCATAAGGCTCATTATTATGGTCTTTATCTTTTCCATCGTTATTATTCCGAATGTTAAGCCAGTACGACATTTCTTTTTCGAGAATTTCAATCCTTTTATCATCTGTACCATACGATTCGGGATTTACCCAGGCGGCCGCTGTTATAAATCGTACATCCAAAACAGAGCTATTACCTAAATTGACTCTGCTGCTGTCTTCCTCTAAATAATCCAGACACCTTCCATTATATCCGGTGGCTTCGTATGCTTTGTATATCTGACCATCCAGAAAATAATTGCTGTTGTCAAATACCACACCTGTTGCCATATCCATTTTTTCAAAGTCGTAATACAGAATCAGCGTTGAATCCGAAACATCGACCTGAGCATATATTGATACATTATTAAACATTAGCATCAATACCAAAAACCCTAATATTTCTAATAACCGTTTCATTTACCTGCTTTAGAAAGTCTGAATAACGCAGAGCCGTGTGCCGGTAGTTTTGCTTTTAACTTTTTATCCACAATTCCTATATCCTTTCTTTCCCATAAGTCACGAACTTTGTATGTATCGCGCATATAATCCCATTCAAGATCGAATGTAACCTCAGTTTCCTTATCGTTTAAATTAAATAAACCAACAAAACGATCACCTGTTTCTTTATCCGTAGAAATCCATACCCTTTGTCCGTTCCGAACAAAAATCTGGTGGGCATCCGATCCGTTCTGATTTATTGCAAGTACTTCAGGATTTGTTATTAATGAAAGTGTAAATTCATCCACATCCAGCATATCGTTCCCCAACATTAATGGCGACTGAGCTATAAACCACAGGCTCATCATTGTTTGTTGTTCATCTATGGTAAACTGAGTCATACGTTCCGGACCATGCGGACGATCGTCCAACGACAGTTTTCCTATCGGAATCATATCTGCATCGGGCCACATTCCCGGAGCTGCATGAGGAGACCAAACATTTAGCAAATCAAAATTATGCTCCAATCTATCCCAGGTATCCCAATAATCGGCAGAAATTCTCCACATGTTCGCATTGGCTTTCAAATGCTCCGCTTTTCCCAGTGGCGCCTCACCACACGATAAACTAAGTACCATAGGGCGGCCACAATTTTCAATGGCTTTACGCATCATTGCAATTTCCCCTTCGTGATAGGGTGGAAACATGGTATCATCTGCTTTTATAAAATCAACTCCCCATTCTGCATACATTTCAAAAAGAGAATTATAATACTCTTGTGCACCGGGTTTTGTTGGATCTACTCCCCACATGTGATTACACCAGCCACAAGTATCCCAGGGCTCGGCAATATCTTTCATGGTATATCCTGTTCCTTTTATCGGTAAATCCTGGTTAACCGCATAACGATGTACACCTCGCATAATATGAATCCCGAATTTCATTCCCTGGCTGTGTACATAATCAGCAAGTGGCTTAAACCCTTTACCATTTGCTGAAGATGGAAATCGTTCAACAGCAGGAATTAGTCTTCCATACTCATCCAAAGTAGTGTATTCAGGAAATAAGGGTTCACCGGGACTTTTGTAACGAAGATTCGGATGACCTTTTCTTCTTGGAGTATCCCAGTTACCCGGTTCAGGGTGCCACCAGATATAATCAATTACAGCATACTCCCAGCCATAATCCAATAAGTTGTCGGCCATAAAATCAACTATTGAACGATACTGTTCTTCATTAATTCGGCAATCATAAGCATCAAAACTGTTCCAACCCATTGGGGGAGTTTCGGCAACATTTACCGAATTATTTATGGGCGCTGATTTATTTTCCTGAGAATTTGAATTGACACAGGCATTTAAGGTAAAAACCAGAAGTCCAATTCCAAGTGCTGTAATCCTCTTCATAAGTTTGTTTTTTGTATTGTTTAGTGGAATTCACAAGAATTCAATAACAAATGTATTTTGCAGGATAAAAATGTTTTTATCCGGTTGTACAAATATTTTGCTCATTTGTATATCCAGCACAATTCATTCAACTTCAAACACTTAAAAACATCTAAAAACTAAATCATACCACTTTTTGTACAAATCATATTTTAGTTTATTTGTCAATGGATTTTGATTAGGAAACAAAAAAGGTTTCTCAAATCATGAGAAACCTTTCGAAATTTTAAAATCACTATGAAACTAAAAACAAAACTCTTTTAATCTTTTAAACTTTTTACTTCAGGTTGATTTACGTCAGGGAGAAATTGTGACATGTATATTTTAACTGAATCGTATTTTGAATCGTTTGCAAGATTCTTCCATTCCAGGGGATCTTTTTTATGGTCGTACAGTTCTTCCGCTCCATCCTGGTACCGGGTATATCTCCACTTCTTATTTCTAACAGAATGACGATTAAATCCAAGTGTTGTTAAGGCCGGTTTATCCCATGTGGTATTCACATCTTTTAAAAGCGGAACAATACTATTACCTTCGTTTTCTGAATTTGCCGGAAGTCCGCACAATTCAACTAAAGTCGGATATAAATCCATCAAACTTACCGGACTGTTGCAACGAGAGTCTGCCCCGGTTACTCCGGGAACTTTAAATATCAAAGGCATTTTACAAGCCTCTTCCCACAAGGTAAATTTTTTGTACCGAAGCTTTTCTCCTAGGTGCCAGCCATGATCTCCCCACAAAACAACAATTGTATTGTCTGCATATTTACTTTTTTCCAGGGCATCCAGTACAACGCCAACACATGCATCTGCATAATTTACACAAGCCAGATAAGCCTGAATTGCAGCTTGTTGTTTGTTATACTTTTTAGCAGCAAAATAATTTTTTGAAGGTCCTAATGCCGAACCGGGAATATCATCGTGGTCGTTTTCATTAATTTCAGGCAAAATCATTTCCTCTTCAGGAAACTTGTCAAAAAATTCCTTTGGTACATGCCATTTCAGGTGAGGCCTAAAAATTCCGCATGCCAAAAAGAAAGGTTTATCGTAATTTTTTTGAAGTTGTTCAGCTGCCCATTTTGCTGTAATATAATCCTGCGTTTCTTCAAATTCAGCATCGGTAGGTCCCCAATCAAAATTATCATCTGCTTCTCCTGTCGGAATTCCGTTAGCCAAATATCCTTTCTCTTTTTTTATTGCCCCGTATCCTCCACTTGTTTTTACCCATTTATCCCATGAAATGGTATCTGCTTTTTCTCCATTTGCCGAGTGAAAAATTTTGCCTCTTGCTGTAGTAAAATAGCCATGTTTGGAAAACCATTGCGGAATGGTAAGCGCATTTTTCAGCACCTCTGAATCACGCATTTGTGTTGAATTTCCATAAACACCAGTGCTTGAAGGGAGATATCCGCTCATCAAAGCAGCTCTTGAAGGATTACAAACTGATGCGGCACAATAAGCATTTTCGAATACCACACCTTGTTTGGCCAGTTTATCCATATTTGGTGTTTGTGTTTGTGGATGCCCACCTGCAAAACCTGTCCAGTTATTTAAATCGTCAATTGCAATAAATAAGACATTGTAAGGTTTGCCGTCCTTTTTATCTGAATCTTTTCCTTCTGTTTTGCATGACAGGAAAAAAGTACTGGTTAAAATTATTAAAAGTATTATTCTCATATTCTTACATCATCATTCCCGCGTAGGCAGGAACCTGTTACTTTAATTGCTGTGCCATGAAATTCCCACCTGCATGGGAATGAAAGTGTTTTAAAATGGTGTTTCCACAACTTTATCATCTTTTTCGAATAGCGGGGTAACTTCAAATTCGGTTCTCGCAGAAATAAACAGTTCTTCAAATTCTTCAACCAATTCAGGATATTGACTGGCCACATTATCATTTTCTTCCGGATCGGTTTCCAGGTTGTATAATTCGAATATCACATTTTCTTTATCCCCCCTAACATTTAGTTTTACTGCTTTCCATTTCCCTTTTAAAATGGCTTGTTTTCCACCAAGTTCGAAAAATTCCCAGTAAAGGTAATCATGCTTTTCGTTTTGTTCTTTTCCTAAGAGTGTAGGTAAAAACGAGATTCCATCAGTTTCTGCGGGTGTTTCGGCTCCAACCAAATCTGCAAAAGTTGGCAGAAAATCCCAAAAGGCAAATGTTTGTTCCGATTTAGCACCGGCCTGAATATGCCCCGGCCAGCGAACAATAAACGGTGTTCGCACTCCACCATCGTAGAAGTCGCGTTTCATACCGCGTAATTCCCTGTTTGAATTAAAAAATTCCATCATGTGGCGACCTTCCTGGTGAGGCCCGTTATCTGAACAGAAAATAATCATCGTATTTTCATCCAATCCCAGTTCTTCAACTTTATCCAGTAACATTCCAACTGAATTATCGATGTTACGAATCATTGCTGCAAAACCTTTTTCAGGTTGAGGCCAGTCTTTTACAGCAAATTCATAATAGTCAGGAACTTCCATACCGTCACCTGCAAAAGGTCCGGCTTCGTTATTGGCATGGGGTACATTGTACGCCATGTATAAGAAAAACTTGTTTTCTTTGTTTTTTTCAAGAAAGTCAATTGCTTTTTCGTCAAATAGGTTGTGCACATATTCTTCTTTTATCTCGGCCACACCGGTTCCTTCAGGTTTTTCAGCCCATGGATTTTTGCCATCCACCAAAGTTGTTTTATTTTTTAGTGGAACTTTTACGCCATTTTCTATCAAAAATTCGGGATAAAAATTATGGGCATGCCACATATTAATATATCCGTAAAAATAATCGAATCCCTTTTTCTGAGGATCATCGTATGGTGGTGGGTGACCAATCCCCCATTTCCCGATAGCCCCGGTTACATAATCTGCATTTTTGAACACTTTTGCAAGGGTTAGTTCATCATCACCAAGAAGTTGCGCAGGCAGGTTTCCACGAACCGATGTATGGCCGGTATGTTTCCCGGTCATCAACGAAGCACGGGAGGGAGCACAAACCGTAGAACCCGTGTACATGTTGGTAAAATGAATTCCTTCGGTTGCCATCTTATCAATGCGAGGTGTTGACAAAGTCTTTTGACCATAGATACTCAGATCGCCATATCCCATGTCATCCACAAGTATCATAATGACATTCGGATTTTTAGACTCTTTTTCTTCAGTCTTTTTTTGGGTTGGAGAGCAGGCGAAAGTAAAAAACCAAAAGGTTACAATAATTAGCTTAATAGTATTCTTCATTATTCTTTTGTTTAATATTTAAATTCCAAAATACAATTACCAGAAATCAAATAAATTCCAAATTCCAAATCACAAATTTCAAATCTATAAAACAACTAATTTTGAGATTTTGGTTTTTGGTCATTATTTGAGATTTGACTTTTGAAATTTGATTATTCTTAAAGGCTAATTTTAAAAATTTGGGCACCATGTGAATTTACTTCATGGCTAAAAGTTTTATTATACTTCCCTAAATCTTCTTTTTTCCAAAGGTCACGGACTTTAAGTTTCCCTTTTAATCCCAACTCTTTAAAGTCAACCGTAACATTCTCTTTTTCTTCATTCAGATTAAAGAATGCAACATAAATATCATCAGAATTTGGAATTTTAGAAGTCCAGACTACATGCCCATTCTCACGGTATAATTGTTTGGCTCCATAGGAGTTCTGATTAACCTCCAGTACTTCCTCGGCAGTAAGTAAAGCCTCAACAAAGTCCGAGTTATCGGGCATATCACCACCCATCATTAATGGCGATTTTGCAATACACCAAAGTGTCATGTGAGTGATTTGCTCATCTTTTGTAAAACAGCTTTCACGTTCCGGTCCATGTGGCCCACGACGAGAAATCCACCCCAGTTGCATCATGTCAGCATCGGGCCAGTTACCGGGTTCTCTTGCAGTTTCCCAGTTATTTAACAATTCAAACTGATTTTTTAACAATTCCCAATCATCCCAAAAATCTTTTGAAATCCTCCAAAGATTGGAAACAGATTTTACATGTTGCATATTTTCCAGTTTCATATTTAACGACAGGCTTAGTACAATTTCACGTCCGCTGTTCATAATTGCTTTATGCATAGCCTCTGCTTCGCTGGCCCGGTATGGATAATTTTCTTTTAAATCAATGTCATCAATTTTAATATAATCCACACCCCACTCTGCATATAATTCAACCAGTGAATTGTAATACTCCTGTGCGCCGGCCTTTCTCATATCCACACCATACATCTGATTTAACCAGGGGCACAAGGATGTTGTATCGGCAATCATATCGGCGGTAATTCCGTTGGTTCCTTTTATCGGAGTTTTTGCCCAAACGGCCTGTCTCGGGATACCGCGCATAACATGAATTCCAAATTTTAAACCCAGCTTATGAATGTGCTCTGAAAGCGCTTTAAAGCTACCGTTTCCAAGGGTTGATGGAAATTTTCGGGGATCTGGCAAAAGTCTTCCCCATTCGTCCATTGCCAGCCACGGAACCGGTGCTTTATCTTTTTTTAATCTGAATTGAGGTGGATTGTTCTGAATACTGTTTGGTGGGTGCGGGTACGACCAGCAATAATCGATTACAATATACTCCCAACCCAAATATTTTAGTTTTTCAGCCATATATTGTGCATTTGCCTTTACCTCACTTTCCTGAACGGCAGCTCCATAACAATTGTAACTGTTCCAACCCATTGGCGGAGTCTCTACCCAAAGTTTAAAATTTTTATTCTGGGCAAAAGAATAGTATGCTGTAAAAACAATGCAAATAATTAAGAGTACAAGTTTCTTCATGGTTTAATCAGATTTACATTATCCGGTTTAACAAAAGTTAAAATCAATAAAGCAAATCTAGAAACTAATCTTTTTTTGCAATTGTTCTATTGGACGCATGATTTGTTCATTAGTGCATTTTTTAATGTTAAACTTTTACCGGTATTGAAAAATGATTTTGTCCTGGAAAAGAAATACAGCTATCGATTCTTGATGAAACTATCGTAACAACATAACTTCAAAGTAAATTATATAGTTACTATTCTATTAAAAAAACATACCCGTTGTACGGATAAAATAAAAGAGCTAAAAAATCTTCAGGAAGATATATTCATTCAACCTTTATTAATCAATATATTTATAATCTATTTCTTGATATTCCCTATAATTGATGTAATTTTAACCCGTCTTTTTCAGATTCTTTGGCAGCAGAAATTAAATTAGGTTTAATTCAAATGAACTTATATGTTTTGTCATAGTTTCAATTATAAGTTGGTTTTATGCTTTTAGTAATTTATTTCCTAAAGCAATACTGATAAATTACATTTAAAAAACAATTAATAAAAAATACAATGTTCAATAATCTCATAACAAAAGCAACCGTATTAGTTATATCACTATTTTTACTTTTCCCTTCAGTACATATTTCAGCACAGAAATCTGTTCAACAAAACCAGGCAAAGTTTGGCAGACTTTTAAGGTTGGTGGATGGATATTATGTTGATTCAACCGATATTGATGATTTAACCGAAAAAGCTATTGTTCATATGCTGAGTGAACTGGATCCTCATTCGGTTTATATGTCAAAAGAAGAAGTTGAAGAAATGAATCAACCTTTGGTAGGAAACTTTGAGGGGATTGGAATATCATTTAATATTTTAAAGGATACTTTGTTGGTATTAACAACTATTTCAGGAGGTCCCTCAGAAAAAGTCGGATTGCGTGCCGGCGACCGGATTATTGAAGTGGATGATAAAAACATAGCCGGAATCGGACTTAAAAACAGCGATGTTTTTGATTTGTTAAGAGGAGACAAAGGAACAAAAGTAGAGCTTAAAGTATTACGAAAAAGAAGTCCTGAATTGCTGGATTTTACCATTATCAGAGATAAAATTCCAATTTACAGTCTGGATGCTTCATACATGCTTGATGATAAAACAGGTTACATTAAATTGAACCGGTTTTCAGCAACAACAACCAGTGAATTTGAAGATGCCATGAAGGAACTAAAAAAAGAAAATCTTAATAACCTGGTTTTGGATTTACGGGGTAATGGTGGCGGCTATCTTAAAACTGCCATTGAAATTTCGGAGCAGTTTCTCAAAACAAATGATTTAATAGTTTTTACGGACGGATTAAATGAACCCCGCAGAGAATACCGTGTATCTTCAGGTGGAATGTTTCAAACCGGAAACCTTGTTGTTCTGGTAGATGAATTTTCGGCTTCGGCAAGTGAGATTGTTTCCGGTGCAGTTCAGGATTGGGATCGGGGTGTTATTATCGGACGACGTTCGTTTGGAAAAGGATTGGTGCAAAAACCTTATTATCTGACCGACGGTTCTATGGTACGTTTAACCACAGCGCATTATTATACACCCAGCGGACGATGTATTCAAAAGCCCTACAGCGAGGGTGTTGAAGAATATCAAAACGACCTCATGAACCGGCTTTCACATGGTGAAATGTTTAGTGCAGACAGTATTAATTTTACTGATTCACTTCAATACAAAACCCTGGTTAACGGACGCACAGTTTATGGCGGAGGTGGAGTTATGCCTGATATTTTTATAGCCCGGGATACTTCTATTCATTATGCTTATGTAAACAGGCTGAGAAGAAACAATATCGTCTACAATTATACGCTTGAATATATTGATGTTAACAGAAACAAACTGAAATCAGAATATCCTGCTTTTGAAGATTTTGACGAGAATTATGAAACTTCAGATGAAATGATTGCTGAAATAGTTGAATTGGGAGTACAGGATAGCATTGAAGTTGATGAAGTTAGCCTTGAATTTACCAGGGACGACTTAAAAAGAGAAATAAAAGCAGTTATAGCCAGGGATATATATTCCAGAAACGATTTCTATAAAGTTTATTCAAAAGATGATGATGCTATCAAAGAAGCACTTAAGGTTCTAAATAATCCAAAAGATTTTAATAACTATCTGGTAGTATCAGGGCAATAAAATATGATTGACATAGTTATTGAATGGCTCCTTGGTAATAAAGTTGAATTACTTGGGGCCATTCTTGGTTTAATGTATATTTTCTTTTCCATTCGTCAGAGTATTCTGACATGGCCAACCGGACTGATAACATCTGCATTGTATATTGTAGTTTTTTTGAAATCGGGATTTTACGCCGATATGGGTTTGCAGGTTTATTATGTAATAATCAGTATTTATGGCTGGTATTTTTGGATAAGCGGGAAGCAAAAAACAGAAATAAAACTCCCGGTCCGAAAAACATCTGTTAGATTATGGCTAAAATTAACCGGAACATTTGTAATCACTTATGTATTCATACTGTTTATCCTGCTAAATTTTACCGATTCTACGGTTCCATATATGGATACCTTAACTACGGCATTAAGTATTATTGCTACATGGATGTTGGCACGTAAATACATCGAGCATTGGCTATTATGGGTATTTGTAGATTCGGTTTCTGTTGGATTATACATACACAAAAATTTATGGCCAACAGTAATTTTATTTAGTGTATATACCGTAATGGCTGTTTTTGGCTATCTTGAATGGAAAAAGGACAAAATAACGGAACTTGAAAAACAATCCTAAAATAATAGTAATTACCGGGGCTGAATCGACCGGAAAATCAAAGTTAACAAAACAACTGGCAGAGTATTTTAATGTTCCATTTGTTCCGGAAATTGCAAGGCATTACATAGAGCATCTAAATCGAAATTATGTGTATTCCGATATTGAAGCAATTGCCAACAAACAAATTGAAATGTATAACAAATTTTGTGATTATGACGCTCAGTTCATATTTATGGATACCTGGTTGATTGTAACTAAAATATGGTTTGAATTTGTATTTCAAAAAAAACCGGGATGGCTGGTTCCGGAATTATTAAAACACAAAATAGAGCTTTTTCTTGTATGTGATACCGACCTTCCGTGGATTGTTGACCCGGTGAGAGAGAATGGTGGAAAAAACAGAGATATCCTTCAAAATTTATACATTGACAACCTTGATAAATATGGATTTAAGTATAAAATCGTCAGTGGTTTAGACAAGGATAGATTTATAAATGCAAAAAGATTTATAGAAGATTTCTAAAGTCTGATAAACAAGATAAAATTTGAAATGTTTTTAATTCAACACCTTAAAAGATAACTATACAACAATATATAACCAAAATACAACTGCAAAAATGACTACATCTGATTTAGAACATAAAATTTCAACAACAATTCAAAAATTAAGTAATCCGAAATCTTATCAAACGGTTTGTCATCAGCATAAAATTGGTGAGCCAATACCTTCAAATGTAAATTTACAAAAGGTAATTAGCCTTGTCAGGGAAATTCTTTTCCCTGGGTATTTTGGAAATACAACTTTACGCAAAAATACAACTCAGCATTATATGGGGGTTTATGTAGATGAACTTTATGATTTATTAAGTACTGAAATCCTTGCAGGAATGTGCTTTGAATGTGCTGAGGGTATGGATAAAGATATTGAAGTATATAAAACAGAAGCCAATAAACTTGCCGTTGAGTTTATCGAATTTCTTCCTGAAATAAGACGCAGGTTGGTTACCGATGTTGAAGCAACCTATACGGGTGATCCTGCTGCAAGAAATTTGGGAGAAGTTATTTTTAGTTATCCTGCAATCCGGGCCATTACAAATTACAGAGTTGCCAATAAATTGTTGGAACTAAATGTACCCTTAATTCCAAGATACATATCAGAAATGGCGCATAGTGAAACCGGAATTGATATTCATCCGAAAGCGAAGATTGGAGAACGGTTTACCATTGATCATGGAACCGGTGTTGTCATAGGTTCTACTTCAATTATTGGCCGGAATGTAAAGATTTATCAGGGGGTTACACTGGGTGCAAAAAGTTTTCCACTCGATGAAAATGGAAATCCAATTAAAGGTATTCCACGACATCCGATAGTTGAAGATAATGTTGTAATTTATGCCGGTGCTACAATTTTGGGTAGAATAACCATTGGAAAAGCATCTATAATTGGTGGTAATGTCTGGGTAACGGAAAACGTACCGCCAAATTCCCGAATTGTACAATCTAAAGCAAAAGAAACTACTTTTACAGAAGGTGCAGGAATTTAATCTGGAAAAATTTAAATTTTGAAAAATTTTCGACTAATAGCAAAAACTGCTACCGGACTTGAACAAGTCCTTGCCGATGAAATAAGGGAAATAGGTGGTAAAAACATTTCAATAGGAAATCGGGCCGTCTATTATGAAGGGGATCTGAAAATGATCTACAAATCCAACTATTTTTTACGAACTGCGCTTCGGGTTTTAAAGGAAATAGAAATATTCAGGTTTAAGGATGTAGATCAATTTTATTTAAAGTGTAAAGCCATTGATTGGAATAAGTATTTTGATGTTGAACGTAGTTTTGTAATTCATAGCACCGTTGGAAAATCAAGAGAATTTTCAAACTCCATGTTTGCATCGCTGAAAGCAAAAGATGCCATTGCAGATTATTTCAGGGAAAAAGTTGGGAAACGCCCTAATGTGGATACTGTTAATCCGGATTTTGTGATTGACCTTCATGTTCATGGAAATTCATGTACAGTTTCCTTAGACAGTTCCGGGGAATCACTTCATAAAAGGGGCTATCGAATAAATCAGGGAGAAGCACCGCTAAATGAAGTACTTGCTGCCGGTATGTTAAAACTTGCAAATTGGAATGGAGAAAGTGATTTCCTTGATCCAATGTGTGGTTCCGGCACACTGCCGATTGAAGCTGCTATGATTGCCTACAATATTCCCGCAGGTAAATTCAGAAAAAATTATGCATTCGAAAACTGGTACGATTACGATCAACTCTTGTTTGAAAAGGTAAAGGAATCAAATCAAAAAGTAGAATTTAATTATCAGATTTATGCTTCTGATATTTCTGGAAGTAATCTGCTAAACGCCAAAACCAATGCCCGTCGAGCTTTGGTTTTTAATAAAATTAATTTTTTGGTTTCCGATTTCAGAGATTTAAAAATTGAGATTCAGAATTCATTGATAATGATAAATCCGCCATATGGTGAAAGATTAAAAGAAAAGGAACTCAGTAATCTTTATGCAATGATCGGAGAAAGACTTAAACATAAATTTTCAGGGAATGTGGCATGGATTCTTTCATCCTCGATGGAAAGTTTTAAATACGTTGGTTTAAAGCCCGAAAATCGAATTGATTTGTTTAACGGCTCATTACGCTGTAAATACAACAAATACCGGCTTTTTAAAGGCAAAAGGAATATACAGTTGCAAAAGAAAGGGAATTAAAACATTCTCAGCTTTAATCCCCTGATTCAAATTATCTTATTCTTAATTGGGTCAGTATAATTTTTTGCAGCACACAGCCACAATTAGTTGTACCAATCTAACCTTCAAATAAACACCATTAACAGTAATGGTATTATTTGATCCCCTTTTAATTATCTTTTATAAAGCTTTTGTGGTGTTCCCCTAAAGGATTTCAGAGGAAATGATTACCATAAAAAACTTATTATAATTCTTCTGTATCAAAAATATCTCTTGGTCTTGAACTTGGCTTGGTTCTGTCGCTTCCACCACGAACTTGTAACATTTCGTTTTCGCTTAACAGTTCAAAACCAACTGTTTTAGTTGATCTTTTTTTGAAACTTCCCAATAAATTTTTCATGATAAATAAAATAATTTGTAAAACTTAATAAACACACATTCTGTAGATATATTCCCAAAACGTTAAAAAGGTAACCCCCAATTCGAAAAAAAAATAAAATCTTTTTAAATTGCTGTTCGAAAAACAACCATAAATGACCGTTATTCAAAAGTATATTTATCTGGTTATCATAATTTTAATTTTTAATATCTGTCGGGCTCAAAATCAATATTTTTTATCCGATAGTATTAAGGCGGTTGATTTGAATAGAAGTGCAATTCAACTTTATCGTGAGGGACTTTATACCCAGGCATTAGATTCTTTTTCTTTGTCACTTGAACTCAGAAAAAAAATATGGGGTGCAAAAAGTCAAAAACTTGCCTCTACCTACACAGGGATGGGAATTCTTTATGGTCGACTTGGACAATATGACCTCGCACTTCAAAATTATGATTTAGCAGAAAGTAATTATTTGATGACTGAAAATATTCCTGCAAGGTCACTGGTCGCATTATACAATGGAATTGGTACAATATATCGTTATAAATTAGACTACTCAAAAGCTTTACAATACTATAAACAAGCTTTATCTTTATCTTTTAATCAGCTGCAATCATCACCCGAACAAATTGCAGGTATCAATTATAGCATTGCGGAAATTTATTATTTGACTAATAATTATGATCAAGCAATAATTACAATAAACAATAATTTTGATAATGCTTATTTGGAAGATCAATTGTTGTTTCTAGAATTGTTAGCATTCATCAATCAGCAAAAAAATAATTATTCGGAATCTAAAAAGAATTACCAGCAATTAATTGAATTAACAACTAACCTTTATGGAAATGACGATATAGATGTTGCAAATGCCTATGTTAATTATGCCAATTTTCTAATATCTATTAACGAATTTCAAGAAGCTCAGAAATCTTTGGTAAAGGCTTCTGATATTTTTAAAAAATCTCAAATCACAAATGGTCAAATTTTATCAGAATATTATAAAATCGAAGGTTTTCTTTTGTCCAATAAACCGGTATCAGATCAGGATATAAAAGATTATAAAAAAAGAAACCTTGAATCATCAACCGGTTTTTACTTAAAGGCACTTAAAGCATTAAATTTTCCGGAAAAAGTTACATTAGCTACAGAGGTTGAGGTTGACAAACTTATATCGGTTACAAGTTCAATAGAGAACTTAAAACTCATAGCAGATAACTATAACGATCTGTCAATACTTGAACAGAATACAAAAGATCCTGTTTTTAACCAATACATGGCAAAAGCCATTGAAACTTATCAAATTATTGGAAATGTAATTCAGCAGGCGCGTAAACAATTATCGGATGACCAAAGTAAAATTCAGCTAACTGAACTGGAGTATTCAACTTTTCAAAAAATTATTCAAATTTCATATTCTGCATATGCAATCACAAATGACAATAAATATCTTGAAATAGCTTTTCAGAATACTGAAAGAATTAAAAGCAGTTCTGTATTTGATCAGATTTCAAATCAACTGGCAATGGATAACAGTGTTATACCCGACAGCTTACTTAATCTGGAGAGTAAATTAAATCATACCATCGCAATCTATTCCAACAAAATTTACAATGAAACAAATAATCAAAATCCCGATAGCTCAAAAATAAATGAATACAATAACCAGATATTTACAGCCACAAAAAAAAGAGATGAGTTAAACAGGTTTATGGAAAGTGAATACAGCGATTTCTATGAACTTAAATACTCAAATTCAATGCTTTCGTTGTATGAAATTCAAAATAAGTTAAATGAAGATCAGCTAATCGTGGAATTTGTTTTGAATGAAATCGAAAATCAATCTGAACTATACACATTTGTTATTGGCAAAAAGGATGTTGTATTTCAAAAGCTTTTAATTGACCAAGAATTTGACAACCATATTGAAAACATGTTTCAATTTATGTCAAGTAATGAATACATGTTTACAAAAAATGCGGATTCAAAACAGTTCTGTGTTTCCTCGAACAAACTTTACAATCAACTAATTTTGCCTGTTCAGAATTTAATTGAAAATAAAAAGCTTACCATAGTTCCGGATGGAAAGTTAAGTTACCTGCCTTTTGATGCGCTTTTAACAACCTTGCCGGATACTTCCAAAACAATTGAGTTTAACAAATTGGATTACCTGATACGGGAAATCTGTATAAACTACTCAAATTCAGCAAATTTATTCTTCTCTAAAAAAACTGTCAATAATAAAAACAGCAGTAAAGTTCTTGCCTTTGCACCTGAATATAAAGAAGGAGAAACAGTTGAAATTGGTCAAAAAAGTTATCCGCTCTTTTCATTACCGGGAATTCAGGAGGAAGTAAGCCAAATTTCTAAAAGTATAGACTCTAAAATTTTTATAGGAGAAAGTGCGACTGAGGAGAATTTCAGAAAAAATGCCGAAGATTTTGAAATTCTTCATCTGGCCATGCATGCATTTATAAATGATTCATTACCTGCATTTTCAAGTTTTGCATTTACTCAAACTCCTGATGAAGATCCAGCTAAAAACGGCTTATTAACGACTACCGATATTTACAGCTTAAAGCTAAATGCTGAGATGGCAGTATTAAGTGCCTGCAACACCGGTACAGGCCAGTTAAAAAAGGGGGAAGGAATTATGAGTCTTGCCCGTGGATTTCTTTATGCCGGTTGCCCTACAATTGTAATGTCTTTGTGGGAAGTTGAAGATGAAAGCGGAACTCAAATAATGTCATCTTTTTATAAAAATATAAAAAAGGGAAAAGATAAAGATGAATCACTCAGGTTGGCCAAACTTGAATATTTAGAAACTGTCAATTCCCGAAGGGCACATCCTCATTACTGGCTTAGTTTTGTAAGCATAGGAGATAATACAGCTATGTATGTAAGCTATGATTTTTATTTTTTCATCTTGTTGATTCTTGCTTTAGCCGGAATAGGAATTGACCAGGGAATAAGAATAAAAAAAGCCCGCAGAAAACGGGCTTCATAGAATGTGTATGTGTTTTACAAAAATTTTATCGAATTGACTTGTGTGTTAATCTCTGTTTTACTTTATTTTTTTATCATTTAAAATTTTATTGAAGGTTTTAGTTTATGAACATTAAGAATGTGTGTGTGTGTGTTTATTAAGCTCACAAACTAAATATTATTTTACTTCGCTGAAAATTTCAACCTTCTTATAACAGCTTTTGCGTCTTGTTCAAAATACCCTTTTCGTTCAATTACCGCCAGCAATTCATTTCTGGCTTTTTCAACATCTCCCGTTTTCAGATAGCATAAACTTCTGTACCACTCAGCTTCCTCTATAAAAAGGTTATCTCCGTTATTTATTACATTTGAGTAACTTACGATAGCTTCCTTGTATTTATTCAGGTTTTGTAAACTCGCGCCTTTATAAAAATCGAATACTGGATTATGAGATTTTGATTGTGAGGCCTCATCCAATATTTTCAGAACTCCTGAATAATTCTCATCCAGGTATGAAATGTTAGCTCTCTGCAAAATCGTAACTTCATCTGTAAGTGACCTTTCAGGAGCCCAGGACGGAGTTTCAAAGAAATTGTCATAAGTATTATCAACAGACATGAAACTATTTTTAAGAACACCTGAAATACCCAGAAGAACAACTATTACTGCAACACTGCTTCTCCAGAATTTCATTTTTTCTGATTTTGTTTCCGGAATTAACATTTTCACTCTTTTTGTATCAGCCGATTCTCTTGCTGCAGCAAGTTCTTTACGTAATTCAAAAATATCTTTTTCACTTATTGCTTCATTAACTTTCTTTCTTAATTCAACTTCAGCAGATAAGTCTGTATTATCTTTAAGTTCCGTTTTAAACTCTTCTAAATCTGTGCCTTCAAGAATTCCATCAATATAATCCTCAATATTTTGTTCACTTACATTCCAGGATGTCTCAGTTTGAAGAATATTGGAAATCTGACCTCTCAGGTCCATGATGTCTGTTTCTTCAAGAGCATTATCAATTTCCTGATGAAGCTTCACTTCTTCTTTTAATGATTTATCTTGCAAAATATCGCTTTCAAATTCCATTAATTCAGAACCCGATAATTCACCATTCAGGTAATTATCTATTTCCTCGACAGTATACTGTGGTTCAACAGATTTGGCGACTTGTTTAAGTGTTTGTCTGAATTGTAATATATCTTTTTCCAAAATCGCTTCTTCCAGTCCTTCAAACTCTTCAAAATCATCATCTACCAATTCCTCATCCAAATCAACAATTTCCTTTGTTTTCTGATCTTTATAAAATTGGTGAATGTTTTCGTTGGAAGTAGCTTCGTGATGATAAACATGAACCTTTGGTAAAGAATCATAAAAGTTAATTAATTCTTCACTGGACAGGATTTCATTTATCTCCTGAATATCGGAGAATTCATCTAACAATTCAAAGGATTCGTCGCCTAAGGATTTGGGTTTGCTTTCTTTAGCAACGTTTTCAAGTTTGTCTCTAAGGGTTAAAATCTCTTTTTCTTCAATTGCACTTTGGATTTCTTTCCAAAGCTCTAATTCGTTTTTGAGTTCAGGGTTTCTCTCTAATTCCGCTTCAAACTCAAGCTTTGATTCTTCATTTAATTGCTCATCGCAATAATCTTCGATTTGCTCGAAAAAGTTTGTGTTACGTATCATCTTCAAGTATTTTTTTAAATTCTGCGTCCTGTTTTATTCTTGATATTAGTAATTCTTTACATTTATATTTTCTCTTTTTTGCATATTTTTCACTCTTGTATCCCATTACTTTCGCAATATCTCTTAGCGATACTTTTTCAAAGAATAGTTGTAAAAGCTTTTGACAATCTGTACTCAAGGTGCCAAAATGTTTCTGATACAAACCATATCTTTCATTTTTGTCAGCCAATTCATTTAGGTTATCATCATATAAATCTTCATGATAAGGTAATGAATCGTTTAATTTTTCTTTTTCAATTCGTCTTTTTTCCAGTTGTTTTAACCACAGGAACCGACAAACCGAGAATAAATATCCTTTAAAAGAACTCTTTTCGAAGATTAAATCGTTTTCTTTGATTTTCCGGTAAATAATGATGATTGCTTCCTGAAAGATATCACTTGCGTCATCTTCGCTTCCCTGGTTTTTTCTGATAAAATAATTGATGTTGTAATAGTACTGTTTGTATATGTACTGCAAAATTAAATTATCATGTCTAAGTATTCCTTTCAGAATTTGCTCATCGCTATATCCTATCATCTTCTGTTATATTATTCGATTATTACTAAAAAGGTAACCCTCTTATTTGAAATTATTCTAAAAATATTTTCAATTTCACACATCATTTTTACATAAATATGGCTTATAAACAACCAATTAGGCGTAAATATAAAAAGTAAATTCTTTTTTAAAGAATAAAAACGAATAGAATATATAGATGAATGGAAAGAATAAACAGAAAAATAAAAAGGACAGGTTCAACAACCCATCCTTTTCTCATTAAACTAACTAACCTAACTAAACCTAAACTTATGAAAATAAACGTTCAACAAAGATAAAGTCTCGATGAATATTGAACAAGATTTTGTTGTTAAATCATGTTAAAGATTATCTAATGTTTTTAGTTATTGTGCTACAAAATTGTAATGAATTGTTCCTTTCTGAGGTGAAGGAGCATTAGAGTCGGCATTAAATAAGGTTTGTAGGGCTGCTGAAGTTGCATAATTTATCAGCTGTTCATCTTTAATTCGTTGCCCGGATTGCAGTTTAGCCTGAATAACCTTCCCGTTTTGATCAACAGTTATTTCAATGATAACTTTTCCTCCACCCTGCGCCAGATAAATTGGAATTGGCAGACTTGTATGATATCTGTTTTCTAAATAATATACAATATTACTTTCTCCTGAATAAACAATATTTTTGATAGAATCCGGATTCATACCCTCGGTTGTTTCTACGGGCATTTTTATATCTTCCAGTTTTACCTTTTCCTTCGCAAGCTGATCGTTAACATTCGATGCCAGTTTTTTTGCATCATTTAATTCTTTAAGATAATCATCGTCAAAAAACTCATATGTAGAGCTTGTGGTATTATTTTGGGCCAAACGGTTTGACGCTATATTTGTTAAATTATTTGGATTTTCT
>ENA-ORCQ01000184-ORCQ01000184.1-marine-metagenome-genome-assembly--contig:-NODE-184-length-32815-cov-3.979840_pt1 | contig 32815 bp, 30 predicted proteins | sample MGYA00237780_ERZ508510 | MGnify/ENA primary metagenome ERZ508510 (study PRJEB26181, sample SAMN06268981) | marine metagenome | isolation source: Tt an E2 anaerobic enrichment on eucalyptus from sediment...
CATGTTTGCACTGATCCCAGAATAATTCGCGAGAACGAAAATCCTGACATGTTAAATCTGAATGTGGATGTTTATAACCAAAATACCATTCTGTTCCCCATGCACCTGCCATAAAAGCTCCCCACAACCCATTGATTCGGGCATTGTCGTGAGCCGGATCTTCAGCATCGGTAACAAGAGAATGTTGTGCATCTCCAGGTTCATCTACTGCTACTGCCCATTGCTTTCCTGCCTTTTCCGATTCATTTAGCCAATGCAGCACCTGTCCGTGTACACGACTAAAATCAGGTTTGTTGGTTTGAAGAGAAATTCCGGTGTATTTACTTTCAGTTCCCAGAATGTCGTAAAAAGGCGCACCATTATGGATGACTACGTGATGATGATAAGGGTCATTATCGTAAAAATATTGAGCGGCTGCCAAACGTTGTGGTGTTTCCAGGGTAGGTGTACGAAGTTTTCCCCAATCGCCGATTTCTTCACCAATATTCCAGTTTAATGCAAGGTGGTGACCAAAACGAGCAATCAATTCGCGGTAGTATAACCTTGTATTTGCCCCAATTCCGCCGTTGTCAAGCAAACACTGGTTTTCATGTTCCAATGTTTTGAAATGCAAAAACATTCCCAATTTATCAGCATGCTCAAAAAGAACTTCCCATTGATCAAGTTTTGAGCAATCAAAACGATCGAAAGTTTCATAATCAACATAAGGAAATACGTTTTGGTCGTCACCGCCAATGTTCATGGTTAAGAATGAAAATACATTCATTCCTTTTGAAGCCAGGTAATTTACCGCACCAATTATATCTTTTCCTTTCCCGTTTTGCCATGTAGGATCGCCTTCTTTCCAGTCTTTATTATGTGCTTCCCAGGTTTTTACAAGATTGTCTTTGTGACCATCATTTTGAAAATTACCATCAAATTCATCATAAGCCAGAAAATTTTCAGGAGCATCAGGTCCAACTTTAAGCATTGGCTTCCCTGTTTCAGCATATTTGAGGTAGCGTGTGCCATCGTATAAAAGCATACCTTTTGCCCGGTTATCTTTTCCTGTTTTATCCGATTCAGCAATCTCAAAACTTCCTTCTGAAGTATCCATAAATCCGGCACTTTCACCCTTTTTACTGATCTTACTTATTGCTGCATATTCACCTTTTCTGAAATCAACTTTGTAGGTCCATTCACCTGTATTCATCGGTGCAAAATGTACGCGCCATTTATTTCCTGAGGTAGCAGATGTTTCTCCTGCAATGCCATCGGCTGCAAAATAACCCGGAACTTTATAAAATTTCCCTGATGTTTTGTGAGTAAAAATTACATTAAAACGATATTCCATAAATGGATTGATTTCTGCATTTTCAGAAGTTTCAGGTCCATCGAAAGTTAAAGTTACCTTATGCCACTTTTTTAATTCTCCGGTAATTTCGGGAATTACGTTTTCCAGTTTAACTTCTTTTCTTGCCATCGGGCCGACATTGGCAACCGAACCGGCATTTCCAATTGCAGTAAGTACCGTTGTTCCCTGACCAAGTGGTGCAATGGCTATTCCACCAAAACGAGCACGGCTAAATTCAGCTCCATCGTTGCTACCAATTTCTGAGGTAACACTTATTTTATCTCCTTTTTTCAAACTAATATTTGGAAATAACCCTATATATTTTGCACCTTCTTCAAAAGAATTTTTGCTGGGTGGACAGGTAAATGTACCGATTGATTTATCGTTAACTGTAACTTCGTATTTTGAATTCCCATCGTTCTCACCAACTCCAAGTAACAAAATATCAAAATCTCCTTCCTTTGCATTATAAGTAATTGATGAGGTAGCTTTTTTATGTTGTTCGGGATGAATTGCCAGCCATTTATCATTTCTATCTCTGTAAAAGTTGGTTCCTTCAACCGGAAAAGCTGATGCTTTTATCAATTTTACACCTGGTACACTGGTTTCAATTGCGTAAAGGTATGAAGGGATTGCAGCCGGATTTTCGGCTACAAGCGGATATGGTGAGGGCAATTTACCAGATGCTAATCGGACATCCGGGCCAATTCCTTCAGGCCTGTATTCTTTGCTATTGGTTAATAAAAAGCGGTCGAATTCAAAACCGTCTTCGCGCATGCTAAAAGTAATTTCATGAATTCCCGGTTCTTCGATATCCAGATAAATCAAATATGGTTCCCCACAGTGTACTTTTTCGGTTCGTTGTTTACTTTCCCATCGCCAGGTCCTTTTACCTTCACACCATTGTAAACGCGCTCCTGTAGACGGCCATTCACCATTTATTCCAACATGAATACCATTGTCTTCACTTCCGGTACTATGAGCTCTAACCCAAACATAATAACGCCCCGGAGTATTTATTTTTACTTTGTAATGAAGCAAAGCCATTTCACTGGGAGTATTCGAAAAGTTTTCTCCGGCAATTAACTTATCGCCATGTGTTACTCTTGTATCGGGCAAGATTTCAAGATAGGCATTATTACCTGCATTTTTGATATGAGTTCCGTCTTCATCCCGGCCTACTTTTGGGATTTCATTTTTTGAGGTTCGATACCATTGGCGAACTTCGTTTTTCGATTGTTTGTAGAAATATTCAGCTTCAACAGCTACAATACCATCTTTTTCTTCAAATACAACATCTTTATCTACAATTGGATTGGTAAATTTTTGTGCTGATACTGACATGGCTATCAGTAAACAAGACACAAGAAGAACAGAGATTTTTGTTACCAGCATTTTATCAAGTTTTCAGTTTAATATTGATTTAGTACATTCTTATTTTTGTATACAATATACATTCTGCTAAAATATAAATTTCGATTTAAAATCATAAAAGTTTAAAACCTTTTTTGTGTATTATTTTTCTACTTCAATAATTACTCTTCTGTAATCATACATCGAAGCGATTTCGTTTTTGTCTTTCACTTCCAAAACAAAATGAATTTCTCTTCCTTGCACATCATCAGGAATTTCAATAGTTATATTTTTGTTTGTAGAATTATTAACTTTTATTGGTTTTGAATAGGTTCCTGACTCGAAATAATTAAACCATAAAAAGTCCATTTCATCTCCATCCGGATCATAGGAGTCGGAAGCATCAAATTGCAACTTATCACCTGCTTTTGCTTTCAATTTAACGAATGAATTTGAAGTATCTCCATTCACAGCTGCAACCGGATTATGATTTGCATTTTCAAAGGTTTCGACACACCAGTCCATTCTACATTGAAAATCGTTAAAGAAAGCCCTTCTCCATCGCCAAACCGGGGTAAACCAATCGTTATAAACATCGCCTGTTTCAGGATTTGTCCATTCATCTGAATCCTCTATGTACATATAAAAATCACCATAAGTTTTTTCGTCTGTATTTACACTTGTATGTTTCGACCAGAAATTTTTCTGTTTTTCTTTTGTAAATCTTCCGCTCCATCCTCCCCAATGTGGATTTTCAATATCATATAAACCTTTATTTACCAATCCCAGCCATGGAATGGTTCCACCACCCTCAACAAAATGAAGCCTACCTCCATGAAACAATCGAAGCGGCCAGTAAGTACCAAAAGTTCCATGATCACCAACAATATGTTTTAATGCCCATTGATGCTGACCAATTCCGCTGTATTCGTAGGGCTGCCAAGTGTGTGGACCAAGATTGCTGTGTTTTCCCTTATTATCCTCGATTCCATCGGTTGCCGGTCCACCGTAACAATAAGTCTGATAATTACTACGTACCCAATGAATGTTTGGATAGTTTGCACAGATCCATGCTCCTGCATTATCCTGCGCACCATTTTCATAAACTCTTATTTTGGAAATAAAATGATCGGTTTCTGATTTTGAATGTGTTCTTTCAAAATCTCTGATTGCCTGTGCCAAAGTGTTTGAGCCTGCATTTACAACAACATAAACGGGCCTTGGATCATCTTTCTCTAAAACTTTTATCAGCAATTGCGATCCTTCTGATGTTTTGCCCGGTCCTGTATCTTCAATTCCATAACCCGGCTGACCACTTGTAACCAAACTTGTCAAGAACTCTGGCTCCGGATATCCATCTGCATGTTTTTGAAGGTTTTTATACACTTTTGAATATCCTTCAATTAAATGATGAAAAAGCTCAGGATGCAAAACCCGTCGATAAGGATCTTTTGATGCCGGTTGAAGATACTTTCCTGTTACGGCAATCAAACCTTCCAAATCGAACTCGTTGCAATACATCAGCATATGCATCATTTGCTGCACTTCATCAGGTTCGTTGCCCATATCAGCCAAGATAACGAGGCGGGTCTTTTCTATATTAGAATGCTGTGTAAATCCTAAAATTGGAATACATATGGCTAAAATTAAGATTAAGATTTTCATTGAATTTGATTTTTCTTTTTACCCCTAAATCCCCCAAGGGGGACTTTGAACCGCATTTATTTGAATTGTCTTTGTTTTTAATTATAGAGTAGTCTTTACTGGTTCTCCCCTTGGGGAGTTAGAGGGTGTAAAGACGGTTTAAATTATACAAGTTTGTTTTATTTTTAATACAACATCATCAATATTCATTTCAATTTCCGAATTGTAAAAACGTAGAATTTTTAATCCATACATTTTCAAATCTTTAGTTCTTTCACGGTCATATTCTTTTTGTTTTTTGTGAAATCCTCCATTCAATTCAACAACCAATTTAGCTGAATGACAATAAAAATCAACGATGTAAATATTTATTGGATGTTGTCTTCTAAACCTATACCCAAGAATTTGTTTCCCTTTTAATCTTTCCCACAAAAGTATTTCTGCCTCTGTTAAACGATTTCTTAAAATAAGTGCTTTCTCCAAAGTTTGTGAAGTTGCACCATAGTACATGTTTTTTTCCAATTCCTTACTCATTCAATTTTTGTTAATCTCTCCAAATCCCTCAAGGGGATTATGGTTTAGAACAATTGCCAGGTAAAAACACCGTAATGCACATTAGTTTTAAGCTCCAAATCTCAAAAGCCAAATCTCAAATAAATCTCAATACTCAAATTCCGAATTTCTAAAAACTTCTTAGTTTGGTTATTGAGTTTTGGATCTTTGACATTATTTGTCTTTTGTTTTTTGCTAATTGGAATTTCAAAAATTAGCTTTCAAAATAAACCCCGCCTTTTTCCAATTCTTTACGAAGTTTTTTATATGGTAAAGTTCTTGCTTTATAGTTATTTAAAGCGCAAAGTGCTGCTGCCGTCCCGGTTGCTTGTCCCTGCCCCATACAACTTACCGTATTTCTTGTAGACATGTGAGCTCTGTGGTCTGAAGTAATCATCATACCGGAAACATAAAGATTATCCATTCCTTTTACACAAAGTGCCCGGTAAGGAATACCATAACTTCCTCCATCTTTTATTTGAAAACGGGGTGCCATATCATGAAAACCGTAAACAAATACGTCATCTTTAAAATGAACGCCGTTTATCACATCTTCATGGGTAATATCGTAATCGCAGGTAATTAATCTTCCTCTTCGAATTACCAGCGAGGGGGCTGTCCTTGTGATAAATGCCCTTTCGAAACCAGGAATATGATCCTTAAAAAGTTCCACTCCTTTTTGCATTCTTTTACGCAGTTCCAGTTCTGCTTTTGCAACCGTATCTCTGTAAGTTGGACTTACCGGAAGTTTCATGTTCATTTTAATAAACATGAGGTAATTATCATGTGTAGTTGTGGAAATAGCAGACATACCTATTTCTTTGGCACCTTTGATAAATGGTTCAGGATAACCTTGAGAACCTTCTGCGCCTATTCTAATAATTCTCCCCGGTTCACCACTTCTAACACCATAAGCCAATTGATGAATTGCATCCCGATCTTTCAAAAATTTATAATACTTTTCAATATCAACATTTCCCAATCCCATGCTGTTAACCACAGCATAATCGTTTGGTTCTGAGAAATCTGCTCCGGCGTGAGCAGCTAAGTCAGCATATCCTGTGCAATCAACAAAAGATTTTGCAAAAATAGCTTCACGTCCTGACCGACTTTCAAGAATTACACCTTTTACTTCATTGCCTTCAACAATTGCTCCTGCAAGCAGGGTATTTACACAAACATAAACTCCCGCTTCATCCAGCATCTCGTGGGCATTCAGTTTATACATCTCGGTATCTATTGCGGTACAAACCGAATCATAAACATAGTGTTTTTCCATTTCCGCATAACCGGTTGCACCGCCACGAGCAGTTAACCTGTCAATCATTTCAGCAGGAATTCCTTTAACCAATTGTCGTTTTTTTACCCCCGGAAAAGCTTTCCACAAATTATAAAAACTATGCAGCGCAGTACCGCCTTCAACAGCCACACCACCAACATATCCTTTGTTTTCTATCAGAATGGTTTTAGCTCCTGTTCGGGCAGCGGCAATTGCACAAATTACTCCTGCAGTTCCGCCACCAGCAACAACTACATCAAATTCGCGGGCTGGAAGTTTTTTGGCTTCTTCGTTATAGAATCCGGGTTCAAGAACTGTGTTAATATCTTTCCCAAATCCTGATTTGTAAGCCAGCAATCCCAAGCCTATGGTTCCTGTTGTTTTGTAAAAATCTCTGCGTTTCATTTGGTTTAGTTTAAAGTTGAATGTTTAAAGTTTAAAGTTTAATGGGGAAACAATCCTGTTTTAAATCCTGTAAATTTCCTTATTTACCATCTTCATTAATCCATTGTAATCTTCTGTGCGCATCATTTCACTGATTTGCTCTCGATTCAAGGATTTTGCCAAATTGTAAGCCCCGACTGTAATTTCGGAGTGACGATTAAAAAATTCCAGAACGTCAAAAATTCGGGGTGAAGCGTCGGTGGTAAAAAACTTATTGTAACCATATTCCTGCGCCCAATACATCAATTCAACGTAATGCAGAAAATGACGACTTGCCCCGATTAAATCCCAGTCGGCTTTTGTGTCGTTATCATTTGTATGAATGTAAGCATCGTAACCGCTTTCATAAATTAAAGACAGTGCCTGTGCCGGATTTTCCTGACTTTGCAAGGAGTGCCCCATGTCTATGGTAATCCCGGTATTTTGACATTTTACATCTTTTAATAAAAGAAGTCCTTTTGCAGTAGAATCAATCTGACAATGAACTCGTGTTTCGGAGTATTTTGGTTCGATAAACAATGGGATTTCAGGTAAGTAATCAGCAGCTTCCGCAATGGTTTCTACCATATAATTCCAGGCTGTTTTGTAGTTGATTTGGAAAAGCACATCGTATCCATCGCTCAACGGGCAACAGGTTACATGAGGAGCACCAACGGCTTTTGCATAATCTTTCCCTTTTTTTATCATTTCTACTGCCCGGTTTCTGATTCCTTCATCAGGACGAGATAGTGCTCCCGGTACCCATTCGGTTTCTTTTTTGATGTTTACGTTAATGGCTGCTATTTCAACACCATATTTTTTACACCATGCTTTTGTTTCCTCTACCTCTCCTACTTCATATGGATAAACCATTTCAATTCCTGTAAATCCATTTATTTTAGAAACAAATTCAAGCTTTTCTTCGGTGCTTGCTACTTTTTGGTATTCTGAAAAGCGGTCTTGTGTTTTTCCAAGAAACGCGATAATTACTGCTTGTTTTAATTCACCCATAGTATTTATTTTTATTTCTCGCCAAGTCGCTAAGACACAAAGAAAGATTTTTCACGTAGTATCTTGGCGTCTTTGCGAGAGTCATTATAATTTTAATAATTCAATAGAAGTATCCGCCAATACCCCTAAAAGCAAAGCGCAGGATGTTGCTCCGGCATCCAGTACCCCACGCGAACGTTCTCCCAAACGGCTTGCTCGTCCAAGTTGTGCAACCATATCTTTGGTTGAATTCCTTCCGGTTTGCGCTGCCGATTTCATTTCAGTAAGTGCTTCCCTGAATTCTTTTCCATCTTCTAATGCTTTCTTATATGCGTCTACTGCCGGCACCAGCGTATCCATTAAGGTTTTATCACCTGGTTTTGCCGGAGAAATAGATTGAATCTGAGTTAGCATTCCTTCCAGAGCCGCTCCCATTTCATCAATTCCTATTTCTTCTTTACCGTTCAATTCTTTGGCAAAACCGCGATACAGTTTTCCATAAAGTGGCCCCATAGAACCACCGATTTTCATCATTAATATTTTTGACAAGGTTTTAGCTGAATGTGCCAAATCTCCCGGATTATTCTCCAGTTCTTCCTTACACATCTGGAATCCTTTGTTCATATTGATTCCGTGATCTCCATCGCCAATGAGTCCGTCAATATCGCTAAGATATTGCTTGTTTTCTTTTATGGCGTCAATCATATTTAGGATGATAACTGCGCCGTCTTTATTTGTGAATGTTTTCATATGAGAAAGTCGGAAGACCGAAGTCCGGAGACGGAAGTAAAATCTTGTTTCCGAAAAATAGGTATTCCATTTTAGTTGAGGGCTAAAGCCCAGTTTGTTGTTATTTATTTTGCCCCCGGCTTAAGCCGGGGGTTAGATATATTCTTTATTAAATCGGGCTTTAGCCCTTAATTTATCTCTTGGAGATAATTTCAAAAAAGGATGAAATTCAAGAATCAACGCCGAAGTTCGCCTTTATTGGAATTATCTTTGGAATTGTCTCATTCCTACGCTATCACATTCAAAATCAATGCACGCTTTCAATTCATCATCGAGTTTCATCAATGTGCAGGTTACTCCTGCCATTTCAAGGGAAGTAAAATAATTTCCCACATAAGAATGATATACTTTTATTCCTTTTTCAGTTAAAATCTTTTCCACATCGTTGTATACAATATACTGTTCCATCACAGGCGTTGAACCAAGACCTGAAATCAATACCACAACTTCATCCCCACTTTCAAAAGGTAAATCGGGAATTATTACATCACAAAAACGCTGAGCAATTTTTGCCGATGGTTCCAAATCGCAAACCTCAATGCCGGGTTCTCCATGATGACCGATACCAACTTCCATTTTACCTTCATCAATTGTAAAGTTAGGATGTCCAACTTCAGGAATGGTGCATGGAGAAAGACCAATTCCCATACTTCTTGTGTTGTCGATAGCTTTTTGTGCAACTGAAATTACCTCATCAAGTGAGCCTCCCATCGCAGCTTTTGCACCACCAACTTTCCACATCAGGATTTCTCCGGCAACGCCACGTCTTTTATCTTCCTGTCCTTTTGGAGCTGAAGGAACATCATCGTTGGCAACCACTTTTTTTACTTCAATATCTTCATCTTCGGCCTCATCCATTGCCATGGAAACATTCATATTGTCGCCGGCATAATTTCCGTAAAGTATGGCAACACCCTTACCACCATCTGCTTCTTTAATCGCATCGAAAAACATTTGTGCCGGTGGCGATGAAAAGATTTCACCACATGCAACAGCGTCTACCATATTTTTGCCAACATAACCAACAAAAGCAGGTTTGTGTCCGGAGCCTCCTCCGGTTACAATTCCAACCTTACCCTCAATCGGAGCTTCTTTGTATTTTATTACTCTTTCATTGTCGGTTAGTAATACCAGGTCTGAATGCACCTTTACATAAGCCTCCAGCATTTCGTCAACTACCTTCGAGGGATCGTTTATAAATTTTTGCATGTTATTTAGTTTTTATTGATTGTTTTTAATTTACAGTTTTTTCACTAAAACCACCCAATCTTTTTCAGGTTCTGCCGGTGGATTTCCAATCGATAATTTTTTCCCTCCTTTTAAAACATTAACACTTCCGTTTTGCAATTCTCCTCCATTTCGAGGATCATACCATTTTACATCAAATTCACCTTCAACATTTTCTAAATCTAATGAAGTTGATTTGGAACCTATTGGAATATAAATTGAATACACATTTCCTTTTTCTGCAAAACAGTATGTTTCATCTCCGGTAACCAGTTTATCGGCAGGTTCCATCCTAGTAAAAGGCAAGTATTTTTCAAAAAAGATTCGTGTATGTCGATTTTGATCCCAAAACAAATCACGACTTCTAAAATCCTGACAGGTTAAATCTGAATTCGGACTCTTGTATCCAAAATACCATTCAACACCATAGCCCCCTGCCATTAAAACTCCCCATAAAGCGCGGTGTCGGGCACTGTTATGCTCCATATCTTCAGCGTCAGGCAACAGTGCAATATTTGCTTTTCCGGGCTCATCTACTGCCAAAGCCCAAGGTTTGCCTGTACTATCCGATTTCGCCCTCCACTTTAAAACCCGGTCGTGTACATCCCTGAATTCGGGATCGCTTAATTGAAGTGAAGCACCTGTCAAAGGCGATTGATCTCCAATCAATTTTGCATAACGATCATCCTTGTTAGGGAAAGTATGAATTACAAGATGGTGTTTATATGGATCCAAATCGTATACATAATTGGCAACTTTTAATACCTCTTCAATAGGTTGATTATTTTCTTCTCCCAGGTTCCAGTTCATTACCAGATGATGCCCAAAACGTGCAATTAATTCACGGTAATAAAGTTTTGATTCCATTCCAAAAACTCCCTTATCCATTAAATGGTCGGTTTCTGTTTCGTGCGTTTTAAAATGCAAAAACATCCCTTTGGTTTCCGCATATTCAAGAACACGTTCCCATTGTTCCAGTTTAGATACATCCAAACGTGTTCTGTGAAACAGAGAATCCCAGGCTTTTTTATTCTTCTTGTTGTTCGCATATTTTTCATATTCCTCATCAGAAACCTTTAACAGGTACGGAAAAACATTCCTGTCGTCGCCATCCACATTAAAAGTGATAAACGAAAAAACATTCAGATATTCAGATGACAGGTAATTTATTGCACCCATGAGGTTTTTGCCTTTTTCACCCTGCCACATAAAATCCTTCATCGATTCTTCAAAATCCCTTTCATGCCATTCCCAGTTTTTAAGAAATCCCAGTGCGTTAGTTGTTGCATCAAAATCTTCGTAAGCCAATAAATTTTCGGGTGCATCCACTCCTAATTTGATAAGGAATTCACCTGTTTCTGCATATTGCAAATAGGGTTGTCCAATGTATTTCAATCTTCCCTTTGCACGGTTATCAATTCCGGTTTTATCGGATTCAGTAATAATAAAACTTCCGGTTGCTCCATCTGCTTTTGATGCCGACAGTGCACCTTCAATATTTTCAGAAACTGCTATATAAGCTCCTTTTTTAAAGGATACTGAATAATTCCATTCACCGGTTTTATTTGGTGAAAAATGTACCATCCAGACATTTCCTGTTGTGGAACTTGTTTCAGCTGCATTTCCATCGGCTGCATAAAATCCAGGTACAATAAAAGATTGGTTACCGTTGGTAAAAGTTACATCCAAACGATAATTTAAAAAGGGATTGTTTTCATCCATTTCACTGGTTTCAGGTCCTTGCAAAACCAAAGAAATCTTGTGCCATTTTTTAAGTTCTCCTTTAACTTCTATCTTATTTGTAGAACAAGAAATTACCGATATAATTACTGCCAGAAAAGTAAAATTTTGAAGAATTTTCATAGACAAAAGTTTTGATTATTTTCGAAAGGATTGTTTTTCCAGTTCTCTCATTTGAGCTACTTTGGGTGCAGAACCACCTCCTGCAAATTCTGAATTTAGCCATGCATCAATAATTGTTTTTGCAAGTTCGGGTCCAATGACTCTTTCTCCCATAGTAATTACCTGCGCATCATTACTTTTACGTAATCTTTCAGCTGAGAATACATCGTGACAAACACCGGCGTATACTCCCTCTACTTTGTTGGCAATCATAGCCATTCCAAGGCCTGTACCGCAAATACTAATCCCGCGGTCATAGTTTCCGGCCTGAATTTCTTTGGCCAGGTTAAAACCAATTTCAGGGTACATCGGATTTTCTTTTCCTTTTGAATAATTAAGATCGGTAATGTCTACGCCTTTACTCTTCAGATGGTCGTACAGAACTTTTTTTAAGTTAATGGCTGCGTCGTCGCAATCGATACAGATTTTCATTTTATTTCACTATTAGATTTTTAGTCCCGATAGTTATCGGGATGAGTATTGAGACTTTGTTTGTCTCATTAATCAACTTTAATTTTTTCGGTGCATGGTTTGCCTTGTTTTCAAAATTCAGGCGTGAATGCACCTTCCTGTTTTTTATTTTACATCCCCGGATTAAAATCCGGGGTTATTTATATTTAATCCCTTTGGGATTCTTTGTTTTGAGACAAGGCATGCCTTGTCTTTACTGTTTTTGTTTTTTTCGTATAGACAGGGCATGCCCTGTCTCCTAATTTATCTGCAAACTATCTGGTAACATGTGGCAATTCCTTTTCCAGAAACTTCAAACTTTCTTCAACCCAATAGTCAGGATTTTCGACAAAACCACCACTTGCTTCGCTGCCCATTTCAATTCCTGCAACACAAGGTTCGCCTAATTTTGCGCAGTTTTCTTCTATTCCCAATTCGATACATTTATCAACGTATTTACGGAATGGCACTGCACCGGTTCCCAAAATACTGTTGGTATGAGCAAAACTTTCGGTTTCGCTTAAATGAACATGAATCATGCGGCTTTTTAATTTTTCTAATTGTTCCGGTTCTTCGCGCGTTATTACCAGGTGACCAACATCGATATTTGGATAGATATTTGGTAAACCAATGTCTTCAACTGCTTTGGCCAGTTTGTAAGTATTGTTGCATATAAAGTAAACATGAGGGTCCAATTCAATACCCACCAATAAATCTTTATCAAGACACCACTCTGCAAAACGTCCGACATTTTCCTGCATATACAACCACGATTGTTCTGGGGTTACACCCAATTCATATAATCCACCACCCCAGCAAACCAATAACTGTCGGCCACCTAATTCCATTTGAAATTCGGCACAGGTTTTCATATAATCAAAAACTGCATCACGTTTTTTCTTGTCGGGATGAGCCGTATCTTTTGTTGCTACCAGCAGCATTTGAGTACTATGAATTCCATTGTCTTTTACAATCCTGACAGCTTCCTTTTTTTGTTCAGACGACATGGTTTGAGGATTTCCTTTCCGGATTCCTGCATATTCGATATATTTAAAACCATATTTTACTGCTGAACGCAGCGATTCATCGGGTCCTTTATTACCTACTTCGTAAACCAGAGTGTTTAATGCTAATTTCATAATTTATAAGAAAGACGGAAGTTATATTCACCCCTCTGTCCAACGGACATCTCCCCTAAAGGGGAGAAATAGAATCAATACAATCCAATTATTAATAATTTATTATTCTGATACTACTTTTTGTGGATTCATAAATGTCCACATTATTATTGCTATTATCGAAAGTGATGCTGCAATATAGAAAAACGGCACATTGCTACCTGTCCATTCGATTAAATACGGGTAAGCCATAATTGTAATAAATGCACCCAGATTACCCGCCATATTCATTGTTCCCGAAACAGCACCAGCATTTTCTTTACCTATATCGATACAGAAAACCCATGATGGACTTAAAGTCATATCAGCGCCAAACACAGCAATAGCTAAAAATACAATTGCCATGGTACTTGATGTTGAATTGGTCACCATAAGCATTCCAAACGCTGCGAGGGCGAAACCAATAATTGGAGGTATTCTGCGTGAGATTCGAAGTCCTTTTATTCGATATAACCAATCGACCAGTACACCTCCAAACCAGTTTCCAACAGCTCCGGCTATTAACGGAACAGAGCTATACAATCCGGCTTCAACCGGTGATAATCCAAATCTTTCTTTAACAAAGGGGAACATCCAGGTTAATGTAAAATAAAAGGTAAAATTGCTACACACATATTGAATCATAGTCATCCATACGTTTTTCGATTTGATAATTTTTGAAAAAGCAATTGTCCCTTTTTTTGCGGAAGCTTCCTGGCGGTACTCAAGTATGTATTTTTTTTCTTTTTCACCTATGGTTTTTGATTCCTCAGGTTTATTTTTGAAAAGGGTGTACCATAAAATTCCATACAAAATTCCAAAAGCACCAAAAATGTAAAACGAATTTCTCCATCCCACAACGGTTATCATCCAGGCTACAAGCGGTAAAGCAAATGCAGCTCCCAGTCGTGATCCCGAGAAATTTATTCCCTGAACCACACCTCTTTCTTTAACAGGAAACCAGTTAAAAACAACTTTTGAAATGCTTGGAAAAGCTCCTGCTTCTCCAGCACCAAACAGAAAGCGAATTACCAACATTGAAGTATAATTCCATGCAAATCCTGTAACTGCAGTAAATATAGACCAGATGGTAACAATTCCGCTAATTACACCACGGGGGCCGTATTTATCAGCCAGTTTTCCTGATGGCACCTGGAACAAAGCATATCCCAAAGTAAATACTGCCATCACCCATCCAAAATCTGTTAAATCGAAACCCAAATCGGTACATATTTCGTCTTTGGCTGCAGAAATACACGCTCTGTCGATATAAAGTAAAACAGTTAATAAAAATGTGCTTATAACAAGAAGGATCCGAATGGGAAAGATAGTTTTTTTCATTTAATGGTTTAGATTTTTATAGTTTTTCTTTAAGCAAGTTTTGGGTTTTTACAGAGTGTTCCCGCATTAATTTTTCGGCGAGTGTCGCATCACCCTTTTCAATGGCATCAATAATATTAAGATGTTCGGGTAAAGTTTCCAAAGGTTTACGAATTAGACCTCCTCTGTAAGATTGGGAGGTAATATTTCTTACTACTTCAAACTTTTGCAAAATTTGATTCCCACTTATTTTCAAAATAAAATCATGAAATGCCTGATCGGCTTCAATGTATTTCTTTGTATCGATTTTAGCTTTTCCAATAAAGGGTTTAAAAAGTGATTTTAAAAAATTCAATTCCTCTTTTGAAATGTTCCTTGTAGCACGGCGAACAGCTACTCCTTCCAGTGCTTCCCTACATTCAAAAGCATCAATTAGTTTTGAATTATCAATTTTAGTTACATAAAATCCTCGTCTTGGAAGATTTTCCACAAGCATTTCATTTTCCAACATCTGAAAGGCCTTGTGAAGCGGCATTCGGCTGACTCCCAACATTGTTGCAATCTGTTCTTGCTTTAGTTTTTCTCCGGGCTCAAATTCTTTTGCCAAAATCATTGCTTTTAGTCGCTTATAAACTTCTATACTTAAATCTGTATGCTGGATCTCCATATGATTCATTTAATTGTCGGTGATTTAGTCTACGAATATTTCTTTTACTTTTAAAAAGAATCCCTTTTTACGTTCAGAACTGATTTGCCAGTTCACCGGAACACTCTGATATCCTTCATCAAATCCTTCGTCTTTCATCCTAAAATCGAAGTATCCCCATGAGGCATAAGCTTTTGTTGCATTTACAAAATTATTTACCGGTTTGTCGAAATCGAAATGATCATCTTCGTTAAAAACTATAGGTTTTGGTGAATAAGTTGACATCGCCCTGACCTGTTCCACCATTTCAGTAATTCGTTCAGGCTTATGAACTCCATTACCATGAATTAATACAAAATCTGAAACCTCCACTACCTTTTCAGGAGGAAGAGTATTGCCGTTAAAACTTGTGGAAACCAATAATCCAGGCGCTTTATCCTTAATTCTTAATATAAGTTCATGAATGCGGTTTTCTTTTAATATTGGGTGATTGTAAGCATTGTTATTGCTTTCGTTACCCACTTCGATAATTACATTTTTATAGCCTTTTTTTAAAAGCCATTCAATTGCATTATCAGTTGCAGCGATTACGGCTTTCTCATCCTTTAAGTTTTGATCCTGTCCAAAATAAAAGAGCCCAAGAATTGGTACCATCCCTAAATTATCCGCTTCCTTTAAAATTTTATCCAGTCTATTCATATAATCAGCACGAAGTTTACCATCTTCGTAATATGCTGAGTTATACCAGTTCTTGTTTCCATAACCCATCGGACTACCACCTTGCAGATTAATGGTAAAAGCCAAAAGTCCATGTTTTCTCCATGAAGACATTGCCGAAACAAATTCGTTCGTATTTCTTTTGGCATTCCACTTTCCATCAGGATAATTCCAACGAACGACAGTTTCAGGATTTAAATCATCAAAAATTCCCTGAACCATTCTTGAGTTGGGTAATAATCCTTCTACTGATATTCCATCCCAAATACGTCCTTTAAAAGTTGGACTACCGTTAATATAAAATTTTTCTCCGTTGATTGTGACTTCAGTATCAGGTTTTATTGAATATGCAAAATTAAATGTAAAGATTGCCAGGAAAGCAATAAACAAGAATTTTGTTTGGTTCATTCTGTAGCTTTTATATCGGTAAATGTGAATCTTTAATATTTCAAATATAATATTTTGTATACATTATACAAAATTCACAATTGATATTAATATAAAGTCAAGCAGATTAGCCCCAATGTGAATATCGGAATATCTTTATTTGCAGCTTGTGAAGCTTTTTGGCATATTTCGTTAAATTTGTCGTGATATAAAATTCATGAAAAAGATTGTAGCAAAAATTAAGGACTATACGAATCTTGTTAACTTAAGAAACAACCAAAGAGTTGTGGTTTTTCTGATATGTTTAATGATTGCCACAACTCTATGGTTATTAAATGCATTAAGTAAAGATTATTCTGCAACAATTTTCTATCCTGTAAAATTTGAAAATCCTCCCAAAAATCAATTTCTGGCCGGTAATGTCCCGGAGAAACTTGAACTGGAAGTCAGTGGAAGAGGCTTTACACTTTTAAGATTTAAGCTGTTATCGTTTTCACCCGTAAACTTTGACATTGAGGACATAACCAAAAACATGGAGACAAATTCGGGTACTTACAGAATTACAAGCAGAAATCTTAGAACAAGGATTGAAGATCAACTGAATGATGAGCTATCTATAAGTCATATTAGTCCTGAAATTTTAGTTATTTCCTTAGATAGTTTATCGATAAAAAAGGTACCAGTGAGCCTGGATATTTCAGTAGATTACGAACCGATGTACAATTTAAAGTCGCCTGTTTCAATTCATCCGGATTCAGTTAATATAACCGGGCCAACCATTCTTTTGAACAGAATTTCGGTTATACGGACAAAAATAAACATTACCGAGCGACTTAATTCAAGCATTAATCAGGAAATAGATTTAATTCCACCTGACAATACCACCATTGAACCTGCAAAAGTAGTGTTAAACATAGATGTTGAAAAGTACACTGAAAAAGAATTAAGAATTCCGATTGAAGTGATTAATCAACCGGATAATGCAAATATCAAACTTTTCCCTTCTGAGGTAAAAATAGTTTTTAAAGTAGGTTTGAGCAGATTTGAAAGTATATCTTCGTTGGATTTTAAAGCTTTAGTCGATTATAATGCTATTGACGCCAATGCTAATAATTTGGAAATCAAACTTTCAGAGAAACCCGGTTTTATTGAAGGAATTCGTTTAAATCCTGAAAGAGTTGAGTTTTTGATAGAAACCAATTAATTCAGGTACAAATTTTACAAACACATGGCAATATCACTTGGAATAACAGGGGGAATAGGAAGCGGAAAATCGACTGTATGCAATGTGTTTAAACTCTTGGGTACACCGGTTTTTGAAGCTGATAAAGTTGCAAAATCTTTGATTAATTCTAATTCCAAAATCAGAAATGGATTGATTGAAATGTTTGGCTCCGAAATTTATGACACAAAAGATAATATCGACAGAAAAATGTTGGCCAATCATATTTTCAATGATAATAATTTATTGGAGAAAGTAAATCAATTGATTCACCCTGAAGTCAGAAAAGAATTTAACCGTTGGAAAGAAATACAGAAACATCCATATGTTATACATGAAGCTGCCATATTATTCGAAAGCGGATTTTACAAAATGATGGATTTTACAATTTTGGTTTCTGCCCGGTTGGAAGCCAGAATTGAACGGGTATCCAAAAGGGACAAAATATCGGCAGAATTGGTCAGACAAAGAATTAATAATCAGTTTACAGATGAGCAAAAAAGAGAATTAGCCAGCTTGGAACTTGTGAACGACAATAAAAATTTATTAATTCCACAAATATTAGAAATAGACAAAAAATTAAGAATACATGGCAAAATTTGGTAAATGGATAGGTGGCGGATTAGGTTGGGCTTTTGGCGGACCAATCGGAGCTATTTTTGGGTTTGTTGTTGGTTCAATGTTCGATGGAGGTAACGACGTACTTAACTCACCTGCGGGAACAGGTTATTCAGGAAGAACAACAACCGGTGGTTATGTAATGAGTTTGCTTGTTCTCACTGCTGCTGTGATGAAAGCTGATGGGAAAGTGTTAAAATCGGAGTTGAATTATGTGAAACAGTTTATGGTTCACAATTTTGGTGAGGCATCGGCAACCGAAGCGATAAAAATGTTGCGCGACCTGTTAAATCAGAATATCCCGGTTAATGAGGTTTGCCGACAGATAAAACAAAACATGAACTATTCGGCACGTTTGCAGCTGCTTCATTTTTTATACGGCATTGCACAGTCTGATGGTGCTGTTGATAAAAAGGAACAGGAAACTATTACCTTCATTGCCCGCGAAATGGGATTGTCGGAAAAAGATATAGAATCCATTCAGGCAATGTTTATTCCAAACACCGAAGCAGACTATAAAATTCTTGAAATTGATACTTCGGCAAGCAATGAGGAAGTTAAAAAAGCATACCGCAGAATGGCGATGAAATTTCACCCCGACAAAGTGAGCCACTTGGGCGAAGATTTCCAAAAAGCTGCCAACGAAAAATTCCAGAGTGTAAATAAAGCTTACGAGAATATTAAGAAAGAAAGACAGATGGCTTGAGGAAGTTGGAAGACAGAAGACAGAAGACAGAAGACAGAAGACCAAAGTAGGAATTTTGAATAAAATGAACTTTTTAAATGAAAGTTATTTCAACCAATATTGGTGAACCCAGGATAGTGGACTGGAACGGGAAAAAAGTTGAAACCGGTATTTTCAAATTCCCGGTTGAAAAGCCACTGTTTTTGGATATTGAAGATGTTGAAAATGACATGGTTATAGATCGACGTTATCATGGAGGAATAGATAAAGCCTGCTACCTGTATTCTGCAGACCATTACAAATACTGGCAAAATTTATATCCCGGACTGGAAATGCCATGGGGAATGTTTGGTGAAAATTTAACAGTTGAAGGATTGTACGAAACAGAAATAAATATAGGCGATACTTTCAAAATTGGAGAAACTATTGTACAGGCAACACAACCTCGCCAACCCTGTTTCAAATTGGAGTTTCGTTTTAAAAGCAATCAAATTATTCGTCAGTTTGTTGATTCAGGATTTGCCGGAGTTTATATCAGAGTACTTCAAAAAGGTAAAGTTAAAACCGGCGATTCTGTAGAACTTGTCGAGAAAAAGGATTCACTTTCTATCCAAAAAGTTTATGAATTGCTTTACACCTCTATATTGCAAAAGGAAGCTGTTTTGCAGGCTGTGAATGATCCATTGTTGGCAGAAAGTTGTCGTAAAGATTTGTTGAAACGGTGGGGAGATTACATTTAAATTGAGCCAAAACCAGATTTATTATTTTAATCCTCAAATCCTCATTTACTTTTTGCCGCATTATCGTACCAAATATCAATAGTTTTCATTTTCAAAAAAGTATATTTGAGACATGGAAAGTCAATATGCCATTACTAACTACCACAATGTTGATGATATCTACGATAAAATTGACAAGCTACTAACTCAACCTATCCGACAGGTAAAACGTGATAAAATGGACGATTACCTAAAGTATTTTGAGATCCATTGCCAGCAATCAAAAACAACTACAAGTAACGCAAAACAATATATTCCGGGAGGTGTTCAGCATAATCTTGCTTTTAATTATCCCTTTCCATTGGTTTTTACAAAAGCTGAGGGCGCTTTTCTACACGATTTAGACGGGAACAAATACATCGATTTTTTACAGGCAGGAGGTGCTACTGTTTTAGGTAGCAACTATCCCCTGGTCAAAGAAAAAGTAATAGAGCTTCTTGATACTTGTGGTCCTGTTACGGGATTATTTCATGAATACGAAATGAAAATTGCCGAGTTTATATGTAAAAGATTTACCGGTGTAGATAAATTCAGAATGTTGGGAAGTGGTACTGAAGGGGTAATGGCTGCAATCAGAATTGCTAGGAAAGCAACCGGTAAGAAAAAGATTATAAAGCTTGGAGGTGCCTATCACGGCTGGAGCGACCAAATGGTATATGGAATTCGTATCCCTGGGACACGTGGATTTGAAGCTCATGGAATTCCAAAATCAAGTATAAAACACACCCAGGAGGTCAAACCAAATTGTATAAACTCCCTGGAAAAACTTCTTAAAATAAACAAGTTGCAAGGAGGAACTGCAGCTGTTATTGTAGAACCTGTTGGTCCTGAAAGCGGAACACGACCTGTAAATTTTGATTATAACCAAAAAATTCGGAGCCTATGCGACAAATATGGTGCACTTCTTATTTTTGATGAAGTGGTAACTGCTTTTCGAATAGGCGTTTCCGGCGCTCAAGGTTATTATAATGTAATTCCCGATTTAACCGTTTTTGGAAAAGCAGTAGCAGGAGGATATCCATCAGCAGGAGGAATTGGAGGAAAAGATGAATTCATGGCGTTTTTATCCGCTGGAATTGGAGGAGCAAAAAAGAAGGTAATGGTAGGTGGCACCTTAGCTGCTAATCCGCTTAGCTCGGCTGCGGGATACTACAGTTTAACGGAAATTGAAAAACAAAATGCCTGCGAAAAAGCAGGTAAAGCCGGCGATAGATTAACAAAAGGATTACAATTGCTAATTGAAAAATATAATCTTCCTTTTGTTGCTTATAATCAGGGATCTATCTGCCATTTGGAAACAGCAGGAACAATGTTTGTTGAAGTAAATGTTACAAAAGCCTGGACCATTCCATCGGCACTAAAAGAAATTAAAATGCGCAAAAAACTGATGGAAGAAATGGGTGCGGCTTATATGGCAGAAGGAATTGTAACCCTTGCCGGTAGCCGAATGTACACCAGCATGGCCGATACTGATGGTGTTATTGATGATGCGTTGAACAGATTTGAAAGGGTATTTCAGAATATTGAATAACCTGGATTTCTACACAAAATACACTTTGGTTACCATTTGCTATTTTTATAATTCCATACTGGAAATTGAATATTAAGAATTTTACATTGGATATTCAGTAAATGAAAAAAAATATTGTCATAGCTCACGATGTTGGTACAAGTGCTGTAAAATCAGCATTGATTGACATTGGTGGTAAAATTTTGGCCCGGGAAATACATTCCTACAAATTACATACTCCAAAACCGGGATGGGCAGAACAGGATCCCATGGATTACTGGAAAGCCATAGTAGCCAATACCACAGCATTGATACAAAGAATTGAAAATTCAAGGATATCAGGAATGATTTTTACCACCCAGGCAATGGGAATAATTCCAATCGATAAGTCTGGCAAAGTTTTATACCGAAATATATCGTGGGTGGATGGCCGGGCACAGAAACAAGCTCGTTGGATGATGAGTCTGCTGGGAGGTAAAAAAGTTTTTAATGCAGTTTTTGGTTACGACATTAATGGTAAAGATGTCCTGCCAAAACTTCGATGGCTAAAACAAAATGAGCCAGTAATTTACAAGAATACATTCAAGTTTCTTGATGTAAACGGATTTCTTCGGTTTAAAGCAACGGGGAAAATTGCTGCCGAATGGTCGGGTGCAAGTTCTTGGGGATTCAATACAAAAACGAAAAACTGGGAAAAAAGATTTTTTAAGGTAGTTGGAATTGACACCGAAAAACTTCCTGATTTAATCAAATCGACAGATGTAGTGGGCACACTTACCGCTGAATCAGCGACCGAATTAGGATTACCAAGCGATATCAAGGTTTTTGGCGGTTGCGACGATTCTCAAAGTGCTGCAATAGGAGCAGCTTGTATTAAAGAGGGTTCGGTTTTTGCATATATTGGAACTGCAGCTCAACTGGGAGTGACTACATCAAAACATTTAAAATTTAAGAATGGTGCAGCCTGTATTCAGGGGGCTGACCCAAAATCGAATTTATTAATCGCAGTTACTGAAACGGCCGGAAATAATGTGGAATGGCTAATTCAGAAATTTTTTAAACACGAATTAGAAACTGTAGGCAAAGAAAAGATTTACGATATTCTTACAAAGGAAGCCGAAAAAATACCAGCCGGTTCCGATCATTTGATTTTCACGCCATGGTTTTTGGGCGAACGATGTCCGGTTACATCAACCACTACCAGGGCTACAATTTTCAATTTGGGCATGGAACATTCACGCGGGCATTTTATTCGTGCACTTTTTGAAGGTATAGGATTTAATTTTAGGTGGATACTTGAAAACTATAAGAAAGATTACGGTTTTGATATTTCTGAGTTTCGGTTTATTGGAGGCGGTTCTCAGAACGAAATCTGGATGCAAAACATTGCGGATATCACAGGCAGAAAAGTGATTACAGTAAAAGAACCAACGATGGCAGGATGTATTGGCGCTGCGCTTTGTACATTTGTTGGAGCAGGCTTATTAAAAGATTTTTCGGAAGCAGAAAAACTAATTAAAATTGAAAAAACCTATCACCCAAATTCAGAGAATCGTGCTATTTATGACAAGCTTTTTGTGGATTATAAAAATGTTTTCATGAGTTTGAAAAAGACTTATAAAACAGCCAACCAAAAAAGATTTTTAACTCTATGACAAAAAACTATAAAAAAGAAAGGGAAGAGTTGGTAAAGGCCGGTTTAAAACTGGTTGAACAAGGATTGGTCTCACGAACCTGGGGCAACATCAGCATTAAAGTGAACGACAACGAGATGCTGGTTACACCCAGTGGAATTATGTATGAAGATTTGACTCCCGATGATATGGTTTTGGTAAACTTTAAAACCAACGAATACGATAAAGCCGGACAAAAACCTTCATCTGAATTTAAACTTCATTCAGGAATTTATAATGACCGTAAAAAATTTAATGCCATTATTCATACCCACCAAATGAACGCATCCACCTGCGCTGCTGCCCGACGCGAAGTTCCTGCTGTATTAGATGACCTGGCACAAATTATAGGCCCTTCTGTGCGTTGTGCTGATTACGCATTGCCTTCAACCAATAAAATTGTTAAGGCCACGGTAAAAGCAATGAAAGGTCGAAATGCAGCATTAATGGCCAATCATGGAGCGGTTTGTGCCGGAAGAGATTTAGATGAAGCATTTGTGGTTTGCCAGGTACTTGAAAAAGGCTGCAAAGCATTTATCGAAGCTGAATTTTTAGGAGGAGCCAGACATATCAATAAGTTTGAAGCCTGGGCTATGCACCAGTTTTATATTAAAAAGTACTCGAAGTTGGCAAAGAAGAAGTAAAGTTTTAAATATTTATATTCTTCAGGATTTACAATTCAAAATTCAATACATATTTTTGTTTGTTGGATGGAAGACAGAGGACAGAAGACGGATCAAAAGCTGTTTACGCTTGAAGTTCTATTCACCCGTCATCGGTCATTTGTCATTGGCCATCGGTTTTAGCTTGTAAAAAATATGATTACTCCCTAAAATAATCAAGAGTAATTAATTTCTTTTCAAACAATAAAATCAGGCAGATTTTACATTATCCGAATCACATCCTTTTCTGTACTCGGCAATAATCTCTTTTACCTGCGTTGGTGCTACCCTACCGTAAACTTTATCACCAACATTTACAACGGGCGCCAGACCACAAGCTCCAACACATCTTAAGCAATTTATCGAGAACATACCATCCGGAGTCGATTCGCCAACATCCACTTTTAGTTGTCTTTTAAATTCACTTAATACCTGTTCGGCACCCCGCACATAACAAGCGGTTCCCATACATATTGAAATTGGGAATTCGCCTCTTGGAATCATGGTAAAATAGCTGTAAAAAGTAACTACTCCATAAACTTTTGCAACCGAAGTATTTAGTCCTTTTGCAATAACCTCCTGAACTTCAGCAGGTAAATATCCCAGTTTATCCTGAACTTTGTGAAGCACATTTATTAATTCGCCTTCGTTGTTATCAAATTCAGCGCAAATATCTTTTATGATTTGAATTGTATTTTCTGCAAGTTTTATTTTTGGCATTTTATTGACTTTTGATATTAGACAATCAGATTTTTTGAATGTACTTTTAAGTTCTGTCAAAGTATTTGGTATGAAGCAAATGATGTGCTTTTTCGCTCATTGGTTCACCAAGGAATTCCTCATAAAGTTTAAGGATATGTGGATTTTCGTGTGATTTACGAATCGCTTTTTTGCTATCTTCCTGATATATTGCTTTCTGACGTTTCTTAATTATATCTGCATTACCATGGTGATAAGGCTGACCACCACCACCGATACAACCACCGGGGCAACTCATAATTTCTATGGCATGAAACTCGCTTTCACCTGCCTGAATTTCTTCAAGTAATTTTCGGGCATTTCCAAGTCCATGGGCAATACCAATATTAATTGGTATTCCGTCAAAATCAATTGTGGCTTTTCTGATGCCTTCCATTCCACGTAATTCGTCAAAATCGATTTTTGGTAAATCCTTTTTAGTATGAACTTCATATGCTGTTCTGACTGCTGCTTCAATAACACCTCCGGTTGTTCCAAAAATTACTGCCGCACCGGTTGATTCTCCCAAAGGATTATCAAACTCCTCGTTTGGTAAAGTATGGAAGTCGATATTTGAAAGTTTAATTAAGGCAGCGAGTTCACGAGTAGTAATGGCATGGTCTACATCAGGATTTGAATCTACCTTAAATTCATCACGTCCGCATTCGTATTTTTTAGCAACACACGGCATGATTGAAACTACTACTAAATCTTCACGTTTGATTCCTAATTTCTGTGCAAAATAAGTTTTGGCAATCGATCCAAACATTTGCTGAGGCGAACGTGCTGTAGATGGAATATCCATTAAATCGGGAAACTGATGCTCAAAGAATTTCACCCACGCCGGGCAACAAGAAGTTAAAATGGGCAGTTTAACATCTTTATCACCTTCCAGGTGTTTTCCTATTCTGTTTAGTAACTCTGTTCCCTCTTCCATAATGGTAAGGTCGGCTGCAAAATCTGTATCAAACACATAATTGAAGCCTAATCTTCTTAGTGCCGACACTAATTTCCCTGTAACCAAAGTACCTGCCTCCATATCAAATTCTTCACCCAAAGCAGCACGCACTGCCGGAGCAGTTTGTACTATTACCGTTTTTGTTGGATCAGAAAGTACCCTGACAACTTTGGCTGTTTCATCAACTTCGGTTAAAGCGCCGGTTGGACAAACTGCAACACACTGGCCACAATACGTACAAACGGAGTGGTCAAGATTCATTTCAAAAGCAGGAGCTACAACAGATTCAAAACCCCTGTTAATTGCTGAGAGAACACCAACGGTTTGTACTTCGTTGCACATCATTTCACAACGACGGCACATAATACATTTGTCAACTTCACGTATAATTGCAGGAGAAGTATCTTCGCGGTAATGCGATTGTTCGCCCTGGTAATTCAATTTTCTGATTCCAAGATTGTGTGCCATATCCTGTAAATCGCAATTGCCGGATTTTGCACAAATTAAACAATCGGCAGGGTGATCTGAAAGAATTAGCTCCATTACCGTTCTTCTGGCATTGATGGCTCGAATCGAATGGGTTTTCACTTCCATTCCTTCATTCACATCAGTACAACACGCAGGAGCAAGATTTCTTCTTCCCTCAACTTCAACAACACAAATTCGGCAACCACCCGGTTTATTTTCGATATTTAAATCGTCGAGTTTCATGTAACAAAGCGTTGGAATATCAACCCCGATTTCTTTTGCTGCCTGTAAAATTGTAGTTCCTTTTTTAACTACAACTGATTTATTATCTATATTAAGTTTTACTGTATCCATTTGATTTCGAATTAATTTACGGTAATAGCATTGAATTTACATTTATCGTAACAAACCCCGCATTTAATACATAGCGACTGGTCAATAAAATGCGGTGTACGGCGCTCGCCGGTAATTGCTCCAACCGGGCAATTTCTGAAACAAAGTGTACATCCGTTACAAACATCTTCAAGAATATCGTATCTAACCAGGGATTTACATTGCCCTGCCGGACATTTTCCTTCTTCAACATGTGACAGATATTCATCTTCGAAATTGGCAATGGTAGATAAAACCGGGTTTGGAGAAGATTGTCCCAATCCGCAAAGCGAAGTATCTTTAATTACATCACTTAAAACTTTTAACTTGTCGATATCTTCCAAAGTACCTTTTCCTTCTGTTACTTTATCAAGTATTTCAAAAAGTCGCTTATTACCTATTCTGCAAGGATTACATTTTCCACAGGATTCTTCCAAAGTAAATTCGAGATAGAATTTTGCTATGGAAACCATACAATCGTCTTCATCCATAACAATCATTCCACCCGAACCCATCATTGAGCCTGCGCTTAGAAGGTTTTCGTAATCAATTGGTGTATCCAGAAAGTCCTTGGTTAAACATCCTCCCGATGGACCACCGGTTTGTACCGCTTTAAATTCCTTGCCATCTTTAATTCCACCACCAATGTCATAAATTACTTCACGCAAAGTAGTTCCCATTGGTACTTCAATCAAACCAACATTGTTTATTTTACCCGCCAATGCAAACACTTTTGTACCCTTCGATTTGTCAGTACCTATTTTGCTAAACCATGCTGCTCCCTTATTTATAATTACAGGAATATTGGCAAAAGTTTCAACATTATTTACGTTGGTTGGTTTTTCCATATAACCCGAAACCGAAGGGAACGGAGGTTTGACTGTTGGTTCTCCGCGCAGACCTTCCATGGAGTGTATCAGTGCAGTTTCCTCGCCACAAACAAATGCGCCGGCACCATAGCGCAATTCAATTTTAAAATTGAAATCGGCACCCAGTATTTTGTCACCCAGTAATCCGTATTCTTCAGCTTGTTTAATAGCTGTTTTTAATCTTTCAATAGCCAGTGGATACTCTGCCCTGATATAAACCAAACCGGTATCGGCTCCAATACAATAACCACAAATCGCCATGGCTTCAATAACCGAATGCGGATCGCCTTCCAGAATTGAACGATCCATAAAAGCTCCCGGGTCGCCCTCATCAGCATTACAAACCACATATTTTTGATCTGACTCTACTTTTCGTGTAATTTCCCATTTTAATCCGGTTGGGAAACCACCTCCACCGCGGCCTCTTAAGCCTGAATCTTTAATAATATTGGTTGTTTCTTCAGGTGTATATTCCGAAAGACATTTCCCCAAAGCCATGTAACCATCGCGGCTGATATATTCTTCAATATTTTCAGGATTGATAAAACCACAATTTCGAAGAGCAATACGGATTTGTTTTTTGTAAAAATCCATGTCTTGCGATTCGCTTATAACTTCGCCTGAAACCGGTTCTTTATAAAGTAATCTTTTTACAGGTCGGCCTTTTAGTATGTGCTCTTTTACGATTTCTTCAATATCTTTGGCTGCCACGCTGACATAGAAAGTATTATCGGGTAAAACTTTTATAATCGGCCCTTTTTCGCAAAAACCAAAACATCCGGTAAAAAGCACCTGAACTTCATCTTCCAAATCGAATTCAGAGATAAAGTGGTTAAATTTTTCTTTGATTTCGTTGCTTTCCGAAGCCTTACACCCTGTACCTCCACAAATAAGGATGTGCATTCTGTAATCGGTCATATTTTATGAGTTGATGATTTTTTATTCGTCGATTGTTTTAAAAGAAATAGGAATAATCCCATCTACCAGCTTACCTTTTTTAATGTAGGTATCGATAATTTCTTCCGCCTTGTTTTTATTAACGTATCCAAAAACTACCGGCTCTTTTCCGGGTAGAATAACTTCAACTGTGGGTTCGGCATAACAGTATCCCATACATCCGGTTTGAGTAACCACAGCATCAACAGCCTGTAATTCCAATTCTTCGATAAAGAATTTCATGGTATCTTTTGCTCCAGATGCAATTCCACAAGTTGCCATTCCAACTTTAACCTGAACAAACTGTTCCGGGTTATCACTATTCTCCCGGAGTTTCATCTTTGATTGTACTTCCTCCTTGATTTTTTTCAAATCGGAAAGTGATTTTATTTTTGACATTTTTTGGGTTGTTTATGTCTTAACCTGCATTCGATGATAAATTCTCATCAGATTTTCAATCGAAATTAGGCTAATAGGTTATTGAATCTCTTTAATACTATTTTTAATGTAATCGGTTATTGCTTCTCTAATTTCTTTTTGTTGTAAGGAGACCCCTTCCAGATTTTCTCTAATTTCATTCGAACTCAGTTCAAATCTTCCTTTTTCGGTGCTATGAATATATTTTAATTCAATATTTTCATTTCCCAAAAGACTTAAATATATTGTATTCCAGACGTCTCCCAATTCAGGCCGGTCGATGTTTGAAAGCTGAAAATCAGCTTCAACTGATGTACCTTCTCCGGGTTCCGAAGAAATAATAAAACTGCCATTTGACATCTCTGCATTTTGTTTTAGTAAGGGCAGTCCAAGTCCTACTTTTCTGGTATTTCGTGATGTAAAGAACGGGTCGGTTGCTTTGCTTAAAGTTTCCTTATTCATTCCGCAACCATTATCGGTTATTTTCAGGGTACAAAGATCTTTATTTTTATTAAAATCGACCATGATTTCAATCAATGTTGCCTCAGCCTTAACTGAGTTTTGAATAATATCCAGAATGTGATCTGACAAAGTTTTCATGACGTACTAACGAACCTGCCATTTTGCTGATTAAGAGCCATCTTAATCTCCAAAAAGCTAATTTTTTCAATATTAAAAAATGTATAAACTTTACCAATTTGATTTATAAAATGTGAATCGGAATTTTGAACAATTGAAATTTTGTTTTCTACAACATAATGTTTTCTAACATCTTTTTCTGAATTGTTGGCGGAAATTCCCAGGGCATCAAACTTTAAACCAGGCGGAATAATTCCCAATTGATTAAAAAGTCCAAATGCCGGACGGTCGACATGTGCCGGTATAAAAATACCATTCAGACTTTCTACTTTTATTTGTATTTCGGTGATTCCCGATTTTAAAGCAGCCGGAAGATAATTGGGAACCAGTTCTTTAATTTCTTCTTTTTCATCAATTACCGGCTGGTAACCAAAATGACCATCGGGGTTTGGGATGTGTGTAATTTTTGAATCAACAAATTCCTGAAATTCATTCAATTGATTTTCAAACTCAAAAAACGCCAGACAATGTACTTCTTCCTTTGTAGTGACTTCAGCTCCGGTTAAAACAAAAATATTTTCTTTTTCAGCCAGATTTTTAACCAATAATGCATTTTTAGTTGAGTTATGATCGGTAATTCCGATTATTTGAAGTCCTTCTGATTTTGCTTTTTTTATGATGTTCTTTGGGGTCATTTCCAAATCTGCACAGGGAGATAATAGTGTGTGAATGTGTAAGTCTGCTTTGTATTTTTGAGACAAGGCATGCCTTGTCTTTACTGTACGTTCTTCGAAACTTTGTCTTGAGTTTCCTTCTTTTTGCTGTATAGACAGGGCATGCCCTGTCTCTTCAAACTTTCTTTCCTCTTGAGAATTACTTTTTTCTTTCATAACTCCCATTTTTTATTTAACGAATCCTTATCCCAGTTTGAAATGTTATTTGCGATATAACTACTAATATTTATCAACGATTTCTCATCGCGTATAATTTGATCATAAAACCTACTTTGCCAGGAAAAACGATAGTTAAGTCGATGTGCATGTTTTAAAATTGCCGATTTGTAAGAACCAATAATTGACGACAATGCGTTCTTTTCTTGTTTTCCTTTTCTTTTTTCACCGGGAGAATTATCAGATTTTTTATCTAAAAAAAACACTTCCATTTCTCGAATTCCAGTCTCATAATTTTCAGGATTTTTTATTCCTAGAATTCCATGAACATGATTTGGCATCACTACAAACTGGTCGAGTTCAACAAAGTCAAAATGATTTTTAATCTCATACCACAAAATATCAGCAATAGATCCCAGGTTTGAAAGATACATATGTCCCTTTTCTATTTCTCCAAAATACTCTTCCTGACCTTGTGTATTTATAGTTACGAAATACAGACCATTCCTGGAATAATCCCAGTTTTGCAAACGGGTTGAAGAAATTCTGTATCTATCCTGAAATCGATGGGACATTATTTTGATTATCTCTATTTTTCCAATTCCCTGTATAATCTACCAGCCATATCAAAAGTCTCCATACTTGTTCCTAATAAAGGAATTCCTTCTTCCTTGCTGTGTTTCAAAGTATCTTCATCCGGTTGCAAATCTTTAACCAAAATTACTGCTGCAAGGTCTTTTAAAGAAGCAATGGCCATTACATTTTGGTGGGTTTGTAATGTAATCCAGACTTCTCCTTCTGCGGCATTACCCATAACATCGCTCAACAGATCAGAGACATACCCACCCTTAATTTCATTTTGTAGCCCGTTCTCTCCTGAGAAAACTTTTAAATCAAATTTTTCAACTAAATCAGAAACCTTCATTTCTCCCTCCTTTTATATTACAATCAGCATCGAAACGATTTTTTCCCCAACTGCTTTCCAGGTTTTTTAGTCCCCGTTCCAATGTTATTTTATTTTCTTTTAAATATCTTTTCTGAAGAAAAACGCAATCGGTCATTTTTGCTTTTCCCTGTACCATATCTTCAGCCAATGCATGGCAATTGGGAGCACCACATCCACCACAGTCGATTGCAGGCAACTGACAAAGAATTTTTTCAACCTTTTGCATTTTTTCAAGTGACTTTACTCTGTCTTTATCCAGTGCAAAAACATAATCAGGTTCTATTTTTTCTGCCTCAAGTTTCTCTTTTAATAACTTCGAAGTCGTACCTTCCACTTCTATTTTATTGGCAAAAGGATAGCGTTTTGAACGTTTCTGCAAACGTTCTACAGTTAAAAACCGGTTTCCTGTTAAAAGGATTCCACCGGCACATCCCTGGTTACACGATTTTAAATCAAGAAAATCGAGTTCAGGAACTTCGCCATTTTCCAATCTTTCTAAAAATTTCACCACATTATGAATTCCATCGATTGCCATTGATTTTTTAGAAAAATGACGTGCCTCACCCCGGGGCAAACTCCAAATAATACCATCACGACTTAAATTTTTTCTGGCTGAGGAGGTATCTTTTTTCTCGCTCTTTTTAATGACTTTCATGATTCGATTGTACAGCTCATTCATATTGATTAAACCATCAACAATTGAATCTTTTTCGCCAAGCGGATGTTTTACCGCTGCCATTTTTGCCGAACAGGGAGATACGTAAAATAACCCAGTTTCCTTTCGTGAAATTCCTTCTTCTGTTAACTTTTCTATTGCAAAGTTTGCAGCAAGATCGTGTGGTGCTTTTACCGAAATAATTTGCTTTACCAATGACGGATATTTGCATTGAATTAAGCGCACGACCGCCGGACAAAATGACGAAATCAGGGGTTTATTATTTGCCTCAGCAACTTTTTGTTTGATGGATTCTACAAGTACATCGATAGGTTGTTCAACCTCGAAAATATGGGTAAAACCAAGCTCAAACAAAGCTTCGTAAATCATTCCTTCAGAATAAACTTCAGGAAACTGACCAATCATAACCGCTGGAAACAACACTACCCGGTGTTGATAATTCTTTATTTGCTTAAGGCTATCTTGCTCAACATAAAAGGCTGTTACCGGGCAAGCCCGTAAACAGTTTCCACAATCGACACATCGTTCAGCACTAATTACTGCCTTACCGTTTCTAATTCGAATGGCTTCTGTTGGGCACGATTTCATACAATGTGTGCAACCAAAACATTTTTTGGTGTCGACTTTTATTGCATGATATTTTAGATTGTGCTTCATTAAAAACGGTTTGTAAAACTTAAAGAGGTTCCTTTTTCAAGTTCACTTTCAATAGTCATTTCATCTGTATTCTTCTTAATATTCGGCAATCCCATTCCGGCACCAAATCCCATTTCACGTACTTCTTTAGAAGCGGTTGAGAATCCCACTGTCATGGCTTGTTCGATATTCGTAATTCCCGGGCCATCATCAACAACCCGTACATTAATTTCACTAGAGTTTATTTGTGCAAATAGTCTTCCACCAACCGAATGTGCTACCACATTAACTTCTGCTTCGTACACCGCAACAACAATTCGTTTTATTATTTTGGGGTCAATTCCCAATTGTTTCAATACCTTTTTAATTTTGCTTGAAGCTCTACCGGCCAAATTAAAATCGCCACCTACTATATCAAATTTCAACTCCATTTTTTTAATAAACCGGTTTTATTCCATTTTGATACAAAACTCCACTGGCCCGAAAAATTGAAAATGGAGATTCCAGTAAAATAATTCCAATTTCTTTGGCAAGTTCAATCATTTCTTGCGTTGCTTTTTTATTTCGGCATAAAAGTACCACTGGAATATCAGCCATTTCTACTGTTCTGATTAACTGAAGGTTGGCCAAACCGGTAATTAAAACAAGCATATGGTTTTCCAGGGTAAGCACATCGCTCATAAAATCAGAACTAAAAGCCCTTTCAATCTGAATTGGATCCTTAGGATCTCCAACTACAATTTTTGCTTCTGTTAATTCAGCTAAATCCGAAATATTCACAATAAAGTTTTTAGTTTATTCAAATTGGATAACCCACTAATATTAGGCAAAGATAGTGTTACTGAATTTTACAGTTGCAAAAATAAATCACTTATTGAGCATTTTTTTAACAATAAAGAAAATTCTTGAAGTTGACTATCCCCGTGGCAGAGCCAAGGGGTATTACGCCTCCCGATAACTATCGGGATTATTTCAGCTAAATCGCTGAAAATCGAATTTTCTTTATTTCACC
>ENA-ORCQ01000187-ORCQ01000187.1-marine-metagenome-genome-assembly--contig:-NODE-187-length-32283-cov-76.105167_pt1 | contig 32283 bp, 30 predicted proteins | sample MGYA00237780_ERZ508510 | MGnify/ENA primary metagenome ERZ508510 (study PRJEB26181, sample SAMN06268981) | marine metagenome | isolation source: Tt an E2 anaerobic enrichment on eucalyptus from sediment...
AGCATTTCGGCATAGCCTAACTTGGGGGCTACGTTACCGGTTTCCGGGTGTTTCCAGCCATAGGGTACATAGCCGCCACCATTGCGCGCAGCCTCGATCAGTTCGCGAATCAGGTAGGTGCCGTTCGGGTCCTGAAAGCCCCAGAGGTTACGGCCTTCCAAGGCGGAATTGACACCATGCATCACCGAAACACCTTCCGTGGTATAGGCGAACAGATAGCCCTCACTGCCGGAGTCGTCAAAACGCAGTTGCCGCAAGATGTCCCAGGCCTGCTGCTGGACCTCAGGATCATTGGCCGAGCCCGGCTGCTCATAAAGATGCTGGATGGACGTTTTTGCCAGCTCCAGATAGTTGCGCAGCTCCTGGCGCTTGCTGGCCTCCATGTCTTCCGAGAAGCTTGCAACCGCCTGCTCTCCGATCGAGCGGGCCTGATTCAGGTTGTAAGTGGTCAGCAATGCAGTCAGAACAATAACCGGCACCAGTGCCAGCAACAGCACCCTCGCCTGGATGGTCAGATTCTTCATGTGGCGTGTTTTCCGTGGTTGGAATGACTGTCGGAGAAGTCCGCTAAAAAAAGATTAGCAATCCTACAGAAAAACACACGACAGATTTATCGAGGAAACCTCATAGTTTGTAAAACCAGTGCAACCAGGGCGTTATCTTTTGTAACGGTCAGTCCTTGAACTCGGCTTTGTCCAGCCCGTGTTTCTTCATTTTGTCATACAGCGTCTTGCGGGCAATCCCGAGCTGAACCATGGTGTCCTTGATGCTACCGTGGCAGGCGTTCAGAGCACTGACAATAGCCGAGCGTTCAAAGCCATCCATCATTTCCGACAACGTCTGCCGGCTGGCAATGTTCGGTCCGCTGGCGGAATCCCCTTCGGCCAGGGCTGCCGGGCCCAGCAAGACATATCGCTCAGCCAGGTTACGCAGTTCCCGAACGTTGCCGGGCCAGGAATGCTGCATCAGCCGGGCAGCCTGACGTGCGTCCAAAGGCACACTCTCGCGGTCATAGCGAGCGGCAGCAATCAGCACAAAGTGATGGAACAGTTTGGGGATGTCTTCCTTTCGCTCCCGCAACGGCGGAATATCCACTTTCACCACATTCAGTCGGTAATAAAGGTCGGACCGGAATTCTCCCTTGTCACTCAGTTCCTTCAGATCGGATTTGGTGGCGGCGATAATACGTACGTCCACGTCAACGACCTGGTTGCTGCCAAGCCGCTCAACCCGTTGCTCCTCAAGAACCCGGAGCAGTTTTATCTGCAACGGCATGGGCATACTTTCCAGCTCATCCAGGAACAGGGTTCCCCGATGAGCGTGTTCTATCTTGCCAACACGTCGTTTGTCAGCACCTGTGAAGGCACCGGCCTCGTGCCCGAACAGCTCGCTTTCGATCAGATTCTCGGGTACAGCGCCGCAATTGATCGCAACAAAATTGTGGCTGCTGCGTGGACTGTTTTCATGGATATATCTGGCCAGCGCGTCCTTACCGGACCCCGTCTCACCATGAAGGAGCACGTTTGCGGAGATATCCAATACCGGATCAATGGTCGCCATCACCCGTTGCATAGCCGGCGAATCGCCCAGCATCCGGGGGCCGGGGCGGGCAAGGTGTCGGAGCTGAGCTTTCAGCCGCCGGTTCTCAAGCGCCAGATGCCGTTTCTCAAGGGCATGCCGCAGAAGTTCAATCAACTCCTCGTGATCAAACGGTTTCTCGATGAAATCGTAGGCACCCTGCTGCATGGCCGATACCGCCGTGCTGATATCGCCCTGACCAGTCAGCAGAATGACCGGAATATCTTCATCAATCTGCCGGATGCGCTGCAACACATCCAGGCCGTCCATGCCCGGCATGTTGTAATCACACAGGACGATGCCCTCAAAATCCGGATGAACCTCCTGCAAAGCTGAGGCTCCATCCGCAAAACAGGCCACCGGGATATCCTCCAGCTCCAGGGTCTGTTCCATCAGTGGCCGGATATCCGGGTCGTCATCGACAAAAATGACTGAAGCGGTTGTCATTCCTCTGCCCTACGCTGTTTCAATTTGAGAACGAACTCGGCACCCGGACCATCGTCACGATTGTGGCCGACCAGGTTTCCGCCCAGAGCTTCAACGATCTGACGGGAAATGGAAAGCCCCAGGCCCAACCCCTGTTTGACGGAGCGGGTGGTAAAAAACGGTTCGAACACCTTCTCTGTGTTACCGGGAAGGCCATGCCCATTGTCTCGAACCCGGCAACGCCAGTTCCCCTCTTCCTCATCAATCATGATCTCGATCAACGGCTCGTCACGGCCTTCAACCGCCTGAACCGCGTTCGCCACCAGATTGACCATCACCTGCTCGATCCGGATCAGATCCCCGTGGCACATGACCGGCTGCTCCGGACGATGCCAATCGATGCCAATGCCGCTACTGCTGTGCTGGGCACGAATAATCTTGAGGGCTCCATCCACAGCCAATCTGAGATCAACCACCGACGGGGGGCCCTCGGATTTTCTCGCGAATACCTTAAACTGTCGGATGAGCTCCGCCATCTTGTCGCACAGGGCGACAATTTCCCCCAGGTTGGCATCCACCATATCGGTGGCCCCCCGCTCCAGAAACTTCCGACTGTTGCGGGCATAACCCTGGATAGCGGTCAGGGGCTGATTGATCTCGTGGTTCAGACCCGCCGACATTTGCCCGAGCACCGCGAGCTTGGCAGCCTGGATGAGCTCTTGCTGGGTTTCACGCAACTCCGTCTGGGCTCTCTCCCGCTCCTGTATCTCTTCCAGCAGTTGGTCATTGGAACGTTTAAGATCGGCTGTCCGCTGAGCAACGCGACGCTCCAACTGCTCTCCCCTCAAGGCCAGTTCACGTTCCCGCCGGTATCGTTCGCGAAGATACAACCAGGTAAGGAACCCGGCCAGGAACAAGGCCAGCCCGCTGACCAGGAAACCGGCGCGGGTCCAGAGTACTGATCGCGTCTCGGTCAGTACCATCAGGCTCCAGTCCAGCCTGGGCAGGTCCACCTCGACGGTCAGGTACGTGCCAGCACTGTTGCTGTCCCGTAACTGAATCCGTGTGGAATAATCCGCCAGCCCCCACGGCTTGCCAGTGACAGAGAAGTCAACAGGCTCTAAATCCCGCTCGGGGTAACGTTGCCGCACGCGGGCGGTTTTTTCGGCCTTGTCACCTGGCCGAAAGTCCCGATACAACCACTGGCTGCGACTGGACAGAAAACTGATTCCGTCGCCGTCCAGCACCACCATTTGCGCCTGCTGGGTCGATTCTGGCCGGTGCCACTGCGACTCCAGCTCATGGACCAATATCTTGATGGCTACGACCCCGAGCATTTTGCCCCGCTGATCGCGCACCGGATGAGTGAAGTACAGACCACGCTCCAGGGACCGTAAACCCAAGGCGAAATAGGCCACTGAATCTCCGGTTTGCACGGCTTCAGAAAAGTAGGGGCGAAACGCGTAATTATTGCCAACGAAGGTGTCCGGCTGGCCGAAATTGTTGGCCGCAATCGTCAAACCAGACAAATCCATCAGGTAGATATCTGAGCCGCCGACAATGGTGGCCATTCTTTGCATCTGCTCGTTGGCCCGAAGCAGGGTCACGGCATCATTCGGTTGCTTGAGCGCGTCGGCTAACAGGGGGTGTTCGGCGATAAGAGCCGGTACCGGCAGATACCGGTTCAGCTCATTCGCAACCAGTTGTCGGTACCGGAAAGCCTCTTGCAGGGCCTCCTGCTCCAGCTGGCGATAACCGTACCAACCGCCCAGAAGCCAGGACAGCAGCATGATGACAACCAGAATCACAACGACGCTGAAGCGCTGGAGCATGGAATTCAGTTCCGAGACATCAAAGAGGGGCTTCGGCCAAGCCTAGCGCCCCCGGACCGGCAGGACAACCCGCTCAGCGGCAGGTTGTCCTCCGGGTACTGGCCAGATCAGGCTGCGGCCAGAGCCGGCGCACGCTTGCGCTGGATGAGCATGGCGATTACCGCCAGCGCGATACCGGCCAGATCCGTCCACAAACCACCCTCGATGGTCAGCAGGGCTGCGGCCACCAGTAACAACCGTACCAGAACCGGGGCGGACGACCGTGCGAACCAGCCCAGCACACCGGCAGACAGCAGGTACACGCCAAAGGTAGCGGTAATCAGCGCCCGTCCGATTTCGAACCACCCTCCTTCCATCAACAGCGCACTGTTGTAGAAGAACATGAAGGGCACGATGAACGCCGCAATGCCGATCCGGAATGATGCGACCGATGTGGACATGGCGTTGGCACCGGAAATACCCGCCGCCGCATAGGACGCCAGTGCCACAGGCGGCGTGATGGCCGAGACCACGGCAAAGTAGAAGACAAAGAAGTGCGCCGTCAGCGGCTCAATCCCCAACTGCACCAGGCCCGGAGCCACGACCGAAGCTGCAACGGCATAAGCTGCGGTGGTCGGCATGCCCATGCCCAGCAGAATGGAAATAAACATGGCAAACACCAGAGCCAGCAGATGACTGTGGGCCGCCACATCCAGCAACAGCACCGAGAACCGCGCGCCAACGCCGGTGAGTGAGATCACACCCACAATGACACCGGCGGCCGCACAGACCACGATGATCTGAATCGACATATAGGCCGCTATCTCGAACGCATGCAGAATCTGCCGCAGGCCCATCTTGTTGGGGGAAATCCAGCTGACCACCGCCGCAGAAATCGTGGCCAGAGTACCGGCACGAATCACCGAGTAGCCCTGGAACAACGCCACGATCAGAATGATGATGGGCACAAACAGGTATACCTGGCGCAGCATCAGGCGCAAATTGGGCAGCTCGTCTTCGCGCATGCCCCGCATGCCCAGCTTCTTGGCCTCGAAATCGACCATGAAGTAGACCGAGGCAAAGTACAGAATCGCCGGAATAATCGCCGCAATGGCAATTTCGGTATAGGGAATACCGGTAATCTCCGCCATGATGAAGGCGCCCGCACCCATGATCGGCGGCATGATCTGCCCGCCCGTAGACGCTGCTGCTTCAACCGCGCCGGCGGATTCCTTGCTGTAGCCAACCCGCTTCATCAAGGGGATGGTCAGGGAACCGGTGGATACCACGTTCCCGGCACTGGTGCCGTTGATCATACCCATCAGGCCAGAGGCGAAAATGGAGACTTTGGCGGGACCACCCCGGGACCGGCCAGCCGCCGCAAAAGCGAAATTCACAAAGTAGTCACCTACCTTCGACGCCTGCAAAAACGCGGCAAAGATAATGAACAGGATAATGTAGGTTGAAGACACCGCCGTGGTCGGCCCGAGAATACCCGCATCGGTATAGACCTGGCTGAAGAAGCGCTGCACCGACAGCCCGGGATACCCCAGAAAGCCCGGAAGGTAGGGGCCGGCGAAGACGTAGGCCAGAAACACCAGCGCAATCACCACCAGAGCCATACCGGCTACCCGGCGGGTAAGCTCCATAATCAGCGCGGTACCGGCCACAGCGGCGAAAGAAATACCCACGGGGGCAAACGCGGTGCCGGTGGTCATCCGCATGGAGGTGTTGAACACCACCAGCAGGTAGGCAGCAACCGCCACAGAGCAGACGATCAGAACCAGATCCGGCACGCTGAACCGGGCACGATCGCGCTGGTGGAACCAGCTCATGACAATACCCACACCGGAAGCCGCCAGCAGCGGCCAGCCAAAATGCCAGGTTTCAAGTTCGGCGGGAATCCGCAGGGTGCCACCCAGAATCATCTGGTGGAAGGCATAAGTCTGGTACAGCGCATAGAGCGCGGGAATCAGTGCGACTGCTGCAAACCAGGTGGTCCAGCGGTGCCTCGCAGCACCTTCTTCACCGGAAACGAAGCGGGCACCGGCAAACAGGATAAAGCCCAACACCAGGGCGCCGGCCACGTGCACAATACGGAACGACCAGGTTTCCATGGGCGACACGTTCAGGGTGTAGAGGTGAAACGCCGAATAGGCAATCGCCAGCAACACGACGAACTTCAGCAAAATACCGGTGTACAGGCGGCGGTTCGCCTCCACCGGCTCTTCGTCCACATTGTGGGCCAATACATGGTCTTCATTGACCGTCAGGTTTTCTGCCAGCTGGATTTCACCGCTGGCATGGGATTGTTCTTTGGTCATGATAAGTCCTGCCTGTCTGAGAGGCGGTGAATCGGTATCGACCGGATGCCGAAGGGTCGTCAGGCGACCCTTCGGCCAGGTTCATTACTGCTTGATGGCAGCGTCTTCGATGGGATAGCCGTTCTCGTTGAACCAGCGTGCTGCACCCGGATGCCAGGGCAGTACCTTGTTCTTGGTGTAGTTCTCGGGGACGGAGTGGCGCGCTGCCTTATGGATCGACACCATCTTGTCGTTGTTCTCCATGGTCAGCTTGGTGATTTCATACACAAAGCTTTCCGGCATATCGCAGTTCACCATGGCGAAGTTCCACATGGAGACCACGCGGGACGGAGCATCCAGGGACTGGTAGGTGCTGGCCGGAATCACGAATTCAGACACCGGGAAGTTATCGACGATCTTCTTGGCTTCGTCGTCGTTCATGCCAATCACGTTAACGTCGGTCTGGACTTCCAGCTGGCTGACCGCCGGAATGGGAATACCGGCTGCGAAAGCCACCACATCAATCAGACCGTCCTGAAGCTGGCCACCGAGGTCTGACCAGCTACCGTTACGGCGCTCGAATTTGACGCCCAGTGTTTCCATCATGCGCGGGAAGTAGGTATCCGAGGTGGAGCCGGCCGGTCCGAAACCAATGGTGGCGCCGTCCGGAATCTCGGAGATGCTGGTAATACCGGAGCTGGACAGCGTGGCAATGGAGAACGGGGTTTCATACATCGGGAACATGGCACAGACGTTGTCCATCTTCATGCCCGGTGCCAGCGGGCTCTGCCCGTCCACGGACTCACGGGCGGGGCCCATGGTGGTCAGGCCAAACTTCAGGTCTCCGGTGTGGACCAGCGCCATGTTCTGAACCGGGCCGCCGGTGATCTCAGCGCCACCAGACACCCCCAGATTCTCCGCCACAAAGTTCGCCCAGCCGGAGCCATAGGCAAAGTAGGTGCCGCCCTGGCTTGCCGTGCCAACGGTAAAGCTCTCAGGCCAGCCGGCACGATCCTGGGCAATCACAGGGCCAGCAACAACGGAGGAGGCGATCGCAGCCGCCAGAATGGTTTGAAGTTTCATAAGAAATGCTCCCGATTCATCTTGTTGGTTGGGTGCTGATGAGACCTGCCCGGCCTCGCTGGGGGAGCATTCAGCAAGGGTCAGGCCAGTTCGGGAAACTACTTATAAAACAGATTCCTAAGCTCGACTTGCCTGGAGGAAACGCTATTAATGGGTGGATTTCCACCCAGACAAGAATCGCCTATGGGTGGAAACCCACCCCTATGGGGAGCGCCTGAACGCTTACCAACGACCCTGCAAAGTCGCCACAATTTTACGACCACCGGCATGATTCCGGTGTTCGCAAAGGTAGATACCCTGCCAGGTACCGAGAGCCAGATGGCCATGGCTGATGGGGATGGTCAGCGACGGCCCGATAATCACGCTTTTGATGTGGGAGGTGGTGTCATCAGGGCCTTCCAGGGTGTGCTCGTAATAGTCGGCGTGTTCCGGCACCATCACATTGAAGTGACGCTCCAGATCGCCACGCACGTCCGGGTCGGCGTTTTCATTGATGGCAAGAGAAGCGGAGGTGTGCTGTATGAACAGGTTCAGCAACCCCACTTCGCAGTTAGTCAGTTCCGGCGCCTGGGCCAGGATTTCGTTGGTCACCAGGTTAAATCCCCTGGGCAGCGGGGCCAGCTCAATAGTGTTCTGGTGCCAGATCATACGTGCTCCAACAGTCGGTTATTTCTGAAGTTCATCCCAGGGGTGTACCGGCACCACGGCTTCTTCCGACATCTCGCTCTCGAAGGAACTGCGGAAGTAGTCCATGGCCTTCTCGGCCTCACCTAACTCATCAAACCGCGCCACGTGGTAGATGGCCTCACCTTCGTTCACCAAGGGCAGGTTGTTCACACAGATGACGATCCCGGAACAGGGTGAAGTAATAGCCACTTCAGTCTCGCCAAAGGGATCGGCTACCATGGCCAGCCGCTGCCCTTTGCGGACCTTCTGGCCCAGCCTGGCCACCGGCCGCATGATACCGTCGATGTCTGCCCGCACCCACTGCGAATTGGCCGCCGTTTCCGAACGCTTTTTCGGCGCCTTGGGGCCTTTCTTGGCCGGCACCATTTCCAGTTCCCTCATTACCCGGATAATGCCCTTCACGCCGCTGGCAATGACGACATCGTCAAAGCGCAGGGCTTCGCCGCCTTCAAAAGTAATGACCGGAATATCCAGTGAATCGGCGTAGGCACGCAGGCTGCCTTCGCGCAGACCGGCATTGATAATGATCGGCGCTCCAAAGGCTTCAGCCATGCGGGAAGTTTCCGGGTTTTTCAGCTCGGCGCGGATCTGCGGCAGGTTGAACCGGTGAATGGCGCCGGTATGCAGATCGATAATGTGGGTGACGCTTTCCATGATCTGGGTGCGCAACAGATAGGCAATACGCCCGCCCAGAGAACCACTCTCTGAGCCCGGGAAACAGCGGTTCAGATCCCGCCGGTCCGGCAGGTAGCGGGTACGCTGCACGAACCCGAAGATATTGACAATCGGGACCGCCACCAGGGTGCCCCTCAGGTGCCGCAACGCGGAGTTCTTCAATACACGGCGGACGATTTCAACACCGTTGATCTCATCGCCGTGGATGGCGCCACAGACCATCAATACCGGGCCATCCCGGCGGCCGTGTACCACTTCCACCGGAATATGCAGCGGGGTATGGGTGTAGAGTTTTGCCACCGGGACTTCCACGGTCTCCCGGGTACCGGCTTTCACCTCTACGCCGGCAATCTCAAACGGAGCTCTGGCCATGCCTTCTTATCCCCTGCCCCGGGTTTTGGTTTTCCAGGGTTTATAGTTCTTTTCGGTCCAGTTGATGATCATGCCCGCCACGTTCTTTCCGGTGGCATTTTCAATACCCTCCAGGCCAGGCGAGGAATTCACTTCCATCACCAACGGACCTCGGCTGGAACGCAGCAGGTCCACGCCGGCGACGTTCAGGCCCATGGCTTTGGCGGCAGTAATGGCAGTTCGGCGCTCTTCCGGAGTAATTCTCACCAGCGAGGCGGTGCCACCGCGGTGCAGATTGGAGCGGAATTCGCCTTCAGCGCCCTGGCGTTTCATGGCAGCAATAACCTTGTCGCCGATCACAAAGCAGCGAATATCGGCGCCACCAGCTTCCTTGATGAACTCCTGCACCAGAATATCGGCTTTCAGGCCCATAAAGGCCTCGATCACGCTTTCTGCCGCCTTGCGGGTTTCCGCCAGCACCACGCCGATGCCCTGAGTGCCCTGCAGCAGCTTGATCACCACCGGAGCCCCCCCCACCATTTTCAGCAATTCCGGCACGTTGTCCGGTTTATTGGCAAAACCGGTCACCGGCATGCCGACACCTTTGCGGGCCAGCAACTGTAAAGAGCGCAGCTTGTCGCGCGAACGGGTAATGGCAACCGATTCATTCACCGGAAACACGCCCATCATCTCAAACTGCCTGAGCACCGCAGTGCCGTAAAACGTGACCGAGGCACCAATGCGGGGAATCACAACATCAAAATCTTCCAGCACCTCTTCGTGGTAGTGGATTTTCGGGTCGGCAGAGGTGATGTTCATGGAGCAGTGCAGGCAGTCGATGACCTTCACTTCGTGGCCACGGTTAATGCCTTCCTCCACCAGACGCCGGGTCGAATACAGGTGACGGTTTCGGGACAGTACCGCAATTTTCATAGTCAGGTCCTTGGTGCCGGCTCGCCGGCAAGATAAGAAGCTTCGGGGTAAATCGTTGAGCGTCCCGCCATGGCGGTGCGCCCAAGTAACATCCGGAACCGCATGGAGTCCCGGTTGGTCAGTGTCATTTCAATGGGCCAGCTCTGGTCGCCCAGGACCAGCGTGGTTTGAATCACCAGGCGTTGCTCCTTGTGGCCACCGGAATCCGATACCGTGCGCTCATCCAGCACCCGGGCATCGCATTCCACCACATGGTGCAGGTCGTTCTGAACCGGGTGCACCCAGAACTTCACACGACGTTCGCCGTTTTCGGTATAGGGCTCGGTTCGGAACGTGTGCAGACAGGATGTCCTGGCGCCAGTATCCACCTTGGCCTTGATACGCTGGATATCAAGATCAGGCAGCGCCACCCATTCCCGCCACCCCAGACTAACCTTGTTCTCCGCGGCTTTCGGGGGAGTGGTTTTAATGGCTTCAGGTTTTATTGTCGACATCCGGTAATTCCTTTTCTTGCTGTTGTTCCGACCCGACCAGCTGTATGCGGAAAGGTTCGGAATGACTGCCGGCGTAGACACTGGTGTGAGGAAACGGTATTTCAATACCAGCCCCGTCCAGTGCTTTCTTGATAGCGACCATCATGCCGCCTTTACCTTCCAGGAAATCCTCCCGGGCCACCCAGAAGGAAAACTGGAGATCCACAGACGAAGGCCCGAAACCGGTCACCAGCACAAATGGCCGGGGCTCTTCCAGGCAATGCGGATTGGTCTCCGCCAGCCCGAGCAACAGATCCCGCACCCGCTCCACATCTTCAGCGTAGGCGATACCGATCACCAAATCGATCCGCCGGATCGGAAACCGGGACCGGTTCACCACCCGGGTTTTGATCAGGGTTTCATTGGGGATACGCACATACAGGTTGTCCGGTGTTCTCAGCTTTACACTGAGCAGATCAATCGCCACCACCTCACCAATGGTGGCATCCGCTTCGATGACATCGCCTATCTCAAACGGACGCTCCATCACCAGAAACAGGCCACTGATGATGTTGGAAGCCGATGTCTGCGAAGCAAAGCCAATGGCTACCGTGAGAATACCGGCCGCCCCCAGCACCACTTCCAGTGAAAACCCGGCTTCCCGCAGCGCTGCGATAGCAAACAGCACGAAAATCACATAGAACACCAGGCGCCGGATGAGCACCTGGTGGTGCCGTGAAGTGCGGCTTTCGACCAGCCGCCCGACGCTCCGGGCCAGCATGGTACCCAGGAAGATACCCAGCACCAGCAAAAATCCCGCCGCCAGCCACTGCCCCCAGGCAATGCCACTGATCAATTGAATAAACGTAGCCTCAATAGCCTCAATCAACAGAGTTGCTCCTGATTCTGTCAGCCAAACATTCGGTCAAACGCCCGCACCAGGCGGCGCCCTTTGGCCAGCTTTTCCCGGGGCGGCGCCACCAGTTGGCATTGACCGGCACAGGCGGGTACCGACTGTTCAATATTCAGGCTGGCAGAGTTCATATCGGTTTCACACTCTACCGTGACACCAGGCGTCCACAGCTGTCCACGCTCGTTACGATAAAGGGCCAGCAATGGCGTGGGCAGGCTGAACCTTTCCAGCAGCAGTGCCTGCTCACGGCGATTGATGATGGTCACCGGAGTAACGGCCCGCCAGGGACGTTTCGGCACCGCCTCAAGTGCCAGACGACCAAACGTGGAGGAAGCGTAGCAAAGCTCTCCCTCCATGGTGTTACGGCCAAGCCAGGTCATGGAGGGCACGGCCAGCGGGATCTCGGTCAGCTCTGTTTGCCCATCGCCTACACACACTTTCATCCACAAGGATGTTCCCACGTAAAGCAAACAGCGCCCACCGGCAGGAATGGTTAAAGGCTGGAACGGCCGTATAACCGTGGGGCGACAGCCCATAGCGGGGTTGAAGCGGACGATACCTTGATCATCCATACGCACAAAACGCTGCACCGGAATATCAGCGGATGGCACGGTATGGCCCAGGGTTTCCTGCCAATGGAGGGGATCGGAATGAATATCCAGCTTCTCCTCACGCACCTGCCACTCAAGATCCAGCAGGGTAATCCAGACCCGGGTATGTCCAAGCTGATGTTGCTGTGTCTGGCCGGATGCCAGTTGATAGGGGTGCGCCCAGACACCTTCGCGCTGGCTTTCGGTTTGCTCGGTCATGCCTGCGAAACGGCTCCTTGTTGTCAGCGTGATTCGGTGGCGGCTGGTTTTAACTATAATCCAATCCGGTAGTTGCAGCGAATATACAAGCCTATGATTTTTTGGGTTGTATTTACCCTTATATGCACTCGTCAACGACCTGGATGACCCGATGACACAACTGGTGTGGTTCCGTAACGACCTTCGGCTTGCCGACAACCCTGCCCTGACGGCCGCGTGCCAGTCAGGAGAACCGGTGCGCGCGTGTTTTGTAGTCACCCCTCAGCAATGGCAGGAACACGACTGGTCTGCCGCCCGGGTACGCTTTGTTCTTGAACACGCCAACGCTCTGGCCCGGGAACTGGCTGAGCTTGGCGTTCCACTGACATTCCTGAACGCCGAGCGTTTTTCGGATGGCAGCGATGCACTGCTGCAGTTCTGCAAGGACAGCGACATTGCCGACGTCCATTTCAACGAGGAGTACGGCATTAACGAACGCCGCAGGGATAAAGCACTGCGCGATCGCCTGGTGGATTTCGGCATCCGGGTGAGCAAGTACCGGGATCAGACCGTCGCCCCGGTCGGCCAGATTCTGACCCAGCAGAACGAACCCTACTCGGTGTTTACGCCTTTCTCCCGTCGTTGGCGCAGTTGGATAGAGGAAACACGGCCCACTCTGCACCCCAGGCCCGCCGCGATCGGCAACCCGGTCAAACCCGAACAGACCGACACCCTGCCTGCGCCGTTCAGAGAGGCACCGGAGCCGCTGGTACCGACGGGAGAGGATGCCGCTCACGAGCAGCTGGAGGCGTTTCTGACGGAGCGCGCCAAGGACTACAAAGATAACCGAGACTTCCCGGCGCTGGATGGCACCAGCCAGCTATCCCCCTACCTGGCCAATGGCGTGCTCTCCGGGCGCCAGTGCCTGATTGCGGCAAAGCAATCCGGCCTTTCCGGGGAAGGCGTGGAAACCTGGATCAATGAAATCGCCTGGCGGGATTTCTACATCCATATCCTTTATCACTACCCGCGGGTGAGTATGGGGCGTGCGTTCAAGGAGGAAACCGAGGCTCTGGCCTGGAATACGCCGGGCGAGCATTTCGAAGCCTGGAAGGAAGGCCGCACGGGTATCCCTATTCTGGATGCAGCCATGCGCCAGTTGAAAGCCACCGGCTGGATGCACAATCGCCTGCGGATGATCACTGCCATGTTCCTGACCAAGAACCTGTTCATCGACTGGCGGCTGGGTGAAGCCTGGTTTATGCAGAATCTGGTGGATGGCTTTCTGGCGTCTAACAACGGTGGCTGGCAGTGGAGTGCCTCAACGGGTACCGATGCTGCGCCCTACTTTCGGGTGTTCAATCCGGTGACCCAGAGTGAGCGGTTTGATCCGAAGGGGGAGTTTATTCGGAAATGGGTGCCCGAGTTGGCAAAGCTGGACAACAAGCGGATTCATGATCCTTCCAAGGGCGGTGTTATCCCGAAAGGCTACCCCAGACCCATTGTCGATCTGAAAGAGTCCCGTAAAGAGGCCATTGCCAGGTTTCAGGCGCTAAAGGACTGATCATTTGGCGTTAGCCTGCGCATACGGAGCAGTCTGGATCTTTTGCGAGTTTCATTTCTCGCCACTCCATTTGCCAGGCGTCGAGTAGGAGCAGGCGACCGACAAGCGGCCTGCCTACCTCTGAGATTACTTTTATTGCTTCCATTGCCTGAGCCGAGCCGATCATACCGACGAGCGGAGCGATGACACCAGCTTCCGAGCAGGTCAGGTCTTCGTTGCCCTGTTCAGGATACAGGCAATGGTAACAAGGGCTTTCCGACTGGCGAGGATCGTAAACGGAAAGCTGGCCTTCACCTCTTATTGCAGCCCCCGAAACCAGAGGCACTTTCGAGGAAACCGAAGCCCGATTCAGGGCAAATCGGGTATTGAAGTTGTCTGTGCAGTCCAGCACCAGTGTGGATTCGCTCACCAACTGGCGCAAATCATCGCCATCCACCCGGCGATTGACTGCGTTAACGATAATCTCCGGATTGATCGCCCTCACCCGCTCGGCCAGACGCTCGGCTTTTGAATTGCCCAGCCAGCTTTGCTCAAAGGCTATCTGGCGCTGCAGATTTGCCAGTTCGATCTGGTCATCATCAACCAGAGTCAGGTGGCCAACACCTGCAGCGCCAAGGTAGAGGGCAACCGGGCAGCCCAGGCCGCCAGCGCCGATAACCAGTACGTGGGCGGCTTTGAGTTTTTCCTGGCCGGCGATGTCGAACCGGGGCATCAGGATTTGCCGGCTGTAGCGGAGGAGTTCTTCGTCGCTGAGCATAGTTGTTCTCGCTATTGGTCGCTGGCCGTTTTTCGGGCCAGGGTCATGCGATCATTGCCACCGTAATCTTTGCGGGTTTCCATGTTGCGCCATCCGGCTTTGGCAAACAAATCCCGTACGGCGCTGCCCTGGTCGTAGCCATGTTCCAGCAGCATCCAGCCATTGGGATTGAGCCAGCTCAGTCCTTCGGTCACCAGCTGACGAATATCGTCCAGACCATCGTCTCCGGCCACAAGGGCAGATTCAGGCTCGAAGCGCACACCACCTTCCCTTAAATGACGGTCGCTGGCCGGTATATACGGTGGGTTGGAAATCAGAAGGTCAAAAGCACCGGAGGGAATCTGGTCGAACCAGTGGCTCTTTACCACGGTAACAGGCAATCCCAGGCGCTGGCTGTTTTCCCGGGCCAGGTCGACCGCGTCTTCCACACGGTCACTGGCCATAATCTGCCAGCCAGGCTGTTCACTGGCCAGCGCCAGCGCGATAGCACCGGTGCCGGTGCCGAGGTCCAGCACGCTTGCACGGGCGGGTAATTCCAGCGACAGCGCGGCCTCTACCATGCACTCCGTATCTGGCCGGGGGATCAGGGTGGACGGACTGACTTTCAAAGGAAGGGACCAGAACTCCTGCTCCCCCAGCAGATAGGCAACGGGTTGGCCGCTGGCACGCTCGCCCACCAACGCGAAAAACCGCTCAGCCTGCTCCACCGGCACATACCGCTCCGGCCACGCCCGGAAACTGGTGCGGGTCAGGCCGGTGATATGGCTCAACAGGAGTTCGGCATCCAGTCTGGGAGACTCACCGCCAATCCGGCCTGCCGCTTCCCTCAGCAGGGCCTCACAGGTGAGCGAACATTCACTGTTGTTCATTGGCCATGTCTGCCAGCAATTCCGCCTGATGTTCCTGCTGCAAGGGAACCACCACGGCGTCCAGATCTCCGGCAATCACTTCGTCGAGCTTGTACAGAGTCAGGTTGATACGATGATCCGTTACCCGGCCCTGGGGGAAGTTGTAGGTGCGGATACGTTCGGAACGGTCACCGCTGCCCACCAGGCTCTTGCGGGTTTCCGCCATGCTTTTCTGCTGCTTTTCCAGCTCGGCATTCTGAAGGCGAGAGGCCAGCAGGCTCAGGGCCTTGGCGCGGTTCTTGTGCTGGGAACGTTCCTCCTGGCACTCCACCACAATGCCCGTGGGCAGGTGGGTGATACGGATGGCCGAGTCAGTTTTGTTCACGTGCTGACCACCGGCACCGGAGGAGCGGAAGGTATCCACCCGCAGGTCGGCCTTGTTGATCTCAACTGCTTCGGTTTCGTCGGCCTCCGGCATCACGGCAACCGTGCAGGCCGAGGTGTGGATGCGGCCCTGGGATTCGGTTTCCGGCACTCTCTGCACCCGGTGCGCACCGGATTCAAATTTCAGCGTGCCATAAACGCCATCGCCAGAGAGGCGGGCGATGATTTCCTTGAAACCGCCGTGCTCCCCTTCATTTTCGCTGAGCACCTCGACCTGCCACCGGCGTTTCTCGGCATAGCGGGAATACATGCGAAACAGGTCGCCGGCAAAGATAGCGGCTTCATCGCCCCCGGTGCCGGCACGGATTTCCAGGAACACGTTCTTGGTGTCATTGGGGTCTTTGGGTAGCATTAACCGCTGCAATTCTTCGTCCAGCTCTTCACCGCGAGCCCGGGCACTGGCCAGCTCCTCTTCGGCCATTTCCCGCATGTCTGCATCGCCGTCTTTGGCCAGCTCCGTGGCCGCATCGATGTCCTCCAGAGACTGTCGCCAAGCCTGAAAACACTTGACCACCGGTTCAATCTCCGCGAATTCGCGGGACAGGTCCCGGAATTTATCCTGATTGGCAATCACCGATGCATCACTCAGCAACGCGTTCACCTCCTCGAACCGTTCAACAAGCTGTTCGAGGCGGGACTGGATGGATGGTTTCATAGTTTTTCCGTGGTGGTGGGCTCGTCAGCTTCCAGTGCGTCCAGCTGGTAAAGCTCCCTCAGGCATTCGGTCACTTCGGTACGGCCTTCGGCCATCGCCTTGCGTACCTGAACCGAGGGTTGGTGCAGAAGTTTGTTGGTCAGGCCCCGCGCCAGTGAGCGCAGAGCCGTCTCAGGATCAGTGCCGTTGCGCAGGGCGCGCAGGGCTTTCTCGGTTTCCGCATCACGCAGCAATTCTGCACGCTGACGGAACACCTTGAGGGTGGAAACCGCATCCAGGGCACGCAGCTGATCCAGAAAATCCTGAACGCCACTGCTGATCAGATTTTCCGCCTCACGGGCCGCGCCTTCCCGGGAGCGAATATTCTCTTCAATCACCTGACGCAGGTCGTCTACGGTATAGAGGTAGACATCGGCCAGCGAAGCCACTTCCGGTTCGATGTCCCGGGGCACGGCAATGTCGACCATGAAATAGGGTCGGTGTTTGCGCTTCTTCAACGCCCTTTCCACCGCGCCTTTGCCCAGAATCGGCAAGGGGCTGGCGGTGGAGGAAATCACGATATCCACATCGGAAAGATGATCCGGAATTTCCGAGAGCAAAATGCCTTTACCACCGTGTGCTTCTGCCAGCGCCTGGGCCTTCTCAAGCGTGCGGTTAGCCACCAGAAAACTGCGCACGCCGGCTTCTGCCAGGTGTCGGGCTACCAGCTCAATGGTTTTCCCGGCACCAATCAGCAGCGCCTTGTTGCGGGACATGTCCGCAAAAATGTGGTGTGCCATGCTGACCGAGGCATAGGCAACCGACACCGGGTTTTCACCGATAGCTGTCTGGGTACGTACACGTTTGGCTACGGAAAAAGTCTGCTCGAACAACCGGGACAGAAAGGAACCGGTGGCGCTGTGCTCCCGTGCCAGCGCATAGGCATCCTTGAGCTGGCCCAGAATCTGCGGTTCGCCCAACACCATGGAGTCCAGGCCGGCGGCCACCCGCATCATATGACGAACCGCGTCGGAATCCCGATGCACATAGAGTACGTTTTCAAGATCGGCCACATCCAGCTCGTGGAAGCCGGCCAGCCAGCGCAGCACTGAGGGGGCGCAGTCATCATCCCCGGCCAGATAGAGTTCCGTCCGGTTGCAGGTGGACAGGATAGCCGCCTCGCTGGCACCGGAGGCAGCACGGAGTTCTGAAAAGGCCTCGGCCATTCGCTCCGGCGTGAACGCCACACGCTCGCGGATCTCCACGGGTGCGGTGCGATGGTTGATTCCCAGCGTTACTAGTGCCATTTGGAGTACAGAAAACCCTGCCCAGATTATGGATAATCACTCGCCATTCTACCGGGGCAACTGCTCAGTCGCCACCCGAAAACCCGTCGCCTTCGGCAAGTGCGGACAGGTTGGGCAAGTTCAGATGCTTATGCCATTATAGGGCCTTGGCCGTGGCCGCAACCCGATCTGCCTCAATTACCGGGCAGAAAACGGTTTTCACAGACCTATCGCCGATAGCACACAGGAAGTTGCATGCAAAAATCCGCACCGTATCTGGTTACCTGCCTGTTGGGACTCACTCTCGCCGCACTTCCGGGCTGCGCCGTATTTTCTGGCACCACGGAACCCGCCGATGAGGTAACCGGGACCGATACCCCCGCAGCTACCCCGCCTGCCACGCCCATCAACTATGCCGAATTCGAACCGGAAGTGCTTTATCAGCTTCTGTCGGCTGAAGTGGCCGGCCAGCGTGGGCGCTACGATGTCACCCTGGTCAATTACCTCCAGGCTGCGAAAACCTCACGGGACACCGGCGTGATTGAGCGGGCTATGCGGATCGCCCAGTCTCTGAATGCAGACAATGCCCAGCAACAACTGGCTACGCTCTGGCTGGACGTGGACCCCGACAATCTGGAGGCACATCGGATATCGGCCATTCAGGCGGTCAAGCGCCAGAAACTGGAAAACGCCCTGTTCCATATGGAGCAGATCATGGACCAGGGAGAAGACGCGGATTTTGACAGCCTCGCTGCCATGGCCGCGGGACTGCCGCCCGCGCAGCAACAGGAGCTGTTGGCGCTTTACAGTCAACTGGCAGTCAAGCACCCGGATAACCCCGAACTGCAGTACAGCATTGCCCTGCTGCAGAAAATAACCGGCACCCCCACGGTCGCCCTCCGGCAGATTAACCAGTTGCTTGAGCAGGAGCCGAACTTCCAGCCCGCCATCATCCTAAAGGGCGATCTGCTCTACCAGACCGGGCAGAAACGTGAGGCCCTGAATTACCTGACCACCAATACCCGGCGCTTCCCGTCCAACCGCCAGATGGGCACCCTCTATGGCCGCATGCTGATCAACGAGGGCGAACTGCAGGCCGCCCAGGACGAATTCGAACGGCTGGTGAAACGCTATCCGGACACCCCGGGGCTGAGACTCTCACACGCCCTGGTCGCCCTGGAAAACCAGCAACCCGCACTGGCCCGGGAGGAACTGATTCGCCTGATCGAGCAGGGCCACCATGAAGACGAAGCCAGCTACTACCTGGGACGCATTGAGGAAGATGCCGGCAATACCGACCAGGCGATCGAGTACTACCAGAGCGTGCAACGGGGAAACTATTTCTTCCCGTCGCTGGCCCGTGCCAGCGAATTGCAGGCCCAGGCCGGCGAACTGGACCAGGCCATTGCCCACATCCAGAACCTGCGCGAGCGAGCCCCTGATCACGCCGAGAAGTTCTGGCTGCTGGAGGTGAATCTGCTGATCGACCAGGAGCGGAATGAGCAAGCCCTTGCCGCAGCCGATGCCGCACTGGAACGCTACCCCAACAACGTTGAACTTCGCTATGCGCGGGCCATGCTGCAGGACACCATGGGAGAACCGGCTGGTGCCGAACAGGATTTAAAAACCATCCTGGAACTGCAACCGGAAAATGCCGTTGCCCTGAACGCCCTGGGCTACATTCTGACGGTGCGCACTGATCGCCTGGATGAAGCCCGCGGCTATATTGAAAAAGCCCTCGCGCTGGATCCGGAGAACCCGGCCATTCTGGACAGCATGGGATGGATACTGTTTCGCCAGGGCGAAACGAATCAGGCCCTCGACTTTCTGGCCCGCGCCTGGGAAGCCTACCCGGACCCGGAAGTAGCGGCACACTATGGCGAAGTCCTGTGGGTAACCGGTAATGAAGAACAGGCACGCATCATCTGGGAAGAAGGACTGGACCAGAACCCGGACCATGAAATTCTTCGGGAAACCATCGACCGGCTGACCAGTGATGGGGCCGACCAATGATCCGAAGACTACTCGGCGTGGCACTGCTAACCGGTGCCATAACCGGCTGTACCACCATCCAGCTGGAACCCTTGCCCGAGGGCATGACCAACCAGCCGCCCGCCGACTGGGCCGAGCGCAGCAACCACCTGAGCCGCTTTGACCAATGGCAACTGAGAGGAAAGCTGGCGGTAAAACAACCCTCAGACAGCGGCACTGCCATTATCAACGGCTGGCGCCAGCAGGGTGAACGCTACGACCTCTCGCTGTCATCCTCATTCCTGGGCATGGGCACAACACGACTCACGGGCGTTCCGGGCTTCATAGAATTAACCCTGGCCAATGGTGAGACCTACCAGTCCTCAGACCCGGAAACCCTGGTGGCCGCCGCTACAGGGTGGAACCTGCCCATCGACAACCTCGCCTGGTGGGTTCGAGGACTGCCGGCGCCGGAGGGTGATTTCCGCCTGCTATTCGACGAACAGCACCAACTGGCCATCCTGCGGCAGGATGGCTGGGAAATTCGCTATGACCGCTGGCAGCCGTTCATTGACAGCCTGCCCGCGCTTCCTGCCCGGATCACAGCCCTGAACGGCGACAAACGGGTACGCGTGGTCATCAGCGAATGGCAACAAGAGGACTGAGTATTGTTAACCCGGATTACCCTGCCCTCGCCCGCCAAACTCAACCTGTTCCTGCATATCGTTGGCCGGCGCCCGGACGGATACCACGAGCTCCAGACCCTGTTCCAGTTTCTGGACTATGGCGACGAACTCACGTTCACACTGACTCCGGAGCAGCCCGGCATACGACTGGCAGAACCCGTATCAGGCGTTCCGGACAATGACAACCTGGTAATCAGGGCAGCCAAAGCCCTGACCGCAACCACCGAGAACACGCTCCCCGGCGTTACCATTCACATCCACAAGCGCTTGCCCATGGGCGGCGGCCTGGGTGGCGGCAGCTCCAACGCCGCAACCACCCTGCTTGCAATGAACCGCCTCTGGGAACTGAATCTGGGCGAAGACCAGCTTGCAGAAATCGGCCTGCGCCTGGGCGCCGATGTGCCGGTATTTGTGCGTGGCCATGCAGCCTTTGGCGAGGGTGTCGGCGAAAAGCTGACCCCCACAAACCCGCCGGAAGACTGGTTTGTGGTGCTCAAACCCGAGTGCAACATCAGCACCGGAAAGATTTTTTCAGCCGAAGGGTTGACAAGGGACACACCAAAAATCAAAATACGCCCCGCTTTTGAGGGAGACGCCTCGAGGTACCGAAACGACTGTGAGGATGTAGTTCGAAAACTGTATCCTGAGGTTAACCAGAGCCTGGAGTGGCTTTCACAATTCGGACCTGCAAGATTAACCGGAACCGGGGCTTGCATTTTTGGACGTTTCCCGACAGAATCCGCAGCCCGGATTATCTGGGAAAGCAAACCCTCCGGCATCACGGGGTTCGTAGCTAAAGGGGTGAACCATTCACCTCTGCACAAAAAGCTGACAGAGCTGAAATGATGCCAAAAAAGCACGATGATATTGGGGTGTCGCCAAGTGGTAAGGCAACGGGTTTTGATCCCGTCATGCGCAGGTTCGAATCCTGCCACCCCAGCCACCTTTCTCCCGCTTCTTCTGAATCAAACGCCGATACTGAGAAGGATGCTGTCGTGTCCAAATTGATGATTTTCGCTGGCAATGCCAACCCCGAACTTGCGCGTGATATTGCCAGAAAACTCCATATTCCCATGGGCCAGGCCACTGTAGGCCGCTTCAGCGATGGCGAGACCACCGTTGAAATCAATGAGAATGTTCGTGGTCACGACGTTTTCATTATCCAGCCCACCTGCTACCCCACCAACGACAACCTGATGGAACTGATCGTGATGGCTGACGCCCTGCGTCGTGCATCCGCCACACGAATCACCGCCGTTATTCCTTACTACGGCTATGCCCGTCAGGATCGTCGCGTTCGCTCTACCCGGGTAGCCATCAGTGCAAAAGTCGTCGCCGACATGATCTCCAGCATTGGCGTGGATCGTGTGCTGACCGTAGACCTGCACGCCGACCAGATTCAGGGTTTCTTCGATATCCCGGTGGACAACATCTACGCCACCCCGGTACTGCTTGAAGACATTGAAAAACAGCGGTTCGAGAACTTTGTCGTCGTATCTCCGGACGTAGGCGGCGTTGTCCGCGCCCGCGCTGTTGCCAAGCGCCTGGATGATGCTGACCTGGCCATCATCGACAAGCGTCGCCCCAAGGCCAACGTTTCCCAGGTAATGCACATCATCGGTGACGTCCGCGACAAGACCTGCATCCTGGTGGATGACATCGTCGACACCGCCGGCACACTGTGCAAAGCCGCCAACGCGCTCAAAGAGCACGGCGCCTCCCGCGTGGTTGCCTACATTACTCACCCGGTACTTTCCGGCCCGGCCATCGAGAACATCAACAACTCGGAGCTGGACGAACTGGTGGTGTGCGACACCATCCCGCTGGGTGACAAAGCCAAAAATTGTGATAGAATCCGCCCCCTCAGCATGGCTGGGCTGCTCGCCGAATCCATTCGCCGCGTGAGCAACGAAGAGTCCATCAGCGCCATGTTCGAGAACGTCTGAACAGACTTATCGCTGTAACCCTCAGACTTAAAGGCAGTTTCCGGGTCGGGAGTCCAACAGGGCTCCCGACTCTTTTAGTCGATCGGAAAACTCCGGTCTTTTTGAAATACTCATCTGTTCAGAGCCTGGTCGCGGGCCGCTCAGATGACCAACGAGGTAATTACCATGTCTCAGGATTTTGTTATTGAAGCATTTCCTCGTGACGATCAGGGGAAAGGTGCGAGCCGCCGCCTGCGTCGCGAAGAGCGTAAGATTCCGGCCATCATCTACGGTGGCGGCAAAGACGCAACTCCGGTCGCCATCTGGCACAACGAGCTGAAAAAGGCCATCGAAAACGAAGCCTTCTTCTCTCACATCCTGACCGTCGACATTCAGGGCAAAAAAGAGAGCGTGATCCTGAAGGATCTGCAGCGTCATCCGTACAAGCCCATCCTGACTCACGCCGACTTCCTGCGCGTTGACAAGGACCACGAGATTCACGTTAACGTTCCGCTGCACTTCATCAACGAAGACACAGCTCCGGCCGTGAAACTCCAGGGTGGCATTGTTTCTCACACCATGACCGAAGTTGAAGTGATCTGTCTGCCGCAGAACCTGCCCGAGTTCATCGAAGTCGACCTGAACGAAGTCGAGATGGACCAGGTAGTTCACCTGAGCGACCTGAAACTGCCGAAAGGCGTTAAAGTTGCCGCTCTGCAGCAGGGCGAAGACCACGACCTGCCAGTTGCCTCTATCCACAAGCCGAAAGGCGCCAAGGCGGACGACGCTGAAGGCGAGGAAGGCGAAGAAGGCGGCGAGGAGTAATAACTCCGGGGGCAACGGCGAATGGCACAGGATATTGTCATGGTGGTTGGACTGGGAAATCCCGGTTCCGACTACGAGAATACCCGCCACAACGCCGGCGCCCTGTTCGTCGAAGCGCTGGCCCGCGAAGCGGGTCAGACGCTCCGTCCCGAAAAGAAGTACCACGGGCTATACGCCCGCATTCAATGGCAGGGCCTGGACCTGCACTTACTGAACCCCAGCACCTTTATGAACCGCAGTGGCACTGCCATCAAGGCCCTGGCGGACTTCTTCAAGATCTCCCCTGAACAGATTCTGGTTGCCCACGACGAGCTTGACCTGCCTCCCGGCACGGCCAAACTCAAGAAAGGCGGCGGCCACGGCGGCCACAACGGGCTGCGCGACACCATCACCCATCTGGGCACCAACGATTTCCAGCGCCTGCGCCTTGGCATAGGCCACCCCGGCGACAGCCGCAAAGTCACCGGTTTTGTACTGGGCCGACTGGGCAAACAGGAAACCGAACAATTGACCGCCGTGTTTGACGAAGTCATGCGGGTATTACCGGATGCCGCCAACGGCAAACTGGCTGCCGCCATGAACCGTTTGCACAGCTTCAAACCAACGCCCTGAGCAAGGCACATCCCCTTACTCGCACCCTTACCGATACACCGGTATAATCCGCCCAAATTTTTCAGTTCCAGCAGAGGCATTCCATGGGATTTAACTGCGGCATCGTCGGCCTTCCCAACGTCGGCAAATCCACCCTGTTCAACGCACTGACCAAAGCCGGCATCGGCGCGGAAAACTTCCCGTTCTGCACCATCGAGCCGAACGCCGGCGTGGTGGCCATGCCAGACCCGCGCCTCACCAAACTGGCGGAGATCGTCAAGCCGGAACGGGTGGTGCCCACCACCATGGAGTTCGTCGACATCGCCGGCCTGGTCGCCGGCGCCTCCAAGGGCGAAGGCCTGGGCAACCAGTTCCTGGCCAACATCCGCCAGACCGATGCCATTGCTCACGTGGTGCGCTGCTTTGAAGACGGAAACGTCATCCACGTGGCCAACAAGGTAGATCCCGCTTCCGACATCGAAGTGATCAACACCGAGCTGGCCCTGGCCGATCTCGACACCGTAGAGAAAGCCATCAAACGCGTCCAGCGCGTCGCCAAGAGTGGCGACAAAGAAGCCAAGGCCCAACTGGAAATGTTTGAAAAACTGTTGCCGGTACTGAACGAAGGCAAGCCAGTGCGCAGCATGGGCTTGGACAAAGACCAGATGGCACTGATTCGCGAGCTTTGCCTGCTTACCGTCAAACCCACCATGTACATCGCCAACGTGAACGAAGACGGCTTCGAGAACAATCCCCACCTGGACAAGGTGCGTGAGATTGCCGCTTCTGAAAACGCAGTCGTGGTACCCATCTGCAACAAGCTGGAAGCCGAGATCTCTGAACTGGAAGACGAAGAGAAATCCATGTTCCTGGACGAAATGGGCATGGAAGAACCTGGGCTGGACCGTGTGATCCGCGCCGGTTACGGCCTGCTTGGCCTGCAAACGTACTTTACCGCCGGCGTGAAGGAAGTGCGTGCCTGGACCGTCAGAATCGGCGCCACGGCCCCTCAGGCGGCAGGCGTCATCCACACCGACTTCGAACGCGGCTTCATCCGGGCCGAGGTGGTGAGCTACGACGATTTCGTACAGTACAACGGCGAAGCCGGCGCCAAAGATGCCGGCAAATGGCGCCTGGAGGGCAAGGATTACATCGTCAAAGACGGCGATGTTATTCACTTCCGGTTCAACGTGTAATTTTCGGTATTTTTTGGCCGTAAAGCCTTGACAGAATGAGCCCAAATACCGAAAATACGCGCCTCGCTTGGGGCGTGTCCCGAAGCGAAATGGCAAGGTAGCTCAGTTGGTTAGAGCACAGCACTCATAATGCTGGGGTCGGCGGTTCGACTCCGCCCCTTGCTACCAGAATTCAAAGGGTTACAGCTCACGCTGTAGCCCTTTTTTTGTGGTTGTCCCCTTTTTGTCCCCCGGTTGCCCCCAACAACAGCTTGCCGGCTCAACTGCCCCCCGAAACACACTGTCAATCACGGTCAGTGAATGCCGGATGGAGAAGCAGTTGAGGATGCTTCCGCTCTGAACATAAAGACCAGTTCAGACAGGCGGCTGACAGACTCGTGAAGATCCTGGGCATACTCTTTCATGTCATAGTCACCGTTTCGCTCAGTCACAATACTGAGTACACCTGACTTCGATTCCAGTTTGGCAAAATAATTTACACAAGCAGCGGCATAGGCGAAGCTCTCCACCTCTGCAGCATTTTCCTTTGGATAGACTTTGTAAAACACTCTAAGGAACTCGCTTTGACTGAGGCGACTGAATTCCTCGTCTGTTAAATCCTCGGGGTTGTCTTTTCGAATCAGTAGCAAGTTCTCAGATGGGAAGTCGTCGTAGGTCAGCACCAGATAGCCGCCATCAGAGACGGTTATTCGGGGACTGTCATTATCAGCGGGCAAAAGAACCTGGTGAGCGTCCCCGTTAAGAGTAACGAGAAAGAAATCCCGAAACCGATCTTTGAAACCACGCGCATCAACGAAGTATCCGGAGCTAACAAGATTATCCCTGACCTTCCGACACTTTCGATTTATCAAAAAATAGAGCAAAAGAAAGATGGTGCCGAGAATTGCCACAAGAATATTCATGGCTTTGCCCCGGTCGAATTCTGCGCCCAGTTCCGCAGCTACGGAAATAAGCCCCTGAGGCAACACAATGACGATGATTAAAATAACCACCGAAAACAGAAAGAAATAGATCCCTTTGGCCAACACAACTGCCTCCAATGCAGAAATCCCAGGGCCCACAGTAGAGCATTCTCAACAATCAAGCTGAGGAAAAGTCTACCTTTTTAGTGACAAAGCAGAAACCGGAGAAAGCCTCACCGCTGACTCCAGGTGATCGGGTGAAAGGTGTGCATAGCGCATGGTCATGGTGATGTTGCCGTGTCCGAGGATACACTGAAGCGTGAGTATGTCGCCCCCGTTCATCATGTAGTGACTGGCAAAGGTGTGCCGCAGGATGTGAGTCAGTTGTTGTGGGGTGGAGAATCCACACCGTTCATACGCTGACCTGAATGCCGATCGGCAAGGGCCAAACAATCGTCCCGGGCCGGGGAGCGCGTTTTCCAGCACTTGCTCCTGGATGTTGGGATCAATGGGTACTGCCCTGCTCTTTCCGTTCTTCGTATCCCGAAAGATCACCTTACCCGAGACAATGCTTGATTGAGTAAGCGTCTCCGCTTCTGCCCATCGGGCACCGGTAGCCAGACAGATCATGGCGACCGACCACACAAAGTGGTTGGTGCTTTTCCGGCATTCGTCCAGGAGCTGCTTGCACTGCTCGATGGTGAGGAAGGACATTTCACGCTCTCTCACTCTCACCTGACGAACCGGCGCTATCGGGTTTGTCTTCAGGTGGCCAATCCGCACCATTTCCGAAAAGACCGAAGACAGGTAACGCTGCTCATGGTTGCAGGTGCCGGCGCTGACGTCCTGCATTCGCAGGGCGCGGTATTCCATCCAGTCGGTGGCGGTGAAGTCTTTTACCCTGGGGTTGCCCAGCCGATCACAGATAGCGTTTGTCCTGGACAGTCGGTACTTTGCGTCTTTCAGGGTGTGGCCGTGGTAGTCGTACCACTTCTTTACCAGGTCTTTAAGGCGTTCCCCGGTGCCGTAGTCTTTGCGGCCGTAATCACGCACGAACTGCAATGCATCAAGCCGGGTTTTGAATCCCTGCTTTCGAACACGTGGGCCGGTTTTCTTTCCAAACGGGTAGAAATCGACACGCCAGCCGTTTTCGGTTTTCTCGATCACGCGGCTACCTTGGTCAATAGTCGTCGCTTCGTGAGTCCGTCCTGGACGAGCTGGAACAGTTCGTTTTCGTAGATTTCCCGCCTTCGGTAGTAATTACAGAGGTCTTCCCAGAGTCCGCTTTTCTTGAGGCAGTCCCAGGCCTGTCGGGCGTTAAAGCGGTTGCGTGCATAGATGCTCAGGAGATTGCCGAAGGCCAGGGAGACGTTCTTTTCGTTGCCGCAACCGGGTTCCTTTTTTACGCGTTTGTACATCAGGTCGGGGGCGCTGTAGCCAAAGCCAATATCGTCCCGGAGCTTTGTCCAGATGGGATGCACCCAATCGCGTTTGACCTCGTAACGGTTGGCTTTCAGGGCGTATTGCCACAGGCCGGTCAGGTGGGGCACGGCGTCCATATAGGTATAGATGGGTTTCATGCCGCTGGTGCCCTGGGAGATTTCGTTCACGATGCGGTGATGGAACCGGATTTCCAGACGCCACACGGGCTTTTCCGGGTCGTAGCAGGTGTCTGGGAAGCAGCGTTCCTTGGTCGAGCATTCCCAGATGCCTTCCATGAAGGCGCGCTTGTCGGAGACGTCGATTTCTTTCGATTTGTCGTAGATGCACACCTGCAGGCTGTTGGCTTTGCCAAAGGTGTAGGTTTCTCCGCGTCCGTTGATGGTGGCGCCGTCCAGACCTTTGAATACCAGGTCGCTGAGGCCGTTGTGTACGCTGATGGTTTTGGCGCGGGTGACAAAGTGCTGGGCGAAGTCCTGTGGCGGTTCCCAGCCCTGAAAATCGACGGCGAGGTGTAACGCGATACCCACGGGTTTGATGCCTTTCAGGAACACCATGCCCCACTCTGCCAGTTCATCGTGGATTTCCTGGCTGGAGCGTTCATAGAGCCAACGCGGAGAGGTTTCTATCTTCAGGTGGGTTCCGGGGTTTTCAGCATCCGCGTAGAAGTTCTGCAGGAGGATGGTCAGGCCGTATTCCCGGTTCTGCAGGATGTACTTGAAGCCACCGCGTCTACCGGACTGGACTTTGAACTCTACCCCTTTAACCGTGATAGTGGCGTCATAGCTTTCGTTGTACGCCTCTACAATCTCGGCCAGTGGTTCGGGCTTCAGTCGTCCCTCAAAGAGCTGCCGGACGGTGTCTACTCCCGTCCAAAGCACATCGATGTTTTCCAGGTTGATCTGCTGGCCATCGGGGCCGATGAACAAATCCCCTTTTCCTACCTCACCGGTCTGTACGTTAAAGCGTTCAAAGTCGTTGATCATCTGTTGTGTTCCTTTTTGTCCATTTATGTACCGTTATTTCGGTACCTATGAGACGTGTTACAGGGACGTCTCCCGCCGGCGGGCGGCGGCGCGTGGTGGTCGCTCCGCTCGCACTCACGCGCCGTCGCCTTCCTCTGATTCGAATTCCAGGTAACTGCGGCTCCTGGGCCGTTCGTATTCGCGCTTCGGTTCACGGAAGCTGTAGTAAGTCACCAGCTTGCCCCCGATCACGCAGTAGGGTTCGCCGGTTTTCAGGATGCGGGCACAGTTCCTGGAATGGATTTTCCGGGTGCCGGTTTCGCCCCAGATCCAGTACACGCCGTTCACTTCCCCGACGATGCGCCACTGGTCGGACAGGGGCAGCCAGCCCGGCTCGATTTCGTGTCGCACCTGGTACGGGGCCCGGGCGTCGATGTTGGCCATGACGGTGCGGATCTGCTGCTGGGTCTGCACCGGGCGGGTACTCGATGGCCGGACGGGTTCGGCGGTGTTGGGGCTGGTGTCCGGTTGCGGTTCGGGGCTGTCGGTGTCCGGGTTGAAGTACGCCACGACTTTGAAGACGCCGAGGGCCGCCACCAGGAGCGCTGCCGGCATGCCGTATTTGATCAGCGGGTGTTTCAGGACGTTGGCCCGGTCGTCGGCTTTTTCTTCCATACCGGCGGCGAAGTCGGTTTTGTTGCGGGTGTGGCTTTTGTAGTACTGGTAGATCTCGGGTTTGTAGGTGCCGTAGAGCTGGCGCATGGGTTTGCCCGGTTTCTGGCCGGTGGCGGCCCCCATGAAGACGTCGACGCGGTATTTGTTTTTCTGGCCGATGGCGGTCAGTTTGGTGGCCCGGTAGGTTTCTTCTACCAGGCCCCGGACGAAGGCGCAGAGCTGGGCCAGGTCCTGGGTGACGAGGACGATTTCGTTGGTCCGGCCATCCTCCCCGACGCAATGGCGGTGTTCGGTAAAGAACTCTTTCTGGTTCTGGGGGATGTTCACGGCTTTCATGCCGCTTTTCCAGAATCGCCAGGCTTCGTCGATGATCCAGATAACCCCGGCGGGCTGGCGTTCGAGGTCGAAGAAGCCGGGGTCGTCTTCGGCGTCCCGGTTGCTGAAGAGGGTGACTTTCCCCTGGGGGTAGTCGTCGGACAGGCGCCCGAGCTTCAGGGGGATGTTGGTAATAATGTGCCGGCCGGCTTCCAGGGCGGGGATGACGACGTTTTCGACAACGCCGTAACTCTTCCCCGATCCGGGCAGGCCTGAGTATCCGACGATGGACATGGGCTTATCCTATGAACGGGATGCGACGGAGCAGGAAGCGGGCAACCAGGGCGGAGCTGATGGCGCCCAGGCCGTAGTCGAATTCCATGATGGTGAGGAAGTAGAGCATGTCCCCGGTAAAGCCGGAGGCGAGGCTCTGGGGGTCGATGATGTCGAGCGCCGGCAGCATGCCGAGCCCGGTTTCCAGCAGGCTCAGGGCGGCCCAGAAGATGATCCGGGGGACGAAGAGGATGATGTCGATCCAGAAGTCGAGTACGGATTGCAGTAGTTCGTTCATGGTCAGGCCCTCAGGAAGGTGAAGATGGCGATGCCGGTCCAGAAGAACAGGAAGATGACGGAGAAGGTGCCCCGGTACTGTTCGAGGATGTCGCAGTGGATGTTCATGGGCATGGCAGTCCAGTAGTCGGTGGCCGGGATGGTCCAGACCGGGCAGCTGCTCTGGCTGGGGATCTGGGTCAGGCCGCTGACGGACTGGACGATGTCGGTGCCGAGTACGGCGGCTTTGAAGCTGTTGGCGGTTTCGGTCAGGGTGGGTACGCCGTTTTTGAGGTCGTCCAGGGAGAAGCCGCCTTCGGGTTTTTCCATACCATCCTGCAGTTCCTGCATCCGGTCGGCGGTATCGCGGGTGTTCTTTTTGATGTCCGCCAGGTAGTCGTTGCCTTCTCCGTCTTTGAGGCCTTCGCCACCCCCGTTGTTGCCACCGCCACCGCCACCACCGGGGATGTCTCCGATGGCGTCGGTGATGGCTTTGTTTCCGTCCTGGATCTTGTTGCCCAGGCCTTTGAGGGTTTCGTTGATGTTGTCGGTGTTGGTGTTGCCCCGGTCCAGGAGCTTTTTCACGTCCTGGAGCTGTTTGGCGATGCCGGTCAGGTCGCCTTGTCCGTCACCGTCGCTGTCGCCGTCGTTGGGGTCGTCTTCACTGCCTGGGGTTTCCTGGCCGTTCGGGTTTTTCACCGGCAGGCAGGCGGCGCCGAATTCGTCGATTTTGAGGACGTCGGTACCGGAGCACTGCGGCGGGTTGTACTGGTTCGGGAAGCAGGATTCGACGGTGGTGTCACCCTGTTGGGCCAGGCCCCAGGTAAAGCCGGTGGGGCAGTTGCTCTGGGGGTCGCCGCAGATGAGGACGGCTTCACCGCCATAGCCGACGGTGCCTTTGTATTCCGGGTGATCCTGGCTGCACTCGGGCTCGTCCGGTTCGGGGTCTTCGAGGCAGGCGCCGTTGAACATGCCGTGGGCACACTCGGAGACGCAAAACGCCCCTTGCGGGGTGATCACTTCGGCTTTGCCTTCGGCGGAGCATTCGCCGGGTTCCCGGTTGCGCATGCACTGGAAGCCGGTGCCACCGTCACCGCTGTAGTCGTCAGGGGTGGGTATGAAGCCTTCGGCGCAGGAACCGCATTCAGATCCGCTGGGTGCACCGCCTTCGTGGGTCAGTTGGGCGCAGGGTTCGCGGGGGGTGGCAACCACGCGGGCGCCACCGCGCCAGACGTAATAGGTGATGCCCTGTTCGACAAAGCGAACTTCTTTGTCGTCGTTGTATGCCTGAACGGAGCAATCCATTTCAGGGTAACGAGCCTGACAACTCGGCAGTTGCTCTGCCGCTTGTTGGGAAAGAGTCTCTTTTGGCGAGGGGTCACATCCGCCTTGGGAGGTGCAGTTTTTACTGCCTGTCTTGGACCAGTGGACGATCTGGCCTTCCTGGAGCGGCGGAAAGCCGGCGTATACCGGCACTGCAAAAAGGCAGAGCAGCAGGATCAGATGTCTTTGAACAGATACACGCATAGTGCGGCTCCCATCAGAAAGAATGTCCAATCCCACAGCTCTGCCACGGCTTACGCCCCTACTTGATCATGCTCAGCAGGAGACGGCCGCCTTTGCGGACAACGTAGAAGCCAGCCAGGATGCCGACCACGGCGATGACTCCCGCGATTTCGCCGGAGAAGTCGAGGCCACCGGTCATGGTGGACCAGTCCGCGGCGGCTGCGGGGCCGCCTACGAGGGTGAAGGCCATCGCGGCCAGGGCGATCAGTTGCTTTTTCATGGTGTTACCTCACTTGAGCATCTTAAGGAGTTGACGGCCGCCCCATGCGACCGCCATCAGGGGCAATGTGGTGCTGAAACCATGGAAGATGGCTTCGGCAATCATTGCCGGGGTGTACTCGACCGGGATCGTGTACACCACCTGGGTGATGGCGCCCGTGCAGTCCCAGCCGTTGGCTGTGATTGTCCAGTCGCCGTCACACAGGATTGCTTTGCTCACCGGTTGGGCTCCTTTTCCTTAACCGGTTACGCCGTTTTCTTGATCGGTTCCTGGGGCTTCAGCTCCAGGGCCTTGAAGGTGACTTTGCCGCCCTGCCCGGCTTTCATCTGGGCTTTGACAGTGAACATCGCTGGCAGGCGGTCTGCGTGGTTGCGCAGCTGGTCGATGTGCTTGTAGTCGCAGGCGATTTTCATCACTTCGTTACCAACGCGGTTTTCATCATTTGCTTCTGCAGGAGCGTAAGCCCACAAGGAGCCGCCTTTGTTGCCGTCGATGTCGTAGCGGGTGGCGCCGATGACCATCAGGTTCAGGTGGTTTTCCATGGTGTTTGTCCTCTTGGTTTCGTTTGGGTGTTGCTGTTTCTGGGTTTGCTGTTTGTCTTCCGTTTTCCTTTGAGGAATCAGGAAGGGTGTTGATTCTGGGTTGCGACCCCTTCGGGGCGGGCTCTACTCGCTGCGCTCCTGGACACTAAGGTGTCCACCCTTACGGGTGACGATCCCTGTCGCCTTCGGTCACTCGGGTGCCCTGCGCGCTCCGCTTGCTGCCTTTGCTCATGGTTCGGAATCAAGGGGCGGGCGTCCTCCCCCGGCATCCTCACCACTCCTTTTGCGCACTGTGGGCCACTCACTGACCGCCACAAGGCCAGGGGGCCTTTGGCCCTGGCGCTGCGCGCCAGCCTTGCAG
>ENA-ORCQ01000188-ORCQ01000188.1-marine-metagenome-genome-assembly--contig:-NODE-188-length-32239-cov-3.974255_pt1 | contig 32239 bp, 31 predicted proteins | sample MGYA00237780_ERZ508510 | MGnify/ENA primary metagenome ERZ508510 (study PRJEB26181, sample SAMN06268981) | marine metagenome | isolation source: Tt an E2 anaerobic enrichment on eucalyptus from sediment...
TTTTTCGGGGTTTTTCTTAAAAATAACAAAAGCTATCGACTTAATTGTCAATAGCTTTTGTTACTTATGAACATCCCGAACTATTCATATCAACATATTCACTAAGTTGCAATAGAAGAGATTTTATGAGATAAGAATTTAATTCAACCCAACTATCTACATGAATTTTTCAGTTTTAATATTTTAGCCATTCAGGAACATTCTTTATTCTTTAATATTCAAATTTAAATCTTTGCAGATTTTTCAGTCAGTTACTTACATCCTTCTGAGAATAAATACTAAGCACATATACCATTAATTCTGATTAATTGATTTTTGCCTAAATTGCATGGATGTTAAAAACAAAACTAAATAAGCCAAATCCATTATCTAAATTAATATTTAGGAAGGAATTGATTGATAAATTGGAAAATGGAAAAGAAAAGAAATTAACCTTAGTTTCAGCACCCGCAGGATATGGTAAAAGCACATTGATTAGTCAATGGGTAGACCATTGTTCCTGTTCCCATTCCTGGTTCTCGCTGGATGAATCAGACAATGACATCAATACTTTTTTACTATACACCATAACAGGTATACAGGCGGTCTACAATAACATTGGAAAGGACGCTGTAAAACTATTGAAGTCGGGAAGCAGTCCATCATTCAAAACCATTGCAACAATTATTATCAACGATCTATTGGAGATAAAGGAACATTTCTATATCATTTTTGATGATTACCATGTAATAGAAAACAAGGAGATCAATAACTTTCTTTCATTTCTGCTTGATAACCTTCCCGCCAATATTCAATTGGTTCTTATAACGCGTTCAGACCCTTCTATTCATTTAGCCCGGTTAAGAAGTCAGCAGTTGCTTACCGATATCAGGTTAGCTGATTTATGCTTTAATGCCAATAATATTTATGACTTCTTTAAAAAGTGCCTGAATATTAACTTATTAATTGAAGATGCACAAAACCTTGAAACAAAAACTGAAGGCTGGGTAGCCGGATTGCAGCTTGCAGGTTTATCGCTTCAGGGCAGGGAGGATTTAAGTGATTTTATTAAAAGTCTTAAAGGAGATAATCGTTTCATCATGGATTATCTTATTGAAGAAGTATTGCAACAGCATTCCCTGGAAATAAGAGATTTCCTTTTGTGTACCTCCATTTTGAAACAGTTTAATGCATCCCTTTGCAATCATATACTCAACATTCAAAACGGACAGGAAATAATTGAGAAACTGGAACAAAATAACATGTTCATTATTCCTTTGGACAATGAAAGAAACTGGTTTCGATACCATCACCTGTTTGCCAGTTTACTTCAGCATCGGCTGAGGGTGCAATTAAAGGATAGAATCCCCGAACTACATGCCAATGCCAGTCAATGGTATGAAAATAACGAGCAACTCGTTTTTGCCCTGGAACATTCACTTGCTGCGGATAATAAACACAAAGCATTAAATCATTTTGCCAATGTGATAAATCACCTTTGGGAATCTTCACAATATCAAACTATACTCCGGTTTGGAGGAAAGTTTACACACGAGGAGTTAATTAAAAATGTGGATGTTAGTTTCAATTACTTTTGGATTTTATTTCAGTCGGGTTACATAGAGCAGGCAGAAAGCTTAATAAGTTTGCTACAAAACAACGTCACCGACAAGTCCGAATTATCAATGGTACATGTTTGTATTAACAATCTGAAAGTATTTACCGGCGATATTGAATCTGCATATAGTTATTCTGAATTAGCAATCCGGAATATTAACAAAGATGCTGACTATTGGAATATTCTGGCATTTTTGTCTTTGGGTGAAGCTCATCTCCTAAGATTTGAGTTAACTAAAAGTTATGGTTCTTTTGGTCAGGCAGCCACCAGAGCTTCAGAGCACCAGCTTATATACTTTGAAATGATAAACAGGGCCAGATCTTCTTTTGTATTATGGATACTGGGAAATTTTTCTGAAGCTTATAAAGCGGATAAGGATCTTCTGGACAAATTTAGTAAGGCAGCAGCTGATAATGGTTTTGGTATCGATCTTTTATCTTCGATTTTGTACTGTAGTGTTGGAAATTTTCTGACAGATATTAATCAAACTGCAGAAGGGCTTCAAAAAAGCGTTCGTGGCTACGATTTAGCAAAAAAAACAACCAACGCACTTTTTATTGCCACATGTACCTATCTGCTCGCAAAAGCTTATTATTTGGCAGGGGAATATAAAAAGGCGATAGAACACATCGAAGAACTGGATTCCACTCCCAACAAACAGCTAACAAAATACCTGAGTATCCTGTCGGATTCATTAAAAAGCAAATTGTACCTTTTAACCAACAAACACGATAAGCTTCAACAGCTTTTTAAAAAGGATATCAAAACAGATAAAAATCATGCATTTGAAACAATCGTTTATAATATAGACAGGGCACGGTATCAAATTGCAAAAGGAAAAATCTTTGATGCTATAGACCTGTTAGAGAATGTTACCGGGGAACTAAAATCCGAAAAGGCTTATGGTTTGCTTTTTGAGGCAGAGCTCCTTCAAGCCAGGGCTCATTATCTGATTCAGGAACAAAATAATGCTTTAAATTATCTTTTAAATGCAGTGATTCGAACTCAAAGTGCCGGTTTAGTCCAAAGGTATATCCATGAAGGTGCAGAAATAGAGTTTTTACTTAAAGAATGCAAACGACAGGTAAGCACCCGGGTAAATTCACAATTTGAGAAAGTGGATATTGAGTATTTGAACAAATTATTGAGAGCATTTAAAAAACAAAAAACAATATTGAGTTCTATACCATACGACACATTGAGCAACCGCGAGCTGGATACATTAAAGCTAATAGCCGAAAACTTATCAAATCAGGAAATTGCCAATGAGTTATTCATTTCTATTACAACGGTTAAAACACATGTAAGCAATATCTTGTTAAAGCTTGAAGCCAAAAACCGTAATGAAGCGGTAATGAAAGCAAAAGAAAAAGGAATCATGCCTTCCTGATAAAAATTTATATGCCAATTTTTATAATCATCCTATAGAATCATTCTCGTGGATGATTTTTTTTCGTCTAATTCGTCCTAATTTTATATCGAAAACAAGACAAAAACTTTTGCAAAAAAAGCTGGGATGGTCTAACCAAATAGGATTAATAAATATGAAATACAAAGAATTAGTAATCTATTATTTCTCCGGAACAGGCAATGCCAAAAGAACTGCTAACTGGATAAAAGAGGAAGCAGAAAAAGCAAACCTTAATGTTAGGATCGAAAATATAGTTCAACTTAAAAATAAGGTAATTGAAAAACCAGATAAAAATTCACTCATTGGTTTTATATCTCCAACGCACGGATTTCATTTTCCTGAGATTATGAGAAAATTTATTAGACTATTCCCGAAAGCAAATAATTGCAGTGCATTTATTATGAACACACGCGCAGGGATAAGGATTGGAAGCAAAACCTTGCGTGGAATTAGTGGTGTTTTACATGGCTGGTCATCGATGGTACTGCATCGAAAAGGATACAGGATTACTGGTTTATTCCCGGTTGATCTGCCATCAAACTGGATATCATTACACCCTGCAATAGGTAAAAAGGGAACCGATATAATTTTCAGAACCATTGAACCAAAAGTAAGGCATTTTGCATCTGACATGATTCAGGGTAAACGGAATTATAAGGGATTGTCAATATCAAATTTAATTACCGATACTCTGATTTCGCCTATCTCCGTTTTATACATGTTGTTTGGAAGATATTTTTTTGCAAAATCATTCATAGCTTCTTCAAAATGCGACATGTGTGGATTATGCGAAAGAACCTGTCCGGTTGGTGCCATTAAACGAGTTGACAATAGGATGTTCTGGACTCATAAATGCGAAAGCTGTATGAAGTGTATGAATAGTTGTCCACAGAAAGCGATTGAGACTGCACATGGATTTTTATTCATAACCTGGATAATAACCTCCGTGATTGTCGGTTTCGTTTTCAACTTGTTAGCAAATATTTCAGAAATTGAAAATATGCATTGGTTGCAGAACGGAAATCTTGAATCTCTCTTGTCCTGGCTGCTGGTTTTCCCCATATTATTTTTAGGATACCGAATAACTCATTGGTTAATGAGATTCAAACTATTCGAGCGTTTTTTTGTGCTAACTGCCTTAACCCATTATAAATTCTGGGGTAGGTATAAAAGTCCACGGAAACAATAATGTAAAATTCATCCTTCCAAATCATCCTCCGGGATGATTTTATTTTGCCTGAAAACCCGGTGCTTTGAGATGGTATTTCTAACAAAAAAGAAAACTGTAAACGACACTAAAGTAAAACTATTAGTTATGGATAATGATAAACAATACTCTTTATTGAAAATATTGACAATTTGGTTTTATTCTGCTTTACCAATGCCAATTCTGGCCTTTGTAGTAACTCCTTTTATGATTCCCAAAATCAATCTGCATCCGGGCATTGTATATTGGTTGGCTATGATTGTCGGTTTGATTTGGCAATTTATTCTTTCGCTGTTCATCTTAAAAATCGATGGACATAAGTTTATCTGGCGGGAAGTATGCCAAAGGTTGAGATTTACAAAACCGGAACACCCTGTAAATGGAAAAAAAAGCTATCGCTTGCTATTATGGACTATTCCGTTTATCGCTTTAAGTGGTATTCTTCAATTTATCAGAATTCCTGATATTGAAACAATACTATTCCCCTTTATTAAAAACTTACAACAATACAATATTGGAGACCTTGCTTCACCCGAGTTCAAAGGTGCATGGTGGTTATTAATTCTTCTTATAATCAGCATGCTATTCAATTACATACTTGGAGAAGAATTATTGTACAGGGGAATTCTTTTGCCCAAAATGAAAGGTGCTTTTGGTAAATGGGACTGGTTTGCCAACGGGGTACTGTTTGGTTTGTACCATCTTCACAAGCCCCAAATGTTTATTTCAGCAGCTTTGTTTACCGGATTTTTGTTTGCCTTTCCATCGAAAAAATTTAAGTCAACATGGATGGCCGTAGTTATTCATGGCGTTGAAGGTGTATTTATATTTTTCCTGGTATTGGGCGTAATTCTTGGTTTTATCTGAAAATTAGATTATACAATCCAAAAAAAGATTCATATTAAAAAAAATCATTCTTTCAAATCATCCTCAGGGATGATTTTTTTTTGCCCACTCCTCCCGTACTTTGGCTAAGAAATTTTACATCAAAAATCAAATTGAAATGAAAGTAGAAGAATTAGAAATGTACGGCAAAGCTTTGGAAATGCCCAAAGAAGCAGCGAAAAAGCAAATAAAAATAGTATTTCATTTATTACGGAAAGAGTTCGGAATATTCGGGATTATAAAAATGCTAACTGGAATAATCAGACATTCCAAACGAATTAAAAAACAATACCCCCACGCTGTAAATAAAGCAAAGCTAATAAGTAAAACAATTGAGCAGGAACTGGTTATGATGGGGGCTCTCTTTTCAGCTATCGCAGATAAACGAGGCAGAAAAAGGGCGCAGGAATTTTTAATTGATATGATGAGAAAAACAGCCCCAACATCCTTACCTGCACTCTATCAATTACCAGATTTACTTAAATGTGAAGGCGATATTTTCGATAATTATAAAAAAATGAACAGGGCCTTATTTACTACAACGCACAAAATGGGTACGTGGAAAAACGACGGTTTTCACGAAACCAAAGATTTACTTGAATTTAAGGTTACATCGTGTATAAATATCGAATTATTTGAAGCCATTGAGTGTCCTGAATTAAATGTCTTGGGTTGTGAGCATGATTTGGCAGCTTACCATTTAATTGACGGACCAACTAACAGCGAATTCAGAAGGCCTTGTACCCTGGCAAAAGGTGGTGATTGTTGCCATTTCCAGTTTTATAGAAAAGGAACTGCACCTTTTTCTGCCGAATTAAATAAATAATAAAAACGGCAGAGTTGCTTAACTAAAAACAAACCATGAAAAATTTAGCAATACACATTTTTCAACAAAATTACTGGCTGGTAAAAACATGTTACTGGATTCTGTTTGGTTTGATAAACTGGGTTTGTTTAATTCTTAAACTCTTAATAATTAACAGAATAAATTGTCATTGAAACAATAAAATATAGAAAACATGAAAATTACATTTTATTTATACAACGCGTTTATCATCGAATGGAATGATAAAAAAATAGCATTTGATCCGGGAGCACTGTTTGCTTATTGGTTCAGTTTTGCTCCTCTAATTCCAAAAGAAGAATGGAATGATGTCTCACATATTTTTGTTACTCATGGCGATCCTGATCATTACTGGCATGCAGACAGAGTTATGAAAGCTTCCGGTGCTCCGGTCATTTTTAGTAAATCCATGGTTAAGCAAAAAAATGATAAGACATTCATGTTAGGCCCCAGAAGTAAAGGTCTGGCTTTTGATTCACCTGTTACAAATTTTCATACGCTCTCTGTTGATGAAATTATTGAGTTAGACGGCATGAAAATTAGAGGAATAAAGACATCACATGGCCCATTAACAGTAAAGTTTGGCCCTTTCAAAAAGACAGAAGAGCCTGAGAAAAACGAACGTCTTGGTTGGGGTTCACTTGGATTTGAAATTAACTTTCAAGGAAAAACCATTGTCAATTTAGGAGATACTTTACTTGAAGCAGAGGAATGGGAAAAAATTAAAAATCCTGATGTTTTAATGATACCCGTCGGTGGTGGGCAGGCTGATAATACAATGGATGAGTTTGAAGCACTTGAAGCGATTAAAATTATACAACCCAAACTGGTTATTCCAATGCACTACGATATGCCTATTCTTTTCACAAAGCATTATGCTTCTGTAGATGAAGTAATGCTTACACGAGAAATAGAGAAACTGGGTGCGAAATGTAAAATATTAAAAAAGGGAGAATACACAATAATTTAATTTCAAGTTAAATATATCATGAAACGAGCCATGAGAAGAGTTTCTCAAACGGGTAAACCATTATTGGTGAGTTCTCCCGCAGAGCAGCCTGCGAAAGATACCTTTAAAATTTAAAATATAATGAAATGAAATCAAAAGTTAAAACAGAACAAGGCACAGTATTAATTACCGGAGCCTCAACAGGGATTGGATATGCAACTGCCATTTACCTTGATCAAATGGGCTACAAAGTATTTGCCTGCATTCGCAAGGAAGCAGACAAGAAAAAACTACAGGAAAACTCAAGTGACAGATTGGAAACAATCATTCTGGACGTTACGGACAATCAATCAATTATGGAGGCAGTCGCTCACATAGAATCGGATTCCGGCCAATTAAAAGGACTAGTTAACAATGCAGGTATTGGCCTTGGAGGAGCCCTTGAATTAACACCTCAGGCAGAGATTGAAAAAGTGATAAATGTAAATATCGTTGGACTCTTGTCAGTTACAAAAGCCTTTCTGCCCATGCTAAGAGAATCTAAGGGCAGGATCATAAATATTGGTTCTACCGCCAGCTATCTTCCCGGTCCTGGTGCCAGTGTTTACTCGGGAACAAAATTTGCTGTAAGAGCCATAACTGATTCACTAAGGGTTGAGCTTCATCACTTTGGAATAAAAGCAATACTTGTATCTCCGGGTGCTACAGAAAGCGCTATTTGGAACAAAGGTGAATCATATAGAAAAGAACTTCGCAGTACATGTGAAACTGAATTGAGCAATTTGTACAAAGCATTGATTCAATTTGGAGATAGCCTTTACAAGGATATGAAAAGAACACCTGCGGTTGAAGTAGCTAAATCAATTCATAAAGCTTTGTCACTTACCAAACCGAAACGTTATTACATCGTTGGTAAGGATGCTAAGGGAGCTAAGAAAGCAACCAGGTTTCCAAAATCATTTCTGGAAAATATCATCCTGAAAAAAATCAAAAAGTTTGATAACTAAACCCTGAATAATTCATCGCCAGAATGAGAGATAAAATGCTGTAAAAAGCTATTGTAAATAATAAAAGTGGGCAAATACTACATGAAACTAGATGAATAAATATCTAAACGATGTAATCATGGAAAACACAATAAATCGAACATTATGCAAAAACTGTGGAATATGCGCAGAAGTTTGTCCAAATAAGGTTATCGCGAAAAACGGAAGTGTTCATTTTAGACAGGAAAGAGAACATCTGTGCCTGCAATGCGGACAATGTATGGCTGTTTGTCCTTCAAAGGCAATAAAAGTCATAGGTCTATCCTATGAAAATGATTTTCGTGAAATACCTCGTAAAAAAGCAGACTATGAAAACTTCATGCAAATCCTTTCGAGTCGCCGATCGGTACGAAATTTTAAGAACCGGCCGGTGAGTGAAGAATTAATCGACGAAATAGTAGGTTCTGTTTCGTATGCTCCTTTTGGTGCAGCACCTGAAAAAATGGAGATTAGCATTATTAATAATCGTAAAACGATAGAATCGGCTTTGCCCTTAATTTCGGACTTCTTTAATGGAATTGAAAAAATGATTGAAAACCCAATTGCCTCAGGATTCCTCAGATTAATGACGAGTAAGGAAGATTTCCACACATTAAAAAATCACATTTATCCCATCGCTAAAGGTGGAAATTACAAAATTGAAAATGGGGATGGTATAACAAGAGGTGCACCAACAATAATAACCATACATGCACCTAAAGACGCAGAAGCCCATACGAATAACGGAGTAATTTACGCTACATATATTATGCTTGCTGCTCATGCAATAGGGCTTGGAGCAACCATGATAGAGTGCGTTATTCCTGCCATTAACAGAAATAAGAAGTTAAAACGGATTTTTCAAATTCCTGATAATAACGAAGCGATTATGTCGATTGTCGTTGGTTATCCTAAGTACAAATACAAAAGAACGATTAAACGAAACAAACATAAGATTAACAAAGTGTAATAAAATCATCCTTCCAAATCATCCTCAGGGATGATTTTTTGCCGACGGGCTGTCAGTAATTTTGAATCAGAAATAATTCATTAAAAAATTAATACGATGAAAACAGAAATTAAAACAAATCAAAAACAAGCAATTTTAATCACTGGTGCCTCAACAGGTATTGGCTATGCAACTGCGCTATATCTTGACAAAAAAGGATATAAAGTATTTGCAAGTGTTCGCAAGGAAGCTGATAAACTAAAACTTATTCATGCTGCATCATCAAACCTTACTACTGTAATGATGGATGTGTGTGATGAAGAAGCCGTAAACAAAGCGTATCAGCAAATTATAACAGAAACTGAAGGTTTTACCTTTAGTTTGGTTAATAATGCGGGAGTTTCCCTTAACGGACCGCTGGAAATACTTCCTTTCGCGGATATTAAGATGTTAATGAATGTGAATGTATGCGGCTTGCTTTCTGTAACGAAAACTTTTTTACCCTTAATCAGGAATACAAAAGGACGTATCGTGAACATAAGTTCTGGTCATGGGTTGCTTGCCATTCCCGATAAGAGTGTATATGCTGCTTCCAAGTTTGCGGTTCAGGCTATTTCCGATTCACTCCGCGTGGAATTAAAGCCATTTGGGGTAAACGTATCGAATATTGTAGTAGGGAAAATTAACACAAACGTTCTCGATAAAATCCTCGACGACAGGAAAAAGATGATTAACCAGGCAAAACCCGAAACTGCAAAACTATATTCAACACAAATGGAATACTTCGACAGGGAAGTAAAAAGTCTTCCCGGTATTGAAGCAGTTGAGGTAGCAAAAGTCATTGCGGATTCCATTAGCAATGCAAAGCCTAAAGCCCAGTACCTGGTAGGTCCCGGTGCAAAAAAAATGAAAATGCTTGCCCGCTTTCCACAGGCAATGAGAGATAATATGCTTTACAAAGCCATTTATAAATAATTCATCAGAATCCAATGTAGCTATTCGCTTTTAAAAATCATCCTACTAAATCATCCTCAGGGATGATTTTTTTTTGCCTACTCCTCCCGTACTTTGTCTAAGTAAAATTTAAAAAAATGAAAGAGAAATTAATCATTAAAATAAAAGGACACCTTGATGAAAACTGGAAAGACTGGTTCGATGGTGTTGAAATCTGCTACGAAGAAAATGCAACTGTGTTTATCTGTGATAATAAAGACCAGGCTTATGTCCATGGAATCCTGAATCAGATTCGGGACTTAAACCTGAAACTTATATCTGTAAATCCTTATTAATTAATCAAATAAAATTAAAAGTCATGAAAAGACAAATACTCAGAAGACGGATATCAACGATTTCATTTTTCCTGTTCCCTGCCACATTTGTTTATTTTTCACCTTATGTGATTGTAGATGCCAGTGCAAAAGGAATTATATGCGGAAGCTTCTTTATGTTCATTCTGCTATTTATTGGAGCTTTGTTTTTTGGCAGGGCCTTTTGTTCTTGGGCATGTGGATTGGGAGCTGCACAAGAAATATTATCACCACTAAAAAAGAATTTTGCGATAAAAGGAAGAATAATTAAGTGGCTGATTTGGATTCCCTGGATTACCACAATCATTATTCTTGCAATACGTCATGAGGGATATCATGAAATAAATCCCATTTATAGAACTAACCATGGTTTTTCATTGGGAAGTATCTACACAGCAATAGCTTATATGTGTGTGCTGTTTGTGTTACTCATTGCTCAGTTTATGGTTGGCAAACGCTCTTATTGCAGACACATTTGTTGGATTGCCCCTTTTATGATTCTCGGAAGAAAATTACAAAACCTTCTAAAAACCCCATCTCTGAAACTAGTCAAAACAGATAGTCCCTGTATTAATTGTAAAAAGTGTACAAAAAATTGTTTGATGGGATTGGATGTTGAAAATATGATTAACACCAACAAAATGGAAAATACCGAATGTATTCTCTGTGGAACTTGCGCGGACGTATGTAATAAAGAATGTATAAAACTAAAGTTTCAATAATTTATAACTAAAAAATAATCATCATGAAAAATCAAAATTCACAGCAAACAGCTCATCAATCCCGATTGCTATCGGGAGCTAAAGCAAAAGTTGAATTTCGAATTCACATCATCAATTACATCGTTATCAATACAATATTTGCAGTTATTAACATAACTCTTACTCCCGGATATTTATGGTTTATATGGCCTCTTTTAGGCTGGGGTATTGGCATTATTCTTCATGCTATAAAAGTCTTTTATTTTGGAAATACAAGCATCAGGAAGCGAATGATTGAAAAAGAAATGGAGAAACAAAACCATATGACAAGATGATGGGATATCTATTTCAGTTTAAAAACACTGAAATCAAATTATCATGAAAAAAATAATACTAATGATCTCGGTTATGTTTCTAGTGGGCAATTTATATGCACAAGAAAGTGAAGCATTATTAAACAATGACAAACAGTCTAAAACAAGTATTACAGGTTTTGGTGGCCCGTTAATATTTGCTACTCATATCAACAATGAATTAGGCCTTTCTATTGGAGGTAAAGGCGGGGCTGTATTTAATGAAAAATTTGCATTTGGAGGTATTGGTTTTGGAATGGTAAGCCCTCCTGGATTTTCAGGTAATAATCTATCAGATAATGTAAACACCCCAATGGAAATGACCTTTGGTGCAGGGGGGATTTTCTTTGAGTATATTCTCAAATCCGGTGATTTTATTAAATTCTCTTTTCCTCTTAATCTTATGGCTGGAGGAATAAATATTTATGAAAGCGGTATGGAAACAGAGATAGAGTCTTCTGCCTTTTTCATTTTTGAACCCGGAATTAGCATTGACTTTAAGCTTTCAGAACACTTCACCCCATCAATTTATATGTCATACAGACAAGCACTTGGCAGCTCATTAATTAATCTTGAGGATAAAGATATTTCAGGATTGAATATAGGATTGATGTTAAAATTTGGAAATACAAGAACTAAAAACTATTAAAAATTATACCATGAAATCTACATTTAAAATAGTAACGATTTTAGGAAGTCCTCATGATGGCAAATCAAATACAAAAGCTTTGGTTGAAGACTTTGTAGAAGATATGAAAAATGAAGGCCTGGAATTAGAACATGAAGTAATTGCCCTGGGCCGAAAAAAGGTAGAACCTTGCAAGGGTTGTTGGAACTGCACTTATAAAAGGCCGTGTCCAATAAAAGATGACCTGGGAGAAATCAAGCTTAAAATGATCGATTGTGATATGTTAATTCTGGCTTCTCCGGTTTACACAAACCAAATAACTGCTCAAATGAAGGCCTTTTTTGACAGACTATTTACATGGTGTCATATTTATCCATTACTTGGAAAATACAGTTTAAGTGTGGTTACTACCGGTAACGATGGACATAAGGAAACCGCTTCATTCCTGGAAAAAATGTTAGCTACTTACGGTACATTTTCATTTGGAAGTATTACAAGCATAGGAGCATTTACACCAGGATTCTTCCCCTGGAGGGAGCATAGCCGTTTTAAAAATAAAAAAATGGCCAAAAAAGTTGCCAGTACTATTTTAAACGGGAAAATGCCTGCAAGAAGAAGAATTCAAAAGAAGATTTTTCGTACAATGAAATTGAAAATGACCGGGATTCATACAGTAAACTGCCTGCAATATGGAAACCTTGAGGGGCAGCCAAAACCAAACCCTGTGCGGGTTAAATTAATGAACAAGTTCTTTAAGAAATTAAATATTACAAATGAGCAATTGAACAAGTGGGCAGGATTTCTGGCTTTTGAACTAGCCTGGTGGCGAGATCGAAATTGGTTAGATTCAAAATCGCTTAAACAATTAATGGACAAACCGATTCCTGAAAATTTTAATGTCTCTTCAAGATTATTAAACCATAATTAAGTAAAAAGATGATAAAGATGAAAATAATTGCAATTTGTGGTAGTCCACGCAAAGGGAACACCTACAGCGTACTTGATAACATAAAAAAAAATTTCCCGGATATCGATTTCAAAATACTAATGCTCAAAGATTTAAATTTTGAAATGTGTAAGGGGTGTTATAGCTGTGTTATGAGAGGAGAAGAGAAGTGCCCCTTAAAAGATGACCGGGATATGCTTGTTAAAAAAATGACGGAAGCCGATGGAGTTATATTCTCATCTCCGGTTCACTCGCACATGGTTTCAGCGTTTATGAAGAATTTCTTTGACCGATTCGGGTATCTGGCCCACCGTCCGCAGTTTTTCGATAAATATTCAATGTCTTTAACAACCGGGTCGGGTTACGGGGCAGAATTTGCTCTTCAGTATATGGATAAAATGGCTAAAGTATTTGGTTTTGAAGTCGTGCCGTCACTTAATCTTAACATCAGATCCGGAAAGCAAAGCGAACAAGCTGTCCAAAAGAATAAGGAAAAAACCATCGCGACTTTTTAAAGTATTCATTTCCGGAATTAAAAAAGGGGTAAGGACAAAACCAACAATGAATTTTTTAGTTCCGTTTCATATTTTTAAATTGGTTTCTGAACTTGATGCAAAAACGTTTACAGCCGACTTTGAATATTACAAGGACAAGAAAGAGTATTATTACGACACTAAGATTAGTCCTTTAAAAACCTTTATTGCAAAAAGAATAGCACGAAAAGAAATATTAGGATAATGGCAACAAAATTCAGAAAAAGCCCACCCGTGTGTCTTTTCATTTCAATTGGAAGGTTGCTGATCGGGAAACTAAAGTTATCAAAACAGTACCTTAAGGATACTGTAAAAATGGAAGATGGCCAGGAATTCACCATTTTCAGGCACATCACTGTTTTTCCTGCGAAAGATATTGAACAAGCTGTTACATTTATCGTCCGGTTCAAGTTTGCCAAATTATCGCACAATGCAAACCAGTTCGCCTCAATAATCCCCATGTTGCTAATCACCGGCTTTCCGGGCTTTCAAACCAAAATGTACGCGGTAAACAAAGAAAATGGTTATTGGCAGGGAATGTACCAATGGGAATCCTTAGGGTATCTGGAAGAATACAGGAAGTCGTTTGTGTTTAAAGTAATGAATAAGAGAGCTATTCCTGAAACAATAAAGACCATTCAATATGAGAACAAATCTTTGGATAATTTTATTAGAGAAAAGGTTATCAACATATAAAGATCGCACAACATTTTGATAAAATAATTATAGGGGAGTGCTGAATATTAAGGTTTTCACCCTGTTCAAAGTACATGCCGTTTTAATAGAAAATCGTTTTGAAATGCCACACAATTAATACCACCAAACGTCAATCTAAAAAAATTGAAAAAGTTCCCAATTTGATTTATAACTTGTAGTCGGAATCACTACAAATGCGTTCATCATTTTTATGTTTCACTTCACTTCTCTTTTCAAATCCACTACAATAAATATATTTGCATGCCAAATGGGGAAAAAGCACAAATACATATATTCCTTTAAATACGACATTCATAACAGCGATTTATGTAAATTGGAATCGAGACAATTATTTGGGAAAGAAGAAAAAAACAACCTTCTGTTTTCCGATTATAAAGTCAATCCTTCTGTCAGTCCCTTTATTAAAACCAGATTTGAAATAATTTTATACTCAGAAGATTACAGACAATTACTGAAAAACATCGAAGAACAGAATATTCAAACGAACGGGTTTAAAGCAGAATATTTGGTTTTAAATGGTGATACAACAGCTTATCCTGAACGACTAAAAAAGCTAAAAGATGTTGGGTTTTGTATTGAAGGAGATCCTGATTACAAGACCCCATCGATTATTTATTCCATTTGCCACCATAAAAACCGGTGGTACTTTGGAATTCTTAAAAAACATAACAGCGACTGGTTTAAACACAGGAAAAAGCCACATTCTTTTAGCAGTGCCATAAACATTGATATTGCAAAAACACTGGTAAGTATTGCATCAAAAGGAAATAAAAAAACTCAATTGCTGGACGCATGTTGTGGTGTTGGAACAGTAATGCTGGAAGCTTGTTTTTCAGGATTTAAAATAGAAGGTTGCGATATTCACTGGCGAGCCTGCCAAAACACCAGAAAAAACCTGGCCCATTTTAATTATTCTGCCAATGTTTATCGTACCGACATTAAAGACCATACGACAAAATACGATGCAGCAATTGTTGACCTTCCTTATAATTTATATACCTTTTCAAACGATTCAATAATATCAAACCTAATAGAATCAACGGCAAAATTAGCCGGAAGAATAATTATAGTTTCTACTTCAGATATTAAAGCCTTAATAAAAAAAGCAGGATTGAAAGTTTCTGATTCTTGCACTGTCGAAAAAAAAGGGAAGAAATTTGCCAGAAACATATGGGTTTGTGAAAAAATTTAGCACCTTTTAAATGATGGTCAACATTGAACCAGGCTTACTTATTCTTCATTTTTCCAATTCCTAGAATAATAAAAACTAACAAAAGAATCATTACCACAATAAGTATCACTCTTAAAAAGTACATAGACAGTTTATATTTTGTTTTGTTTCGAAGCTAAAGATAATCCAATTTCTCTGGTTCAATTATACTCCTTTGAATTATATTTTTTTACAGAAATAGCCGAGTAATAAATAAATTAAGGAAAAGATTCTTTTGCTTCATTGCATTGCGCTCAGAAAGACAACGAGTTAGTTTAAGAAGGACTTTAGGATAAGGGTGGTTTAGCGGCTACGCCGCTAAACCACCCTTATCCTAAAGCTAACACTCCACAAAGCCTGTCATTCCGCATCGCAGTAAGGAATCTTTATTAATTTACTCGGACAGTAATGATTTTTAATTTCGATTTTAGGAACTACAAACCGTTAATGAAATGTTGAAAAATATACCCGTTCATTTTTATGATTAAAACACCATTATTTTATCTTTAAGCCAATCATAAAACTTAATCTTTTCCACATGAAGAATATTCCTGTTTTAACTGTTTCGGGCTTATCGCTAGCTGAAACGTACGAGGCTGCACTAATAAACTTATACGAAAATGGCACACGTTTTAAAACCCAATATGACAAACCCGGAGATCCGCTTAGTATCGATTGCACAATGAATATGACTATTGAAGAGCCTGAAACTGATCCGATGATTCACATGGCTTTTCCCGGAGGTGTTGACGATTTAAAGGAATATGTACTGGAACTGAAAGGATACAAAGACCATTGGGTAAAAAATATAAATGACGAAAGCGATACACGTTGGGAATATACTTACCATGGTCGAATAAAGGATTATGGTGTCTGGAAAGAACTGAATGATGGCAAGTCGGAAGAAGTTGGACCGTTTAAGGTCGATCAGATTGAAAGTGTGATTGATAAACTTTCGAAACAACCTTTTACCCGTCAGGCGCAAATGATTACATGGATGCCAAACCTTGATAACGATTGTTACGATCCTCCCTGTTTACAATCGTTATGGTACAGAATTTTGGAAGATGAAGAGGGAGTTTACTGGCTAAATTGTAATATTCGTTTCAGAAGTAACGATGCCTGGGGAGCAAGTTTTATGAATATGTTTGGATTTATTCAGTTTAACAAAGAAGTAATTGCTGCAGAAGTTGCCAAACGAACCGGCAAAACTGTAAAACTTGGCCGTTTAAACTGGCAGGCTGATTCTTACCATATTTATGGTAAAGACATTCAGGCAGCAAAAGAAAGGTTATTTGACCGAGTTGGCGATATGCCTTTCGAAGAACGAACCATGCCTTTTAATGATCCGTTTATCCGCGATATGTACGATCAGGCTGAGCCTGTGATTATTGAAAAGATTAAGGTGTTTGATGCCAAACACTAGATTATAGATTTTTCAAAAACCAACCAATTATTTTTATAAGCGTCAATCAGTTTTCTGTTTGGCGCTTTATTTTATATTGCCAAAATCATGCTTTTCCAAATTCATGTTAATTTAAACTTTAACTTACATGGCATTGTTTTTGTTTTAAGCGACAGAACTAATCCTTCAAATTATGAAAAAGTTTCTCTTAACTTCCATAATCCTGATATTAATAATTAACTGCAAAAGCCAATCTATTGATTCGTACTTAGAAAGTCAGAATTCCGGTAGCTTTCACAAAATTTATTTACATACTGACAGAGATTTTTATTTTAAAGGCGATACTTTGTGGTTCTCAGCTTATCTGCTTGATGCAGCGGAACAAACTTTCAATTTAGATACCTGTAATTTATATCTGGACTTCCATTCTCAGGAAGGTGAGCTTATTTTTAAAGAAATATTTCTTCTGACAAATGGCTTTGCTGAAGGATTTTTAAGTTTTAACAATAAAATACTGAGTGAGGGAAATTATATTTTAAGAGCACATACTGATAATATAAAACAACTTGGAAACGAATACTTTTACAGGAAAAGTATTCAGATTAGTGAAGTCAAAAGCAATTTAAATCAACCGGACACGGTCACAGCTGAAAACAGAAAGATTTATATTGATTTTTTTCCTGAGGGAGGATTTTTGCTCGATGGACAAATCAGTCAATTGGCCTTTAAAGCTTATGATGAAAACAATATTCCTGTAAATGTAAAGGGAAGGCTTAAGATTGGTTCAACGCAAAAGGTTTTACAATTCTATTCAGAATACAATGGAATGGGAAGGATTTATTTTATTCCCGATTCAAAAGAAAAATATAAAATTGAAATTGATAACTTCAAATTGGCAAAAGCCAAAATTCCTGAGATAAAAGAACGGGGCGCCAAAATAATGGTAACCAAAATTAATAAAGATGATTTAAGATTTTCCATTGTAACAAACCTTACAGAAGAACAGTATTACGTTGCTTTCATACATCGTGGAAACGGAAATGGTTATTTTCAAGTGAATGTCGGACAGAGCGGAAGAACAATTAAGGTTTTAAAACAGAATCTAAGACCGGGAATTAACAGAATTATACTTTTAAACAATCAGTTTGAACCTTTATCTGAGCGATTATTCTTTTTAAACAGTTCTGAAGAAATTATGAATCTAACTGTTACCCCATCAAAGGACGAATATAAAACACGCGAAGAAATAAATTTGGATTTAAAGCCTGCTTCAAAATTAGGAAAAAACGAGCTTGCACGCTTATCGCTGGCCGTTGTTGACAAAGAATTTTTTGACAAGGGAGTATCACAAAATATACACTCTTATCTTTTACTCGATTCAGAATTAAAAGGTCAATTGGGAAATACCTCAGATTATTTTATCAATACAAAAGAAATCAGCGCTGAAAACAAATTGGATTTATTAATGCTTTGTAATGGTTGGAGCAATTATATTTGGAACGATAGAATTAATAAAGAAATTGATTCAAAATTGCAGATAGCGGGAATCAATATTCATGGAAATGTAACCCGGAATTTATCTAAAAAACCTTTGGTAGGTACAGATGTAATACTTAATCTTTCCAACGAAATTGTTGGGGCACTGGAAATAACTCAAACCGATGAATTTGGAAATTTCGAATTTGAAAATGTTGATTTTATCGATACTGCTTTGGTACTTATTCAGGCGTTAAATCACCGCGAAAAAAGTAATACCTCTTTACATGTGAAATATGCCGGAATGGACCCTTCTCCAATTTCGGCCAAAGAGTTGTTGGATCATAAAGGACTTTCCCGTATGCCACTTTCTTTATATCGCCGGAAATACTTAAACGAACAAAAACTCGGTGAGTTTTATCCTGACCGCAATTCTCAAATTATTGAAGAGATTCAGGTAGTAGCTAAAAAAAATGAAGAAATGGATGACGGACATTTTAGATTATATAAATCACCGGATCACTCAGTAAAAGTTGAAAACAATGCCTATTACAGCAACATTTTTCAGTTCCTGACCGGGCGGTTTCCCGGAGTAAGAGTTGAGGGGAAAAAAGTTATAATACGGGGAGTTAGTTCCTTTTATGGCAGTTCAGATCCCTTGTTCCTGATAGATGGAATTCCAATAGATGTAGAAAATATTGACATGATTTCGATGCATGATGTTGATAAGGTAGAGGTACTAAAGGGTTCCAATACTGCAATATACGGGTCGAGAGGTGGCAATGGAGTAATATCAATTTTAACAAAAAAAGGCGGGGAATACTCAAATGAAATCAAAGAAATTCCCGGTACTTATATGAATAAAATCAAAGGTTTTCAAATCTACCGCGAGTTTTATTCTCCTGTTTATACAAATGAGAACATACAATCTGAAATTCCTGATTACCGGAGTACATTATACTGGAATCCAAAAATTGTTCTTGGCAAAAAAGAAACAAACGTTTCATTCTTTTCTTGTGATAATATCTCGCGTTACGCAGTTATTGTTGAAGGACTTACGACTTCAGGAAAAATTTGTTTGGGAGAAGCTTTTTTTGATGTAAATGAAAGGCGGTAAATTTTCGAACAGCACTTTTTTATCATCTACATTAATAATTCTGCTTTCTCGTATATTGCAATATTTTGCAGCTTTCCCAATTCAACTATTAATTGTACTTTTGCACCTCAAATTTTAGGTAGAAAATTCAAGATGAGCAAAGTGGAGATTCCGAGCAAATACAACCCGGTAGCGGTTGAAGACAAATGGTACAAATACTGGATGGACAATAAATATTTCCATTCAACACCCGACGAGCGCGAACCTTATACAATTGTAATCCCACCACCAAACGTAACCGGTGTTTTACATATGGGGCATATGCTTAACAATACCATTCAGGATATTCTTGTGCGCCGTGCACGCATGATCGGGAAAAATGCATGTTGGGTGCCGGGACCAGACCATGAATCAATTGCGACTGAAGCAAAAGTTGTAAATAAACTAAATGCTGAAGGAATCGACAAGTATGACCTAAGCCGTGATGAGTTTCTGAAACACGCATGGGACTGGACAGAAAAACATGGTGGAATTATCCTTGAACAACTAAAAAAACTGGGTGCTTCATGTGATTGGGATCGCACTGCTTTTACAATGGACGAAGCCCGAAGCGAATCGGTAATCAAAGTTTTTGTAGACTTGTTTAACAAAGGATTGATTTACCGCGGAGTGCGTATGGTGAACTGGGATCCTTCTGCTAAAACTGCCCTTTCGGATGAAGAGGTGATTTATAAAGAAATGCAGGGGAAATTGTACTACCTGAAATATCAGATAGTAGAAGATAATACCCCCTCTGACTCCCCCGAAGGGGGAGAAAACTCCTTCCCCCTTGGGGAAGGCAGGGATGGGGTCAATTACTTGACAATTGCAACTACCCGTCCTGAAACTATTCTTGGTGATACAGCGGTTTGTGTAAATCCAAACGATGAAAGATTCACACATTTGATTAGGAAACGTGTTCTGGTGCCTTTAATCAATCGTTCTATACCAATTATTTCGGATGAATATGTAGACATGGAATTTGGTACAGGATGTTTAAAAATTACTCCTGCCCATGATATTAACGACTACGAAATTGGATTAAAACACAACCTTCCAAGCATCGATATATTTAATGACGACGGAACATTAAACGAAAAAGCTGAATTGTTTATTGGTGAAGATCGTTTTGATGTGCGTGATAAAATTGTTCCTGAACTGGAAAAAGCAGGAAATCTTGCAAAGGTTGAAGATTATACCAACAAAGTAGGATTCTCTGAAAGAACTGATGTTATTATCGAACCAAAACTTTCGGCACAGTGGTTCTTAAAAATGGAAGAGTTGGTTAAGCCTGCGTTGGAAAATGTAATGAACGATACCATTAAGTTTCATCCGGCAAAATTTAAAAATATATACAAGCACTGGATGGGGAATATTAAAGACTGGTGTATTAGCCGTCAGTTGTGGTGGGGACACCAGATTCCGGTTTACTATTTACCTGATGGAAATTATGTTTGTGGCGAAAATGCGGAACAAGCTTTAGAGCTGGCAAAAGAAAAATCCGGCAATTCAGAATTGACAATTTCTGATTTAAAACAGGATGAAGATGCGTTGGATACCTGGTTCTCCAGCTGGTTGTGGCCTATTTCGGTTTTTGATGGAATTCGTGAACCTGAAAACGAAGAGTTTAATTACTACTACCCAACATCTGATTTGGTAACTGCACCTGATATTATTTTCTTCTGGGTAGCCAGAATGATTATCGCAGGTTATGAATACCGTGATGAATTCCCATATAAAAATGTATATTTCACTGGAATGGTTCGCGATGCACAGCGTCGTAAAATGTCAAAGAGTTTGGGGAATTCGCCTGATCCACTTGATTTAATTGCAAAATACGGTGCTGATGGGGTTCGTGTTGGAATGTTACTTTGTTCTCCTGCAGGTGGCGATTTGTTATTCGATGAAAGCCTGCCGCAACAGGGAGCCGGTTTTTCAACTAAAATCTGGAATGCATTTAGATTAGTAAAAAACTGGGAAGTTTCTTCAGAAATTAAACAACCGAAGCATTCAAAATTGGCTGTCGAATGGTTTCAAAATAAATTGGGTGAAGTAGTTGAAATCTTAAATTCTCAATTCGAAAGTTTCAGAATATCGGAAGCTTTAATGACTGTTTATACAACAGTTCGTGATGAGTTTTCGGGATGGCTTTTGGAAATGGTAAAACCGGCTTACCAGCAACCGATTGATGCTAAAACTTATGCTGAAGTTGTTGAATTGTTTGACCAGATGTTGCGTTTAATGCATCCGTTTATGCCATTTATTACCGAAGAAATCTGGCAATTACTCGAAGAAAGAAAAGAAGGTGAAAGCATTATGATTTCACAACTTCCTGCAAATATTAATTACAACAAAGAATTTTTAACTGCTTTCGAAGATGTAAAAGAAGCAGTTTCAGGAATCAGGAAAATTCGTAAAGAAAAAAATATTGCATTTAAAGACGAAGTTGCTTTTGCTGTACAAAAAGGCGACAAAGGTTTTGATGCCCGGTATAACAGCATTCTGGTAAAACTTGGAAATCTGTCGGAATTTGAAGAAGTTAAAGAAGAAGTGAACGGAGCTGCTTCGTTCAGGGTAAAATCTACCAACTTTTATATTCCTTTAGACGGATTTATTGATGTTGCAGAAGAACTGGCAAAACTGGAAGAGGAATTAAAATATACAAAAGGATTCCTGAATTCGGTAATGAAAAAACTGGGCAACGAACGCTTTGTAAACAATGCTCCTGAAGCAGTTGTTGCCAAAGAAAAAGCGAAACAAGCTGATGCCGAAGCCAAAATTAAAGTATTGGAAGAGCGTTTAGCTTCAATGAAATAGGATTAATATTAGTCATAGTATGACTCTGAGTCTTGCTATGACTAAATCAATTTTAATAGTTAAAATTCAGGCGCAATCCACCAAAAAAATGCTCATCCGGTTCAACTTCCTGTCTTTTTAACCATTGAAGATGAATGGAGAAAAATACCCATTTATTTAGTTGATGACTGTTATAAGCTTCACCTGCCCTCTCAGGTTTTATTTTTTCATTTTCAAATGTTTCAGCATAACCCATTCCTACATTAAATTCCCGTTTGAATAAGGGTTGTTTAAATCCAATTCCTGTACTCCACGCTTTGTGAATACCATGAAATGCCGACAACTCATTTTCATTCTGACCATATCGGCCAAAAATAGTAAAGGTGTTGGCAAAAAGCTGGTCGAACGAAATACCAAAACCATAGCTACTTCGTGCAAAAGGATGCTCAAATCCCATAACTCTAAAATTGGCCTGCCACCCTGTTTCAGGAAACAAACGGAATCCTGTTTCGAGAAACTGAGTATGATTTTTGATCAGGTCAATCTCATTGTTGTCGGCCATAGCTCGCCCATACTGAATATAAAAACGACTTAAAAAAGCAGTTCGAAAATTGATACCCGGACTATTAAAATACAGGGGCAGAACAGGATTGTTGACAAAAACTCCGGTTAAAAACTGTGAGGTTTCATCGTTGGCATGCAGGTTATTGTCGTAATAGTTGGTTAAGTCAATTTTACCCACTGTTACCGTAAAAATATCTTTTAAAGCCTTAAACTGTGTCCATGCTTCAAGAATGGTAATTCGGTCAATGCCATCAACACTTGTTGTTCTTCCGGCATCGGCATTTAACACGGAAACATTTTGAATTTGTGCATCAGGACCATTTCCTCCAATCGCTTCCAAATCGAAAAACAGCAGGGCGTGTTTGCCAAAACTTGTAAAAGCAAAAATATCAAACGAACCTACCCCGTAATAAGGTGTGCTATGGTTTAACCCGGTTTGAACCGAAGCCGTTGCTACACCGCTAAATCTTAATTGTCCGGGTTGTTCCATTATTGCCTTCAACAAAGCATCCACCTGTTTTCTTTTTGAACGTTGTGCCTCAGGAATATTATCCCCTTCATGTTCCTCGAATAAATTAAATAACTGGTTGAAAATAGTCGTATCTTTTTGAATAGAGTCGTTGGGTTCAACTGTAATCGCTGATGATGAAAATATAGTTTGCAAAAAAATACAAATCAAAAATATTATTCTTTTATCCATACTTTTATTAGAAACTTTAATTCACGATAAAACCGATGTTTTAAGTTACTAATTTTACTTCAGAAAAACAGAATTGAAAAATGGATTGAAACAGAGTTTTAATTCGAGCTCAGCCAAAAAACTATTCTTTTGAAAAGAACATTTCCTTTTCTATTTTTGAATAACTAAATCAACTTACAATGCAACTATCCAAATTGGTATTTTTAAGCTTTTTACTTTTTGTTGTTTCCAATGCAAATTCTCAAACTGAAATGGTTCCCTTTCCGATTGATTGGGAAGAATTCCCCAATGGAGAAATCAACCTTTCATTTGCGCTTGAAAAACCAGCTGGGAAAGATGGATTTATAAAAATTGAAAATGGCCATTTTGTTAAACCCAACAGTAAAAGGTTTAGAATTTGGGGCGTTAATTTAACCGCCGGTGCCTGCTTTCCCGAAAAAACAGAAGCTCCAAAAGTTGCGGCATTTCTTTCTGCAGCTGGAATTAATGCGGTCAGATTTCATTTTTTAGATTCAAACTGGGGAGCTGACAAATCCTTGTTCGATTACAACTTAGATCATACACAGGCCTTTAATCCTGAACAAATTGACAAACTCGACTACTTTGTGGCCGAGCTCAAAAAACAGGGTGTGTATTCCAATTTCAACTTAAACGTTGGCAGAAACTACCGAAAAGGTGATGACGTTCCTTATTACGATTATTTAGGTCTGGCAAAAGGAACCACACTTTTTAATGACAGAATCATTGAACTACAAAAAGATTATGCAACTCAGCTTTTAACCCACAAAAATACTTACACCGGCAACCAATACAAAAATGAACCGGCTTTGGCTTTTATCGAAATTGTAAACGAAAATTCTTTGGTTGAAGCCTGGTTTACCGGCCGATTAAATGGCGATCACAATTCAACAGAAACAAGTACCTGGTCGGGAATCCCAAAATATTATGCCGATGAACTGACAAAAAAATACAACGAATGGTTGGAAAAGCAATTTTTCGAAAACGAATTAAAAGCATATAAAAAAGAAATCGATGTTGCCGCCGATTCCCTTGTTCCCCGTTTGAAAGAAACAGAATTTAATACCGCTTCTGATAAAAGATTTATTACAGAAGCAATGTTTATCATCGAAACTGAAAAAAACTTTTACCGTGCGATTTATAATCATTTAAAAGAAACAATCGGGGTAAACCAGCTTGTGGCTGCTAACAGCGACCACAATCATTACAAAAGTGGCAATGCTTTGCTTTCGGCTACCTCGAAATTGGACTTTGTTGATGGTCATGTGTACTGGCAGCACCCTAAATATTTTAAAGATCAAACGACAGGCAAAAATACTTTTAGCATAGATAACTTACCAATGGTTGACGATCCAACCTGGTCGACAGTGGCTCAACTTTCGCGTTCGGCAGTTGAAGGTAAACCATTTACAGTTTCTGAAACAAATCACCCTTATCCAAATGAATATTCTTGCGAAGGATTTATAACACTTGGAGCATATGGCCTTTTACAGGATTGGGATGGTATCTATTTCTATACTTTTGAACATGGCGATCCTGCAGAATGGAAAAGCAAAAAGCCTAATTATTTTGATATATTAAATGATCCTGTAAAATTTGCGAACCTGGTTGCCGGTGCACTAATGTTTCAAAGAGGTGATGTGGATGCAGCAAAAACCACGGTTTACAGAAATTATACCCAAAACGATATTATAGAAGGGATAAGAGCAGATGCCGGTGAAAAACCTTTTTTTACCCCCGGATTTCCGGCTGAAACTCCATTGGTTTACAAAACCCGTATTCAGTCTTTTATTGGAGGTGAAAACGACTTCCCGGAAATAAATGAAACCAATCCGATTTTATCGGAAACCCGGCAATTGATGTGGTTCCCCAATGAAGATGGTATGATTAGATTAAGCACACCTCAAACCCAAGCTTTGATTGGCCATTCGAAAAAGTTGAATATATTTAAAACCAAAAACTTTCAGTTAAAACTGAATAACAAATTCGCTTCGGTTGTACTTACTTCATTAGATGGTAAACCTATTGAAAGTTCAGAAAAAATGTTACTTGCACTTACTTCAAAATCAATACTTAGCGGAGCAAAATGGAATGCTGACAGAACTTCACTCCTGGAATGGGGCGAACAACCTTTTGGAATAGAACCTGTTACCGGCAAAATTGAAATTACCGGAATAGAAAATGCAGAAACGATATTTTTTATACCTCTCGATGGCTCAGGAAAATCGATGGGCAAACAATTGCGGGCAACTTACGAAAATCAAAAATGGTCATTTGATTTAAGCAGGGTTCCTACCGTTTGGTACATTGTAGAGCGAAAATAGAAGATATAAAATATTGTGACAATCTTCTTAAATCATGTTAAATAGAGGGTTAAAAATTGTTGCACTTGCACAGGCTAAAAAGATTTACATATTTTTGAGCAGATTTATTTAACCTATGAAATTCACTGCTTTTTTATTATTGTTTGGCTTTTTACTTTCGGTTAGCGGTATTCTAGCGCAAGACGATGTTGATTTAATCGATCCGATGTTGATTAAACTTCAGGGAAGAATCATTAGTGCTGCCGATAGTTTACCGGTGCCATATGCAAACATTATCAATAATCGCACTCACAGTGGAACGATTACCAACACTGATGGCCGGTTTTCGCTCGAAATGTTAAATATCGACAGTTTGATAGTAACTTCTGTAGGTTTCGAAAACGGACTGATAAAAGTACCTTCAAATTATACCGGTTACGGAACGATTACTTTTACTTTGCTCCCCAGAAATTACGCAATTGGCGAGGTAGATGTAGCCGGTGAAAAACCAAAAGTTGATCTTGGCTTTGAAGTGGGCACAGCAAGCGATATTGCTCCTGAACTTCGGGGAGATGCTTTTAATGAGGCACCGCCAATAGTTGCAGCATTTTTTAATCCTATTTCGTACTGGCAATACTATTTAAGCAGAAAGGAAAAACGAAAACGTGCGGTGCGTAGAGAAATGGTTATTCAGAAAAACTGGGAAATGCATTCTCAAAACTACAATAAAGAAAAAGTAATGTTGCTAACCGGAATGAACGATTTGGAAGCCGATTCGTTTATGATTTGGTTTAATGGGCAGGATGTCCTCCCCTATCTTTCATCAGAATACCAGATACGTGCTACGGTAATTGAATATTTCCATTATTACAAAATTGAAAAAGCACAAGGAATAATAGAGTAATTCTACAACTCTTTAATCTTTAAGTTTCTCCATTTTACTTTTATACCTCCACCATCGTGAATTTGAAGGGCAATTGCACCTTTACCTTTGGCAATTTTATCATCATTAAAATCAACCATTTTTTTACCATTTAACCAGGTTGTTACCTGCCCGCCAACAACTCGTATCTTCATTTTATTCCATTCATCCGGAATTAAAATATTCTCCTTTTCATCGGGTATTTTTACCAACCACCCACGACCATATGATTCATAAACACCACCTGTGTCATGGTTTGGCGGAGCTACCTCAACCTGCCAGCCACTTACTTTTGTACCTTCAAAGGTCGAACGAAAAAATACACCGCTATTCCCATCGGCCTCTTGTAAAAATTCCAGTTCCAGTTCAAAATCATCGTAATTCTTCTCGGTAGACAGATATCCATAGGCTTTATCCGGACCACTTTCGCATACCAAAAGACCATCTTCAACATACCAAAGTTCTGTACCATGTTTTATCCATCCATCCAGATTTAAACCATTAAAAATAGTCTTACTTTTTTGAGCATTTGCAATGTTTGAAAAAGTAAAAAGCATAAAAATGAAAAGAATAAAATTGGTTTTCATAACAACTAAGAATTTAGATTTAAATTTTTTGAAAGGTAATAAACTCAAAACAATCGGACAATAAAAAAGCCGATGACTTTCACCGGCTTTTATAATCGCTATATTTCTTTTAAAAGTAAACTTCAACCGTCACACTTTCCCGATCAAAACCTTTGTCTTTTAAAATTTCCATTGCATCGAAAATCATATCACTGTTTCCACAAAGGTAAAAACAGGTATTTTTTTCAAAATCAGCAGTTTTTAAATATTCGGTTAATCTCCCTTTAAAATCACCTTTTTCATCACGAGAAGCACAAACCGTAAAGCGGTCTCTGTCATAGTGATCAATTTCATACGCTTCATTGGCATAACGTACTCCGTGAATTACCTTATAATTCAATCCTTCGAACGTTTTAACCATACTGTGAAAAGGTGCAATACCTGTACCGCTTGCAATAAAAATATGTTGGTGAGAATCACGTTTTTTTTCATCAAGTACAAACTTTCCGAATGGACCGTGTACTTCAACTACATCACCTTCTTTAAGATTTTTAAGCTTTGGCGAAAAATATCCGCCGTCAACTTCCTTTACCAGCACTTCAAGATTATCATCTTCTTCAGCACTGTATATTGAATATTCCCGACTTTGATAATCGCCCTGTATTGAAAGCGAAATATGTTGTCCGGCCGAAAACTTAAAACGACTTTTTGGCAAGGAAACAACAAAAGTGTGCTCTGTTAACTGACGTATATTTTCAACCTTGTAATAGTTGGTATCAATCTGTAATTCTGGCTTCATATCTATTTGCATGGTGTACTTTTTTATTTTCAGTCACAAAAATAATATACTAGAATTATTTAAAGACTAAAAGGTGTTTAATTCTTTCGGTTTTTTCAGATTATTAACCGATTATTAATACAATTGTTCATAATCGGCCGATAAATATAATTTACCCTGAATAGAACTTTTTTATGGAATACCAAACTAAAAAACATTTACAAATTGTTTAGAAATTGAGATAGAAGTCTTTAGTCAGGGTCTTATAATCCGAAGTATAATTTCCATCCAAATCATAAATTGTAAGTTCCTCCTCTTTATGAGCTTTTTTTATTTTTGAAAATTCCATTAAACATCGGTTTGCCTGCACTCCTGATTTTGGAAATACCAGAGTTGTACGGGTTAAAAACAACCCGACATTATTTGCCAACTTAATAAATTCTGTTTTTGAAAGTGTGGGAAGAATAACTGCAAACCTACCAGACTTGCTCAAGAGGGATGAAACTCCATTTACTAATTCTTTAAAAGTCAGGGAATCGGTATGGCGGGCTGTGGTTTGTGCTTTTTCTTTCTTTTTGATGCTGTTTTCAAAAAACGGAGGATTGGAAACGATGAGATCAAATTTTTGATTTGAGAAATTTACAAAATTCTGAAAAGAAATATTTTTAGTTTCTATTTTATCTTTCCAGGGAGAATTTGCCACATTATATTTTGCTTCATTGGCTGCATTTGCGTCTATTTCAAGCGCAAGGATTCGGGCTTTTGTTCTTTGAGCCAGCATCAATGAAATTAAACCTGTTCCAGTTCCAATATCCAGGATATTTTTGTGATTTAATTTATTTACCCAGGCTCCTAAAAGTATTCCATCGGTGCCAACTTTCATGGCCGATTTTTCCTGAACTATTTTAAACTCTTTAAATTGAAAATAATTATTTTTACCCATTACATGATAAATCTTCTTAAACCATCTTTTAGCACTTTTACATTAAAATTCATTAATAAACCTAATTTGTAATTACCGAACTTTAAATAAGTTAAAACCTGAGCCATATGAACATCTGTAAATGCTTCAACTGTTTTAAGTTCAATAACTACCTTGTCTTCAACCAATAAGTCTATACGATAACCTTGGTCGAGCTTTATTTCCTTATAAATGACCGGCAGTGGAATTTCTTTTTCGACCTTCAAACCAGCCGAGTTTAGTTCAAAAAATAAACATTCTTTGTAGGCAGATTCAAGCAAGCCAGGACCTAGCGTTTTATGAACCTCAATGGCTTTTCCAATGATAATATTCGACAGTTCATTTTCATTCATAATGCTTAGTGTTTCTTAGTGTGTTCTTTGTGTAGCTTTGCGTAACAATAAAATTACACAAAGAATCCCAAAGAATGCTCAAAGAGCCACAAAGAATAAAATTTTAGAACTTTTCAAAAACTCCCAGCCCAAACAATGCAAAATCGTATTTTATCGGATCAATTTTATCCAACTCCCTTAGTCTTTGGGTTACTTCCTCAACTGCTTTCCAAACGTTTGATTTTCTTTTTAATAAACCCAGTTTGCGAGCCACGTTGCCCGTATGAACATCAAGCGGCAACATGAGTGCCGATTGCGGAATCCCATTCCATAAACCAAAATCCACTTTATTTTTATCCTTTCGTACCAACCATCTTAAAAACATGTTTAACCTTTTTGCCGATGCCCCTTTCACAACATTTGAAACATGCTTGCGGCTTCTCTCACCTTCCAACTCAAAAAAGACATTGTGAAAGTTTTCCAACGAAGATTTTACACTACCTTCTTTAGCAAAACCTTTTTCAAAAACCGTTTGCAAACCACCATGATTTATATAGATATTTTTTAGCGACCGGATAAAATAAATACAATCGGCACCATTAAAAGTACGATGTACAAATTGTTCCAGTTTTAATAAATCCGAATCGCTTGAATTGATTACAAAATCATAGGGCTGCTGTTCGAGCAAGGCCATAAGTCTTTTTGCATTGTTTATTATTGAAAGTCGGTTTCCCCAGGCTATAGTAGAAGTTAAAAAACCGGCAATTTCAATGTCTTCTTTTAAGCTAAAAAGTTTAGGAATCTGAATGGGATCGGACTCAATAAAAAAAGGTTGATTGTATTGCGCCACTTTTTCATCGAGAAAAGCTTTTAACTCCGATTTATCCATTAATAAATTTTTCTTTTTGAATAATTTTAAGAATCTCAGGCACGACTTTAGTCGGCAATAATACCATCTTTAATATGGATGATTTTATCCGAACTATCTGCAAAATTATCGTCGTGTGTAACGATAATAAAGGTCTGTCCAAAATCATCGCGAAGTTTAAAAAGCAATTCATGTAATTCATCACGGTTCGCAGAATCCAGATTTCCCGATGGTTCGTCGGCCAAAACAACAGTTGGATTATTAATAAGTGCCCTGGCCACTGCAACTCTTTGTTTTTCTCCTCCCGAAAGTTCAGAAGGTTTATGCTCCTTTCGTTCCGAAAGCCCAAGATAATTAAGCAGATCGCCTGCTCTTTTTTCGGTTTCGGTTTTAGATTTCTGACCAATATATGCCGGGATACAAACATTTTCGAAAGCAGTAAACTCGGGCAACAAATGATGAAATTGAAATACAAAACCAATTTCCTGATTTCGAAATGCTGCCAGTTCCTTTTCAGAAAATGCAGAAACATTTCTATCGTTAAAATAAATATGCCCACTATCCGGTTGGCTCAGTGTTCCAAGGATTTGCAGTAAAGTTGTTTTTCCTGCACCACTAGCTCCAACAATAGAATACACCTTACCCATTGGAATTTCAAGGTTTATCCCTTTTAAAACCTGCAAAGAACCAAATGATTTTTTTATGTTTTCTGCTTTAATCAAATCGATTGGCGATTATTTTTTTGAGGTGAATCAGAATCCGGCTTGTAATAAGATAAACCTAATCCTGAAATTTGTCTTTATCCAAATCTTTTGCAATATCTTCGGCTTCGTTATTCATTGAATTCCCAACGTCTTCCATACCTTTTTTAAGTTCGTCGGTTTCTTTCGTTACAGATGAAGCCATGTTATCCATCCCTTTTTTTATCTCATCGGTTTTCTTGGTGACTGTGGAAGTTACTTCATTAACTTCCCTTTTTATATCAGAAGAATAGTCATTAATCTCGCGTTGTATTTCGTTGGTGGCCTTTTTAAATTCACGCATTCCTTTCCCTAATGTTTTGGCAATATCCGGAATTGCTTTTGCACCAAAAAACAAAAGTGCAAGAAGAATAACCAACACAATTTCTCCACCACTTATAAACAGAATATAATTTGCCATTATTGTTGTTTTAATGCGCAAATATAACAAATTGAGTTATTGATTATTTCAAAATCAATTTAAAAGATGTGTAAAAGTTAATAAACGCAATTCGAACAAGAATTAAGTATTCTTATAATCACTGTTCCGATAACATCTCACGTAAAAAAAGGCCGTTTCTTTTCAGAAACAGCCTTTCTCAGTTTATATCGTAATCGATTGATTAAGCTTTTTTGCGAACCAGCTTTTTAACTTGTTTTGTTGCTTCATAAACAATTGGAGAAGCTACAAAAACAGAAGAATAGGTACCAATACCAATACCTACAAGCAATGCAAAGATAAATCCACGGATATTTTCACCACCAAAAATAAAGATGATAATCAATACAACCAACGTGGTTAACGATGTATTTAATGTTCTTCTTAAAGTATGATTCATTGCATCATCCATATTCACTTTTAAATCGCGTCTTGGATGAATATGAATGTATTCCCTGATACGGTCGTAAACAATTACCGAGTCGTTAATCGAGTAACCAATTACGGTAAGAATTGCTGCAATAAATGCCTGGTTAATCTCCAGTGAGAATGGAAGGAAACCATGGAACATTGAGAATACTCCAAGTGTAATAATGGTATCGTGTGCCAATGAGATTACACCTCCCAAACCATATTTCCAGTTGCTGAAACGCACCATGATATAAAGGAAGATGGCAATCAATGCTATTGTAATCGCGATTAATGCATCCTTTTTGATATCGTCGGAAATGGTAGGACCAACTTTTTGTGAACTTGTACGATAGTTTTCCGCAAAATCTTCGTAAGTCACATTGTTAAGAAATCCGCCTGCAACCAATCCCTGGTAAAGTGTTTGTTCAACTTCGTTATCCACACTTTCCGATAATTCATCGATTTTGTATTTTGTAGTAATACGAACCTGATTGTCTGAACCAAAAGTTTTCACCTCAGGAATAGCACCATCAAAAGCTCCGGTAAGGGCTTCCTGCACATCA
>ENA-ORCQ01000189-ORCQ01000189.1-marine-metagenome-genome-assembly--contig:-NODE-189-length-32058-cov-4.290704_pt1 | contig 32058 bp, 30 predicted proteins | sample MGYA00237780_ERZ508510 | MGnify/ENA primary metagenome ERZ508510 (study PRJEB26181, sample SAMN06268981) | marine metagenome | isolation source: Tt an E2 anaerobic enrichment on eucalyptus from sediment...
CCCAAAAATCAATCAAAACAAAAATGGAGCTTGTTCAGTATAAAAAATCAGTTAAAACTGTCTATTAGTTTTAACCGGTTTTTGATAGGTGCCTTTACTTCGGAAATAGCCTACCTAATTCCGTAGTAATGCATCTGCTATAAGGAAAAACATCATAAACAGATAGAGGAAGTTCAGTTTAAAAAATACCGGTCGTACTGCAAACTCTTTTTTTACAAACATTGAATTGGAAACAGAGATAAGCAGATAAAAAGTATACAACAAAAGTACAATCATGATTACCTGGTTGGTAAAAACAAAAAAGATTACCAGAAGTGCCGATGCCACAGTTGTTAAAATCCAGGTAAAAGTAATCCGCTTAATTTGCCCCTCATTAAATACCTGGTTTAAGCTTGGTAAACCGGCCAGTTGATATTGTTCGCCAAACATTAACAATAACAGCCAGAAATGCGGAATCTGACCTATAAAAAAGAAAGTAGCAACAATTAAAATAAGCTCTGAATTTAAACTTCCTCCTGCCCCTGCCCATCCAATCATTGGGGGCAAAGCTCCAACCATCGATCCAGGGATAACAGCAAATGCCGTGACTTTTTTTAAAGGAGTATAAACCAGATTATAGAAAAAAAGAGTAAGCCAGCTTAATATCAGGGCAGTTAGCGGATTGGTAATAAACAGAATTATTGTACCAAGAATTGCAAATCCTGCTGCCACTGCAAAAGCTCCCTTTCTGCTGATCTTCCCCGAAGGGATTGGCCTGTTTTGCGTCCGTGGCATTTGGGCATCAGTTTCACCCTCCTGCCAGTGATTTAAGGCACTTGAACTACAAGACATTAAAAATACTCCCAGGGCTAAAAATAATCCCTGCAAATCCAAACCACCAGTAAACATTACATATCCTGTAAACGCAGATAAAGCAATGGGCAAAGAAATACGTACTTTGCCCAGTTCCATGATTGTTTTATATTTTTCTTTCAATACTTACAATTCGTTTTTACTTCTATTTTAAAGTTTTCAGGTATTCGATAATATTGTCAATGTCATCGTCTGAAAGCTGGCCTTCATAAGAAACCATCAGCCCTTTCATGTAACCATCAACTACATCGGCGTTTGGATCATAAATCGACCTTTTAATGTATTCTTCATCGACAATTACCTGTCGTGTTTCTCTGCCGGTAACAACTGTATGTTCTGCTCCCCAAATTCCTTTATACGATGGTCCAACCAACTTGCTTCCGTCGATTGAGTGACAGGCGAAACAACCAATATTTTGCATTATCCGTTTTCCTGTATTTGCCGGCGTGTCCATTTCTGCCGATAAAACCACCTGAGTTGTATCAGTAATCCAGTCATTAAATGCTTCTGCTTCCATTACTTTAACCGTAGAATACATATATGAATGTTGAAGCCCACAGTACTCGGCACAAAATAAATCATAGTTCCCAACTTTTTGCGGTTCAAACCACATTGAATTATCTTCCAAACCCGGAACCATATCCTGCTTTACACGAAATGCAGGAATGTATAAACTATGCAAAACATCCAGGGCTTTGAGATTCAATTTAACCGGTTGATCTTTGGGCAAAAACAATGTGTCTGTTCTGCGGCCATTTTCATATTCAAAACTAAAATTCCACATCCGCCCATAAACGGTAACTTCCATGGCATCCTTTGGTGCATTTTTCATCGGTTTCCATCCTGCCCAACCATAATAGAACATTACCATGGTTAACAAAAAAGGAACTACTGTCCATATAATCTCGAGCTTCGTACTACCATGAATTTGAGTAGCTACAGGATGCCTTTTCCGATTGTATTTGTAAATGAAATAAATCATAACAACCGTAAGAGATATCAGGAAAAAGAATGAAACACCCAATATTACAAGGAAAGCCGTGTCAACTCCCTGGACAAAATTAGATGCGCGTGTAACTTCTGGACTATACATATGAGTTATCTATATAAATAATCTAAAAACGTAATTACTAACACAACAACGAATATGGCAAAAACAAAAGCAACCATCGCCACAATATATTTTTTATCGTATTTGAGATGCATAAAATAGGTCAAAACGAGGTAAGACTTTATACCTGCAAATAACAATGCTCCGGCAACTGTATAAGCCCCCAGTTCTATTTCGGTTATTGCTATTGAAGCAAATGTTAGAACAATTAAAGCCATTAAAACGATAACATACACTCGATATGGTACAATATGATGTTTTTCTTCTGACATATTTTTGACTTTATTAGGTTAATAAATAAAACAAAGGGAAAAGGAAAATCCAAATCAGGTCGACAAGGTGCCAGTACAATCCTGCATTTTCAAGTAAAGCTGCACGATTCTCATTTACGGTTCCTTTGTGAATCCGGTATGCAGCAACCAAAATAATTACCAGTCCGATAATAATGTGTAAAGCATGCAAACCGGTCATCACAAAATATAATCCAAAGAAAAGAATTTCTCCCTGACTAAAATCGTTTAATAAATGCTCGGAACCAGGCCATATCCCATGCGAAAATTTAACACCCCATTCGAAATATTTGTTGACAAGAAATACGATTCCAATAATTGTGGTTATAGCCAGTAAAGCCAAAGTCGCACCCTTTTTCTTGTACTGAAGTGTGCTTGTCGACATAGCAATGGTCATACTACTTACCAAAAGTAAAATTGTATTAACTGCCCCAATTGTTGTGTTTAATTCTTCTGCCGCCAAATGAAAAGCATCAGGATTTACATATCTGTACACTGAATAAACTACAAACAATCCTCCAAAAAGAAGCAGTTCGGTAAAAATGAACAGCCACATTCCAATCTTCGATGCTTCGGCATCATAGTGGTCATGTTCTATGTGTGCATTTTGTTCCATAAGTTCAGTTTTGCTTATTTATAGTTATAAGGTCCGTCATCTTCTGCAATAACCGGAATATCGTCAAAATTTTCAAGTGGTGGCGGCGAGGGAACAGTCCACTCCAGTGTTTTACTGTGCCAGGGATCCATTTCTGCCGGTTTACCTTTTCGGGCAGAACGAACAAGATTTACAACAATAATTACAAGTCCGGTTACCATTATCCAGGACCCAAATGTACTGAGGATATTTCCACTGTGAAATTCATCCAGATAATCGTAATAACGACGTGGCATACCAGCCATTCCTAAATAGAACATCGGAGAATATAAAGCCAGAAAACCTATAAAGAATACCAACCAACCGGTATTTGCCCAGCTCTTTTGATACATTCTTCCATAAATCTTAGGAAACCAGTAATGTATTGCTGCAAAAAATGCAAAACCAACACCACCAAATACAATATAATGAAAGTGAGCCACAACAAATGCCGTATCGTGAACATGCACATCTGTGGCAAGAGATCCTAAGACCAATCCGCTTAATCCGCCAATCATAAATACAAAAATAAACGATGCTCCCCAATACAGTGGGGTTTGTACATTAATTGCCCCCTTATACATTGTAGATATCCAGTTAAACACTTTTATCGCACTTGGTATAGCCACTATAAAAGTTAACAATGAGAAATAATACTGTGCGGTACCACTCATTCCTGCAGTAAACATATGGTGTCCCCAAACAAGATAACCCACAAAAGCAATTGCCATGGTTGATGCAATAATTGCTTTATAGCCAAAAATCTGTTTTTGTGAAAATGTCGGAATAATTTCTGAAATTGCTCCCATTGCAGGTAAAATCATTATGTAAACCGCAGGGTGCGAGTAAATCCAGAACAAATGCTGGTAAAGAATTGGATCACCTCCCAATGCAGGATCAAAGACTCCTATCCCGAAAAATCTTTCCAAAGCAACCAGAACCAGCGTGATACCCACAACCGGAGTTGCCAGTAGCTGAATCCATGCAGTACCGTATAGAGTCCAAACAAATAAAGGCAATTTCGACCATGTAAGTCCGGGGCAACGCATCCGGTGGATAGTAACCAAAAAGTTTAATCCGGTAAGAATTGAAGAGAAACCTAAAACAAATGCTCCAAAAATTGCCGGTAAAAGATTGGTCCCTGTTTTAAAACTGTAGGGAGCATAAAATGTCCATCCTGTATCAGGAGCTCCATTGCCAAACAAAAGTGCAGCTATAACTAAAAATACACCAATCATATACAACCACCAGGACAATAGGTTAAGCTTAGGGAAAGCTACATCTTTTGCACCAATCATTATTGGTAATAGAAAATTTCCAAAAATTGCAGGCAAACCGGGAACCACAACCATAAAAATCATGATTACGCCGTGCACGGTAAAAGTGGCATTATAAGTTTGTGCATCCATAATTGTTTTACCGGGTGCCAAAAGCTCAAATTTCATAGCCAGACCCAATAACACCCCAATAAAAAACATGGACATAATAGAATATAAATAAAGTAAACCGATCCGTTTATGATCGGTAGAAAAAATCCAGGCGAACAAACCTTTGTATTTCCCCTGATACTTTAAATAGTTTGCTTCGTTAGCAGCATGTTCATTTTGCATATAATTCAGATTAAATTTTTCTTTCTCTTAGTTCTAAACACCAGTACCAATAATAGCAGCACAGCAAAAAACATAATGATAGTGCCCGTAACTTTTGTAATGTTCATGACATAAGTTTGTCCAACCGGGTCGTAAGAATAACAATAGCGTAATACTTTATTCAAAGTTGGCCCCGATTGCCCTTTCGAAGCTTCAACAATTGCCATCTTCCATTCAAAAGGTAAAAAATACATCCCGTTTAAGTAACGTGTAATTTTACCTTCACTGCTTACCACTATCAAAGAAGCTGCATGCAGGTAATCGTTTCCGGTTCTTTTATATTTATATCCTGTTGCATTGGTAGCTTTTGCAATACTTAAACTATCGCTGGTAAAAAATAACCAACCTTTTTTTGCCTCTTCAACCTTATTGGACATCAGATTAAGATAATTTTCTTTCTTCCGGATTCCCAACTCTATGGTTTCCGTTGGATCGAAACTAATGGTAAGCACCTGGTACTCTTCACCCGGCACAACATCTGATTTGTCCATTACACCGGCAACTGCCTCCATTAACGGACTGCAAATTCCGGGACACCGATAATAAACAAAATTTATAACGGTAGGTTTATCAATTACATCTTTTAACCATACCTGCTCTCCATTTTCGTTTATAAGTGAAATTCCTTCAGGAAGATATTCATCCAAATGTTCAACCACACCTATTTCAACATCTTCATCACTTGCAGCAGGATTAACCACAGCCTGGCTGTGTGAAGCAAATGAAGACAATAATATTAGCAGTAAAAGGCTAATTGTTAATATTTTGGCTTTTAAAGTTTTGTTCAAGTTACTCATGTTAAACACATAAACCCTGATGAGAAAAAAGTTTTTCATTGTAAGAAACCACAAAGAGCCATTAATGTTTAATAAGAATCGGGATTCTGTTGTTTTTTTTTGAAATAACATTTCTAAGTACATTTTTTTTGATTATCCTGAACGGCTTAAGTTACTTATTCCAAATTAAAAATTTGTAATCTTAGATATAAAATCTCAAGTTTTTTGAAGATTAAAAAGGTATAAATGTATTAACCTACCAATTCTGATAAGGTTCTAAATTCCAGCCCGGTTATTCAGGTCTTTAATCCATAGCTTATTTAGAATGAATATAATTATGATAATCGGGTCAACCCTTGCAGTATAACTATGTTGTATGTTTAAAAACACAAAAACTGCATCTGATTTTTTCTGATTTAATCAGGATCAACCCAGATAAGAAGTAATACTTAATTATTATGTTAGAACAACTTAAAAACCAAATTCACTTAATATTATTAGGCTCTTACATTTACAGTAATCCGCCATCTGATTATAAAAATTCTGAAAGCTTAATAAATAATATATGCAACTAATAATTTCTTTTTATCCTTTTATTACATTCGCATCATAGATAATTGAATCTTCATTCATATTATTTAAATTAGTGGAATTATAATCAACTTAGCAGCACACTATTCTTCAAAAAGAATCAAATATGGAGAAAAATACACGAAGAAAATTTATGAAAACACTTGGAGCTTCAATTGGGGTTGCCAGTGTTGCAGGAAGTTCAAGCCTGTTAAATTCTTGTGCAAAAATTGAAAGCAACAACGGAGATAAAATAAAGCTGTTGACTTCAAGCGGAGAATTGGTTGAAGTAGATAAGTCGCAACTTAAACCTGCAGAAATGCCCTCGCTGACAGAATTCCAAAAGCGTGGAAGAGAAGGGCTACCCGGTAAAAGCTGGGTAATGGTTATTGATTTGGCAAAATGCCGAAATGCACGTCAATGTATGAAAGCATGTCAGAATCATCACCAGTTGCGTCCTGAACAACATCATATTAACGTTTTACAAATGCAGGATGCCGAGCATACCGCACCTTATTATATGCCTAAACCATGTCAGCACTGCGATAATCCGCCATGTACTAAGGTATGTCCGGTGAATGCTACATTTAAACGAGATGACGGAATTGTATTGATAGATAACGAGCGTTGCATTGGTTGTCGGTTTTGTATTGCTGCATGTCCCTATTCAGCAAGGGTTTTCAATTGGTTTGAACCTCGTGATGCCGAAAAATATAAGGGTGTGACCTATAATATTGAGGCCAACGTTCCTCAGAAAAAAGGAACCATTTCCAAATGTTTATTCAGTGCCGACCGTTTGCGTGATGGTAAACTTCCTTCGTGTGTTTCAGCCTGCCCCAATGGTGTTTATTGGTTTGGTGACCGGAATGAAGACGCGGTTACCAATGGCACTACCAAAGAAACAGTTAACCTTACTGCATTATTAAAACAGAATGCAGCTTATACTTTAATGGAAGAACTGGGGACAAAACCCCGGGTATATTATCTGCCTCCAAAAGACAGGGCTTTTCCGTTTCAGGAAGAAATTAAAAACGACCATTAATTAGTAAAAGCATAAAATCTAAACGATGGAAAAAATTGAATCAGCCGCTGAATCGCGGAAATTATTGAACAAGATTACGAATGATTTAACCAGGTCGATTGTCAAAAAGGATGAATTAACCCGATTTTGGTTTTTTATCCTTATTATGTTTGTTATTGTCGGACTATGGGGTTGGATTGTTCAGATTAAAACAGGACTGGGAGTTACAGGAATGCGTGATTATGTTTCCTGGGGCATGTATATTGCCAATTTTGTATTTTTTGTTGCAGTCAGTTTAATTGGCTTTTTGATTAGCTCTGCGTTACACCTGCTAAAAATACCCTGGGCAAAACCGATATCGAGGGTCGCCGAACAGGTTGCAATTGCTTTTGTTGCACTGGCCGGAATTATTATTGTTATGGATATGGGGCGTCCCGATCGATTTATGAATATTTTCCTTCACGGACGATTTGCCTCGCCAATTATCTGGGATGTTACAGTAATCACCACTTACCTTGCCATTTCAGTGTTACTTTTTTATATTCCTTTGATTCCTGACCTTGCAATTTTAAGGGATAAAATGAGTGATAAACTTCCGAAATGGCAACTCACCATGTATAAGATATTATCCTTAGGATGGAAGGGAAGTGCCGAACAATACAAAACCATTTATCATGCCATGCGCGTATTAATGATTTTGATTATTCCTGTCGGATTATCAATTCATACGGTAACCTCGTGGCTTTTTGCTGCAACACTCCGTTCGGGTTGGGATACAGCAATTTTAGGACCCTACTTTGTTGCGGGAGCATTTGTAGCGGGAACCGCGGCCGTAATTATGGTAATGTATGTTTACAGATTACGATACGGATTAAAAGATTATTTCGAAGATTTTCACTTTGATTACATGGGTAAACTTTTGGTTTTTGTTTGTCTGGTCTATCTCTACTTTAATGTGAATGAATATCTTGTTCCGGGTTATAAAATGAAAGAAGCTGATGGCATTCATTTAAATGAACTGTTTCAGGGGAATTATTCGGGTGTGTTTTGGATTGTTCAGGTTGCAGGATTAATTTTACCCATATTCCTGTTACTTTTTTCTTATTTCAGAAAACCTTTGCCAATTTCGATTATATCTTTTGTGGTACTTATAATGGCCTGGCTAAAAAGATATATAATTGTTATCCCTACACTTGAACATCCTTTTTTACCTGTTCAAAATGTACCGGGAATTTTCCAGCATTACTCACCGACCAGCATTGAAGTTATGATTACCATATTCTCTTTTGTGGCAGCATTAATAATAATTTCAGTATTGGCGAAACTATTCCCGGTAATTACCATTTGGGAATATGCTTCCGAAAAGGGAATTGATAAAAAATACCTCACAGAAAACGATAAAAATTAAACCTATGAACAACAAAATAAGCTACATTATTATTGCAATACTATTCCTTTCAGTGCAGTCTTTTGCTCAGGAGTGGTTGGTTCCGGGTGATCAGAGAAACATAAAAAATCCGCTGGAATATAACCTTGACAACGTACAGAAAGGAAAAGATCTGTATTTAAAAAACTGTAAGTCCTGTCATGGTGATCCCGGGAAGAACAACGCCCTCCCATTGGTGCCGCCTCCTGTAGATATAACCTCGGAAAAAATGCAAAAAAATACAGTGGGTGAGTTATTTTATAAAATAACAAACGGCAGAGGTGGCATGCCCCAATTCAAAACCAATATATCAGAAGATGACCGTTGGAGGATTGTCAACTATATCATGAATTTTAATCCAAACCGTGAACCGGTTCTGGTTGCTGCACCTAAAGTCAAGGCAAAAATTATGGCTTCGGTAAATGAGAAGGAACGAAAAGTTGAGGTTTTTGCCGAACATGAAGTAAAAGGCAAATACTCTTCTTTAGGAAATGAACAGATAACCATAAGTGCTAAAAAATATTTTGGCAATATAAAAATCGGAGAAGTGACAACCGATAACAATGGCAGGGCTGAATTTAATATACCGGAATCATTAATTGGTGATGAAGAAGGAAATGTGAACATGGTAGTTTCTCTGGGTGAAGATTATATTGCTGAAGCCGTTTTACTTGAAGAAGCAAAAGTAGGTCAGAATAAAAAGGTTCAAAAACTAATAAAACCAGGAATTCTTTGGTCGACAAATGAAAATATACAGATTTGGTTATTGCTTTCGTACATTGGAGCAGTGGGAGCAGCATGGGCTGCGATTGCTTATGTAGTGTTTCAGCTAATAAAAGTTAAACGACTTGGGAAAACCGAACATTAAAACGATTAATGAATATTTTTTATCTGTTAATAGGTGTTAGTTTATTTGCCGCGCTGATTTTTTTGGGAGCCTTTATCTGGGCAGTAAAAAGCGGGCAATTCGATGATAGTAAAACACCTTCAATACGAATGTTATTTGATGATGAAACAGAAACTCAGGAAAACGAAGAAACAGATGACAAAAAAGAAACGAATTAACGCATAAACATATGGAAAATCAGAAATTCTTTTATGACAATAAAATTGTAAGGCTTTTTATTCTGGCTACCCTGGTTTGGGGGATTGTCGGGGTAATTGTTGGATTGCTTATTGCGCTTCAGCTTGCATTCCCGGTTTTCAATTTTGGGCTTGAATATACCACTTTTGGCAGGATGCGACCCCTACATACCAATGCCATAATTTTTGCATTCGTGGGAAACGCCATTTTTGCAGGAGTTTATTATTCTTTGCAAAAACTTCTTAAAACCCGGATGTATAGTGACACCTTGAGCAAAATAAATTTCTGGGGCTGGCAGTTGATAATTGTACTTGCTGCTTTATCCTTTGTTTTCGGAATCACAACAAGCAAAGAATACGCTGAATTGGAATGGCCAATCGATATATTGATAACGCTCATTTGGGTAACTTTTGGCTGGAATATGATTGGCACGATAATGGTGAGAAGGGTGCAACATATTTATGCGGCCATTTGGTGGTATCTGGCTACTTTCCTCGGTGTTGCCATTTTACATGTGGTTAATTCTTTTGAAATCCCGGTTTCATTATTTAAAAGTTATACCATTTATGCCGGTGCACAAGATGCTGTGGTACAATGGTGGTATGGTCATAATGCTGTAGCATTCTTCCTTACCACACCATTTTTAGGATTAATGTATTATTACCTTCCTAAAGCAGCTAACCGCCCAATTTATTCTTATAAACTTTCTATAATTCACTTTTGGTCTCTGATTTTCCTTTACATGTGGGCAGGGCCTCACCATTTGTTGTATCAGGCTTTACCTGAATGGGCACAGGCACTTGGCGTAACATTTTCAATCATGTTAATTGCTCCATCGTGGGGAGGTATGATTAATGGCCTGATGACTTTGCGTGGCGCATGGGATAAAGTACGCGACAGTGCTGCTTTAAAATTCCTTGTAGTTGCAGTAACTGCTTACGGTATGTCAACTTTTGAAGGGCCGATGATGTCATTAAAATCTGTTAACCAAATTACACACTTTACTGATTGGACAATCGGACACGTTCATATTGCGGCAATGGGTTGGAATGGTGGAATAGTGTTTGGAATGTTGTACTGGTTGGTTCCTAAAATGTTCAAAACCAAACTTTTTTCTGAAAAGTTGGCCAATATTCATTTTTGGATTTCAACCCTGGCAATTTTGCTTTATGCGATACCACTGTACTGGTCAGCGATTACCCAATGGCTAATGTGGAGAGAATATACTCCTGAAGGATTTTTAGCTTATCCAAATTTTATGGAAACGCTGACTCAAATTTTACCGATGTATTCTATCAGGATAATTGGAGGAGCTTTATTTGTAGTTGGATTTATAATTATGATGTACAACCTGTTTAAAACAATGGCCGCAGGTTCATTTGTTAACGATGAAGCATCTGAAGCACCCGCATTGGTTAAATTAGGATCACGAAATCCTGCACAGGAAACGATTCATCGATGGATGGAAAGAAAAGGAGTTCGTTTTGCAATCTGGACTTTTATCGCCCTTGCAATTGGAGGCGCAGTAGAAATAATACCAATGATTTTTATCAAATCCAACATTCCGACTATCGAATCTGTTAAACCTTACACACCGTTGGAATTGGCCGGTCGTGACTTGTACGTGGAAGAAGGATGTTATAATTGTCATTCTCAAATGGTAAGACCTTTCAGATGGGAAACTGATCGTTATGGTGAATATTCTAAAATCGGTGAATTTGTGTACGACTTCCCATTCCAGTGGGGATCGCGGAGAACAGGACCGGATTTGGCACGAGCCGGTGTTGTTGGTGGCCCAATGTATAAAAATGCTGCCTGGCATTATAATCACTTTATGGACCCGCAAAAAATGAATGAAGCATCGATAATGCCGCGTTACGACTGGTTTGCCAAAAAGGAAATTGACATTGATATCATTCCTGCAAAAATTCGTGCCATGCAAAAACTGGGTGTTCCGTACGAAGAAGGATATGATGAAAAAGCTGTTGATGATTTAATGGCTCAGGCACAATTGGTTGCCAACGATTTAAAAGCATCAGGAATTGAAATTGAGCCAACTAAACAAATGGTGGCAATGATTGCCTATATGCATAAGTTGGGCAGAGATATTTCTACACCGGCAGAAAGTACGGCTCAGCAAGCAAATGAATCTTCCCAGACTTCTCAGGAAGAACTTAAGGAGGTAGTATTACTTACCGGTGATGCAGATTTAGCTGCCGGAAAAGAAATATTCAATTCAGTTTGTGCAGTATGTCATAAATTGGATGGATCCGGAATACCACCGGCATTCCCGAGTTTAGCTGACGGAGAATGGATTAACGGCAATTCACCGGAACAGGTTTATAAATCTATTGCCGAGGGTAATATTGCAAAAGGAATGGTTGCCTATAAATCTCAATACTCCGAAAAACAGATAACTCAATTAACAAGTTATATTTTACTTTCATTAAATAAAAAATGAAGATCATAAGTAATCTGTTGGAAAATATCGAAGGAATTCAAATTTACTACGTTGTAGGTTTACTCATCTTTGTAGGTCTCTTTATTGTAATTGTAATAAGAACTTACAAGATGACAAATAAAGAAGCAAACGATATTAAAAACTCAATATTAAATGACAGTGAGACGGAAGAGATTTCGCCTCAGAACTAAATTATAAAGAAATGACAACGGAAAATAAACCAAAGGATGTAAATGATGACCACATCATGGATCACGATTACGATGGTATCAAAGAATTAGATAATCCGGCGCCACGATGGATAATGGCACTCTTTTATATTACTATTGGATTTTCCATTTTGTATGGTGCGTATTATTTTTGGCTAAAGCAAGGTGACCACCAGGATGCCGAATATGTCAGAAAATCGGCTGTACACGATGAGAAATACAAAATCGCAACTGTTTCTTCAGAAGATTTGGTTTTACTAACCGATGCATCTGCATTGGAAGAAGGAAAAACCATTTACAATGAGATGAATTGTTTCGCATGTCATGGGATGCAGGGTGAAGGGAATGCAATCGGGCCAAATATGACGGATGAATTCTGGATACATGGTTGTAGTTTTCAGGAGGTTTTTGATGTGATAAAAAATGGAGTGCCGGCAAAAGGGATGACAGCTTTTAAAGGACAAATGAGCGATGCAAATATTCAGAAAGTTGCCAGTTATATATTATCGCTTAAAGGTTCTAATCCTCCTAATGCAAAAGAGGCTCAGGGAGAAAAATGTGAATAATCCCTGTATTAGCAAAAGCAATTTTTAAACAATATTAAAACCAAATCTAGTCTTCTAACCGGGATTTAGCAGCTTTTATAAATGTCAGAACAGGAATTAACTTTTCGGGATCGCCCTATTAATATGAATGAAAAGGGAGGGCGAAAATGGATTTATGCAAAAAAACCCTCAGGACTTTGGTTTACGCGAAGAACTGTATTTAGCTGGTTTCTTTTATTGTTCTTTGTTTCCGTCCCATTTATTCGTGTTAACGGGCATCCTTTTATTTTGCTGGATATTTCCAGTAGAAAATTTATCATTTTTGGTGCCATATTCTGGGCTCAGGATACTTTTATTCTTGCCTTATTAATGCTGTCGTTTGTTCTTTTTATCATTCTTTTCACGGTAACTTTTGGAAGAATTTTTTGCGGATGGGCATGTCCTCAAACCATTTTTCTTGAGATGGTATTTCGAAAGATTGAATATCTTATTGAAGGGGATTACAGAAAAAGGTACAAACTGGATAACAGTCCGTGGACAACAGAAAAGATTTTTAAAAAGACGCTCAAACATAGCATCTTTATATTGATTGCAATAGCCATGACCAACACATTTTTAATGTGGTTCATCGGCTCTGAAAAATGGTTGAAATTAGTATCCGAGCCAATAAGTCAAAATCTGGCTGGATTTTCAATCATGCTATTTATCTCTGCTATTTTTTACTGGATTTATTCATATTTCCGGGAGCAGATTTGTACCATGGTTTGCCCGTACGGAAGAATGCAGGGTGTTTTACTGGATTCAAAATCTATTGTTGTAAGTTACGATTATAAAAGAGGTGAACCACGCGGTGCACACAGCAAAGGTGACTGTATCGACTGTCATCAATGTATTACGGTTTGTCCCACCGGAATCGATATCAGAAATGGCACACAACTGGAATGTGTAAACTGTACTGCCTGTATCGATCAGTGCAATAAAATAATGCTTATTACCAACAAACCTCCGGGACTTATTCGATTCGATTCAGAAGAAGGAATAAAAAATGGTCACAAAACGATCTGGAATGCAAGAAACAGAGCGTATTCTTTTGTATTATTAATCCTGTTTTCATTCTTTGTTTATACGCTTGTTTCGAGACCGGTAGTTGAAACAAGCATTTTAAGAACTCCCGGATTACTATACCAGGAAAATGAAAACAATACCATCAGCAATGTTTATAACATTAAAATCGTTAATAAAACACACGATGAATTGCCCCTGGAAATTAAACTTCTTTCCCATAAAGGGGAAATAAAAATGGCAGGTAAATCAATGGCCGTAAAAGATCAGGGTTTGTATGAATCAACCTTTATACTGTTTATTCCCAAAGATGAACTGAAAGGCGACAATACTAAAGTTGAGTTTGGAATATTCAGTAATGATAAAATCATTGAAACAGTAAAAACCACATTTGTAGGACCAACATCCAATTGATATCTTTCACAATGAAACTAAAAGCCAACCTTTTAATTTTTATTTGTTTAGCCGGCATACTTTCCGGGTTTGTACCCACACAAAAAGATAACTCGGAAAGACCCAATATTATTTTTATTATTACGGATGACCAACAGGTTGGACTTTTAGGGGTAGAGGGAAATCAAATTGCAAAAACACCGAATATTGATCGAATAGCAGAGGAGGGAATGATGTTTACTAATTTTTTCTCGGTTACCCCTCTTTGTTCACCCAGCCGTGCCAGTTTTTTAACCGGGCAATATGCGTACAAACATGGAGTAATTAATAACGACAAAATCGGTTTGGATGTTATCAGTCATACACTGATGACCTGGCCAAGGCAACTTCGGGAAGCAGGATATCATACAGCATTTATCGGAAAATGGCATATGGGTTTGGATGATTCAAGAAGAATCGGTTACGACCGATGGCTGAGTTTTAAAGGTCAGGGAGTCTTTATAGATGGTGTGGTTAACGATGATGGAATTGACCGTCAGACCAATGGAAATATGACCGAAATCCTTAACGAGGAAGCAGTAAAATATATCAACCAGGATCATGAAAACAAACCATTTGCCATGATACTTTCTCACAAGGCATTGCACTGGCCCCTTTTACCTTCAGAAAGTAATGAAAACAAATATGCTGATGTAGCATACAAACCTGTAAAAGTAAAGGCAGAAGATTTGGAAGGGAAACCTTTACTTACGAGAAATGTGGAATGGATTGATATGCACTTTACAGAAGGAGTGGTTCCTGAGCCTGGCGAACCACGTCGTGGCAGAGGAAAAGATCCAAACTCTGTAATTCGCGACCAAATGAGATGTTTAAATAGCGTAGATGAAGGTGTTGGAAGTATTTTTGAAGCACTCGAAAAAAACGGACAACTGGAAAATACTATTATAATTTACACCAGCGACAATGGAATGTTGATGGGCCAACATGGCGAATTTCATCAAAAAAGATGGGCATATGAGGAATCACTAAAAATTCCTTTCTTAATCCGCTACCCTAAAATGATTGAGGCTGGAAGTAAAAGTGAACAAATGGTATTAAACGTTGATTTGGCACCTACTATTTATGAACTTACAGATGTAGAACCAATTCTTAAAATGCATGGTTTATCGTTTCTGCCATTACTTAAAAATGAAAACCCGGAATGGAGAGACGCCTTTCTTGCGGAATATTTTTTAGAGAAAGTCGCTCGTCGTAATCCGGCTTGGAAAGCAATTCGAACCAATGACTGGAAATATATTGCCTATCCTGATGAAGGAAAAGAATTTTGCGAATTGTATAGTTTGAAAGAGGATTTAGGTGAAGAAAAAAACCTTTATCATCATCCGGAATATAAAGAACAGGTGGCAAAATTGGAGAAGAAACTGGAAGAATTGATGAATGAAATTAAATAAACCATTTTAATTTAAAGGAGTATGAAGTTTAACTGGGGGACAGGAATACTAATCTTTTTAATACTGTTTTTAACGGCATCAGCTGTTTTTATAATATTTGCAATGCGACAAGATGTAAATCTTGTTCACAAAGATTATTATGAAAAAGGTGTGGATTATACTGAGCAAATGAATGTTAACGCCCGCTCAAAACCATTGGCCGACAAAGTTGAACCTACTGTTTTGGAAGATTTTATACAATTCTATTTTAAGGATAGTATTGCCTCTGTTATTGATTCGGGAAAAGTTTATTTATATCGTCCGTCAGACAGTAAACTGGACTTAATTTATGAATTATCTGTTCAAAATGATATTTGTTTGATTCCTGTAGAAAACCTGGTTAAAGGTAGATATATTGCTAAAATTTCGTGGTATACCAAAGGTTTGAAATTCGAAGTTGAAAAATCTGTTAATATCAGATAAAATTTTTGTATTTTCAATCTTAATTTAATCATTTGTTCATTTAGTATCGTTTTATGACAATCTATATTTCAGCTTTAATTTTAGGTTTAATGGGTAGTTTCCATTGTGCAGGAATGTGTGGCCCTATTGCCATAGCACTTCCTCTACATGGGAATAATGTTCCTCAAAAAATTTTTGGCGGGACCTTATATAATATCGGAAGAACAATTACATATGGTATTATGGGAGCCATCTTCGGGTTGCTTGGCCAGGGAATTCAAATGATTGGAATTCAGCAAAAAGTATCCGTAATTATGGGTTCTTTAATGATAATATCTGTGCTATTCCCAACGCTTTTTAAAAACCAGTACCGGATGGACAAAAGCTGGCTGTCAATAGTTGGTAAATTAAAGAAAAGTATAGGTCGGCTATTTTCTATTAAATCTTTCTCAAGCCTTTTTTTTATTGGCATGTTGAATGGTTTGCTACCATGCGGATTGGTTTATATGGCTATAGCCGGGGCAATTGGCACAGGAGGTGTTGCTGAAGGTTCGGTATACATGATCCTTTTTGGTTTGGGAACAATTCCAATGTTATTGGCCATTTCACTGGCAGGAAATGTGTTAAGCCTTACCATCCGGAATAAGATAAATAAACTCATTCCTGTTCTGGTGGTTGTAGTCGGAATTCTATTTGTGTTGCGAGGATTAAGTTTGGGAATTCCATATCTTAGTCCGCCCAAACAAAAAATTGAACAGAAATTTGAAAAAAGTCTGGAAACCGATACTCATGCTTTGCACAACGAAAGCAAGGGAGATTGTTGCTCGAAAGATTAATAATGTGTTATGAAGAAAGGATATATTTACATCCTAATGATACAGTAATTAGTCATTGCGAGGAGGAAAGACAAAGCAATCTCATTGAAAGATAGGTTAATGGCAAAAAAAGACAACAATAAATGTGTACACTGCGGAGCCGATTGCGGGAAAAATCCAGTTTTATGGAACGACCTTAAATTTTGTTGTAATGGCTGTTTAACCGTTTATCAAATTCTTAACGAAAATAAACTTTACAAATATTACGACCTCGAAGAATCGCCAGGCATTAAAGTAGAAAGCACCACCGAATTTGGAAATAAATATGCTTTTCTCGATAATAAGGAGGTTAAAGAAAAACTGATTACTTTTTCTGAAAACAACATCTCAAAAGTGCGTTTTTATATCCCGGTTATTCACTGTGCATCTTGTATCTGGTTGCTCGAAAACCTAAAAACTTTAAACAAAGGAATTAAACATTCATTTGTAAATTTCACAAAAAAAGAGGTTGATATTACTTTTGACGAGTCTGTAATTTCCCTGCGACAATTGGTGGAGTTACTTTCTTCAATTCATTATATCCCTGATCTTTCTCAAAGTCAAAAAGATAAAAAAGACGACGACCAATCGTATAAAAAGCTTTTATATAAAATTGGAGTCGCAGGATTTGTGTTCATCAATGTAATGACTTATAGTTTACCGGCCTATTTTAATGGTGAACCATTAAGCGATAAACTACAGTCGGTTTTTAGTATTTTGAGTTATATCCTTGTAATTCCGGTGGTATTTTATAGTGGCAGCGATTATTATATCTCAGCATTTAAAAATTTTGCGAAAAAGAACATTAGCATCGATTTACCAATTGCCCTGGGAATAATCGTTTTGTTTATTGTAACTACCTATGAGATTTTTGCCATTGGCGGTTCGGGTTATTGCGATAGCCTTTCGGGTTTAATATTTTTTCTTTTGATCGGGAAATGGTATCAAAGTAAAACTTATGAAGCCCTTTCATTCGACAGAAACTACAAATCTTATTTCCCAATCGCAGTGACTAAAATCAACAAACAAATCGAAGAGAGTATTCTTTTGGAAAAGATTGTTGTTGATGATGAATTGATTATAAGAAACAAAGAGTTAATTCCTGCCGATTCTGTCTTGACTGAGGGAGAAGGTAGAATTGATTACAGCTTTGTAACAGGTGAATCTAATCCGGTCGTCAAGAAACCGGGAGAATTTATATATGCAGGAGGAAGACAAACTGGCGGGATTATCAAAATTAAAGTTCAAAAGGAGGTGAATCAAAGCCACCTTACCAAATTATGGAACCAGGATAGAACCTACGAAAAACCCTCGGATTCTTTAAAATCATTGTCGGATAAAATCAGCAAATATTTTACACTGATAATAATTGCTATTGCAATATCCGGTTTTATTTTTTGGATTTGGAGAGGCGATTTGCATACTGCCATTTTTGTTTTTACCGCGGTATTAATTGTGGCTTGCCCATGTGCACTTGCACTTTCAATTCCTTTTACCTTTGGCAATACAATGCGAATATTTGGAAAAGCCGGTCTATACATTAAAAACACCGATGTAATTGAAAAACTTTCACACATTTCTTCTATTGTTTTCGATAAAACAGGAACACTTACCAAACCCAATGAAAATCAGATTGAATATTCAGGTGAAGGATTATCACAGAATGAAATTAAGGCAGTTTACTCTTTGGCAAAACAATCAACCCACCCTTTGAGCACTTCCATTTCTCAATATTTTAATTCAGCCGGTTATATTAATCCTGAACATTTTGTTGAAGTTTCGGGGCGTGGGATTTTTGGAAAAGTAAATGGCTTTGAAATAAAATTCGGTTCTGAAGAGTTTGTTACTGGCAGTAAAAATCTATCTCAACACCTGTCATCCGTAGTTTTCTTAATGATTAATAACAAAACCAAAGGCTATTTTACCATTAGCAACAAGTACCGTGAAGGTTTTGAAGCGGTTATCAAATCTTTACAAAATGAATTTCAGCTTTATCTGCTCTCGGGAGATAATAATTCCGAAGCTGAAAATTTGACTCGATATTTTGGTAGAGAAAGATTGTTATTTAACCAAAAACCAGGTGATAAAGCGGATTTTATTAAAAATCTACAAAACAAAAAAGAAACGATTTTAATGACCGGTGATGGATTAAACGATGCCGGAGCTTTAATGCAAAGCGATGTAGCATTAACGATAGCAAATAAAGTATATCATTTTTCTCCTGCCAGTGATGCCGTATTGGAATCGGATAAATTTGATAGACTGGCACGATTTATTCACTTTACAAAAACCTCCCTGAACATAGTAAAACTCAGTTTTACTATTTCATTTTTGTACAATATCATTGGTATTTCTTTTGCGCTTTCCGGTAATCTTTCACCAATTGTTGCAGCCATTTTAATGCCAATCAGTTCGGTTTCTGTTGTGGCTTTTGCAACATTTGCAACCAGATTTACCGGAAAACTTAAACTATAATGTGCTTACGGTAAAATATTAGGAATTAAAATTTTAACAGATTTCCTTTTAAGGATCTTTACTCCGGGATATAAGAACTCACTAAAAGTCTGCAACCTGAAACTTCTCTTTGGCCTTGTTGTTCACCGACCTCTTTCATTGTAACTCTGCCATTTCCAACTCCTAATCTGGCATCCTGTCTGATGTAATAAACTTCTCCGGCTTTTACGTCAAGCTGAACTACAGCTGAAGCTTCTGCTGTTGATGAAAAGAATGTATAGTTCCCCGGAGTTAAATCCCATTTAAAAAACGTACCAGGCCCGGTTCCTCCGGCATCTATGCCATTGACTTTAACAGCCAACTGACCCGCTGCTCCAACGGCTCTTCCTGTGCGATACAAATAAACAGAACCTTTTTCTTCAGGTGCTGTAAATGATTTTGCTTCTGCACTTTTATCACTCGGTGCTTTTGAAGTGGAAGCGCAACTATAAACAATAAAAGAAGCAGAAATAATAAAGAAATAGATAATGAATTTTGTTTTCATAAAACTTAAATTTTCAGTTTTTCACTTCTCAAACATAAAATTAGAATGAAAGTTCATTTTCCATAGGCAGAATACAATTTTAACTTTGTGCCTTTTAATTTGAGAATCAATAATCGTTTCACTTTGTAGCTTGTATTTTCTTACTATTTTTACGCGGTCAAAAAAAACTAAGCATGATCAAAGATAAAAAAGTAGTTGTTGTGCTGCCGGCATACAATGCTGCCAAAACACTTGAAATTACTTACAATGAAATAGATTTTAATATTGTTGACGATGTAATTCTTGTTGATGATTTAAGCAAAGACGATACTGTAGAAGTTGGGAAAAAACTGGGGATAAAACATATCGTGGTTCACGAGGTAAACAAAGGATATGGAGGCAACCAAAAATCATGTTATAACAAAGCCCTTGAAATTGGGGCGGATATCGTAATCATGCTTCACCCCGATTATCAATATACACCAATGCTAATACCGGCAATGGCTAATTTACTGGCCAGCGATTTATATCATGTAGTTCTGGGTTCGCGTATTTTAGGAAAAGGAGCTCTAAAAGGTGGAATGCCGATGATAAAATACATCGCCAACCGCGGATTAACTTTTATTCAAAACATTCTGATGAATGCCAAACTTTCGGAATACCATACCGGGTACAGGGCTTTTACACGCGAAGTTTTGGAAAATGTAAACTATAATGTTAATTCCGACAACTTTGTTTTTGATAATCAAATGCTGGCTCAAATCTGGTACGCCGGTTACGAAATTGCAGAAATTACATGTCCTACTAAATATTTTGATGATGCTTCAAGTATTAGTTTAAAAAGCAGCAGTATTTACGGAATTGGGGTATTGAAGACATCCCTGCAATTTCGACTTCAAAAATGGGGATTAGCGAAAAATAAAATATATGAACCGGTTCGTTGACAGGAATCTTCAATATCAAAAAGCACTTCTATTAATTCTTCCACTGCTTTATTTTATTGCCGGAAGTTATTTCAGAAATCTTCTGGGTAATCTTTCATTACGTTCCTGTGATCCCGAGTACATTTATTTTATGAGTGGACTAACACTTTCTGACGGAGCTATTAAACTTGGACATTTTGATAATCCCGGCACACCGCTACAAATTCTGGTTGCGCTGGTTTTTAAACTCACTTATTTTTTTAGAAATCCGGCAATTCCATATCTCGAAGATGTTTTTTTACATCCCGACATGTATCTTTCTGTAGTAAGTTTGTTTTTAGCTGCTATTACGGGAGGGCTCATTTTTTATGCCGGACATAAAGTTTTTCAATCTACCAAATCAATCTTTTACGCTGTTTTGGTTCAAACTGCACCTTTTCTACCGATTATCTGGTACGATTTAATCGGACGTGTGGCGCCCGAACTGGTAATGCCTTTCCCGGTAATCTTACTCACCGTTTTACTCATTCAGATATATTTCAGAAAAGAGGAGTTTACCTGGAAATCTGTTTTACTTTTGGCATTTTTCTCGGCCTTTGGTTTATCGATTAAACTAACATTTTTGCCACTCTGGTTTTTACCGTTTATTGTTATCGAAGGCTGGAAAAAGAAACTGGGTTTTGTGGTTTCTGCTTTCCTGATGTTTTTTATCATTGCTTTCCCAATGACCCTGCAATTTGGTTATTTCTGGGGATGGGTGAAAAATCTTTTTATGCACAGTGGTCAGTATGGTGCCGGAGATACAAACGTTATTGACTTCGCATCATTAAAAACCAATCTAAAGGAATTATATGGCTATGAAAAAAGATATTTTTATGTCTTCTTTAGTTTGATTGGCGTTTTAATTGTTTATCTGGGCTGGTTCAGGAAAAAAGCCGAAAAACGGATTGTTTTATTTTCGCTTGCTTTAATCATTAGCATTTCCTTGCAAATTGCCATGGTAGGAAAACATTATGCACACCGTTATTTTATACCGGTTTTAATGCTTTCTCCGCTTTTGGTTTTTACCATTGCTGAAATGATTAAAAAATTCTACTCAAAAAGAATTACCCGGTATTTAATCAATATCGGAATTGTACTTTTGCTGATTGGAAATGTGCAATTTCACAAACAGTGGCTACCCATAAAAACCAATGCTTTGGAAACTGAGATGGAAAGCCGGAGGGCAACCTGGCATGCGGCACAAGCCCTGGATAAAGACTGCTACAAAATTATTGCTTCACAAAATTATGGAGCTCCATTCATCGAATACACCCTTTTTTACAGTATGGTGTGGGGAAACCACAAAAAACAGGAAGAATATAAACCCATTTTAGACCAACTTTACCCCAATGCTTACAGTCATTTTACCTGGGACAACTCAATGAAATACTGGGGTGAAAAATTTAATGTGCAAAGGATTATTGATTCAGGAAAGAAAACTTATCTCTACCTGGAAAGAAACGAGGAAGAGTTATACAACAAAACCTTAACAAAATTGAAAGAAGAAGATGGTTCAACTTTTGAAACAAACAGAGAATTGGTTTACCAGAATCCAAAAACTTCTGAGATAATTTATCAATTGAATTTTTCGAGGTTTGAAAATAACACGGACAGCTTAGAACTAAACGTGTCAGTTGGATATTGATATGATTGAAAAGAAAGTTTTTAAAAATGATTACTTTTGAAATAAAAAATGGTAAACAACAGCAAAGAAGCGATATCAATTATTAAAAATGCTGCAACACAATTAATTCCAGGATGTAGGGTGCTTCTTTTTGGTTCACGTGCCCGAAATGAAAATGCTGTTGACAGTGATTACGATTTTCTTGTAGTAACAAAAGTTACCATTGATTTGCATAAAAAAAGACAAATTAAAGCTCAGTTAAGAAAGGAGTTGGCAAAATTTAAAATCCCAAGCGATATTTTAATTCAAAGCGAAAGCGAAATTCAATCGAAAAAAAACATCACCGGACACATTATCAAACAAGTGATTAAAGAAGGCATTGCATTATGAATAATGAAACTGTTCATTTTATAAAACAATGGCTTGCAAAAGCAAATGAAGATTTACTTGTCGTTGAAAAACTGACGGAAAAAGATATTATTGCAACTGCATCAATATGTTTTCATTGCCAGCAGGCCGTTGAAAAATTTTTAAAGGCCTTTTTGATAAGCAACGATATCGATATAAAAAAGACTCATAATATTGAATATCTTTTATCTGAATGCAGTGATTTAGATACGGAATTCTCCACAGTTGACCCAAAAGAATTAAGTGAATTTGGTGTAGATGCCAGATATCCGGGAGATATGTATATTCCTTCGGAAGAAGAAACATTGGAGTACAAAAATATTGCATTGAATATAAAAGACTTGGTGGAAGAAAAAATCAGAAATATTCTAGAAAAATAAAGGCTACATCTGGAAATAGAAAAGTATTCCTTTAAAACAAATGAAACAAAACAAAGCTACGGTCTGCAAAATGAGAATACAAGATTTAGTTTCAGCTTTTATTTCTGATGAAGAAAATAATTCAGTCAGTCAAATCAAAACAGAAAAACTTCTTTTTTACATTTTCCTGGCTTTATCGTTTCTTTCTACAACCACAATTTATTTTATTGCAGAATCTACTTACGATACCGGCGACGGTATTGTTCACTACCAGATTGCCAGGTATTCGTGGAAACACCCTCACCTGCTTTTGTATTTATGGGGAAAACCTTTTTTTACACTTCTTAGTTCTCCATTTGCCCAGTTTGGATTAAAAGGAATGGTTGTCTTCCAGACGCTGAATGCGGCAGTAATTTCATGGTTCCTGTTTAGTATTGCATCTAAGATCAATCTAAAATACAAATGGAGTATTCCGCTGTTTGTGTTTTTTGCACCGGTATATTTCGCAACCATGAATTCGGGTTTGGTTGAAATTAGTTTTGGCACATTTTTTATATTTTCTGTTTGGCTGGTTTTTAACAAGAAGTTCCATGCCAGCGCATTGGTTGCATCAATTCTGCCCTTTATCAGACCCGAAGCCTATGTGGCAATTCCTTTACTAATTGCGGTCTACATCTACAGAAAAAAATATTCTGCAATACCTTTATTGACAGCAGCTACCATTGTTTACACGATTATAGGTTATTTTCATTTTAATGACATTCTTTGGATTATACACCAAAACTACCAACTGGTTGGCGATAATTATGCCGGCATGAAAGGCAGCTACTTTCATTACTTCAAAATTTACTACGCAATTTGGGGAACAGCCCAGGCTGTTTTATTGCTGACAGGAGGAGTAATTGTTGTTATCCAGATTGTCAGATTAATAAAAAGAAAGGTTGAACATGAATATGTTTTAGAAGTATTTTTGCTGTTTTTAGGATGTACCGCTGGTTGTTTTGTATTACACAGTTTATTGTGCGGAATGCCGGGAATTCTGAATAATCTGGGAATGGTAAGATACCTGGCTACTTTGATTCCAAGTTCTGTCTTAATTGGATTAATTGGATTAAACCTGATTAATCAAATCAAGTTTAAAAAATCATCCCTTAAAAATATTACTGTTGGAGGATTTATAATTATGGCTGTTATTTCTCCATTTACTCAAAGGTTTTTCCCATTTAAAACTAACAATGAAGAAATGATTGTAAAAGAAATGGCCGAATATACCAAAACTTCAATGCCGGATTTTAAAAAGATTTGCTACCTGCATCCAATGTTTCCAATTTATGCTGAATTAGACCCGTATGATGTAAACAGGATTGTACCAATGCAAGCAGCGAATCACGATTTTGTTAATGAATTGCCGGATAGTACATTGTTTTTGTGGGATTCACATTTTATGGAAATTGAAGGCAAAATTTCTTTGGAATGGTTTACCCGGAATCCTAATTTTAAAATGCTGAAGCATATAAAGTTTATTAATGAAAAACTTCCTTTTGAAACCTGTTTATTTATTAAAGCTGATAATCCCAAACTGGAAACAGCTCCCGTTGAAATTGTGTATGAGGATGGAAAGTTTCTGGGTGAACACAATACAAAAAAAATAATTTATTCAATCAAAAATGATAGTCTTGACTTTCTGAATTGGTATCCTCATATGGTTTCATATTCAGACAAAAATGCAATTGAATTTACTCCTGAAAAAGAGTTTGGTCCAAAAATCATAAAAAACAGTGATGAAATAAATTTGGGGCAAGGATTAAGATCAGTAAATATATCATTCAATATCCATCAGCCCGATTCAATGAGTGAATTATTAAGTGTGATTGATGTTCGGAAAAATGACAGCATTTATTCGTGGGAAGGAATAAATATTAAACAGGAAATTAAGCCAAACCAATGGAATTCAGTATCTATTTCTCATAACTACCAGGAGCCAATAGCAGAGGATAGTTTAAGTATTATTTTTTATATCTGGAATAAAGGCAAACAGCAATTTTATATCGATGATCTTCAAATTGCATTTGATTATTTAATTGAAAAAAATTGAAGTTCATAATAAAGATTTCTGTTCAAAAATTCAAAGAATACTTAGTACTCTTTTTCGCCTTTTAAAGCTTTTTCGTAATCCGGTACTTGTATCATTTTATCATAACCTTCGGGCCAGGTTTTTTTACCAAAAATTCCCCAATAAGCTTCTTTGGTCATACTGTCCCAGTGTAAAAGCGAAATTCGGTACTGTTTCATCTGAAACTGGTTGAGCCCGATTGTTGCCAACAAAAGTATTCCAACTATCACTTTTGCAACTACATCACTTTTCCATATTTTATCTATAAATGCAGCCAGTGGGATTGCCATCAATCCATAAATATCAATCATTGGGCGCGAACCGTAACATCCTCCGTACCACCAGCACCACCAACTGTAAACCACGTAAATATTTATCACTGAAAATATAACCAATGGTAAAAATAAAGCTGATGATTTTTTACGCAACCAGATAAAACCCACAAAGGCAAAAATCATAACCGGCGTATAAAGCAGCCAGCCTTTCCTGTAGCTAAATAAGCCATTTATAATCTGTGGTTGCAGAAAATAAAATTTCCCCTGGTCCATGTAAGAGTTAAATAAAAAATGACCAGTTTGTACTTTCCAGTAAATCAATTGTGGCAGCAAAACCACAAAAGCTGCAAGTCCGGCAAGTAAAATTCCTTTCCAGTTATTTTGAATTCGGTTGATTAAATCCGGAATCGACCGAATTCCAATTAATGCAGGAAATAACAGAACGAGAATATTTACTGGTCGGATAAGTACTATTATTCCGGCTAAAAAGCCTAAAATAATAAGAAGCCTCACCCTCCCGATAGCTATCGGGACCTCCGAGGGAGAGGGAGAAAGATTTTCCACCCAATTTATGGAATAATAAACAAACATGGTAATCAATGCAAAATTATAAACATGCGTCATACCCGGTTCCGAAATGGTATAAAACATTAAATTGGTGGCAAGAACCACCAAAAGCATAGTTATTGCTGTAGCCACATCAGAAAAATATTTTAATAAAACTTTTCGCAAAAAGAAAAGCCCGAGAAACAAATAAAACAAAGTCGCTATAAAAATGGATAAACTATAAGGCCACGAATAACCAAGTGTTGAAACCCCCAATACATGAGCTGCTGCATGCGCTATGAGAAAAAATGGAATCCATAAAATGGCCATACCCATGGTCATTCTCAAAATTGGTTTTCCATTGGGAGCTGTTTGCAACCAGATGGTTCCTTCAAAATCTTCGGGTAAAGTTTTGGTGAATTCAAAGGTCAAATCACCAAAAATAAAAGTGGCCGGCAAATAAGCGTAATACGAAACCACATCATTTTGAATGACTTTATTTTTTCCCCAGGTATCGAGGTTTTTACCGTACCATCCGCAAATTACCAGAAGCAAAACAATTGCCAGTTTTGAAATATTTGATTTAGCAGGTTTTGTCATTGTATTAAGATTACGATTTAAATCCAACCTGAACCACAGAAAGTCCAATGATTTTTTGAGTAAAAAAGTCCAAAACTTTCCATACAGGAACTAACGAATTATAGAGTTTCATTTGCCCTCCGGGAATCATTTTTTTCTTTAAAATATTCCCGGAAACATACCAGCCCAAAACGCCCATGGCATTGTAATATTGTTTGTGAATTACTTCAAAACCAGCTCCTTCCAAAAGAGATGAAAGTGATTTTTGAGTGTACCTGCGATAATGGTCCAGTTGCTCATCAAAACCATTAAAAAGCCATTGGAATGCCGGAACCAAAATCACTACCTTACCACCAGGTCGCAACATTTTTTTTGCATTTGCCATCGCGGTTTGATGATCCAAAATATGCTCCACTACATTTAAGGCAAAAATAGTATCGTAAGCTTCAATCAATTCAGGGTGCTTTTTTTCAAGTTCTTTATCGGATAAATCGAGTAACTGAACTCCCTTAAAATTCTCCTTTTCGGCAAATTTTTCTTTTAACAAAGGGAAATAACTGGTTTCGATATCGCTCAAAGAAATATCTGCACCATCCTCAACAAAATACTGTGAAATATTTCCAATACCACTCCCTATTTCCAGTATATTTCCACTACAATGCGGTTTTATAATCCGGTACATCCACTGGTTAAATTCTTTTGCTTCAGAAATAACTTCCAGTGTATCCGTTCCGTATTGTGAGTTTCCTAAGTTTTCGCTCATGTTTATTTCTTTCTATTTTTAAAACTTCTTTTCAAATTTTATTATCCAATATCTCACACTGAAGCAGACCAATTTGAACCGACAGTGGTTTGAAAGTTTTTGCTTTTTACCACCTCCCATCCGCCAATCAGCGGATGTACTCCTCCTGGAAGGAGGAGAAACTTTCGAAGTCCGGGCTTAATTTTTAAAAAAGATAAAATCGAGGACTCCAGTTTCCCAGCCTCTAAGGCGGGGGGGACCGCGTTTACAGCGGTGGGGCGGTGAAAAGTTATCTTAGTCACTAATTTTTCCATCCATCCCGAAATTAAAACAAGAATTTCTGAGCTTATCGTTTTTATCATCTATTTGCTAAATAAATTGTATTTTACAATACAGTAAAATGCCCTGAAACCATCGCGCCAACCAATTTTTTTGCCCTCTTCATAAGTACGTCCGTAGTATGAAATCCCAACTTCATAAATTCTGATGTTTGGTATACGCGACATTTTTGCCGTTACTTCCGGTTCAAAACCAAAACGATTTTCTTTTAAATCGAGACTTTTAATAATATCTGATCTAAACAGTTTATAGCAGGTTTCCATATCAGTTAAATTCAGATTGGTGAAAATGTTTGAAACGGAGGTTAGAATTTTATTACCAATCGAATGCCAGAAAAATAATATCCTGTGTGGGTTACCTCCCAAAAATCTTGAGCCGTAAACTACATCGGCTTCAGCTTCAACATAAGGTTTTAACAAATCATTGTATTCTCGTGGATCATATTCCAGGTCCGCATCCTGAATAATTAAACAATCTCCTTGTGCTTCTTCAATTCCCCGGTGAAGCGCTGCACCTTTCCCCATATTTTTGGGCTGATGAAAAAGTTTCATATCATGGTCTGAATGTGCTTTTATGTAAGCATCAATCACTTCAGCCGAATTATCAGAAGAAAAATCGTTTACTAAAATAATCTCTTTTTCAAATCCGTAATTCAAATCAACCTGCAGAATCCGGTCTAATATTTCATGAATCGTTTTTCCTTCATTATAAACAGGAATAATTATCGAAAGTTTCTTCTGATTGTCCATGTAATAATCTGAAAATTAAATAAAGCCCAAAGATATAATTACTGTAAAAAACACAACATTGAATTTCGAATTAATTAGGTGTTTCAGAATTAAAGTTCAGTTTTTTGTTCGATTATTTTTTTATTCTTGCTAATAAAAATAAACTGTTCATGACTTTTAAATTCAGGGTAAAGATTTGTTTTTTCAAATATTTACACCAAATTTAGATTTGTAAAGTAGAATTATACATGGCTAAATCATTAGTAAATACAAACGCAAAGTTTGGAACTTTGCCTGTTTTTCTCACAGCACTTTCTACCATTTTGGGCGCTATTTTGTTTCTGCGTTTTGGCTGGGCAGTAGGTCAGGTTGGATTTATTGGGGTAGTAGGTATAATTGTCCTTGGTCATGTTGTTACAATACCAACAGCTTTTGCCGTTGCAGAAATTGCAACCAATCAGCGTGTTCAGGGGGGCGGGGCATATTTTATCATAAGCCGTTCTTTTGGTTTAAATATTGGCGGAGCCATTGGCATTGCACTGTATTTATCTCAGGCTATCAGCGTTGCATTTTATGTAATTGCTTTTGGAGAAGCTTTTGAGCCTGCTATAGAGTGGTTGTATTATAACTATGGATTTTATATTCCTGACCGACGCTGGATAACTTTGCCTACTATGGCAATATTATCGATTCTTATTCTTTTTAAAGGTGCAAACTTGGGCATGAAAGCTCTTTATGTTGTGGTTGCCATTTTGCTGACTTCCCTTGCTATGTTTTTCCTCGGCGATTCACCCATAAGACCTGTAGAAGTTAATTTTGATGCTCATATACCTGATAATCTGAATTTCTTTTTTGTATTTACAATTATCTTTCCTGCTTTTACCGGTCTGGCAGCAGGACTGGGTTTATCGGGTGATTTGAAAAATCCTAAAAAATCAATTCCCCAGGGAACACTTCTGGCCACTGTTGTAGGAATGATTGTATATGTTTTTGTGGCTTATAAATTTGCGGTTTCAGCAAGTCCTGAAGACCTGGTAAGCGACCAGTTGATTATGAGAAAAATTGCCGTTTGGGGACCCATAATTCCAATTGGACTGGCTGCTGCTTCTTTAAGTTCTGCCTTGGGTTCAATTATGGTTGCTCCACGAACATTACAGGCTATTGGATTTGATAGTATTTTTCCTCAGAAATCGATAAACAACTGGTTTGCAAAAGGAAGACAAAAAGATAATGAACCCATAAACGGCTCAATTGTCAGCATTGTTATTTCGTTCTTTTTTGTGATAGTAGGTGACATTGATTTTGTTGCCCAAATCATCTCTATGTTTTTTATGGTGACTTATGGCGCAGTCTGTTTGGTTTCTTTACTGGAACACTTTGCCGCTGATCCTGCATACAGGCCTACCTTCCGTTCAAAATGGTACATTTCAGCAATTGGTGCACTTTTCTCTTTTTGGCTGATGTTTGAAATGAACTCAACTTATGCAGCGATTTCCTTATTAATCATGGGCCTTATCTATTATGGCGTTATGAGAAGCAACGACAAAAACCAGGGATTAAACAAACTGTTCAGAGGGGTTGTGTTTCAGTTAAGCAGGCAGCTTCAGATTCTTTTGCAACGTGCTGACAGCAATGAAAAAGAGGCCAGCTGGCGGCCGTTTAGTGTTTGTATCTCACACGATACTTTTAAAAGGAGATCAGCTTTTGACATTATGCGATGGCTTTCTTATAAATATGGTTTTGGAACTTATATTCATTTTATAAAAGGTTATCTTAACGAAGAAACTACTGAGGAATCGAAGGAAGTATTGGATCGACTGATTCAACTTGCAGCAGGAAGTCAAAACCGTGTGGTTTTGGATACCATTATTTCACCTTCGTATACATCTGCTATAGCCCAGGTTATTCAGCTTTCAGGAATATCGGGAAAAGGAAATAACCTAATTTTGTTTGAATTCTCTCGTACCGATCCCGGTAATCTGAAAGAAATAACTGCCAATTATGGGATCGTAGAGTCCGCCGGATTTGATATTTGTATTTTAAATACCTCGTATAAAAGCTTTGGCTACAAAAAAGAAATTCATATTTGGATCAGCCCTGAAGATTACAGGAATGCGAATTTAATGATATTGCTGGGTTATATTACTTTAGGGCATCCTGACTGGAAAAAAGGGAAAATCAAAATTTTTGCCTTGTATCCAAGTGAGTCGATGGAAGAAAAAAGAAATCAACTTCTGGAATTGATAAAAACCGGCCGACTTCCAATTGGACCTTCCAATGTTTCAATGGTTCCTTATGAATCTGAAAATCGTAAAAGTGTAATAAAAAAATATTCAGCCGATGCTGATTTGACTGTTGTGGGATTTACAACAGAAATGTTAAGCGATGTAAAAGAATTTTCTGAAGGCTACCAGGATTTGGGCAACATTTTATTTGTTTGTTCAAACCGGGCAAAAAAAATAAATTAGGTAAATGGTCGTTTAGTAAATGCCTATGTAATTTAATTTCGACAAATAACTTATCATGAAAAAAATCGCCATATTCCCCGGATCATTTGATCCGTTTTCTATCGGGCACGAATCCATTGTAAACCGTGCTTTATCGTTGTTCGATAAAATTGTAATCATGATAGGTTACAACGCCAACAAAAAATCATTTTTCCCTATCGAACAAAGGGTAAGGTGGATTAATCAGGTATTTCAAAATGTAGATAAAGTGGAAGTTAAAATACATGACGGTTTAACCGTTGATTTTTGTAAAGAAGTTGGAGCACAATACATTTTAAGAGGATTACGTACTTCGGCAGACTTCGAATACGAAAGGGCGATTGCACAAATAAACAAACAAATGCATCCGGAAATAGAAACCATATTCCTGCTTACTTTACCGGAACATACTCCGGTTAATGCCACTATTATTCGCGATATTGTATTCCACGGTGGCGATGCAAGCAAGTTTTTGCCCAAAGGCCTTAATATGGAAGAATTTAAAATGAACAGTAAAAAGTCAAATGAATAAAATGCGCTTTTTTCTCCCTGTTTTTATTTTACTGATTTCTTTAGCAGGCAACTCATCTACAATTATCAAATGTAATAATGCTGATTACGCCGGGGAATCATTAACTTTTTACAGTTATACCGATCCGGTTTCCTTAGCCACAAAAAAGGAATTTATACTTGAAATTGATAATACCGGAAAATGCACTAAAACTATCGAAATCAGGACTATGGAATATGTTTTTTGCGATTTTGGTTTATACAGGGGAATGCTCTTTTTAGAACCTAACCAAACGATAACACTAAAACTTCCGCCTGTTCGGGAGAAATCTTATGCCGACCAAAAAAATCCATATTTTGTTCCCTTATCATTTTGGTTTGCGACTGAAGACAAATCCCAATTAAATAACCAGGTTTCCAAATTTACTTTTGAATTGAACCGTATTACAGACAAATATTTTAATCAGCTCTATTTCAACCAATCAAAAAATTACTTCGACACGGTTCAGTACTATATTGAAAACGAGTTTGCAGATGTTCAGTCTGAAGCCTTTGAGTTTCATAAAACATTCTCAATA
>ENA-ORCQ01000191-ORCQ01000191.1-marine-metagenome-genome-assembly--contig:-NODE-191-length-31858-cov-4.411095_pt1 | contig 31858 bp, 17 predicted proteins | sample MGYA00237780_ERZ508510 | MGnify/ENA primary metagenome ERZ508510 (study PRJEB26181, sample SAMN06268981) | marine metagenome | isolation source: Tt an E2 anaerobic enrichment on eucalyptus from sediment...
CCTCAAATGGACTTTGTAATTCTTTTCCTGCCAATATCATATCCTCTTCTGTTTTTTCGTACGGAAAAGGTTTATACCCTCTTGGAATTGTTCCTTCAGCAGGAGTCCTTAGGGTCATATTATTATTAAAATTTGGATTTTCGGAATAGGTTTCAAACGCCCTGGAATATGTCATATCCGGGAAATAGATATAACCCGGTGAAGTCTTCTTTTTGTTACACGAAAAAAGAGTTAATGCCAAAACAGCTAAAATCCAAATGTATTTTATTTTTATAAATTTTGTTTTAATCATCTTTTTCGAATTAATAGTTTGTATGATAGTCCAGACTCTCCTTATAAAACGGGTGATTTTTAGGAATTAACGAAGCTTTTGACAAACCAAGGAACACTATAAACAGGAACAATCCTATATAACCAATAGTTAGTCCAATTTCAAAAAATCCAACTTTTGTATTTTCGCCTACAACTCCCGGCATAATTGCCAGAAAATAGTCTACCCAATGGCCTGCAAAAACTATAAGTGCAACCACTCCGGTAACTCCAATCATACGTTTTGAATTCCGTGTCATTAAAACCAAAAACGGCAATACAAAATTCATCACCAGATTTACATAAAAGATAGTACTGTGATTATTAACTCTTTCAACGAAATATACTGTTTCCTCCGGAATATTACTGTACCAGATCAAAAGATATTGTGAAAACCATAAGTACATCCATAAAATGGAAAATGCGAATAAGTATTTCCCTAAATCATGCAGATGTTCTTTATTCACATGCGACATATAGCCTTGATTTCTAAGAAAAATCAGGATGAGAATAATCATAGCAATGGTACTTACAAGCAATCCTGAGAAAATGTACCATCCATATAATGTACTAAACCAATGAGCATCTATAGACATTAGCCAATCCCATGCCGAAGTAGAACTTGTAATTGCAAAAAACACTACAAAAACTGAGGATAATATTCGTTGTTTTTTATAATATTTTATATCAGCATCTGAATCCATATCAATTGATGCTTTTCTGAGATAGTAAGAAAGAATACTCCATCCTGCAAAGTAAATTGCAAATCGTATATAGAAAAATGTAGTATTTAAATAAGGTGCTTTGCCGGCCAATATTTCATCATGATGTGCTGTGTCTGTCCAATGATAGAGGTGGTGAATTCCGAATAAAAAAGTGATTAACATCAGTACGCCTGCAAACGGAATAAAACGGCCCATTGCTTCAGGGACCCGTTGTATACTGGTTTGCCAGCCCGATTCTCCCATTTCATGTACGGCAACAAAAAATGTTCCTCCCAGAGCTAAAGCAAGGAAATAGAAATTATTCAACAACAAATTAGCCCAAAACCTGGATTCCACAACACCTTCGCTAAACAGTCCAACTAACAGTGCAATCAGTCCAACAGCAATCATGCCGTACAGAATCATTTTTATTTTACTATCAAAAACAAACTTGTTTTCCATGTTTTGCTCCATATCTAAGATTATTCTTTTACTTCTATAATTGTTGCTCCGGCCGCTTCCATTTTTTCTTTCACATCATCGCTTTTGTTTTCTTCATAGCCTGCAACTACCACAAAATGGTTATCGGTACTTTTTACATCGTAAATTTTATTTTCGGCACCTAAACCCAGTCTCGACCTAAACAAAAAAGCAAACACCATTGAAAAAGCGGCAAATAAAACTGCGGATTCGAATGTAACGGGTATAAAAGATGGAATGGCAAGAAGAGGCTTTCCACCAATATTCATTTGATAGCCTTCAGTAAATACCCACATTTGAAAGAAAAATCCGGTCAGTGCCCCGATTGTTCCACCAATGAATCCAACCCTTGGAAGCCAGGAACGCCTTATCCCTAAAACTTTATCCAAACCATGCACGGGAAATGGCGTAAATGCATCCAAAACTTTTACATTGTTTTCCTGCATCTTTTTAATTCCTGAAAGAAGATCTTCTTCATCCAGATAATAGGCCGATATATATTTCGTAATTTCCTTCATAGCTTATTTCTTTTTCTCTCCTGAAGTTTTCAAAACACTTTTTACTTCCGAAATTGCAATAACAGGGAATACTCTGACAAAGAGCAAAAACAGGGTGAAAAATAATCCTATCGTCCCTACATATAATCCGACTTCAACAAGTGTGGGTTTGTACATCGTCCAACTCGATGGAAGGAAGTCGCGGTGTAAAGAAGTTACAACAATTACAAAACGTTCAAACCACATTCCAATGTTTACAAATATGGAAATGATAAATGTTGCCACGAGGCTTCTGCGTATTTTCCTGAACCAAAATAATTGGGGAGTAATAACATTACAAGTCATCATGATTGTATAGGCCCACCAATAAGGGCCCGTTGCCCTGTTCAGAAATGCATATTGTTCATATTCAACTCCGGAATACCATGCAACAAATAATTCAGTTAAATATGCAATACCTACAATTGATCCTGTTGCTATGATAATTTTGTTCATCGATTCGATGTGCCCGATGGTAATGTACTCTTCCAGATTCATGGTTTTACGCGCAATAATCAGCAAAGTAAGAACCATTGCAAATCCTGAAAAAACTGCTCCGGAAACAAAATAAGGCGGAAAAATGGTTGTATGCCAACCGGGAATCACCGAAGTGGCAAAGTCCATACTTACAATACTGTGAACGGATAACACAAGTGGTGCCGCCAAACCGGCAAGTATCAAACTTAAAGACTCATGCCTTGACCAGTGTCTTGCTGAACCAACCCATCCAAAGCTCAAAAATCCGTATATCTTCTTTTGCCAAACTTTTTTTGCTCGGTCGCGAATGGTTCCTAAATCAGGAATTAAACCGACATACCAAAATAAAAGGGACACAAAGAAATAAGTGGTAATTGCAAAAACATCCCACAAGAGAGGAGAATTAAAGTTTACCCATACATCACGGGTATTAGGATATGGAAAAATAAAAAAACCAACTAATAATCTCCCCATGTGAATGAGTGGGAAAAAACCTGCACACGCCACAGCCATCAATGTCATTGCTTCTGCTGAACGATTGATACTTGTTCTCCATTTTTGACGGAATAGTAAAAGGATGGCAGATATAAATGTACCTGCGTGCCCGATTCCTACCCACCAAACAAAGTTGGTTATACCCCATCCCCATCCAATTGTTTTATTTAAACCCCAGGTTCCAATTCCAAACCACACGGTAAAAAATGTTGCCACACCCCCAAGTAAAAATGCTGTTGTAGAAATTGTAATTCCCATAAACCAGTACTTCCCGGGTTTTCCAGCCATAGGAGCCGTAACATCATTGGTTATTGTTGCGTAATCCTTTTCGCCCTTTATCAGCGGTTCACGTTGTGGAGAAACGTACATTCTTATCTATTTAAATTAGTGTTTTATTTCTTTTTTCTTTGTTGCTTTTGCTTCTGTATTTCTTACTTTGGTAAGATAACCCACAGATGGTAGTGTATGTAATTCTTCGAGAAGATGATAATTTCGTTCATCAGCGAAAAATTTCGAAATTTTACTGTCTTTATTATTCAAATCACCGAAAACAATAGCATCTGCAGGACATGTTTGTGCACAGGCCGGAACAATCTCCCCATCTTCCAATTGCCTGTTTTCCAGTTTTGCATCTAATTTTTTCTCCTGAATTCGTTGAATACAAAGCGAACATTTTTCGATAACTCCTTTGGAACGGATAACCACATCCGGATTTAAAACCATACGTTTCAAGTCGACTGTCATTCCTGCAGGATCATAAGTATTCAAAGGAATTGCATCTGATTGAGTATAATCCATGAAATTAAACCGCCTTACTTTATAAGGACAATTGTTATTACAATATCGTGTTCCAATACAGCGGTTGTAAGCCATCTGGTTGACTCCTTCCGAACTGTTTGTTGTAGCACCTACCGGACAAACATTTTCGCAGGGTGCATTATCGCAATGTTGACACATCACAGGTTGGCGAACTACTTCCGGATTCTCGATATCATCAGAATAATATCTGTCGATTCGCATCCAATGCATTTCACGAGCCAGTTTAACCTGCTCTTTTCCCACTACCGGAACATTGTTCTCTGCCGAACATGCCACAACACATGCATTGCATCCGGTACAAGAATTTAAATCAACCGCCATTCCCCAGTGATGTCCTTCAAATTTTCTTTTTTCATACAAAGTAGTTGCATGATGTTTTACCTTTTCATGAAATTCATTTCCTGAAGCCGGATCTTCAATATATTCAGACAATGTGGTTTCACGAATAAGTGGTCTTCCTTCCATAGAATGATGCGACTGTGTTTTGGCGAACTCGTGTTCTCCTTCAACTTTCTCGACTTTCACTCCTGTTTTTGAATAAATTCGCGTTTGCCTGTTATGTTGAACCAAAGGATAAGCGTTTCCACCCACACCTTCTGCAACCGCTCCTGCATTTGTTCGGCCATAACCCAATGCAACAGAAATAGTTTTATGTTCCTGTCCCGGTTGTATTAATACCGGGAGCGATAACTGTTTGTCGATTGATATTATGTCACCTTCTGTTATTCCCATTTCTTCTGCTAAACGAACAGAAATGCTCGCATAATTATCCCAGGTAACTTTTGTTGTAGGGTCAGGAAGTTCCTGAAGCCAGGGATTATTTGCTTGTCTGCCATCTCCAACTGCGACACTTTCAACCAGTTCCAGTTCCAATCCCTCACTACTCTCTGTTTCTATTCCTGAAGGAATTGCACTTTTTGAATAATTAATTTCTAAATTACCACCTACTGCTTTTTCAAAGACACCATTGTGTAAACTGGTATTCCAAAAATCTCTGAAACTGCCTGAAAATCCGGATGATGGATAAATATTTTTTTTCCAGTTAGATTTTATTAGTTCTACATACTCTGTTTCAACACCCGCCCATTTTAATAAAGTTTCCTGTCCGGCCCTTGTATTAAATATCGGACGTATTGCAGGTTGTGATAAACTGTAATTTCCTGGTTTAATTTCATAATCGTTCCACGTCTCTAAAACATAATGATCGGGGCACAGATATTTGCACTCTTCTGCTGTTTCATCTTTAAGGCTCGGAATCGAAACTGTAAGATCAGCTTTTTTTAATCCATTTAAGAATCCCTTCGCATTTTGATAATTATAGGCTGGATTTACACCATATAAAATCAATCCGGAAACTTCTCCCTTATTCAATTCTTTAGTTAAGGTTTCCATTTCAGAATCATTCCCTTTTTTCAAATTTAAAGGTGAGTTGATATCTAATGTTGAGCCATAGTTTCCTAGCAGATAATTTATTCCATTAACAATAACCTGGCTTTCTTTATCATTTGAACCACAAACCACCAGTGATTCTCCTTTATGTGCCAAAAGTCTTTGAGCTACATCATGCACATCAACGGGAGAAGCAGGTATTTCGATAGTATTTTCTCCAAGTTGTTTCGCGATTTCGTTATACAAATTGGCAATAACAATTTTTTGTTGAGAATTTTTAGTTACTATACGCTTGTCTGCATTACTTCCTGTCAAAGACATGCCTGCTTCAAAATGGGCATGATAGGACATTTCCTTTTTATTATGTCCTACTTTTCTGCCTTTTGAATACTGTTTTGTAAATTCAACAGGCATTAACCAGGTTCCCAGAAAATCTGCACCAAAACCAACGATTACTTTTGCCTTATGAAATTGATACGAAGGAATTACCTCTTTACCAAAAACAGACTGGTTAGCCAAAGAAATTGCATTAGCCGAAATTGCATCATATTGAATATGTTTTGTAGCGGGATACTCCTCAATAAACTTTTCAATTACACTCAAAGTAGACGGGCTGATAATCGTGGGAGTTACAATTACAATTTTACCATTACTTTGTTTAATAGCCTTTAAGTTTTCAATAATCTCTGCATCGGCCTTTTCCCATTCAGCTTCAACTCCTGAAATAGCGGGATTTTTATACCTGGCTGTATCATACAAACTTAAAACCGATGCTTGCACCCTGGCACTGCTTCCTCCTTTGGTAACAGAAGACAGTTTATTGCCTTCAATTTTTATTGGCCTGCCATCTCTCACTTTTACCAGGATACTTGAATAATCGTTGCCATCAAAAAAAGTTGAAGCAAAATAACTGGCTTTCCCGGGAGTAATAGCATCCGGTTTTATCAAATAAGGAATTGCCTTTCGAACCGGTTGCTCACAACTACTAACCACAGCTGCCGATGCAATTGCAAATCCAAAAAGTTTTAGAAAATCACGCCTACTGGAAGGAGAACCGGAAACTGGTTCATCTATTCCAATGTGATTTTTTGCCAAATTTTTATAGTTATTTGGAGAACCGTCGATCGGTTGATATTCTTCAATACTCTTGTAATATTTTTTTTCCATCAAATCCGTAGATTATAAATGTGATTAATAGTGACATTTCATACAATCTGTTCCACCTATTTGTGCTACAGTAACAGAATCCATTTTTCCAGCAGCAATTTGCTCGTGAAATTCCTTGTATGTTTTATAATAGTCGTTATCAACAAACTGAACTTTTCTTGTTTTGTGGCAATCCAGGCACCAACCCATAGAAAGGTCTGCATGTTGCCTAAGAACATTCATTTCTTCCACGGGCCCATGACATTCCTTACAATCCAGTTTTCCGGCTCCAACATGCTGGGCATGACTAAAAAATACATGGTCTGGTAAATTATGTACCCTCACCCATTCAATAGGAATATCGTTATCCACAGCATAATGAATTTTATCTATTTCAAATTTACCGGAGTTGGTACCTTCCCTCACAATAATGTGACAGTTAATGCAAACATTTGCAGAAGGGATACCTGCCGATTTGCTGTACTCTGCAGTGTGGTGACAATAAAAACAGTCGGTTTGATTTAATCCTGCATGTACTTCGTGTGAAAACTTAATTGGCTGCAACGGGGCATAAGCTTCCTGTCTTCCAAGATTTGTTGCCTCCTGATATAATATCATTAACAACCAACCCGTAGCCCCCAATAAAAACACCACAGGAACCAGTTTATATTTGATTTTTTGAACAAAGATTAATTCTGCCAATGCCCATAAAATAACCAATACCAGAAATATTATACCGATCAGCCACAGCACATTGATTTTCTCTTTTGAGTGACCTTTATGCGCCATTTCATCCAGGTAAATTTTTACAGTCTTTAAATCCTCACTTTCGATATTAATGTTTTTATGGACCTCGCTCATTTTTTTCCCGGATGGTTCCAGTATTACTTTTTCAAAAGCTGCAAAGTCTTTATCGGCATATTTTAATGCAATATCCATCGCAGATGGATTCCAGTTTAAAGTATCTACCGGTTTAATATTATGACAGGAAACACAAGATTCAAAATTCCTGTCGAATGGCAGCAATCCTTTAAAAAATCTTTCGCCACGTGTGATTTCTTCATGGGAATAGCCCTCTGATATAACCGATTCTTTGTCCTCTCCAAGAGCATAATTTGAAAATAAAAATCCGGAAATGGTCACGAAAAGGTAAACAAAAAATACTACATTGATTTTTTTGTTTTTCCTCAATAAAAATTTTCTCATTCTGTTCAGTTTAGTAATAAAACTAAGGTACGTTGAAACTAAAACATTCTCTTTAACAAAAGAAAACGGTAAAAAGTTTCTCAATTTTGCGAAAAAATGTTGTAAAAATTTGCAAATCCCTGCTCGTGTTAAAACCATAAAGGACACAGCATATTTTTAAAAAACATATGTTTACAATTAGAAGAAAAAAAACAACTCAAACATATTGGTAATGTGCAATATACAAAATCAAAATCACAATTCAGCCTAAGATTCAATTCTGCACCCCTTAAATTATAAACCTCGATTATGTTTTAATCAGTTTTAACTATGTTTTATTGGATTTCAATTTTGACAGAGTTTTTAAATCACAAGTAAGGTGGCAATTCAATTTAATTACTTGTCTTTAATAATCTGAAGATACATTTTTATAATTTTGCTGCAATTCAATCAAAGAAGTGAAAAAACAGATAAATTCCATTTCAGCTTTTCAATTCTACCAGTTGGTAAGATACACAACCTTAATTCTGATAGGTGTTGTTTTTACCAAAACTGCATTATCTCAAAATGAAATAGGTGAATACGAGACATTTGTTTTTATAGCGGGAGCCATAAGTTTTTTCTGGTTGAACGGTTTGCAAAAAGCATTGTTACCGCTTGCTGCCAAACAAAAAAATAAACAGTCACCTGTTTTTAGTGCATTTGTACTACTTCAGTTATTCAGTATTATAGCTGCTGCATTTCTTTTTTTTATGCAACCCGTTTTTACAAAGTTTTTACTCAACGGAAAATCAATCCCGGAGCTAATACTTTTAATTGTTTTTATCGTTTTTAGTGTACCAGCCAATCTTGTTGAATATTATTATCTGATTGAAAAAAGGAATAATGCCATCGTTTATTATGGATTAATTTCTTTTGGACTTCAGTTTATTCTGGTTGCATTACCGGCAATTCTTGGGATGGGGATATTAACAGTGTTAAAAGGATTATTATTTTCAGCTATCTTAAAATATGTCTGGCTTTGGATAATTTTTATTGCCAACAAAGAAATAAAATTCTCTTATTCATTTGTTAAAGAGCATTTAAAACTCGGAGGCCCTTTAATTGCTGCAACTTTTTTAAGTGGATCTGCTCAATTTATAGATGGATTTATCGTAACCTCATATTTTGATGAAGGAACTTTTGCGGTATTCAGATACGGTGCCCGTGAATTGCCCTTAGCGATGCTGCTCGCAAATGCGCTAAGTAATGCAATGTTGCCTGAGTTTGCAAACAGAAACAAATTGCAGGAAAACCTTCAGAAACTTAAAAAAAGTGTGACAAAGCTGGCTCATCTTTTATTTCCTTTAACTGCTGTTTTGTTATTAATATCGCATTGGATTTTCCCTGTTATTTTTAATCCGGAATTTAAACAGAGTGCCACCATTTTTAACATTTACCTGCTCATAATAATTAGTCGATTGCTTCTGCCACAGACCATTCTTAACGGTTTACAATTATCGAAACCTATTATGAATGCTGCTTTTGCAGAGTTGCTTGTAAATGTTTCATTAAGCTTGCTTTTCGTGGAGTATTTTGGAATTGCAGGAATCGCATTTGCAACTTTTATAGCATACCTTTTTGAAAAGGTTTATTTGACTGTTGTAGTTAAACGTAAATTAAACATTCCGATAAATGAATATATTCCATTAATAACCTATCTTTTATACAGCGCCCTGATTCTGATAATCTTTATATTTGCCGAAAAAGTATTAGGTTGATGAAATTCTGACAATTAAAGCTTTTTACAATGGATTTTATTCTTGACAATCAGGAAACAGAAAAAAACTTTCAGAAAATTATTGCTCTTGTAAAATCAAGAAAGAATGGCGAGGTTGCAGATTTAATGAATTCAAGAGGTATTACATATAAATTGAACTGGGGGGTTTCAATAATTGATTTACGAGATATTGCCAATCAGTTTGAAAAAGACCATTTACTTGCTTTAAAACTCTGGAATAAACAATGGCGCGAAACCATGATTCTGGCAACAATGATTGATAATCCTGATAAAGTAAGTGAAGAACAAATTGATTTCTGGACAAAATCTTTTGAAAACTCCGAAATTGCTGAACAGGCATCATCCAATTTATGGGTGAAAACAAAGTTTGCTTTTATAAAAGCTTTGGAATGGAGCCGCGGGAAAAAACATCTGGTTCGTTATACAGGTTTACATTTAATGGGTCGTTTGGCCATTGCAGACAAATCTGCGATTGACGAAATGTTCGAACCGTTTTTTGAAGAATTACCGACACTTGCCAAGGACAACAAATTAAATACAGTGTTTTACCGAAGCGTAATTGCATTAGGGAAACGTTCTAAAATTCTGAATATGCAAACAACTGAATTAGCACGCACATTGCAACTCAGCGATTCGGAAAATGCTGTTCAACTGGGTGAAGAACTTTTTGAGGAGCTTACAAGCGACTATTTTCAGGAATTGCTTCAAAAATGACAAAATGCTCCACTTTTCATTTTAGCCGATAATGCGGGACACAAGATAATGACTGAATTAAAATTCTATTTTAAAAGCAATTACCGCTTTCTCTGAAAACTTGTCATATAAAACCAATGCGGCAGGTTTTTTGTTAAACTTATGCAAAAATTAGAATTTAAATTTTAGAAAATATGATGAATATAACAAAATCCTCGAACCCGGTTTTTAAGGAGAATGTTTTTCACCGGGATTACCAGGTTGAAAGCAACTCGATGACGGTTAACGGTACAATGAATAAAACAGCATTATTGCTTTTATTGGTTGTGGCAGCTGCCATTTTCACCTGGAATAAGTTTTTTCAGGCAGTTGCCATTAGTCCTGAAACTGCATCTAATGCTGTTATGCCGTGGGTTATTGTTGGAGGAATTGGAGGTTTAATCACTGCAATAGTTACTGCATTCCGTCCACGGAGTTCAGGAATTTCTGCTCCAATTTATGCCGTATTCGAAGGCCTTTTGCTTGGAGGAATTTCAGCAATTTTCGAGGCCATGTACCCTGGAATTGTGATGCGTGCCGTAGCACTTACATTGGCTGTGTTTTTAGCCATGTTGTTTTTGTATCGATCAGGCATTATTAAAGTAACACAAAAACTCAAAATGGGGATTTTTGCTGCTACGGCCGGTATTGCTGTTGTTTATTTATTTAGTTTTATTGGAGGATTTTTTGGAATGGAATTTTCGTTCCTTCATGGAAACAGCAATTTTAGTATTGGTTTTAGTCTTGTGGTTGTAGCAATAGCAGCATTAAACCTGGTTCTTGACTTTTCGTTTATTGAAAATGCGGTAGATTCAGGCGCACCAAAATACATGGAGTGGTATGGTGCTTTTGGTTTAATGGTTACATTAATATGGTTGTATCTTGAGTTGTTAAGGTTATTATCTAAATTGGCAAGCAGAGATTAAAACAATAATATATTCTGTTCAAAAAAGGATTCTGTTTAATAAAAGCAGAATCCTTTTTTTGTTGTTGATATAAAACACAATCTGTAAAAAAATGAACGTTATAATGTGGTAATTACTAATTTTGCACAGATTTTCGACAGTCATTTAAACAGTACATGAAAATAATTGAAGTAACGGATAAAAAAACCAGAAAACAGTTCCATCAGGTACCCAAACTCATTTATAAAAATGATCCAAACTGGGCATGCCCCCTGGAGAGTATGGTGGAGGGCATTTTTAATCCTGAGAAAAACAAAACATTTAAAAACGGAAAAGCAATTCGTTGGATTTTAACCGATAATAATGGTAAACTTTTAGGTAGAATTGCCGCATTTATTAATGGGAATCTTGCATATACATATGAGCAGCCAACCGGAGGTTGTGGTTTTTTTGAATGCATTGATAATCAGGATGCAGCTAACAAACTTTTTACAGCAGCAGCCGAATGGAATAAAACCAATGGAATGGAAGCCATGGATGGCCCTGTAAATTTTGGTGAGAATTACATGAACTGGGGGTTACTGGTTGATGGGTTTATGCCTCAAGGTTTTGGAATGCCATATAATCCACCTTATTACGAAAAACTGTTCCGTAATTTTGGATTTGAAGTATACTTCGAACAATATTGTTACCATCTTGACTATACAGTTCCTTTCCCGGAACGTTTCTGGAAAATAGCAGAGTGGATTGCAAAAAAGCCACAATATGATTTCAAACATATTACTTTTAAAGAGACAGACAAATTTGTTCAGGACTTTTGTACCGTTTACGATGCTGCATGGTCATTTCACGAGCATTATAAGCCCCTTGATCCTGATGATATTTATGATTTCATTTCCAACTCAAAATCAATACTTGACCCGGAAATGATTTGGTTTGCGTATCACGAAGGAAAACCAATTGCACTTTTTGTAATGCTTCCTGATATTAACCAGATTCTTAAAAAACTAAATGGCAAATTAAACGCATGGAACATTCTTAAATTCTTGTGGTATAAGAATATCAAAACCATGACCAGAACCAGAATCATTATTATGGGCATTGATCCTAAATATCAGCGTTCGGGTGTTGACTCAGCAATTTTTTGGCACCAAAATGAATTAATGAAAAAGAAACCACAGTACACAGAAGTAGAACTTTCTTGGGCTGGCGATTTTAATCCAAAGATTATTGCAGTATATGAAGCCACCGGTGCAAAAAAGGCAAAAACACATTATACAATGAGATACCTTTTCGATCGGCAAAAACCATTCGTAAGAGCACCTATTATCGGCCCGGAGGCTTTAAATGAGAAAGTTAAAGCAAAAATCAGGAAAAATTAAGTTTATTGATTTGGTATATAGAGAACAATATTTATCTTTGCAGGCCGATTAAAAAAGGAATTAATTAAAAATAATGAATGGATTGCAATTTATGAATGTAACCATTCGAATAAAAAAACAGAAAAATGAAAAAAGATATTCACCCTAAAGATTACAGATTGGTGGCATTTAAAGATATGTCGAACGGACATACATTTATCACCAAGTCAACTGTAAACACAAAGGAAACAGAAGTTATCGACGGAGTTGAATACCCATTGTTCAAAATCGAGATATCAAGTACTTCTCATCCATTTTATACCGGAAAAGTAACACTGGTAGATACTGCAGGACGTGTTGATAAATTTATGAACCGTTACAGCAAACATATGGAAAAAAGGAAAAAATAATATTTCAAAAATAATATTTCAAAGCTCCGAAATTTCGGAGCTTTTTTTGTGTTTCAAACCTTAAAATTCTGTGACTTTTTCGTCTAAAAGGCTAACATTTTATAGAATTTTGGCTTTGAACAAATTCATAATTAGAAATGAAACTGGTTTTAACATACAAAAAGCCGGTTTCGAACAATATGAAATTTTAAAAAATCAGGATTGACACTGACAAAACCTTTGGTTTTTATCATTATTAAAAAATATCAATGAATAATCCGGGTTAAAGTGTAATATTGTCATACAATATTTGGTTCGTAATGAACAATCAGCCATTTAAACAACTTTCTGTTAATGGCACATCAATTGTTTTAAGGGTAAACCTTATTAATAAATTACAGCAAACGTCAGATTGTCATAAAATCTATTTAGAATGGGGAAACTTAAAAATACCGGAATTAAAAATTTGTTTGGATTGGGTTCGATGGATAATGATGCAGATATAATTCCTATAATTGCCGATGGCGACGATAAAGATCTAAAAAATATTGAAGTACCGGATGTACTTCCAATTTTACCTCTCCGGAATACTGTTCTTTTCCCCGGGGTTGTATTGCCGATAACCGTGGGCAGAGAGGCTTCACTTGAATTGATTCGCGATGTTAATAACGGAAACAAACTTCTCGGTACAGTTGCTCAAAAAGATTATACTGTTGATCTTCCAAAAATCACAGATATTTATACCATAGGCACTGTTGCTGAAATTTTAAAAATTCTCGAAATGCCGGATGGTTCGACTTCAGTAATCATTCAGGGAAAAAGGCGTTACAGAATATCTGAATTTGTATCGGAAACACCCTATTTTAAAGCAAAAGTAGAACCGCTGGAAGATATTCTTCCGGAAAATGACAATGAGTTTAGTGCAATTGTCGGTTCACTCAAAGACCTTTCTATAAAAATAGCTCAGTTTTCAGCAAATGTTCCGCCTGAAGCGACATTTGCGGTCAAAAACATAGAGAATTCCTCGTTCCTTATCAATTTTATTTGTTCCAATACAGATTTAAAAGTTGAAAACAAACAAACACTTTTAGAGATTGAAAACCTTAAAGAAAGAGGTATTCAGGCCATTAGTTTTTTGGTTAGAGAAGTGCAAATGCTTGAATTAAAAAACGATATCCAGAAAAAAGTAAAAACCGATATCGACAAGCAACAGCGCGAGTTTATGCTCAACCAACAAATGAAAACCATACAGGACGAATTGGGTGGAAATCCGGTTGAACAGGAAATAAATACACTTAGAAACAAAGCAAAAGAAAAAAAGTGGAACAAAGACACTGCTAATTTTTTCAAAAAAGAAGTGGACAAATTAAGTCGTTTAAATCCTGCAGCAGCTGAATATTCTGTACAATTTACTTTTTGCCAGACTTTGCTTGATTTACCATGGAATGACTACAGCAAGGATAACTTCGATTTAAAAAATGCAAGTAAGGTTTTGGATGAAGATCATTATGGATTGGAAAAAGTAAAGGAAAGGATATTAGAACACCTTGCTGTGTTAAAATTGAAAAACGACATGAAATCTCCGATTTTATGTTTGTATGGTCCACCGGGAGTTGGAAAAACTTCGCTTGGAAAATCTGTTGCCCGGGCACTTGGCAGAAATTATGCACGAGTCAGTTTAGGGGGATTAAGTGATGAATCCGAAATCAGGGGGCACCGTAAAACGTACATTGGTGCAATGCCCGGAAGAATTATTCAGAACATAAAAAAAGCCAAGTCTTCTAATCCGGTTTTTATTCTTGATGAAATTGACAAAGTATCAAAACATTTTCATGGCGATCCGGCATCAGCTCTGCTTGAGGTACTTGATCCTGAACAAAACAGTGAATTTCACGATAATTATATAGAGGTTGAGTATGACCTTTCAAAAGTAATGTTCATTGCAACTGCCAATACCTTAAGTACCATAGCTCCTCCTTTAAGAGACAGGCTTGAATTGATTGAGGTAAGTGGTTATCTTCTTGAGGAAAAAGTAGAAATCGCAAAACGCCACCTTATTCCAAAGCAATTGAAAAATCACGGATTAAAAAAATCGGATGTTTCTTTTTCAAAAGCAGTAATAGAACTAATAATTGAAGGATATTCAAGAGAATCAGGTGTTCGTGAACTGGATAAGAAAATCGCCAAAATAGTAAGAAGAATTGCCAAGAAAATAGCGTTTGAAGAACAATACAATAAAAAACTTACAAAAGCTGACATCCGTGAACATCTTGGTGTTGTAGAATACACAAAAGAAAAATATCAGGGAAATGATTTTGCCGGTGTGGTAACCGGTCTGGCATGGACAGCTTCAGGTGGTGAGATTTTATATGTTGAGTCAAGTTTAAGTAAAGGGAAAGGAGCTTTAACACTTACCGGTAACCTGGGTGATGTAATGAAAGAGTCCGCTATGCTGGCACTGGAATACATCAAATCGAATTCTGAAGAATTGGGCATTAAATCTGAAGTATTTGGAAACTGGAATGTTCATGTTCACGTTCCTGAAGGAGCGATTCCAAAAGATGGTCCGTCAGCAGGAGTTACAATGGTAACTTCGCTTGCATCGGCATTTACTCAGCGTAAAATTAAAAAGAACCTGGCTATGACAGGTGAAATCACACTTCGTGGAAAAGTACTTCCTGTGGGTGGAATAAAAGAAAAAATACTGGCTGCAAAACGGGCAGGAATTACGGAAATCATCCTTTCGACAGAGAATAAGAAAAATCTCGAAGAAATAAAGCAGGAATATATAAAAGGAATTAAGTTCCACTTTGCCAACACTATAATGGATGTTTTGGATATAGCTTTATTAAAAACCAAAGTTGATAAAGCATTGAAAATTGCGTAGCTTTTTGGTACGTTGTTTGTTACCACACAGATGAAAAAAACAAAAAAAGTATAATGCAGCATTCCATTTTAAACATTTTCTTAAATTAATTTTTTAATTGTTTGAATTTGTTGTTGCTTTTGTATGTATTTCTATTTTTGTTTAGTAATCAATTAAACTAATAAATTCAAAATGGAAAAACTCTCGATGTCATAATTTAACCAGTAAGGAGAGTTTAAAAAATTAAAACAGTCCCTATGAAAAACGCATTTATAATAGTATTCTCAATTCTTTTATCGTTAACAGGTCTTAGTCAATCGGCAAAAGAGTTTTACAATAGTGCCAATCAAAAACTTGATCTCAGGGATTACAGAGGCGCAATTAAAGATTATGACGATTCAATCATTTTGGATAATACTTTTCCGGATGCATTTTATAACAGGGCAATTGCAAAAAATAACTTAAAAGATTATAAAGGTGCTATCGAAGATTATACAAAAGCAATAGAATTGGATCCTGATAATGTGATGGCTTATAATAATCGAGGATTAATCAAAAAAACATTAAAGGATTACGACGGAGCTTATAAGGATTATACTAAAGCTATTAAAATAAATCCTGAATTTGCATATGCATATTTTAACCGCGGCAACTTAAGTGTTTTAAAAGAAGAGCCTAATAAAGGGTGTAAAGACTTTAATAAAGCCCTTGATCTCGGCTTGCAAAAATCCATGGAATATATCTCCAAATACTGCAAATAAACGTTGATAATTAAGAAAGACTTTTTGCGATCTTATTTATTTCTTTAAAATCATAATCCGGTGTGGCTCCTTCTTTCGAGGCAACAAATGCACCTGTTGCACAGGCATAGGTCAAAGAATCTTCCGGTGATTTTTTATTGACAAGTGATGAAATAAATCCGGCTAAAAAAGCATCACCTGCACCAACAGTATCAACAGTATTTACTTTAAATCCGGGATGTTCACAGAAATTACCTTCTGTATAAATTAAGGCACCTTTTTCACCCCTGGTAACACACACAATTTTAATATTGTAATTTGATGCAATCCATTTTGCGAGGCTTTTCTCATCCTTATTTTGTATGTCTTGCCAGTCTGCAATAATATGCAGTTCATCATTATTCAACTTAACAATATCTGTTTTATTAAGTAATTTCTCAATTATCTCTTTATTGTCATACGGTTTTCTGAAATTGACGTCCATGATATTAACCGCATCATACCCGAGTAAATTTATTATCGTTTCTCTTGATACTAAATTTCTCGATGCCAAAGAACCATAAACTATTACTCCTGTTTTTTCCGCTTTAGAAATCAGCGAGTCAGTCAATTTAATATTATCCCATGCAACAGGTTCACAAATTTCGAAGGTTGCGTTTTTGTTTTTATCTAAATGAACAAGTACTTCACTTGTTGGTAAGGAATTATCTTTCTGAATTAATCCTGTACTAATTCCTGAGTTTTTAAGAAACGTTATTAAAGCATTCCCGGCTTCATCCTGTCCAACACGGCTTGCCAGTAAAACTTTGTTACCAAAAGCTTTTAGATGAACTGCAACATTTAATGCTGCTCCACCCGGTTTAGATCCTGAAGGAAACCTATCCCAAAGAATCTCACCAATACATAAGATCTGCTTGTTTGAAATATTCATTATATCCTGTTTATTTTTCTAATTTTTTAGGAACATTTTATTAAAAACCTGATGCATACCAAATTTGGACTCTGCACGGACAAAATAAATTCCGGGAGGAATCTCCTGCAGGTTTATTTCCATTTTTTGGTTTGGTAGCCTGTCTTCAATATTCTCCTTGTATATAATTTCTCCATGAATATTAAATATTGACAATATTAAACCTCCAGACCAGATTTTATAATCTGTTTCGAAATAAAAATTTCCGTTGTTGGGATTAGGATATATTTTTGTTTTCCAATCTAAACGACTACGAACAGAAGTTGGAGACGATTCCAATAAAATATAATCTATTTCAACTGTACCTGTTCCTACATTTCGTGCCGGTAATAAGGCTATTTGATTTATTGTTCCCTGCCATTCCGGATAAGAGCTCAAATCAATTTCATATTCCTTAAAACCATCATCCAAAATTGTAGGAGTCATTTTTATATTTTTCCTGCTATCCAATGAAGTATAAATTGTAAAATACCAATCGTTACTTGTAGTATTATTTTTTAGTCTGATTTTTATCTTCTTATATATTTCAGTATTAATATCAAGACTTTCCGGGCTTAATAATTCAGGATAATTCCCGGTGATGTTAATTTTCAAAATATCATTATCCACACTTATAAAAGAATGTGAAGCCCATTTAATTTTCCAGCCTTCTGAATCTCCTTTATTTTTAAAATCCCAGTAGTATAATTTACCTGTATCGTTTGTTCCGGTAATATCAACCGTATATATATTTTCAGACAATCCATCTTCTGAAATAACTTTTATTGTATCGGTTCCCGGAATATCATTGGCACGTTTAACTTTCACCTCCGCCAATTTATTGCTTGTAATTGCTGTAATTTGCGGAAGAGAAAAATTTTCTCCGAGTAAATTAAGTTTATATTTTTTGACAGAACTGTCAAAACCGTTCAATTCATTACCATTATATGAAAGTGAATATAAATCTGCATTTGAAGCTCTTACTGCATAATCCTGTTTAGGAGCTATGATCTTTTTGATTTCTTTTAGCCTGGATTCATCAATAGTTCCATCGGCATTTAAAGTTGGCATAATCCAGCCTCCTTCATCATTTTCGTTCCATGCATAAATTAAGATTGTATTGGCTTCACAATTTTCACCTTCGGCCCTATTGGTTTCAACAAAAGTTAATGCATCCTGAACATTATTCACTAATTCTTCAGCTGTTGGAGTCTCAAAATATTTTTCATAAAAACCAGGATCATCTATCCATGGAACGCCGGTTACTATTCTCGGATTTCCATCTGTGCCGGCACTCACAAGCGGAATTTGCCTGAATCCGTTCTTTTTATTTTGATTCCAATTATTTATTGCTGCATCTGCCAGTACAGAGTAAGGTGCTCCATCGGTACTTCCTCCAAAACTTGTTCCGTTATACCAGTACCTTGAAATTGCATCATATCCGGGCTCCTGTTTATCTTGCATAGGAACTACATAAGGTTCCAAAATATTTTCGCTGGCACATGCAGCTTTAATATCATTAATAAAAGAAATGCTTACTTCTCCGTAGATGTAAAGCAATGACCTTCCATTTAGAACCGTCAGGTAATCCTGATCTTTAAAATGACCAATCAGGCGTTCAATTTCATTATTCTTTTCCTGTGTAATAACACAATATTTTAATTCCGATTTATAACCACTCGATTGATACATTCTAAATGGTAAATCTAAATCTGAACCTTCACTGTATAACAAAAATGCCCAATAGTCCAGACCATTTTCTTTTGCGTACAATATCTCCTGGTCAACACAGGACTGCGTATTACAGGAAGCCTCAATCTTGTTTTCACTGATAATTTGACCAAACCATGGAATACGGCTAACCTCTCCATTACTGCTTTTTGCGGTATGAAACTGTTTTGGACTTAAAGTTTTTTCAATGGCTTCGTTTACATTTCCCCCTCCTGTCCAATCCCATCGAATTGCACCAACTTTTGTTTTGTTTTCAATTTCCTCAGGATATCTTTTTCCCTTATTAACTGAAGGAATTTGCGCATTGTTTTCCGTAAGCCAGTTTAGTAATTCCTTCTTTAAAGAATCTGCTAAATCGGGTTTTATATCAAGCAAATTATTAGATTGGTTTTTATCAGCTATTACATCATAAAGTTCATTCTTCTTATAAATACCCGATGCCTTTTGGGGAGTAAGCTCACCCTCCCAATGATGTATATAAGTGTAATTTCCTTTTCGAATAACACTCCATGGCCTCAGCCACGACTGACCATCTGTACCTCTGTAATGGGGAAAATGAAAAATCGCAGATTGTCGTTCCTGCTGATTATCTGAGAATAATGAGGGAGCAAAATTCTCTCCATCAGGAGCAACATTTTCTTCAAGCTTACCTCCTGCCAGATCAATCAGAGTTGGAAAATAATCGGTTGAAACAACTACCCTGTTTTTTTCGATTCCTGCGTTTAATTTAACCGGCCAGCGAATTATACAAGGCACCCTGATACCACCTTCAAATTGTGAGCTCTTACCTCCGCGAAATGGGAAATTTCTTTCGCTAAGCCCGCCATTATCAGAGGTAAATATTACAATTGTATTTTCTTTAATTCCCAGTTCGTTGACTTTAGACAGCAAATTACCAACTCCGCTATCCAAATCTTTAAGCATTCCTGCATAAACCGGTGTTTGCAGAGAAGGTCTGTCTTTCCAGATTGGAAGTGCTCCTTTTTGTTCGAAATATTCCCTGTTTTTGGTGGAAGAAGATTGAGGAACATGCACAGAATGATGAGAAACAAATGCAAAAAATGGTTCGTTATTATTTACACAGGTTTCAATAAAGTTTTCTGTAAGGTTATGAATTTTATTGATATGAAATTCATCGTCATTTGCATCCTGATCCTCTTTTGTACCGTTATGATTTACCAGCCATTCATCAAAACCGGCTTCTTCGGGATTTACTCCTTCAATATGCCATTTCCCATAGATGGCTGTTTTATATCCTAACTTCTTTAATTCTCCGGCTAAAAAAGGCTGATTCTTATCGAGGGGTAAATCTTCAGTGCACATTAACGGTTCGTTCAAATACTTATTATTGATTCCCCAAGGATATACTTCAGTAGAATGTGTTCTTGCCGGATATTTACCAGTAATAATAGAAGTTCGTGTTGGTGAACATACCGCTCCTGCCGAATAATGATGATTAAACTTTATTCCTTCAGAACATAATTTGTCTATATGCGGAGTTTCGTAAAATTCGTTTCCGTAGCAACCCAAATCATTTATTCCCAAATCATCAGCAAGAATAAATAAGATATTGGGTTTGTCATTTTGTGCAAAACCAGCTAAAGTGGTACACAAGAAAACAGCAACAAAACAATGTTTAAACAGGGTTATGATTTTTTTTATCATTTTTAATTCTATGATTATTTTTCCTGCAATTCAAAAACATCTTTTAAAGCTTCCAAATAGGCAAAGCCATTAACTTTATCAGGTTCTAGATAACTGCCTTCGGTCCATTCATTCCAGCAATTTATTGTAATTATTCTTTCATTCTCCGATTTTGTCAATAAAAGTTCTTTTAATTGACGGGCAGCACTTTCAAAATTTTCAGGTGTATTTTCAGAAATTGTTGCCATAAACGGATAAGCCCTGTATTTTAATTCATCTTCCTGAAAACATCTTGGAGAGGCATCCCAGCCCATTGTTAAATTTGGATAATACGGAATATCATACTCTTCCCAGGTCTTATTTGCAAATTCTACATATTTCTCCTGAACTTCTTTATAAGGAGTTTCGGGAAATTTATCCAGATGAACGTGGTGGATCCAAACATATGAAGTAGAAGAATCAAATCCAAGATCTCTTACCAGTTGCTTTACATTTCGGGGAACAACTTCTCCCGGAAGTATTGGTTGTCCCCAAATAACAGCATTTAAGTTTAGCCCTTTAAATCCGCTATCAATAGTCTTTTCTCTGAATTTATCCAGCGCTATTTTTGTGTCTTCAACCGATTCAAAACATTCTACCAGTTTTTGCAAATCATATATCGAGAAGTAGGGTTCTCCATCAATCAACCAATAACTTTCATGTTTAAAATACTTATCAATTATGTAATCACACATTTTGTCGAAAGTTTCAGGAGTTACTGCGCCGGGATATAATATATCAGGTTCCACATCCCATTTCATTGGATGAATATCCATCCAATCGTGATTGGCCCACATCAACGAAAATTTCATTTTATCATTGTTACCAGCTTGCATAAAACCTTCTTCAAGACCTCTCTCAAGAAATAAGCCATCGTTATAATAATACCAATCGAAAATAAAAACATCAATACCATGACTTGAAGCCGCCTCAATTTTTTGGGCCATTTGATTTGGATCAGCTTCATCTGTGTATCCCCAATAAGGTTGCCTGGGTTGTTTGTGTCCTTCAAACCTGGGTTTGGCATCTTTCACCAATTCCCATTCTGTCCATCCTTTACCGTGAACTTCGGCATTCCGCCTGTCTTCATGATAGTTAGGGAAGTAGTATGATGCCAATGTGATTTTATCCGATTCTTCAGTTTGTTTCTTTTTTCTTAAAGAAGAACATGATATTATAAGAAAAACCACAATCAGTCCAAGCAAACACATCCCTTTAGATTGTTTCATGTCGATTTATTATTGGGTTATACTTTCTAGTATTTGTATAATTCCTTTCCTCTCAACACTCCTATCTCCTTATGATTCAAATAATAAAAAATTACATATACCGATATTAGTTCTTTATAAATAATCCCTTGTAAGATACGCTTTCCCGGCCATAATCCGATTCCACCCGAACATAATAAATTCCGGATTTGTAATCCTCTACGTTAATTTCCAATTTAATAACATCCTTTGAAACCTTCATTTTCTTTAGACATCTCCCCAGATTATCATAAAGAAACATTCTTTCAATGTTGGTTTCCGGTAATTCAACGGTTACATTATTTCCGGCCGGATTTGGATAAATTATTATTTTATTTCGATGTGAACTTGCATAAATATTTGTACCTGTTAAAATATCATTTTCAACTATCAAATCCATCGCACCATATGCAATTTCCTTAATATCGAGTTTTAAGCGAAAAGAAGCTGTAATTGGATATAAAAATCTGATATTTTCTAAAACCAGTTCGTGGGCACCAATTTCGTATTGTTGGAGATTTTGCAATGAAATAAGCAGTGTATCCCAACTTTCTGTTGTTTTAAACACGGCATTATAGTTTATATCTTCATGAACACCATCAAACCTAATGCTTGATGAAACAATTGCTTTTACCTCTTCGCTTGTTTTGTAGATAATTCGCAAAACCGGATTGCTGTTTCCGGATCCAATCGATGCCGATCCGGGCAGATTTGTTGCATTTTCAGAAGCAATTTTTAAGATATTTGAACCTGGTACATATACTGATGTTATGGAAAAAAAATCGAGTGAAGATGTATCCGCAGTCATGTTTCCGGCTTCATTTGTAAAACCCATGCTGGCCAGAATTGTATTTTCCTGTTTTACCCATGTCCAACTTCCTTCGGTGTTTTTTAGTTTTATCATTCTCTTTCTGGGTTCAACCGAAACTGTCGTATCTACAGGAATCACAATATTCTCTCCATAAATATTTTTAATATCATTCAAAAAAAAAGTAGTTGAATCCTTATAAAAATTTACAAAACTTTCGTAATTCGCCTGTCCTTCAAGAGGTGTCCAATACGATGCCGGGCTTGTATTCATCCAGGTAAGTACATAGGCTAAATTTTTACCTAGTTCATCGTTTTTAATCTGATTTAAAAAACCATCCATAAAATAATCATTACTTGTACTATTCTGTAATCCCTGTCTGATTCCGGTTTCGGTTATTGCCGGAACCTTATATGTTTCTTCTGCCCATGCACAGACCAATCTTGAACCATCTCTTACAAGCAATTTTAATTCCTCATCGTTTTGGTAAGCATCAAATCCTATTATATCCACATAATCGTCACCCGGATACATTGCGCGCGTAAGAGATTCATTCAGTGAAGGTTTTGAAGGAGAATATGCAAGCAGAATATTATGAACTCCTTTTTCATTACGTAAATAATCGACGGTAAAGCGCCATAAATCAATATATTCCTGATTTGTGCAATTTCCTGTTCCCCACCAAAACCAACTTCCTGTATTTTCGTGAAATGGCCTGAAAATGACAGGCACCTTAACTCCTTCCGCTTCCAGTCCGTTAAAAAAATCCGCTATTTTATTCAATTCCTCAATCCATTTTTCCTGTACTTCTCCTCCAGCCAGAATAGCAGTAACCGGATTTCCTGTAACATCATTATATTTTCCTCCTGTAACAGGATTTTTTGCATGCCAACTGTATGTAGAAATTCCACCCCTTCGAAAAATTTCCTCACTATAATCTTTAAAGATTTCTATTCCACGGCCAAAATCAAAACCAAATACTCCTGGATGATCACCAACTGACGTTAAACAGTCAGATTTCAGATCAGTGGAAATTTTATCATCTCTCCAGTTTTGTGCCTCATAACAAGCCAGGTGTTGTCCGAATATAATTCCTTCCCGGCCAATATTTTTCAGATTATGAAAAAGTGTAGCAGTTTCTTTTGTTGCCAGTGAATCTGAAAGTCCCAAAGAGCCATCTCCCAATTCAAAATGAATTGTTTTAAGCTCTTCTATTTGAGCAGCAGTTTCACTTTTAATGTCTTTAATTTCCAGTTTAAAAGTATGTTCCCCGGCTTCCAGGGCAATAACTCCCAATTCATTTGTCCAGCCGTTTTTTAATTTTGCTTCAATACTGCTATTATTGCATGAAGCTTTGAGAACTATACCATCCATTTTTGAATTGTTGGTTGAGATGGAAACTTTATACAATCCTGAACGATGTATTTTTAGCTTATATTCCGAAAAATCACCAACTGCATCCAGCCCTGTCAGATTATGGGCATCATTTTGACATCCATGTGTTTTCGAAGGACCAAAACCCTTTACTTCTGAAGACGTTTTACCCTTCCACCCGATTTGAAAAAAAGGAGGAGTAAATGAATGAGATTCTTTTTTAATTTCATTAAACCAATTTTCCAAATCCTGTTTCATGGAATCGACAAGTTCAGGGCGAGCATCTGCTATATTAAACCTTTCCAAAGGATCTGATTTTAAATCTATCAAAACCGTTTCATTGATTTTCGGAGGCGAGCCATCAACATTCACAGGATTATGAAGCAGTTTATAATTTTCGTTTATCAGTGTTATTTTCTGTTCATCAAAATCAAAAGCTGCTTTTTCATTGGGCTGAATCGGCGAATACTGATCTTGTGCCCAAACCGGAAACCAGTGAGAATATACTGCACTTTTTTCATCCAAAGTCGTTGTATCGCCCTCCAGATATGTTTTTATACTTCTGCCGTCAAGTGGTAAATTATCAGACGGTAATTGTATCTCAGCAATGTCTAAAAGTGTTGGAAAAATATCGGTAATTGAAACCAACCTGTTTACATCCGTTGGATTGTAATTCTTTTTCCAGCGAATATATAATGGAGATTTTAAGCCATTTTGCCAAAGACGAGCTTTATTCCCAAGGAATCCGTGGTTATTTCTTAATGCCCACTCAACAGGATTGGTGTCTCCAAGATTAGGACCATTGTCGCTCATAAATAATACAATGGTATTTTCATCTAATCCATTATCAGTAAGAAACTCTAATAAACGGCCCACTTCATCATCCATAAATTCGAGCATTCCAAGCAGGGTGGCAAATCTTTCGGTTCGTCCTTCAGTTTTGTATTCGCTAATATATTTTTCCGGTGCATTCCATATATCGTGACAGGTAAGAAATGAAAGGTAAGCTAAAAAGGGTTGTTGTTTGTTTCGGTCGATAAAATCTATGGTATAATCTACCAGAACTTTGGCCGACCATTCTCCTTCGTGGGTTGTCTTTTCAGGATACTCATTAAACCATCCGTTACTCGGATAGTAGTTATACAACTTAGCATAATAACCTTCATCAAATCCCCGATCCCAGGGCCAGTAACCATCCGATTTTCCGGAATGCCATTTCCCCCACATTCCGGTTTTATAACCATTTGCCTGAAAAATATCGGCAAAGGTGGTTTCATCCAAATGCAAATAATCATTCCCACCATGCATCGCAGAAACTCCGGTTCTCCAAAAATCCCTGCCTGTAAGCAATGATGCCCGGGTTGGAGAACAAACAGAATTCACCATAAAATTGCCAAAACGAACAGCCGACTGAGAAAATGCATCCAAATTAGGTGTACGGGAAACTGTATTGCCATTTACTGACAGGTCATCAAATCCCATATCATCCACCTGGATGATCAGGAAATTTGGTTTGCTGTTTTGTGCCAATAAACCTGTTGAAAATAAAAACAATAATATTATAACAATAAGCTTCATTAATTGTCTCTCTTTACAATTAATCTGTTAATTACACCATCTTCAAGGGTAAGTTTTAAAAGGTAAATTCCTTCATTTAATCCAGCTGTCTCAATTTGTTTCTCAAACTGATCATTAAAAGTAACCCTTTTTATCATGGTCCCTTTTAAATCAATAATTTCTGCACTTTGTATTTTGTAATTTTCAGCAATCTGAAAGTATAATATATCAATTACCGGATTAGGCCAGATTTTTATTTCATACTTTTCTGAAAGTTCCAAAATACCGGTTGAAACTGCCTGCATTTGAATATTAATTGTGGTGTCGTTGATTAAATACAAACTTCCGGTTAATGTGTTGTATTTTTCCTTTTCAATTTTGTAGTTATACTGTGTAAAAGTTGGGTATTCCTTAAAGAAAACATTTCCCAAACCATTGGAAATTCTTTCTTCTTCTTCGATTGTAACTGTTGCGTTATTTACCGGTGTTGTATTTTCGCTTAACTTTATTTTTATGGTTGAAAAAGCCGGAGTAAGCTGGTATGTAAAAAGTGTATCTGTTTTTACATTAAAAGAATCTTTTAAAACAGAATATTTTGGATGCTGAATTTCAATAAAATGTTTTCCTTCTGTAACTGCAATAGTTGCAATACCTTCACTATTTGTGGAAGCTGAAAGATCGCTGATATTTATATTGGTCTCGTAAATACTTTTCTCCGTATATTTATTTACAACCTGAATATCAACATTAAATACAGGCTCCTGGACCATTAAAATAACGGATGTATCTGAAAAAATTTCAATGTCGCTAAATAACTGTTGAAATCCGTTTTCAAGTTCAACCTGAATGTTGTATTTGTTATATTCTATTTCTTCAAATGAAACTCCTCCTTCAGTGTTTGTTTTTCTGATTTGATTGTTCAGACTGACCTCGGCATTTTCCAAATATTTATTGTTCCATTCTCCCATTACTTTTATACCGACACGGTATAATTCCTGCTCAAGAAAAACTTTTACGATGGTATCGCTTTTTACTTCAATCGGACTTTCATTTTTTTTATATCCCTTTGCAGCAACTGAATAAGTGTATTCACCCGTAACATGTGTAATTTGCAACTCACCTTTGGAATCAGTTTGTTTTTCATTTCCCTCAAAAAAAATAGCTGCAGAATTAATAGCTGTAGTATCATTTTGGGTACTAACACCAAAAATTTCAAATTTTATTTTCTCTTGCGTCGATGGAGTTTTAATTCGTGATTGTACAATACTATCCAATTCATTTCTAATATTTGTATATTCTTCAAGAAAAGCTTTATTCTCCGTTTCCAGAGGATCTGTAATGTAATCGTAAAGCTCAGCAGTATAATGAGTTCCATCTCTTTTATTTACCCATTTTGTATACCGATATCTTTCAGTACGCAGTGAATATCCCATATATGAACTCCTGGGATACTGACTTAATGCGCCAACTTTAAGTTGCTTTTCCGGATTTTCAATTGCAGTAATAAGGCTTTCACCTTCAAATTCAAGCGGCACTGGTAATCCTGTCAATTCTGCAAGCGTTGTACCTATATCTGCAAATTCAGTCGGAAAATTATATACTGTCCCGGAATTGGGCTGGCCGGGATAACTTAATATCAAAGGAGATCGTGTAGCTTCTTCAAAGTTTGAATGTTTGCACCAAAGATTATGGTCACCCAAATGCCATCCGTGATCTCCCCAAAGAACAATAATCGTATTTTTTGCCAAATCCAGCTCCTCTAATCTTTGGGTTAATTTTCCGATAAGGAAGTCGATATAACTCACAGAAGCATAATATGCATGAATTAATTCCAACTGTTTATCCTCGGAGATATTTCCTGTGTTAGGGATGTCTGTATAACTCCGTAATTCATCAAAATTATGATAGGCTACGGTAGGACCATTTTTCGATTTTTCCTGAAATTCTGCCAGTTTAAAGTCTTCCCGGTTGTATAAATCCCAGAATTCTTCGGGAGCATTAAAAGGTAGATGAGGCCTTTGAAAGCCAACGGCTAGAAAAAACGGTTTCCCTGAAACATTTAACTGGTTCATTAAATTTATTCCCTCATTTAAAACCGCACCATCTATGTATGCATTATACGGAACATTAGCCTTTTCAACAGATGGCCAATATCTTTCTTCAACATAGGTTTTTTTATCGACACCCAGTCTTATTGCTTCATTTTCCAAAAGTGTTATCGTATCTTTTGCTGATTTTAAAGCATAAAAATATTTTGGTTTCCCCGTTGATGGATCATATAAACTACTCTGATGAGGATTACCATATTTATTCCATGATATCTCATCATTATTCTCCACACTCCTGTAGTCGAAAATTTTTCCTACACCATAAGAATTATAACCATTTTGTTTAAAGTATTGCGGTAAAGTCAGGATGTCCGGATTTTTATCCCGAATAAGGGTTTGTAAATCCCAGATTTCAGTTTGGTCGGGATAACGGCTGGTAAGCAAACTCGCACGGGATGGTGCACAAACCGCCTGCTGGCAATAAGCTTTAGAAAACACCATACCTTTAGATGCGAGTGCATCAATATTTGGTGTAAGTGCTAAGGAATCACCAAAACATGCAATGTTTGGTTTTAAATCATCAACGGCTATAAATAAAATATTTGGCTTTTGATCTGCCTGAGAAAAAGACTGATACGGACTCATCAGGAAAATCATAAAAAACACAAAAATAAAGTACGTTCTTTTTAAGAAGAAATACATATTCAAAAGGATGTTTAAAGTATTGTTAAAATAGAGTTCAATAGTAATAAAAAAAAAAAGAGCCTGAAAACAGGCTCTTTAACTTTAATAACTATAAGTAATTAAAACAAAATTTTACCTATTGTTTTAATGCTTTATATCGTCCAATCATTTTACTGTTGTCGCTGATAACAATCATGTATAATCCAGCAGGTTGACCATCCAATGAGATAGTTTCCATATTGCTCTGAACGTTCATTTCACGAACAATTGCACCAACAGAATTAAATACCTGAATTTTGTAACCGGCTTTAACACCACTTACATTAATTCTTCCGTCAGTTGGATTTGGATATAAGCTGATATTGTCAGACGCAAACTCCATAGTTGAAGTAAGTGTTCCAAAAGTATAATAAACAGTTACTTTACCATCGGCTGAAACTACTTTGATCATATCATCTCTTACGATTGTACCTGAAGTTTTATCTGCTCCGTTAGCATCTACAACCATTGCCATTGCACCTTCGTTTGCTTTTACATTAGCAAGTACATCACCAACAGAAGCTGCTCCATCCACACCACTTACAACATAATTTACCTGGTCAACTCCGTAAACTGAAGATTGAATATAGGCCAAATAGGTTGATTCAAGAATATATTGAGTACGAAGCAATGAAATGAAATAAGCTTTTGTAACTGTTCCGTCAGGCGAAGTTACAACAACTTTATCGTCGGCTACAATCTGTCCATCCGTTCTCTCGTGACCTAATTTGTCTACTAATTTAACAGTGGCACCTGCCGATGGAACGAGATTGCCAAGTAGGTTATGGACGTTTGTTCCGCGAGGTACAAATTCTATTAATGCATCTTTTTGTGAAATAGTGTAAACAGTAGATGTAACAAATGCATCGCTTGGTGTTGCATCGGGCATTAACTGGTAAACAATTTTGGTCATACCATTTTCAGCAGTTACATCAAAATAAATCGCATCTGTTACCAAAACATCAACATAAGTTGTGTCGAAATTTATCATCGTTAACGACACATATGCTCCGTTAGCATCAACAACATCCATATTTGCACCCGCAGGTACGGTAACATTGTCAACAATTGTCTGTAATTTTGTTCCATATTCAAACCCGGTAATTTTTCCTGTGCCCATATGATCATCTGAAGCACTTTTAGGTTCGCTTGTTATTTCAATGTTATACTTAGCCGAAGTAAGCAAGGCATTTGAACTAAGACCGTCGTCAGTAACATCCAATACATATTTAGTAGTATTAATGCTGTCAGCAGATAATACTTCCAATACATCATTTAAACTGATTGTTGCATCCATTCCAAGCTCAGAGCCATCAGCTGCTGAAATTACTTTGAGTGTCTGACCTGTATCAGCTTTTTGAATATTGTTAAAGAAATCAGCAACCGTAGTTCCTGTTACCAAACCTCTGATGTCTTCATTTAAAGAATATCCTTCACTTATTTTATAAACCGAAGAATTAACTGTTGATTTATAAACAGTAACATCATTCATAAAATGTTTACCAATGTCTCTGGTACAATTAAGCCTCCACCATGGCCAGCCATCACCTCTTGCCTGATAGAAAGCCTGATTGTATCTTAAAACTTCACTGTCATCTTCATTTGTTCCGAAAGATGCTGCCGGAGTCGGATTTGGAAGATAGATATGAGGCTTTCTGATATAATGCTCAACCTGATTAATATCTACACCGGTAATGTTCCATCTTGAGCCGTCGCCCATACCCCAGTATTCTATCAATTCAAAATCATTAGGGTCATTGGCAGGTTTTAATCCCATTTTAATAGAATCGTTCAGGATTTTGAAGATCATAAAACTACTGTTGTTCCATTCTGCTCCTCTGTCGCATACTTCTCCCCATGGATTAAAATCGGTTTGGAAAATAATATCACTGTTATCACTTGCCCACCAGGGGTATCCTGATAAGCTTGTGTTCACTATATCGGCCATAACAAATACATCGCCGGCAAAAACAATGGCATTTACATTTAAGTCTTGCTCCAAAATACCAGGACTGGCTGCCCATTGTGCTTCATTTAACCATTTATAACCGGGAACATATTTATTGTATCTGTTAGCCCAGTCATCAACACCTGAACTACCTGAAATTGCTGAGGCAGGATCTGCTGTTCCTCCCCTGTAGAACATATAGTTACTTAAATCCAGTGGCAAGTTGCCAGGATTGGCAATTTCCCAGAAGTTATTGGCATAGTTATCCCTGAATACAACTTCTGAAATAAAGGGTTCTCCCATGTATGGTTGAATATTAACAGGATTTTTCTCTTTTTCCAACTGAACTTTATAATCATTCACTGTGTAACCATCTTCTGCGGTAACAGTAAAAGTTACTGTTTTTTGTTCAACAGAGCCTGCCAAATTTACTGCTCTTGTTACATCAACAGTAGAATTCAATTGCTCTGTTTTTGCCACCAAAGCAGGGATTCCGTCCACATCAAGGGGAACCTGTACAATATAATTATATGCTCCTGCTCCGAAGTTTGGAATGGTATCTCCAATCCAACCAAATAGTCCTTTATAGAATTCAGGAATATCGGGCCATGTAATCGAACTTAAGAAAGCATTATGACTTGGTCGATAACCATATACCTTAATGTAGTATTCTTTTACATCTCCGTTTTCAGCGGTAACCTTTAGTTTATCGCCATCCATTACAGATGTTCTTTCAACTCCATCAACCCAGACAATTTCCCAGCTTGCTTTTGGTGCCTTTTCCAGATACATCATCAGCGTATCAGTATGGGTTGCATAAGGAATGCCAAAAAAGGTATTACTCTTAATAGTATCCATTTCAGGCATGTTTTCTGTAACCTGAAAAACCTCATTTCTTTGACTGTTAATATCACTGCTGTAAAATCCGTCAGCATCTGTTCTGTATTTTGGAACAACAATATTTGCATCAGCTGTAGCTTCAGCAACAACCAAATCAAATGTTTCTACATCCAAATCATTCCCGGTTACATAAATTGTTAATTTATCCCCGGTTCTTACTGAATTGTACGCTGAATCCTCACGCGCTTCTGATAAGTGGTACTTCCATCCAACGCCCGGTTTCTTTTCAAACAAGGACATTACATGGTCATTGTTTCTTGTACCCCACGGTACGGTAATCTTTTTCCCCGCCAGATCAACTTCGGCATGATCCGATACTAAGGTATTTTCATCGAGGTTATAGTCTCCATGGTTCCCGGCAGTCCACAATACCCAACGATCCAAATCATATTGATTGTCCGGAAGTGGAATAGGCATCCATTCCGAATCATCCAGTCCAACACCTCTTGCTGTAGCAAAATCAGTATTACCTGTTTTAACATTAAATTTCCTAACCAGAACGCTGTTTCCTGTAGCACCTGTAACTCCGGCTACATCATAAGAACCTGATATATTGGTTCCATTTGATTCATCAAAA
>ENA-ORCQ01000193-ORCQ01000193.1-marine-metagenome-genome-assembly--contig:-NODE-193-length-31424-cov-4.577854_pt1 | contig 31424 bp, 28 predicted proteins | sample MGYA00237780_ERZ508510 | MGnify/ENA primary metagenome ERZ508510 (study PRJEB26181, sample SAMN06268981) | marine metagenome | isolation source: Tt an E2 anaerobic enrichment on eucalyptus from sediment...
CTTCTACATATCGTTCGCAGCAATATTACGAAAACTGGAACAGACAGTATGTAATTGCATGGAATGAAAAAGCTTCAACCGGCAGCAATAATTCATTTTTTGAACCAATAGTTGGATATGATCCTAACGAAGATTACGGTTTTGAAGTAAATCATAAATTATTCTATTATTTTCAGTATGTAGAAAATGTGCTAAAAATCAGAATAATGTACGGCGGGCCAAGACTGGTTATCGATTGATATTGTTTTTGTACACAAGAAGATTATCTGAATCAAATTTTACAGTTTTATTAATAGGTTTCATAAGTACAGGTGCATTAATACCGCTTTTAAATTTTTTATTCCCAATAAACCGATAGGCTTCGTCCCACATATCCTCATCAATAAAAGTGTCTAATAGTTGTTTTCCACCTTCTATTATTACAGATTGAATTTTTTTAATATAAAGAATTTTTAATACCTGTTTTACTATGTTTTTGTCAAAATTAATTTTGACCATTTCTAAATTTTTAAATTCCTCATTTTTAATCGAATTAAAGACAATCGTTTGAACCTTTTTATCGAATAGTTTAACATGGTTGGGTAATCTTAAGTTATTATCAAGTACCACACGAATTGGATTTTTCCCTTCACAATGCCGAACGGTAAGAGAAGGATTGTCTTTTAATGCTGTATTTGTTCCTACCATTATTGCATCTTCGGCAGCCCTCATTTTATGAACATGGTTCAAAGCTTTTTGCCCTGTTATCCATGAAGGTTCTCCATATTCAGAAAAAGACCGGTCGAAATCGATAAAACCATCAAGGGTTTCAGCCCATTTTAAAATAATGTACGGCCTCTTTTTTTCATGATAAGTGAAGAATCGTTTATTAATTTCCCGGCACTCCTTTTCCAATACGCCAACCTGAACATTAATCCCCGCTTTTTCCATTTTTTCAATTCCTTTGCCGGCCACTTTTGCAAATGAATCTACTATGCCCACAACCACATTGGGTATTTCATTTTTTACAATCAGATCGGAACAGGGAGGTGTTAAACCATAATGGGCGCAGGGTTCAAGAGAAACATAAAGCGTACTTTTTTTTAGTAAACTTTTATCTTTTACAGAATTTATGGCGTTTACTTCAGCATGGGCCTCGCCATATTTCTGATGATAACCTTCGCCGATGATTTTATTATTGTGGACAATGATACAACCAACCATTGGATTTGGTGAAACATAACCGATACCAAGGTTTGCCAGATCAAGGCACCTTTTCATATTTTTCTCATGAATGTTCATTTGCAAGGAAAATATAACTTTGCTGCGTTAAAAGTAGAAAATGCAGGCGACACTTCAATACATAAAAGAAGAATTGACGGGATTGTATCCTGAAAATGAGATTGCAGGATTTTCAAGAATTATTATTGAAGATGTTTGTGGATGGAATTATTCCGCGCAGATTCTAAAAAGAGAAGAGTTGATACCGGATTCCGATTTCAAAAAAGTAAAATCTATTGTCGATCGGTTAAAAAAATATGAACCAATTCAATATATCCTGGGGCAAACGATTTTTTACGGATTGAAAATTAAGGTAAATCCATCGGTTTTAATTCCTCGCCCTGAAACTGAAGAACTTGTAGACTGGATTCTTAAAAGTTCTTTACCTGAAAATTGCAAAATTCTGGACATTGGGACTGGAAGTGGCTGCATTGCATTGGCACTAAAGAAGAATTTACCAAATTCAAAAATATTGGCAATAGATGTATCAGAAGAAGCATTAAAGACAGCCAAAAACAATGCTGCGGAAAATGACCTGGAGGTCAATTTTTACGAGGCTGATATTATCAATCCGGATAAAATTAAGTTAGACCGTTTTGATATAATTGTAAGTAATCCACCCTATGTTCGAGAAATTGAAAAAAACAAAATGAACAATAATGTTCTTCACTTCGAACCGGAACTGGCCCTGTTTGTAAGCGATGATGATCCGCTGATATTTTACAGATCAATTGTACGTTTTGCAGGATCTCACTTGAAAGATAATGGCAGACTGTTTTTCGAAATCAATGAAGAATTGGGTAATGAAATGATAACACTGTTACAAAAGTATGGATTTTATAATATCGAAATCAGAAATGATATCCATGGCAAAAATCGTATGCTTTGTTGCCAAAAAAACTCTTAATATCAGAGTTATATAATGAATATTTGATGAGATATTAATATTTTATAGTTCATAATTTTGACTGCCAAATAAAAAATCACAAAATTCTTAGCAGCATTTTTTTTATCTTGCCATTATATAAATGTTTAGAAAGCAGAATTGAAAAAAGTATTTAATTTCCTATTGTTTTTGTTAAATATTGTGGCTGCTGTAGCTTTATTAATCAGCTACACTTCCGTCTATATTTCACCCGATAAGTTTTGGATTCCGGCGTTTTTTGGACTGGCATTTCCCTTTATTGTAATAGCTAATATCATATTTATAATTGTTTGGTTCTTTATTCAACCCAAAAAAATGGTCCTTTCACTGTTTACAATACTAATAGGTTTTGGATTTGTAAATCGATATATTCAGTTTAAAGGGAAAACAATTGGCAGCGACGGAGTAAAAGTTGTTTCTTATAATGTTAAAAATTTCTTTGGGCAAAATAAATCAAACCAAAAAGAAAATGCAGATAAAATTCTTGAATTTCTGGATACAAAAGATGCCGATATCATTTGTCTGCAGGAAATCAGGTTACGAAAAAAGAATATTTTCAATGTACCCAGGGCCATTCAAGATCTTAAGAAGATTAAACATTATCAGTATGCCAGTTCAAGTACAACCTTTGGACTAATTACTTTTACAAGTTATCCGATAATAAATATGGGGGAAATCAGGTATAAGAAATCTAAAAACCTGGCCATTTATACAGATGTTATTATTGATTTGGATACTGTTCGAATTTTTAATGTTCACCTGCAATCATACAGAATTAATCCGGGTGATTACAATATTATAGATTCTCCCGGCTTAGCAGAGGAGAAAGATATTAAAGAAATCAGGGCATTGGGAGGAAAATTAAAAACAGGATTTCAGGGAAGAGCGGTACAGGTTCGTGAGATTAAAGAAATAATAGATGAAACTCCGTATCCGGTTATTATTTGCGGAGATTTTAATGACACTCCGGTTTCCTATTCTTATCAACAATTAAGGGGGGATTTTGCCGATGCTTTTGTAGAGTCGGGGAAAGGACTGGGTAGAACATACATCGGAAAACTGCCTTCATACAGAATAGACAATATAATACACAGCGACGTTTTTCAATCTTATAATTTTAAAGTTGACAATTTTCGTGTGTCTGACCATTTGCCGATTTCATGTCTGTTGGTGAGGAAACAATAGCTTATTCAGATAATATATTTATCGCCGAAATTTTATCTATTTTCAGTTGTTCAACCAACTTGTCTACATTTTCAAACTTTTGTTCATCGCGTATTTTATCAACAAATTTTAAGGTAATTTCCTGATTGTAAATGTCACCTTCAAAATCGAAAATGTTTACTTCAATACTTCGGTTATCTGCATTTTTGTTAAAAGTAGGTCTGGTTCCAATATTTAACATTCCCAGATATTCTTTCTGCTGCAGTTCAACGCTAACGGCATAAACACCATAGCCGGGGATTATTTTATGTTTGTCGGAAGCCTCAATATTTGCAGTTGGAAATCCCAGTTTTCGGCCTAACTGTTTACCTTCAACAACTTTACCATGAAGTGTAAATTGATATCCTAAAAAATGGTTGGCTTTTTTTATGTTGCCACTTTCCAGTGCATTTCTGATTTTCGTTGAACTTACATTGTCCTCATTTACCGAAAGTACATCCAATCGTTCAATTTCGAAGCTAAACTTTTTTGCACACTTTTGTAAATATTCAAAACCACCTTCACGGTTTTTACCAAATCTGTGATCGTACCCTACTACCAAACAATGTGTATGCATTTTGTTTACAAGAATCTTTTCTACAAACTCGTTGTATGACAGCTCAGAAAAAGCTTTGTCGAAAGTATAAACTACAAGGTGGTCTATTCCATATTTTTCAAAAAGATTTATTTTCTCTTTGAGCGTTGTCAGCAAACGTAAATTTGTTTCATCAGGCGATGTTACCAATCGGGGATGTTTAAGAAAGGTAAAAATTACAGTTTCACCATTGTGATGTTTGGCAAAATCTTTCAACCGGTTAATCACTTTCTGATGCCCTAAATGTACACCATCAAAAGTGCCAATGGTAACTACCGGACGATTTGCATTAAAATGATTTAAATCTGTATGTATCTTCACTTATTTTATTCAATATCGGCTAACTACATTGGTATGCCTGTATGAAGTGGTAAAAATAAGAAATTCATCAAAAATCAAAATTCCTGGAGACTGTTTAAATTTTGTTATTTGAACATATTATGTAGTATTTTTTACTAATTCAAGGCGAAATTGATGCGAATAGTCAAAGCTATTAAAGGAAATTTCAACGCTGAAGTAATGAAAAAGACAAATAATAGGACAATTGAATAATTTTTAAACAGTCTCTTAAAATATGTTATTTTCAGGCATACAGTTTTTGGTATAATGGAAATTGTTAATTTTACGCCCTCAAAAAATACGACCAAATGAGTTTGAAACGATTTATATTTATTCTGATTGCAGCATTTCTGTTTTTGAATGCATGTAAAAAGAATAATCAATTTACTATTGGAGGGCGGATTACGCATGCTGAGGGAGATACAGTTTATCTCGAAGAACTATTGGTGTCAAGCACCAGACCTGTAGCAAAGGAAGTAATTGATAAAAACGGAGAATTTGAATTTAAGGGAGAAGTATCTATACCTACATTTTATTTATTAAAACTAAGCGATAATAAGTTTGTAACGCTTGTGGTCGACTCTACTGATAATGTTATTGTTGAAGCTGACGCAGCAAATTTTGGTAAAGAATATATTGTACGCGGTTCACTTGGATCAATTCAAATAAAAGAATTAACCGAAAATCTTTATCATACTGAACGAAAACTGGATTCGTTAAGGCAGTTGAATAATCTTTATAAAGGTAATCCGGATTTTGAAAGTTTAAATGCCAACTGGAATAAGGAATATGCCGCATTGGTAGAAGAACAATCTTTGTATTCTAAAAACTTTGTTCTTAATAATCCATTTTCAATGGCAAGTGTTTTTGCATTGTACCAAAAATATAAAGATCAAAGTTATGTAATTAAAGACCTGCAAACGATGCGAACTGCAGCATCTGCACTACATGCCATTTATCCGAATTCTATGTTGGTTAATGCACTGTATGAAAATACATTAAGCCTTGTTCGTCAGGAGAAAGCCGCACAGGTGAAAAAGTTTATAGAAGAGGAAGGAGTAAACAGTCCTGATATACTTTTACCCAATATTGACGGGGAGGAGATCGCCCTTTCCTCACTTAGGGGAAAAGTAGTTTTGGTGCATTTCTGGGCAGCTGAAGAACCGGGATCAAGAGTTCTTAATTCTCTTCTTGCGGATGCATATAAAAAATACAAAAGTAAAGGATTGGAAATATATCAGGTCAACCTGGGAGTTAATCGAAGTGAATGGATTGATGCAATTGATCAGGATGAGCTAACATGGATTAATGTAGGTGATTTAAAAGGAAGCAACTCTGCTCGTTTAAAATATAATATACAGAGTATTCCATATAATTATCTTTTGGACAAAGAAGGAAATATTGTTGCCAAGAATTTGACGGGAATTAATCTTGACAAAGCATTGGCAAGACTTCTTAATTAAGAAAAACCATTAATTTCACAAAAGTAGGAACAAGAAAAACTTAATATTGAAAGAAAAGGGAAAAATATATTTTGTTTCTGATGTTCATCTGGGAGCACCTGCTTTGAATAACAACCGTGAAAGAGAACGTATTTTTGCTCAATGGCTTGATGAAATTAAAGATGATGTCAGTGAGTTATTTTTAATGGGAGATATTTTCGATTTCTGGCATGAATATAAAAAAGTTGCACCACGTGGTTTTACAAGAATTATTGGCAGAATTGGCGACCTTAGCGATCGCGGTATCCCGGTTCACTTTTTTACCGGTAACCATGATTTATGGGTATACGATTACCTTCCGGAAGAAGCAGGAGTTGTTGTGCATCGGGAAGAAATTATAAAAGAATTAAAAGGGAAAAAATTTTTCCTGGCACACGGTGATGGATTGGATGCCGAAGATGTGGGATACAGAAGATTAAAAAGAATTTTTACAAACAAAACAATGCAATGGCTGTTTGCCCGTTTACATCCAAATGCCGCACTGGCGTTGGGGCATGGCTGGTCGAAAAAAAGCAGGATCGCAAAAATGGGAACCGATGAGAATTTTAAGGTAAAAGAAGATGGAATGTATAAATTTGCCGAAGAATATTTTCAGAAGGATCCGGTAGATTATTTTATCTTTGGACACCGTCACCAAATGGCAAAGGAAAAGATGAATAATAAAGCCACTTTTGTATTACTGGGCGATTGGATAAATAAGTTTTCGTACGGTGTTTTTGATGGAGAAAAATTTGAATTAAAAAGATTTAATGCGAAAGCAAAAGTATAAGAGGTTGGATTTATGAGCAAAGAGTTATATACAAAAATTATTGGGACAGGGAGTTATATTCCTCCGAGAATAATTAAAAACAGTTATTTTCTTAAACATGAGTTTTATGAACCTTCAGGTGCTAAAATCGAAGATAAAACCAATGAGGAAATAATTGAAAAATTCAGGGAGATTACCAATATTGAGGAGAGAAGATATGTTGAAGAAAATCAGGTAACTTCTGATATTGCGGTTTTGGCTATTCAGGATGCTTGTGAATCGGCCGGCATATCGAAGGAGAGTTTGGATTTTATTATTATTGGTCACAATTTCGGTGATATTGAGGAAGGCAATGTACGTACGAACATATTACCCGGATTGGCCAACAAGGTGAAAATGAAGTTAAAACTCAAAAATCCGGATTGTATTTGCCATGATATCGTTTCCGGTTGTCCGGGTTGGACACAAGCAATGATTGTGGCGGATTCATATATTAAAAGCGGATATAGAAAACGTGGGGTGGTTGTTGGTGCCGATGTGCTTTCCAGAATTTCTGATCCTCATGATCGCGATTCAATGATTTTCGCAGATGGCGCAGGAGCAACTATTGTTGAAGCAGTAGAAAGTGAAGAGCCAACCGGAATAATTGCACATTCAAGCCGCTCCGATTCCATTAAATTTGCCGACCTGCTTACCCTGGGTAAATCAAATAATCCTGATTTTGAAGGAGATGAATTATTTATAAGAATGTCAGGAAGAAAACTTTACTTGTATGCAATTACAACCGTTCCGGGTGTAGTAAAAGATAGCATTGAAAAAGCCGGACTCGATTTAAGCGATATCAGTAAAGTATTTATTCATCAGGCAAACGAAAAGATGGATGAGGCCATGTTGTCGAATCTTTTTAAACTTTATAAAGTAAAAGACATTCCCGATGGTATTATGCCAATGAGTATAAGAAATCTGGGAAACTCCTCCACTGCAACAGTCCCTACTTTAATCGATTTGGTAATAAAAGGAAAAATGGAAGACCAGGAAATTAACACTGGAGATTATACAATTCTTTGTTCGGTTGGCGCCGGAATGAATATTAATTCTATTGTTTATAAATGGTAGTTTGCAAAAATTCCAAATAGCAAATATTAAAAAACAAATAAAAAGAAGAACGGTTCCTTCTGAATTTAAATAAGAAGGAACCGTTCTTTATTTGAATTATTCAGCGGGTGACTATCTTTTCAGTTAAGTAGTCACCCGTTGAATTTTTATAATTTCACCATTTTATTGGTTCTAAACCGTTTTGTTTCAAATACTCATTTGTTTTACTAAATGGCCTTGTTCCAAAAAAACCCCGGCTTGCTGATAGTGGCGAAGGATGTACAGAAGTTAGCAAAAAATGTTTGTTTTCATTAATAAGTTTTCTTTTGCTGATGGCATAATTCCCCCAAAGTATAAAAACAACATTTTCTTTTTTATCACTTATTGTAGAAATTACAGCATCAGTAAATTCTTCCCAACCTTTTTTCTGGTGAGAACCTGCCTGTCCCGCCCTGACGGTAAGCGTGGCATTCAACAAAAGAACGCCCTGCTTTGCCCAGTCAATAAGATTTCCGCTTGACGGGATTTCTTTACCCACATCACTGTTTAATTCTTTAAAAATATTCCGCAAACTCGGAGGAAACGGGATTCCGTCGTTTACAGAGAAACAAAGTCCGTGTGCCTGACCCGGTCCGTGATATGGATCCTGGCCGAGAATTACAACTTTCAAATTATCAAACGGACAAGAATCGAAAGCATTAAAAATGAATTTTCCCGGAGGATAGATGCGCCTGGATTTATATTCTGATTTTACAAATTCTATAAGTTTTGCGAAATATTCTTTGTTAAACTCTTCAGCAAGTACTTTTTTCCAGCTTTCTTCTATCTTTACATCCATTCGTTTAAATTGATTGCTTAATTAGTTTTCTAAAATAATACCTTTTTAAAAGGAACTAAATTCTTTTCTGAAAATTTTTAAAACCAATCTTCAATTGATTAATTTTAGCACTTTAATTTTTGCATTTTATGGAAATCATTTATCTTCTCGTCGGTATTTTTTTTGGTGCACTACTTGGTTATTTGTTAGTTAGGCTAAAAACCAAATCTTTAGAAACCCAGGTTGCTGAAAACAAAAATTTGTATGAAATAAAACTTGCTCAGAACGAGGAAAAGATTAATAATTACGAACTTGCCAACAGCAAATTGGAGAAAGAGCTTGAACAATCGGAAACTCAAAAAGAACAACATCTTCAGCGATTGGCAAAAGCCGAAGTTGAATTTGCTAATCTAAGGGAAAAACTGGCTACACAAAAACAGGAAATGGAAGAACTGCAAAAGAAGTTCACTACTGAATTTGAAAATATTGCCAACAAAATTCTGGAGAAAAACAGTGAAAAATTTACTGCAGCCAATCAGAAAAATTTAAGTGAAGTTTTAAATCCTCTAAAAGAAAAAATTCAGCAATTTGAAAAAAAGGTCGGAGATACTTATGAGAAGGGATTAAAAGACCAAACCGATTTAAAAGCAGAACTTAAAAAGCTGTATGAGCTAAATTCAAAAATCAGTCAGGAAGCAAATAATTTAACGAAAGCTTTGAAAGGCGATGTTAAAAAACAAGGAAACTGGGGAGAAGTTGTGCTCGAAAGAATTTTGGAGCGCTCAGGGTTGGATGAAGGAACTCGCGGCTATGAAAAACAATACAGTGATAGATCCGAGGAGGGGAAAAGAATTCAACCTGATATTGTGATTAACCTCCCGGATAACAAACATATTATTGTCGATTCAAAAGTCTCTCTGATTGCATACGAAAAAGCTGTAAATGCCGAAACCGAAGAAGATAGACAAAAACATGTAAAAGAACACCTGTTAAGTTTAAAAACTCATTGTAAAGGATTAAGTGAAAAACATTATCAATCTGCGCAAAATCTGAATTCGCCGGATTTTGTCTTGCTTTTTATACCGGTAGAATCTTCGTTTAGCCTCGCTGTTCAGGAAGACCAGGATATTTTTGCTTATGCCTGGGACATGAAAGTAGTGTTGGTCAGTCCTTCAACATTGTTGGCAACTTTACGCACCATCGCTTCCATTTGGCAACAGGAAAACCAAACCCGAAATGCCCTTGAAATCGCCCGGCAAAGTGGAGCGTTATATGATAAGTTTGTAGGTTTTGTAAGCGATATGGAAAAAATTGGCAAGAACATCTCTACTACTCAAAACAGCTTTAACGATGCAATGAATAAGTTGCAAACCGGTAGCGGGAATCTTGTTCGACGAGTTGAGAATATAAAAAAGCTGGGAGCAAAAACCGCAAAGGAACTTCCTAAAAATATGTTGGAAGAATAAAAAAAGTTATTGATTATATCAAAAAACTAACTCTTTTTCCAAAAATAGAGTCAGATACTTTATCGTTTTTATATACCTCCTCACCATTGATAAATGTAGCATGTATTTTATGCGAAAATTCTGTTCCTTCAAATGGCGACCAGCCACATTTGAATAATATATTTTCAGGAGAAACAATCCATGATTTGTTTGGATCAATCAATACCAAATCGGCAAAATATCCTTCACGGATGTAACCACGTTTATCTATTCGGAATAAATCTGCCGGAGCATGGCACATTTTCTGAATTACTTTTTCAACCGGAATAAATCCTTTTTTAACCATTTCCAACATAGCAACCAGGGAGTGCTGAACCAATGGGCCACCTGATGGCGCTTTAAAATAAGTGTTGTTTTTCTCCTCCAAGGTGTGTGGAGCATGGTCAGTTGCAATGACATCAATTTTATCGGAAAGCAATGCTTCCCAAAGTGCTTCCTTGTCTTTCTGACATTTTACTGAAGGATTCCATTTTATTCTGGTACCGTATTTAATATAGTCTCGTTCATCGAACCACAAATGATGAACACAAACTTCAGCGGTAATATTTTTATCACTCACTTTCCCGGGCCGGAAAAGACTCATTTCCTTAGCCGATGTTAAATGCAATACATGCAAGCGCGTATCAAATTTTGAGGCCAGGTTAACCGCTTTTGAAGAAGAAATATAACATGCTTCATCACTTCTGATGTGGGCATGACGAGAAATCGGAACATTTTCACCATACCTTGCTTTGGCAATGTCCGTGTTTTTCAAAATTGTGGCTTCATCTTCGCAATGAGTGGCAATCAGAGTAGGAGCATTTTTAAATATTTCCGATAAGGTATTTTTATCATCTACCAACATATTACCTGTTGATGACCCCATAAATATTTTAATACCGCAAACATTTTTAGGATCCGTTTTTAAAACTTCATTTAAATTGTCGTTGGTGGTCCCCATATAAAATGAGTAATTGGCAGCCGATACTTGAGCAGCCCTGTCGTATTTTTTTTGTAAAGCTTCCTGTGTGGTTGTCTGCGGATTGGTGTTGGGCATTTCCATGTAAGTAGTAATACCACCTGCAACAGCAGCTTTGCTTTCTGTGGAAATTTCTCCCTTGTGCGTTAATCCGGGTTCCCGAAAATGTACCTGATCATCAATTACACCGGGAATAAGCAATAGGTCTTTAGCATCAATAATTTCTGTTTCCTTTAAATCAAAATCTCCGGGTATAGTATGAGGGAAAATTCTTTCAATTTTTTCTCCTTCAATTAAAACACTTCCCTGAAACTTTAATCCCTCATTTATTATGGTTGCATCTTTTATCAGTTTCTTCATTTCCCCATATTTTTAAACAAAGTTATACTAATTTTAATAATGATTAGCTTATAAATTCATTTTAAAATCAGTATAATGCCGATAGTAAGAATGCTGGTTTTTATGAGTTAACAAACCAACATTTAAATATTCTTCTTATCGGTATTAATGATTTCATAGAAGGTTTTGTTTATTCCAAACAACAATAAAATGTAGACAACTCGAATAATTAATAAAATTAAAATTAGCTCCTTTGGTTTCTCGCAAAGAAAAAAAGAAGCGCAAAGATTGCAAAACAGATTGTTCCCATTATTCCTTTGGATTCTTTACGAAAAATTTAACGTACTTTGCGAGGGATATTTTTCAGAACATCTGAAAATAGGAAAGGGCTGCAAACTGCAACCCCTACAATAATATCAATATCTTGTGTGTATCTGCAAACTGTAAACTGCGACTAAAACTAAGCCGGCATTTCATATTTTCTCGACCAGCTTTTTATTTTCATTTTTAAAACACCCCAAAGTGCTTCGTTAAAAATTCCGCCACTCATTTTGGATGTACCTTCTTTTCGGTCAGTGAATACAATAGAAACTTCTTTGATATTAAATCCAAATTTATAAGCCGTAAACTTCATTTCAACCTGAAAACCATAACCAATCAATTTAATCTTATCAAAATCAATGGTTTCCAGAACTTTTCTTTTATAACATTTAAATCCGGCAGTTGTGTCTTTAATATTCATCCCGGTCACAATTCGAACATACATAGAGGCAAAGTATGACATCAGAACTCTCCCAAGTGGCCAGTTCACTACGTTTATACCGGAGATATAACGAGATCCGATAGCCACATCTGCGCCATTTAAAGCTGCTTCATAAAGTCGTTCCAGGTCATCCGGATTATGTGAAAAATCGCAATCCATTTCAAAAATAAACTCGTAATCTCTTTCCAAAGCCCATTTAAAACCTGCAATATAAGCTGTCCCCAGGCCCAGTTTTCCTTTTCTTTCGTGAATATGAAGCAGTTCAGGAAATTCTTTTTGTAATTTTTTTACAATTGCTGCAGTACCATCGGGTGAGTTGTCTTCAACTATTAATAAATGAAAGGGAGTTGTAAGAGAAAATACCTTACGCACCATTTTCTCTATGTTTTCTTTTTCGTTATATGTTGGAATGATTACCAGATTTTTCGACACTACACCTAAATTTTAATAAAAAACGAAAGTACACTTTTTGTCTTTTAATCAAATCCTTTTTTATGCATAAAAACAGAAATTATGAATAATTAAGAATTTGAAAAAAACCGACCAGGTGTTTACAATTGTGTAAGCTTTAGATTAAAAATGTGTTAAAAAGATTTCGAATGATATCAAATAATGGCATATGTCTTTTATAATGTTCATTTTTGTTCCTATTGGACACGAATAACTGGATTTTACTTACATGGAAATTAAATGCAGAAAAGCCGGTGATGAATGTTATGGATTAAAGGAAATGACCCTTTTATTCGATATAAGCCAACGATTGATACAAAGCCAACAGCTTAAAAATGATCTGAATTCAATTTTAAAAATGTTGGTTGAATATCTTGAGGCTGAAAGAAGCTTTTTAACCATATTTAATCGCGAAAATGAGAATATTTATATTGAAGCGGCTTATGGGCTTAGCAGTACTCAACAAGCAAAGGGCAAATATAAATTGGGAGAAGGAATAATTGGAAAGGTTGTGGAAATGTCACGTCCGGTTGTTATTGAGAAAATTTCAAAATCTTCCTTGTTTCTTAATAAAACTAACCAGGAACTTTTTAAGGAAGAAAAAGAACTGACTTTTATTTGCGTGCCGGTAATTGACGATGGAAAAGTTACCGGTACTTTGAGCGTAACCCGTATTTATAATCCGTATATTTCATTCGATGAAGATACCCGCTTATTATCGATAATAGGTTCAATGATTGTCCGTGTTGTCCGTCGAAAGCAGGAACGACTGGAAGAACTGGAAGCCTTAAAAGAAAAAAATAAGGAGCTTGAAAATAAGTTGTCCAATAATAAAAGCCTGAATATGATTGGAAATTCGGGTAAAATGCGCGATGTATTTTCTTTGGTGCAGATGGTGGGAAAAACCAATTCTACAGTACTGATTCGCGGTGAAAGTGGTGTAGGAAAAGAATTGGTTGCCGATGCCATTCATGAAGCCAGTTCAAGAAAAGGGAAAACTTTTATTAAGGTAAACTGCTCGGCGCTCCCCGATTCGTTAATAGAGAGTGAGTTGTTTGGTCATGAAAAAGGCGCATTTACCGGTGCTGATAATCAGAGAATTGGCCGTTTTGAACTGGCCAGTGGTGGAACCATATTTTTAGATGAAATCGGTGACATCCCTCTTTCTACCCAGGTAAAACTTTTACGGATGATTCAGCAAAGGGAGTTTGAAAGGGTAGGCGGTACAAAAACCATAAAATCAGATGTGCGAATAATTTGTGCAACCAATCGTAATCTTGAGCAAATGATTAAATCAGAGGAATTTAGAGAAGACCTTTATTACCGGATAAATGTTTTTCCAATATATATTCCTTCTTTGCGAGAACGCCAAAATGATATCCCCCTGTTGGTAGATCACTTTATTGGTAAATTTAACACTGAGAACCTCACAAAGATTAAAAGAATTACAACCTCGGCCTTGGATATGCTTATGGTTTACAAATGGCCGGGAAATATACGTGAATTGGAAAACTGTATTGAAAGAGCATGTATTTTAAGTACCGATAATGTTATTCATAGTTACCATCTTCCACCATCTTTGCAAACTGCCGATTCATCAAACACCTCAGCAAAAGGAGGTATGATGTATACAGTTGAGCAGGTAGAAAAACAACTGATTCGTGAAGCTTTAACAACAACTAAAGGAAATATAGCCAAAGCTGCAGAAAATCTGAAAATTACCGAACGAATGATGGGCACCCGCCTAAAAAAGTATAATATTGATGCCTGGAGGTATAAAGTGTAAGTTCCTTGTAAAAGTTGCTGAACAATTTAGCGATCTTTGCACCTGCTTTGAGTTCATTGCGGTTAAATAAAAAGAAATGACACAAAAACAATTCATAAAAGTAAACCTCAACAATCCTATCCATTGCATGCAGGTGCTTAAATTATTAAACGATTACATGGAAGATGAAATGGGTATCAGTAAATCGATGCCCGAACAATTGGGGCAAAAAATTATAGCAGGATTAAAACAACATCCTGCTTATCTTGGCTTTTTTGTTTGTGTCGGAGATGAATTTACAGCACTTGCTAATTGCAATCTGAACTACTCAACCTGGACGGCTAAATTTTTGATTAATATCCACGATTTTATAGTTTCTCCAAAATTCAGAAAACAAGGAATTGGTGAATTCCTTTTAACCGGTATTGAAAAATATGCCAAAGAAAAAGGCTACTGCAAACTCAATCTTGAAGTTCGAAACGACAACCTAAAAGCTCAAAACCTATATAAGAAAATGAGGTTTGACGATTGTGAACCTCCGATGTTGTTTTGGCAGAAAGTTTTATAAAGCAAAAACACATAAGTCAATTTTCAACTTCACAGCTCGATTAAAGCAAGTCCTCCTTTTTCAAAAGGAGGTGGTTCGCCACCAGGCGAATCGGAGGATTTAATATTTAGCCTTGAATTTAATCGCCAAAGATTCATTGAACTTCATATCTTTCCCCAATTTCAATACTTTAAACTTTCAACTTGCTAGTTTCAACTGAAAACTGCGATTTCAAACTTCTGCTTCCTTTCCTACTCAAATGTAGGTTACCTCAATGTTAACTGATCCAAAATGCTGAAATACAGCTGTTTCAGTATTTTCCACCGTATTGTTCAATCAAATTCTGTTTCCTACCAAAATGTAGGAATTTGATTACTGCAAATTCGGATAAAAAATAATTATCAAAAAATATTTCTTCTGATTATCAGGATATTAGTTTAGTTGTGATTGCGAATATATGCTGCCCAACATGTTTTGTGGCACAAGTATGGCAAGGGGTGGTTTAAATCAAATTTTAAATCAAAAACAAAAATTATGAGAAAGATTGCAATTTACGGAAAAGGTGGAATAGGGAAATCAACCACTACACAAAATACCGTAGCCGGACTTGTTGAAGCTGGAAAAAATGTAAAAGTAGTGGGTTGTGATCCAAAAGCTGACTCAACTCGGTTGCTTCTTGGTGGCCTGGCTCAGAAAACTGTTCTCGATACACTTCGTGAAGAGGGCGAAGATGTTGAGCTTGAAGATATTGTAAAAGAAGGTTACGGTGGCGTACGATGTGTTGAATCCGGTGGCCCCGAACCAGGTGTTGGTTGCGCAGGCCGTGGTATTATAACGTCTATCAACCTTTTGGAACAATTAGGTGCATGGGACGAACAATTCAAAATAGACTATACATTTTACGATGTATTGGGAGATGTAGTTTGCGGTGGATTCGCCATGCCAATTCGCGAAGGTAAAGCGCAGGAAATTTACATCGTTGTATCTGGCGAGATGATGGCCATGTACGCAGCAAATAACATTTGTAAAGGTATTAAAAAGTATGCACAGGCAGGTGGTGTACGTTTAGGGGGATTGATATGCAACTCACGTAAAGTTGACAATGAACGGGAGATGATTGAAGAACTGGCTAAACGTCTGGGAACAAAAATGATTCATTTTGTACCTCGTGACAATATGGTTCAAAGGGCGGAAATCAACCGTAAAACAGTTATCGACTTTGAACCTGAACATAATCAGGCTGATGAGTACCGTGCCCTGGCAAAAGCAATTGATGAAAACGACCTTTTTGTAATTCCCGAACCATTGGCAATTGATGAGTTGGAAAAGTTGTTAATTGACTTTGGAATTGCTAGCTAATTATTCACCTAAAATAAAATCAGAAACTATGTTAATGATAAGAGCTATTATCCGCCCTGAAAAATCAAGTAAAGTTTTAAAAGCATTGTTCGAAGCCGGTTATGTTGCTGTGACAAAAATTCCTGTTGTTGGGCGAGGTAAACAACGTGGTATTAAAATCGGAGATATTACCTACGATGAACTACCCAAAGAAATGCTGATTATAGTAATAAAAGATGAGGACAAGGATTTTGCTGTCAACACAATAATGGAAGCAGCTCGCACTGAGCCTAAAGGGGCATTTGGCGATGGGAAAATATTTGTATCGCCGGTTGATGAAGCCTTCACAATTAGTAGAGGATCAAAAGAATTATAACCATTAAAGATAATCGAAAATGAAATTAGTAATGGGAATAATTCGCATCGATAAGATGAACAAAACAAAACGTGCACTTACAGCGGCCGGTATTTCCTCTATGACTGCCACAGGAAAAGTTTTTGGAAGAGGTAAAGGAATGTGGGATGCCAAAGTAATGGAAGGTGCACAGAAAGATATGCCCGAAGCTTTAACGCACCTGGGAAAAGAACCAAGGCTAAGGCCTCAACGTGTAATCACATGTGTAGTACCCGATGAAGAGGTAAGCACTGTAGTGGATACATTGATAGAAGTAAACCAAACCCCTTCAGCGGGTGATGGGAAAATATTTGTAATGCCGATTAACGACTCGTACAAAGTGCGAACAGGAGAATCGGGTGATTTAACTCTGTAAAATAGTAATATGGTTATTAAGAAAGATTATACAAACGGATTACCGGATCCTTCGGAATTAAAGAACGAAATTCTTGCTAAATATCCACGAAAAGTGGCCAAGAAAAGAGCAAAAGCCATGGTCGTAAACGATCCTGAAGAACAACAGGAGATTGCTGCCAACATTCGTACAATTCCCGGAATTATAACACAACGTGGTTGTACTTATGCCGGTTGTAAAGGTGTGGTTCTTGGTCCAACTCGTGATATTATTAACCTGGTTCACGGACCAATTGGTTGCAGTTTTTATGCATGGTTAACCCGTCGTAACCAAACCAGACCTACGGAAGGAGAAGAAAACTTTATGACTTATGCTTTTTCTACCGATATGCAGGATGAAAACATTGTATTTGGGGGAGAGGAAAAATTGAAAGAAGCAATACGTGAAGCATTCGATATGTTTAAACCAAAATCAATCGGTATTTTCTCAACTTGCCCGGTTGGTCTAATTGGTGATGATGTTCACGCTGTGGCCCGCGAAATGAAAGCTGAACTTGGAATTAATATTTTTGGTTTTAGCTGCGAAGGTTATCGGGGAGTTTCACAATCAGCAGGTCACCATATTGCCAACAATGGAATTTTTAAACATGTTGTTGGAAATGATAACCGCGAGAGAACCGGTAAATTTCAGGTAAATCTCATGGGAGAATACAACATTGGTGGAGATGCTTTTGAAATTGAACGCATTTTTGAAGAAATCGGTGTTACCCTTCTTTCTACGTACAGCGGTAACTCAACCGTTGAAAGTTTTGCCTACTCACATACAGCCGATTTAAATATGGTAATGTGCCATCGTTCTATCAACTACATCGCTGAAATGATGGAAGAAAAGTACGGTATTCCATGGGTAAAAGTGAATTTTATTGGTGCGGAATCTACGGCTAAATCATTGCGTAAACTTGCTGATTATTTTGGAGACAAAGAATTGTCAGCAAAGGTAGAAGAAGTAATCAAGCGTGAATATGCCAAAGTAAAGGCTGTTGCCGATGTAATTCGCCCTAAAGTAGAAGGCAAACTGGCAATGATGTTCGTTGGAGGTTCACGTGCACACCACTACCAGGATTTATTTAACGAGTTGGGAATGAAAACTGTTTCCGCAGGTTATGAGTTTGCACACCGTGACGACTACGAAGGTCGGGAAGTGATTCCGGACATTAAGATTGATGCTGATACACGAAACATCGAGGACCTTGTTGTAGAAAAAGATGAGACCCATTATCGCGAAGATTTGGTAAAGAAAAAAGCTGAACTGGAAAAAACGGGATACACCTTTAAAGATTATCAGGGTATGATGCCTGAGATGAAAAAGAATTCACTGGTAATCGATGATGTAAATCATTGGGAAACCGAGAAACTTATTGAGTTCTATAAACCCGATGTATTCTGTGCGGGGATTAAAGAAAAATATGTGGTTCAAAAATATGGAGTGCCTTTAAAACAACTGCATTCGTACGACTACGGAGGCCCTTATGCTGCCTTCGGAGGAGCTATTAATTTTTATAAAGAAATGGAACGTATGTTGGCTACAGATATTTGGAAACTGGTTGATGCACCATGGAAACATGAACCTGAGATTGTAGGTTGTGTAACTGCTGATGCTTAGTGAGACAATGATTTTGGGAGTCTGAAGACGATTAAAAATCAATTAGTCGACACAAGTCCCGATAACGGAGTTCATCGGGGCGTTAAGGAATTATAACTCTCAATAATCAATGGTCAATAATCAATAAAAAATTGAAATTATGTTATTACGTCATACAACAAAAGAAGTAAAAGAAAGAAAAGCCTTAACGGTTAATCCGGCAAAAACATGTCAGCCGGTTGGAGCCATGTACGCAGCTTTGGGAGTGCATGGATGTTTACCTCACAGTCATGGGTCACAGGGTTGTTGCTCATATCACAGAAGTGCCCTTACACGTCATTATAAAGAACCTGTAATGGCCGCTACCAGTTCGTTTACCGAAGGTTCTTCCGTCTTTGGCGGACAGGCCAACCTGCTTCAGGCTATCGATAATATGTTTACCATTTACGAACCTGAAATTGTTGCGGTTCATTCAACTTGTTTATCAGAAACTATTGGTGATGACCTGGGACAAATTGTGGCTAAAGCAAAAGATGATGGTAAAATTCCGGAAGGGAAACATGTAGTTCAGGCTTCAACACCAAGTTATGTAGGTTCTCATGTTACCGGTTATGCAAATATGCTTGAGGCATTTGTAAAGTACTTCGCATTTAATACGAATGAAAAAGTTCGTCAGGTAAACCTGCTGTCAGGCTGGGTTGAACCATCTGATATGCGGGAGATAAAGAGAATAGCCGAAATCATGAAGGTTCAAAATATACTGTTGCCTGATACCTCCGATGTAGTGGATACACCTATGACCGGAAAATATGAAATGTATCCAAAAGGAGGAACAACGGTTAAAGAAATTGTAAGCATGGGTAACAGCATGAGCACAATCGCTATGGGTGAATGGTGTTCTAAAAAAGCAGCCATAATGCTTGATAATAAATGCAAAGTTCCTTTTACAATGACTGATGTTGCCATTGGTATAAAAGCAAGCGATCGATTTATTCAGGCTTTGTCTACCGCAGGAAAAGTATCTATTCCAGAGGCCATTTCAGAAGAACGGGGACGCTTACTGGATATGGTAACCGATATGCACCAATATTTATATGGTAAACGTGTTGCACTATGGGGAGATCCGGACACATTAATTCCATTAACCGAATTTCTGCTGGATCTGGATATGAAGCCTGTATATATTGTTTCGGGAACGCCTGGTAAAAGATTTGAAAAACGGATGTCAGAAATTTTATGCAATAAATTACCTGAGGCGAAGGTAAAAAATGGGCCACAAGCTGATATGTTCCTGATGCACCAATGGATAAAAGAAGAATCTGTAGACTTGCTTATTGGAAACACCTACGGAAAATATATAGCCCGGGATGAAGGAGTTCCATTTGTGCGTATGGGTTTCCCAATTATCGACAGAGTAGGGCATAGTTATTTCCCGACTGTTGGTTACCAGGGAGCCATCCGAATCCTCGAAAAAATGCTGGGAGCAATTATGGATAAAATCGATGCTACAACTCCCGAAGAATCATTCGAACTTGTAATGTAGTCATTGCAAAAAACGCCAAATCCTGCGTTACTCTCGATTTGAAAACAGTCGATTACTATAGTAAACTCCTTGATTTTCAAATCTTCGAAAGCCTTGTATTTGACGTTTTTAATCAATGACCAAAGATTGTAAATTATATTTCACGAACCCCGGGCTTTAGCCCGGGGCTTAGACAACGAAAAAGAATTGCGCCACGCTCCGGCTTGGAGAAAAGAATAAAAGCTGATGGCGCAAGATTTTCAGACATAGATTGAAACAAATAAACAACAAAGACTGGATTGAAAAGGAAAAACTTCCGACTTCAATCTACTGTCTTCAAACTTTCATCGAATGACACAATACTTAAAAGAACGCCAAAAACAAATTCTAACCAAAGGAAAAGACTCTGTTGAAATTGCATGTGGGAAAAAGAGTCTTGCAGGTTCGGTTTCTCAAAGAGCATGTGTTTTTTGTGGCTCCAGAGTTGTACTATACCCTATTGCCGATGCACTGCATGTTATTCATGGCCCGGTTGGTTGTGCATCGTATACATGGGATATTCGCGGAGCACTTTCTTCTGGTCCGCAGTTGCATCGCTTAAGTTTTACCACTGATTTAAAAGAAAAAGATGTCGTTTTTGGTGGTGAAAAAAAACTGTATCATGCATTGTGTGAACTTATCGACAAACACAAACCCAAAGCAGCATTTGTTTTTTCAACCTGTATAATTGGCGTAATTGGCGATGATGTTGAAGCAGTTTGTAAAAAGGTTTCCGAAGAAAAGGGAATTGACGTTCTTCCGGTAATGTCAGAAGGTTTTAACGGTACAAAAAAAGATGGCTACAAAATTGCCTGCAGTGCACTTTCCAGGTTGGTTGGTACTGATAAGGATTATCATCCTGCAAAATATTCCATCAATATTCTTGGTGATTTTAACCTGGCCGGTGAACTCTGGATTTTGGCTGAATATTACAAAAAGATAGGAGTTGAATTGATCTCATGTATGACAGGTGATGGACGTGTGGAAGAAATACGTCGTGCACATCATGCGTCATTAAACGTTGTGCAATGTTCTGGTTCGATGATGCACCTTGCCCGTGAGATGAAAGAAAAATACAATATCCCGTTTATGAAGGTTTCATATTTTGGGATTGAAGATATGTCGGATGCGTTGTACGAGGTTGCAAAATTCTTCAAAGATGAAGAAATGATGCAAAAAGCCCGAGAACTGGTTACAAACGAAATTAGCACACTACTTCCGGCCCTGCAACCTTATCGACAAAAACTTGAAGGTAAAAAGGCCGCCATTTATGTTGGCGGTGCCTTCAAGGCAATTTCACTGGTAAAAGCCCTTCGATTATTGGGAATGAAAACAGTTGTTGTCGGTTCACAAACCGGTAATGCAGAAGATTATAAACTGTTAAAGGAACTTTGCGACGATGGAACTGTCATTGTCGATGATTCCAATCCAAATGAACTTTCTGAATTTGTAAAGTTAACCAGAGCACATCTTTTTATCGGAGGAGTAAAAGAACGGCCCATTGCTCATAAACTTGGCATTGGATTTTGTGATCACAACCACGAGCGAAAAGAAGCATTAGCAGGGTATATAGGCATGGTTAACTTCGCCAAAGAAGTGTTTGCCTCGGTAACAAGTCCGGTTTGGAAGTTTGTAAAGTAAGCCCTGAAGGGGCGAATTATAAAAGCATAGTCCGAAAGGGCTTTGAAAAAGGATAAGTTGAAAAAGCCCTGAAAGGGCGAAACATATCAGTACGGTGTAAGGCCCCGGGGATTACAGGGCGAAGAAAAATTGTCCCACGTTCAAGCCTCGTTAAAAGCGACGGCATTACATGGGGCAACAACCTGAAAGGTAATTTTTATACAACCCAAAAAATATTGAATTAAAAATAATTCGGATGTTTGAACTTAATACAATAAAAAAACAAACAGAATCGTACAAGCCAACCCAGAATGCTTGTAAACTATGTTCACCACTTGGTGCAAGTATAGCCTATAAAGGGTTCCAGGGATGTGTTCCGCTAATTCACGGTTCACAGGGATGTGCAACATACATCCGTCGTTACCTGATTTCGCATTACAAAGAACCCATAGATATTGCTTCATCAAACTTTACTGAAGATGCAACAATCTTCGGCGGTGATGAGAACTTCAAAACAGCTGTTCTTAATATATTTAATTCTTATAATCCGCAAATTATTGGAATAGCTTCAACCTGTTTGAGCGAAACCATTGGTGATGATGTAAACTTGTTCCTTCATCATTTTTTGGCAGAAAATAAAGAAATCGATTGCGATTTTGTTGTTGCATCAACACCAAGTTACCAGGGCACACATATCGATGGTTTCCATGAAGCCGTTTCTGCTGTTGTTAAAAAATTTGCCAAACAAGGATATACACAAAATCATATCAACCTGTTCCCGGGTTTTGTTTCTACGGAAGACCTGCGCACTTTAAAAGAAATTACAAGCGATTTCGGAATTGACTCTATTTTATTACCTGATTATTCTGAAAGCCTGGACAATCCGGTTTGGAATACTTATCACCGAATACCGGCAGGTGGAACAAAACAGGCTGACATTGAAAAAAGCGGCTCAGCCAGGGCAAGCATTGAATTTGGAACTATATTGAACCGTGGGAGTTTGTCCGGCAGGGTGAAAAACCAATCTCTTTCAGGAACAGGAGCTCAATATCTAATGAATAAAATGGATGTACCCTTAATTAGTTTACCAATGCCAATCGGTATTATGCAAACTGATGCTTTTTTTGAAGAGTTAGAAAAAATAACAGGTAAAAAAAGCCCTGAAAAATATGAAAAACAACGTGGCAGGTTAGTCGATGCTTATGTAGATGCTCACAAATATGTGTTTGGGAAAAAAGCAGTTTTGTATGGCGAAGAAGATTTTGTAGTTGGAATGGCTGCTTTTCTCGATGAAATTGGGATTGAGCTGGCACTGGTCGCTTCAGGTGGTGAAAGCGGAATACTTGAAACAGAAGTAAAAAAATATTGTCCTGAAAATCGGGACAAAGTTGTAGTTCGCGAAGGTTTCGATTTTGAAAATATTAAAGAATGGTGTAAAGAAAGTAGCCCTGATATTTTAATTGGCCATAGCAAAGGATACTATATCGCGCGGGAACTAAACATACCAATGGTTCGTGTGGGTTTCCCAATTCACGACCGGATTGGTGGTCAGCGTATCAAACATCTGGGATACTCCGGAACACAGGAATTGTTTGATACCATAGTTAATACATTAATTGAGTATAAACAGAATACTTCACCTGTAGGGTATAAATATATGTAAAGCCCCTCCCTAACCCTCCCCGAGGGAGAGGGAATAAGAAAATTACACTTAAAAACAGATGATATGAAAGACATAAAAAACAATTTTGGAAAGACATTACATTCAAAAGAAGAGGTTTCCTTCCCCTCCCCTTTGGGGAGGTCGGGAGGGGCTATAAACATCAAATCTCATCCATGTTTTAATAAAGATGCAAAAGGAGAATATTCAAGGGTTCATCTTCCTGTGGCGCCGCAATGCAATATTCATTGTAATTATTGTAAACGAGAATTCGATTGTGTGAATGAAAGTCGCCCGGGAGTAACAAGCGAAGTACTTTCGCCCGAACAAGCTCTTGCATATACAATTCGATTGAAAGAAAAAATGCCACATTTATCAGTTGTAGGAATTGCCGGACCTGGTGATCCTTTTGCCAATCCTGTTCAAACAATGCACACATTGCAATTAATTCGCAAAGAATTTCCGGAGATGATTTTATGTCTAAGTTCTAATGGTTTAAATGTTCTGCCTTATGTGGATGAATTAAAAGAATTGGAAGTTAGTCATGTAACCATCACTTTAAACGGAACAGAAAGCGAAACCTTGTCGAAATTGTATAAATGGGTACGTTTTGAAAAACGTGGATATTTTGGAGAACAGGCAGCTGAGATTCTTTTAAAAAACCAGATTGAATCTATTCGTGCATTAAAACGTGCTGGCATAGTTGTAAAAGTAAATACCATTGTTGTTCCGGGAATTAACGATAGTAAAATAATAGATGTCGCTCAAAAGATGAAGGAGTTTGGTGTTGACCTGATGAATACAATTCCTTTATATCCGGTTGAGGGAACTCCATTTGAGAATTTTGAGGAACCTTCTCCAAAAAGAATGAAAGAAATTCGTAAGGAAATTGAACAATATTTACCGCCAATGACGCACTGCTCTCGTTGTCGTGCCGATGCTGTTGGTTTGTTGGGAAAGGATGATGCCGAAGCCAAACGAATTTTATCAGAAGTTTCGAACCTGGCTGTGAATGTCGATCTTACACGACCTCATGTTGCAGTTGCCAGTCACGAAGGGCTATTGGTAAACCAACATCTGGGCGAAGCTGCTCAATTATACATTTTTAGGGAAACACCGAATGGCTACCGTATGGCAGAACAACGTGCAACTCCCAAGCCCGGCTCAGGATCCGAACGTTGGCAAAAACTCGCTGAAACCATTAACGATTGCCGTGCACTATTAGTGGGCGGAATAGGTCCGGCGCCATCATCTGTTATCGGTAAAGCCGGAATTAAAATAGTAGAAATGACCGGACTGATTGACGAAGGTTTAGATGCCATTTACAAAGGCAAAGAATTAAAAACATTGAAGAAAGTCGATGTATTTAAATGTGGTTCTGAGTGCTCCGGTAAAGGAACAGGGTGTGGATAGAAATACAGCCCTCCCAGCCTTCCGCCAGCTGGCGGAAAGGAGAAAGAATTATTGAAAAAAGCCCTGAAGGGGCTAAACAGTAATAGCCCGGGGCAACGCCCCGGGTATAAAAATAAAAAAAGAAAAGGTGCATTCTTGCCCATATTTTGAAAAGCCAGCCAACGATGCACCGCAAAACGAGAAAAAGTTAAAAACGACAAAAAATCCAGAATCCAATAATCTAAAAATCCAGTATCGAGTATGAAAATAGCAGTAACAACAACCGACAAACAAACCGTTAACCAACACTTTGGTAAAGCCAGCAGCTTTTCTATTTACGAGTTAAATACTGGCGAACTAAAATTTATCGAAACCCGCGAAACAACTGCCTATTGCCGTGGAGGAACAGAAGAACCGGTAAATGATGGACACACATTTTCCGATGAAAGATTAGAGGCCGTTTATGAAACCATTAAAGACTGCCAAATGCTTTATACCAAGCAAATTGGAGATAAACCGGTTTCGGCACTTTTACAAAAAGGAATCGAAATAAAACCCTGTAGCTGCAAAATCGAACAAATAATAGGCTGTAGTGGAAATTGTGAATAAAACAAATAATAATAACACAGATGTTATTTCTCTTTATTCTCTCCGCCAGCTGGCGGAAGATGTCCGAAGGACAGAGGGGTGACTTCCGACTAATTTTTTAATATGAAAAAACCAGAATTTCACATTTTAGTATGCAACTCGTACAGGGTTGCAGGAGATGCCAAAGGATATTGTAACAAGAATGGCGCATCAGATTTTATTCAATATATTATGGAGGAATGTAACGACCGAGGTCTTGATGTTGCGGTTTCTTCAACTGCATGTTTAAACGTGTGCTCACAGGGTCCGGTAATGGTAATTCATCCGAATAATTACTGGTACGGCGGTTTAACCGAAGAAAAAATAGACGATATACTAGATGCATTGGAAGAGGGGGAAGCTGTTGAGGAATACCTCATTAGCGACTAATTGAATTAATTGTACGTGTCTTTTTCAATCCCCCTCTTTTATTTGGAATAATTTTTTAACGATGTGTACCACTGTTTGAGCCTACAACTACGCTGCGCAAAGCTTCCGGCTCAATCCGTCCCCCTGAATTCAGGGGGAACGTTAAGGACAGTGGTCCCGAGAGTTCGGATACGCTTCCAAAACAGGGGGACATAACACTAAAACCAATTTTTATGATAGATAAAAGGTTTCCGCACCTAATCGACACTACTCTTCGCGATGGTGAGCAGGCTCCCGGAGTAGTTTTTTCTTTGGATGAGAAAATAAAAATTGCAGCTTATCTTGATGAATTGGGGATTCCGGAGCTGGAAATTGGAACTCCGGCAATGGGCGAAAACGAACAAAAGGATATTAAGGTTTTACTTGACCAGGGATTTGGTTTTAAAGCCACGTGCTGGGCTCGTGCAGTAAAATCAGATCTTGATGCCGCATTAAAAACCGGTGCAAAAAGGATAAATCTCTCATTTCCTGTTTCTGATATACAATTAAAAGCAATCGGAAAAGACAGAAATTGGATTCGCTCTGAACTTCCAAAAATAATGGATTATGCCAGAAATAATTTTGAATTTGTTGCAGTTGGTGCTCAGGATGCATCACGCTCTGATTCTGAATTTCTAAATGAGTACATTTATCTTTCAACGCTTTATGGCGCAAAAAGGGTACGTATAGCCGATACAGTTGGAATCTTAAATCCGCATACTGTTCAAAACCTCTTTCAGGATTTAAAAAAGAAGCATTCAGAAGTTAATTTTGAATTTCATGGACATAACGATTTGGGAATGGCAACTGCCAATCATGTTATGGCATTACAATTTGGAGCTTCCAGTGTAAGCCTTACTGTCAATGGTTTGGGAGAACGCGCCGGAAACGCCTGTTTGGAAGAAGTAGCTTTTGCATTAAAATATTCATGCGGTTTTGATATTAACTATGATGGACAAAAAATGGTTGAACTCTCCAAATTGGTTGAAAAGGCATCAGGTAGAAAATTACACCTTTCAAAACCTGTTTCCGGAGAATTGGTGTTCTCACACGAATCAGGAATTCATTGCAGAAGTTTAAAGGAGAATCCGCTTTCATACCAACCATTCAATCCAGAGCTTATCGGCAGGGAGACAGAGTGGGTTATTGGTAAACATACCGGGGCCGGTGCGGTGAATGATTTACTTGAAAAAAGAAATATATTTCTCTCCAAAAAGGAACTTTCGTATTTGGTAGAAAAAATAAAAAATCTTTCAATCCGGCTAAAAAGAGACCTTTATTATTTTGAAGTACAAAACCTAATTTCAACTAAAACCAAATTTTCAATATAAAATACTGGCAATATGGAAGACTGGAAAAAATATTATAACGAAGCCGAATGCTATTCCAAGGCTGCTTTTGGTGCTTACAAAAAATCGAAACTGGGCAACCAGGTAGTATATAATCTTATAGGTCTGGCTATCGAAAACTACCTGACTTCAATGTGTATTAAACTTGGATCTTTCCCCGAACATTCCAGTATTGGTTCAATGTTGGCATTGCTGAAAAAGAAAACAAGTGTTCCCAAAAATTTTCAGACAGAGGCACGTTTTATAAATAAGTTCATGAATTTCTGTTCTCTCGATGTATTCGAGCCAAAAGATCCTACAAGACCCGATTTGGTAAGAATGCTTGTTTTTACTGAAGATGTCAAGATATTTTGTGACAAACAAATTAATCCAACAAACCAGTTAACACCAATTTCTCAGTTAAGTGCAATTTATAATAATTGATATGCAAATTACAGTTATTTGTTAATTCATAAGTTTCCTTTTTAAAAGAAACCTGTATCAATCCTTTTTTCGTTACATTGTAACAATATTTCAAGTTAGGGCATGAACAAATATATATTATATATCATATTGCCATTTTTATTGTTGGCTTGTAATCATAAACAAAAACAAAAGAAACCCGAATTAATATTGTATTGCGCTTCAAGTCTCACAAATGTTCTTTCTGAGATTTCTAATGAATTTGAGACAGAGACAGGAATAAAAGTAAAACTCAATTTTGCATCCTCAGGTACATTAGCCAGACAAATTGAACATGGTGCAAATCCGTCACTTTTTATTTCAGCAAATAAAAAATGGTTAACTTACCTAAACGAAACAGGTAAATTAAATTCTGAATTTGAAAAAAAAATTGCAGGTAATTCACTGGTTATAATTGCACCTTTACATTCAAAATTAGATTCAAGTTCTTTTGAAGATGCTTTGGATATCTTAAATACTTTTTCGGGTCGTCTTTCCTTAGGCGATCCTAAACATGTGCCGGCAGGAGAGTATGCCATGCAGGCAATTAAAAAGTTTGGCTTAGATAATAAAATATCAGGAAGATTACTTCCCGCCAAGGATGTACGTTCGGCCTTAATGGTGGTAGAATTAGGAGAATCTGAATTGGGAATTGTGTACAAAACAGATGCTTTTAAGTCTGAAAAAGTGAAAATTCTAAAAGAAATTCCTACATCATTTCATGCCCCTATTTCTTATTATTTGTCAGTTTTAAACAGTAAAGATGAAAAGGCCAAACTTTTTTATGCATATTTGAGTAGCGAAACTTCAAATAATATTTGGTTGAAAAACGGATTCAAAATTGAGTGAACTGTTTACATATTCTGCATCCGAGTGGTCTGCAATTCGTTTATCCTTGTTAGTAGCCATTATTTGCGCAATTATAATTTTACCAATTGCTATTTTGATAGGTTGGTTTTTGGCACGTAAAGACTTTTACGGTAAATCAATAGTTGAGGGTATTCTGCATTTGCCTCTTGTCCTTCCACCAATTACCACGGGTTATTTACTTTTAATTGTTTTTGGCAATAACGGATTTATTGGTTCATTTTTGCACGAAAAACTGGGGATTCAAATTGCCTTTTCTTTTTATGCAGCTGTAATTGCAGCTATTGTAGTTTCTTTTCCACTGGTTACGCGTTCCATACGCTTGTCTATTGAATTAGTTGACAAAAAACTGGAACAGGCAGCCCAAACACTCGGTGCTTCTTTTTTGCGAGTTTTTTTCACTGTAACTCTTCCACTGGCAATGCCAGGAGTTATAAGTGGTTTTATTTTGGCTTTCGCACGTAGTCTTGGTGAATTTGGTGCTACAATTTCTTTTGCCGGTAATATTGAAGGTGAAACACAAACCCTTCCACTTGCAATTTTTTCTGAAATGCAAATTCCTGGTCAGGAAGCTTCTACTTTCAGACTGGTTTTTGTTTCAGTGTTGCTTTCATTAATTGCTATGATAGGTGCTGAGATTGTTAACAAACGAATTTTAAAGAATAAGGCAGGATGAAATCGGTTCTTGAGCTAAATATTAAATTAATTCGTAAGGATTTTTTGCTGGACATTCAGACAACAATCTCTGAAGGAATAACAGGTATTTTTGGTCCGTCAGGACATGGGAAGACAAGTTTACTGGATTCTATCGCCGGATTGACAAGGCCTGATTCAGGGTACATCAATATAAACGGAAAGCAGGTTTTTAATTCCGAAGAAAGGATAAATGATAAAGTTCAGTCTAGAAAAATAGGCTATGTTTTTCAGGATGTCAGACTGTTTCCGCATTTGTCTATCGAAAAGAATCTCAAATATGGCTGGAATCGAAAAGTATCAAACATCGACTTCGATGAGGTTATAGGAACCTTGCAGATAAGACATTTATTAAATAAGAAACCCGAATTTTGTTCCGGGGGCGAGAAACAAAGGGTAGCAATTGGAAGGGCAATTCTGAGTGGATCGCAAATATTGTTAATGGATGAACCTTTTTCGGCAGTGGATGTAAGATTACGAAAAGATATTATTCCGTTTCTAAATGCAGTTTACCAAAAATTTAACATTCCGCTTTTAATAGTAAGTCACGATTTGCCTGATTTACTCAGTTTAACCGAGAATCTTCTCTTGCTTAAAGATGGAAAATTACTTGCTCACGATAAGTTTCATAATCTGATTTTAAACGAAAAGAATCTGGATGTGATGCACGAATCGGGCTGGTTTAATATTTTACATCTAAATGTATTTGCCTACCTTCCTGCAAAAAACATGGTGCTCTTAAATAATAAATCCGACAATCTGCAAATACAGGTTCTAAGCGAACCATTCAAAGGAAATATTGAAGTGGGTAATGAAATCAAAGTTCTGATTAAACCTGAAAATATTGCTTTGGCAAAAGAACAGGTTTCAAATATCTCGGTTCGGAACCAAATACCGGGCGTTATTAAAAAAGTATTTTTGAAAGATGGATTGGCATTTTGCATTGTCGATATAGGAGAAAATATTATTGTCGAAGTTACTGAAGCCTCTCAAAAAAATATGAAACTGATTCAAGGGGAAGAGGTATTTTGCTTGTTTAAGTCAACCGCTGCAAAAATCCTAACTTTTAATTAGAAGCTATATTAGAAACATCATTTAATGTAAATCGATATATTATAATACCGGTAAAAAAGTTGAGAGACAATACTCCTTAATTTATTTCAAGGGAGTATTTTTTGCTCTAAATCCTATATTTTAAGTTGAGGTAACATTGAGTTTAATTTAATATTTAAAAATAACATCTCTGTTTATCAGTGCATTAAGTTTTAGCTGAAAAAATATTTCATTTTTTCTGTAAAAAATATTTGTCGGTTTGAAATCCTTATTTACTTTTGCACCCGCTTTTGACAGGGCAACGTTCTTTAAACGATTTGAGGTAATGTAATATTCCATGTTTTTGCTGTTTTGAAAAACGGCTGTTTTTAGTGTTAAATTAAAAAAGTCAAAAAAAACGCAAAAAGTTTTGGGAGTTTTAAAAAACCTATTACTTTTGCAGCCGCTTTTACAGCGATGTGTTCTTAAGAGGGATTGTTAGGGTAATAAGGAAAGAGTTTTGAGGTTAATATTTTGTATTGACTGATTGCTTGGGAGTATAAGAAAAAAGATAAATTATTTTGGTTTATTTTTTGGATGATAGAAAAAAGTGATTACCTTTGCCGCCCCGTAAATAGGGAAAGCGTTCCGGGATAGATTGATAGGTAGAGAGGATGCCCGGTAAACATAGAGCATAATGGAGTCAGCATTTGGAATTAGGGTGCTGATTTTTTATGGGAAGTTCATTGACATTTTGAAGCACAAAAGATAGAATAAAAGATATTAAAAAAAGCAAGGTGTACCAACTTTGTTAATTTCTGAGATTTCGATAACGATTTAGGACTGAGCGAAAGAGATTTAAACTTTTTATATATACAACGGAGAGTTTGATCCTGGCTCAGGATGAACGCTAGCGGGAGGCTTAACACATGCAAGTCGAGGGGCAGCATTTCCTTCGGGAAGATGGCGACCGGCGCACGGGTGCGTAACGCGTATGCAACCTGCCTTATACAGGGGGATAGCCCATGGAAACGTGGATTAATACCCCATAGTATCATTAAATCGCATGGTTTAATGATTAAAATTTCGATGGTATAAGATGGGCATGCGTCTGATTAGCTAGTTGGTGAGGTAAGGGCTCACCAAGGCGACGATCAGTAGGGGTTCTGAGAGGATTATCCCCCACACTGGTACTGAGACACGGACCAGACTCCTACGGGAGGCAGCAGTGAGGA
>ENA-ORCQ01000194-ORCQ01000194.1-marine-metagenome-genome-assembly--contig:-NODE-194-length-31112-cov-4.352280_pt1 | contig 31112 bp, 19 predicted proteins | sample MGYA00237780_ERZ508510 | MGnify/ENA primary metagenome ERZ508510 (study PRJEB26181, sample SAMN06268981) | marine metagenome | isolation source: Tt an E2 anaerobic enrichment on eucalyptus from sediment...
TGTTTCCATAGTACCAAATATCTTTATTCCAAAAAGGATGGCCTTTAAATTTATTTTGATAAACCCACTGTTCACCATTTATAATTTCATTGCCAGTTGAGAATATCGACAATTTCTCAATTTGGTCAAAAGTATCCTGTGCACCGGAATTATATCCAAAAATTAAAAGGCTGAATAAAAAGCAAAGATATTTAAGTTGATTTTTGGTCATTCGAACAATATGTTCATAGTTGTAACAAGAATATAAATTAAGAAAAAAAGGAGTGCGAAGCACTCCCTTTTTTATAATTATTTAAGCTTTTTCTAGTTTACATCCCAGAAAAGTTTGATATTTTGAGTGTCACCACCCATGGCAGCAACAGCTGCTTCATAGTTAGGACCATTCAATTCACCTTCGTCAAATGGGTAGTTCATACGAACAGGAATATCACCATAAGTCATTCCTTCAGGAATATTTAATACCGGATAATCCAATCTTCTCCATTCTGCCCATGCTTCAACAGCCTGATTGTACAATGCAATCCATTTTTGAGTTCCAATTGACATTTTCCAGTTAGCCGCATCATAAGCTACAGAAGCCTGTGCCAGATAAGCGTCAACTTCTTCCTGAGTTCCACCCCAGTACATAATACTTTCGCTGATAGCTTTATTGTACCATTCTTCTGCAGAACCGCCAACATTCCATCCACGTTGTGCTGCTTCAGCCAAAATGAATGCCACCTCAGGGAAACTCATTAAGTCAGCTTCAAAATCAGCAGCCATAAAGCGTTCTGTGAAGTTAGAGTAGTTGTTGTATGATTGTGCACCGTTTAAACCGTAAATAGCACCTTTGTAATCACCTTCGTACATAGTAAAGTATTGCCCGATACGAGGATCGTTCAATTCTTTCATTTTGTCTACGATAGTGTTGGCAGGTAACCAGTCTTTACGACCGTCAACTGAGAAGTGACTGTAAATAGTATTTACATGAGGTACAACTCCGTTATAGTAGAAGATAGCGCCTTCACCTTCAGCAAAAACACCGGCACTTACTGCCGACTCAACAGCAGATTTTGCAGCCGCTGGATCTACATCAGCCAAACGGATTCCCAAACGTAATTTTACAGAAGCTGCAAACGTTTTCCAGCTTGCTACATCACCGTCAAACAATACATCAGCTGAACCAAAACTACCATGATCAGTATTCATAGTATTAATGGCTGTACTAATTTTGTTTAAAAGATCAGCATAAATGGTGGCAGCATCGTCATATTTAGGTGTTGAGTTTTCAGCTCCCATTAAGGCTTCAGAATAAGGTACGTTACCAAATGCATCAACCAGACACTGGTATGAATACACTTCCATTACCTCAAGGATAGCCATTTTATTTGCATTCTCAATTGCTAAAATACCATCCACCTCTTCAGCAGAAATAAGTTTTTTAGCTTCTTTAAGATCCATTAAAACATCTTTATAAAATGCTGAATTGTAGCTATCAGGAATACCACGATCCTGAAGATTGTAGCGTGATTCATCAAAATAAGTAGTCTGTTGCCAGTACTGTGCAAATAATCTTGAAACGTTCAAGTTTACACTAGAAGAGTTAACTGTGTTGGCAAAAGTAACCACTGAGTTGGTAAAAATTGTACCAATAGGTACTTCTGTCGCTTCCTTCGGATCTAAATTATCCGGTAATTCGCATGATGTAAATGCAATTGCAAATATCAGCACAAATGCACTTAAAATATATTTTAGACTTTTCATATACTTATATTTTTTTTATTTATCCCTTGATTAAAAGCCAATCTTTACGTTAAATCCAATAGTTCTCGGAGTTGGATAAGCACCACTCTCAAGACCTTGTTTGTTACCAGAGCTCAAACCTGATTCAGGATCGAAATGTTTCGTGTTTTTACTAATAATCCAAAGATTTCTTCCAACAACTGATAATGTTGTTCCTGTAAGAGGAATATTGTTAAACCATGCTTTTGGTAATGCATATGATAATGCCACCTCACGAAGTTTTACGTAAGTTGCATCGAATACATAACGGGCAGTTGGTGAATTGTTGTAGTAGAAAGCACGACCCCAGCGAGCTGAGTTAATTAAAATATCGTTAGGTGTTCCGTCTGCTTTAACACCTGGTAAAATAGTACCTCCTGAATTTGGAGCAGCATCGCTTAATGGTACACCGCCACTAAAGTGAGGTCCCTGATCACCGTCGGTATTTGAAATTACGTTGTCACGCATTGGGTTTCCAAGTACGTTGGTTCCGGCAGTTTCTTCGTATACACCGGTTGCCTGACCATATTTTGTATTGATAGAGTAGATGTCGCCACCTTTTTGCATATCCAGTAAGAAGCTAAGGCTAAGGCCTTTGTAGGTAAATTTGTTAATTAAACCACCTTTCCAGTCCGGATTTGCATTACCAAGAATATCATCTTCATTTTCACCAATCATGTAGTAACCATTTTCGTTAACTACTTTACCGGCCGATCTGTCAGCAGCAATTGAAGAATCATATTCGCCGTTAACCATTTGGTTCGCGTAAACAAAGTCAGTACCCTTAATCACATTTGTTGGTTGGCCAACCATGTTGTTAATGGTTACATCCCATGCTGAAGTGATTAACAAGTTTTCTACATCATCATAAAGACTGATAACTTTGTTGTTGTTTTTAAACCAGTTTACGGTTACATCCCATGTGAAGTCCTGAGTTTTTACAGGAACCAAATTCAATGAAAGCTCAACCCCTTTGTTTTCAATTTCACCAGAGTTTACAAAACGTCTTGTGTAACCTGAAGACCTTGAAACCATTACCGGCATAATTTGGTCGAATGAGTTCGACTTGTAGAAAGCGACATCAAAACCAATTCTGTCATTAAGGAAACGTCCTTCCAATCCAGCTTCGATAGACTTTGTTCTTTCCGGTTTCAATTCAGGATTTTGCAAAGTACTGTTCACTGAGAATAAAGCCAAATCGCCCCAGTTTGTTCCCTGAGAATATGTAGAAACTGTACTGTAGATAGGAGCATCGTTACCCACTTCAGCATAGTTCAAACGAAGTTTTGAGAAGCTCATCCAGCTTACATCTTTCATGCCACCAAGTTCTGACAGAATTAAACTACCAGATACAGAAGGATAGAAATAAGCATTGTTTTCTTTTGGTAATGTAGAAGCCACGTCATAACGACCGGTTACATCAACGTAAACAAAGTTTCTGTAACCTACAGAAGCCTGTGCATAAGCACTGTTCATTCCTTTTTCCAGCAACGATTCTGTAACAGATACAGGAGATACAGAGTTACTGATTTTGTACAAACCTGGAACAATCAAACCACCTACAGTTGAACCGGTTGTGTTTTCGATATAGTTTTGTCTGAAGTTACCTCCAAGAACACCATTAATTGAGAAATCGTTGATATTTTTGTTGAATTTCAACATTATATCAGTATTTCTTTCCATAAATGTGCGTGTTCTTTTGGTATAATCAGAAGTACCGTTACTTCCAACAGCAACTCTTTCGTTTTGGATTTGAGTGTAGTAATCAATTGCTGTACGTCCGGTTAAAGTTAACCAGTCAGTAAATTTGTAATTCAATGCTGCATATCCGAAGAAACGATTACGCTCGTCATCCTGGAAGTTCATATTACGTACCCAGTATGGGTTATCGAAATAAATAGGATGTAATTCATCGTAATAAGCATAGTTCCATGTTCTCTGACGTCCATCAGGAGCAATCCAGTCTTCTTCCAGTCTTTTGAAATCCACATTGGTTTGAATCCACTGTCCGAATGACTGCATTACGTTTCCTTCGCTATAACCTGTTCCGTAACGTCCCAATGCCTGAGTATTGGTATAAGTAATATTACCCTCTGCAGACAATTTTTCAGTCAAATTATAAAGTGAACCAAAATTGATTGTATTCTTTTTGATTTCACTGTTAGGAATCATACCAGTTTCATCAACATTGGTATAAGATAATCTGAAGTTACCTCTTTCGTTGGCACCCTGAAAAGAGAGGTTGTTTGTCCATTTTACACCAGTTCCAAAGAAATAGGTATAGTCATTTTCCGGAGCAACCCAAGGTCTTTTCTCACCATATTTTGGTGATGTTGGATCTAAAGCATCCCAGTGAATTACCATCTTATTTGGATCAAATGCAGCACCCCATGAAGCATCTTCTGAGGTAGGTGTTATCAAATCTTCAACACCGTCTCCGTCAATATCAGCATAGAAGAAAAATGCTGATGGATCTTCATAGAAAGGTCCATAACCTCCACCATAAAGTTTCTGGTGTTGTGGCATTGTTGTTTTGTCGGCATTTGAAATCATTACGCCTGAATTTAAAGTAACACCAATACCTTTTTGACGTTTTCCTTTTTTAGTTGTAATAAGGATTACACCGTTTGCAGCGCGAGAACCATAAAGCGCAGATGCAGCAGCACCTTTCAAAACGGTAATCGACTCAACATCATCCGGGTTAATATCCATTGCGGCGTTACCATAATCGTAACCACCCCAACCTGAAGTTTGGTTAGCCGTGTTAGTGTTTGAGTTGTCTAACGGAACACCGTCTACAACAAATAATGCCTGGTTATTACCGGTTAAAGAAGTAGTACCCCTGATCAATACGTTGGCAGAACCACCCATCGTATTCGACTGACGGATATCCAAACCTGCTACTTTTCCTGAAAGAGAGTTCACAAAGTTGGTTTCCTTAACTTCGCTTACCGCTTCTCCTGACAGCTCCTGTGCGGCGAATCCCAGAGATTTTTTCTCTCTTTGGATACCAAGCGCAGTAACTACCACCTCATCCACTGTAATATCAGCACTTTCCATGCTAATACTAACAACGCTGCGTCCATCGATAGCAACTTCCTCTGTGGCCATTCCCACAAATGAAAAAATAAGTCTTTGGGCATCTGTAGGAACCGTTAATGAGTAATTACCTTCAATGTCAGTAATTGTACCCAATGTTGTTCCTTTCACCGATACCGAAACCCCGGGAATAGACGAATCGTCATCAGCAGAAGTAACCGTACCGGTTATTTCTTTCGTTTGACCATTCGCAACTATTGTTCCCACAAAAAGGAGAATCGATAAAAAAAATGCAATTTTTTTCATAGAAATAGTTTTAAATTAATAATTAAACAGCTTGTAAAAAAAATATCATTCAATTAAAAGATTTATGCTGTACACCCCCGAATACAGTCAAATCATAAATCTTTTTATTATTCACATTCATTAACTATTGAAATGTTAATAATAGTTAAGGACAGCAAATGTAAAAAAAGTATTGAATTGCAAAAAAAATTGAAACAAAATCAAACAAAAAAACTTCAATTTATAATTGACAAACCCCTTATAAGGAAAAATACATGACATTTGTTAGGTTTTTCCACTTTTTAATGCCGATAAATTACATTTTGAAAACAAATAGTTTCAAACTTGAAAATTGTGAATGCAGAAATTGTTCGTTCAATTAAATTTGAGCTTTATCTTACAATAAAAGTTCAAAAGCTAAACTTTAATCCGTATTTCTCCGGTATCGGGCTTAAACAGAAATTCTGTTAATTTAAACCTCAAAAGAATTTAGAGATGAATCTCTGGGGGCAGGTATATTCTGATTAATTCAGTTTGTTCATTGATTCAAACAACTGAATCATATCTTCCCTGTTTTTTCTGACTTTGAGTTTTTCATTTTTTATTACAGTCTTAGCCTCTTTGCTATTTCCGTGAAAAACTTTTGTCAAAGTATTTATGGAATACGGAATTTTAACAGCGTTTTGATTTCCTATTTTAAAATACAATTCTTTTTCAACCTTATAAAAATAAGAACCATCGCCATTGCCACCCATATAATAAGGAACCGACAAATTTTGATCAATCACACATTTATACCTCTCAAGTAATTGTACATCACCTTCGACTAAAACCACCATATATGCGGCTTCAATAAAACTTTTTTTTGGACTGCATAAAGTGTATACAAATTTGTCTTCACCTACTTTTATAAATTCTATCAGGTCAGGATTTGAAATCAGAAGTGTATCCCTTTGGTTTAAAAATTCGAATTCGTTGGTATAGGCATTAAACCTGAGTTTACAATCCAGGCTTTGTTTATCTTCAAGCAAATTTTTACTTTTTATTACAATAGTACCTTCGGTAAATAAATCGCTTACAAATGGTGAGCCTTGAATTGATTTTCCCTGACTTCTGACATAACGAGGTGAAAAAAGTTCGGAGGCTGCAATTCCTCCTTCGAAATACATAGCACTGACACCGTCGCCTACTGATACAGATGGAAGTGATCGATTTTGAGCGTAAAGATTATAAGAAAATCCTGAAATTATCAGTGCTACTATTAAAACTGCTTTTGTATTCATCCCACTTCCCTTTCTAAACATTGCTGTAAAATTAGGAAAAGTACTTCGCTTTTGAAGTACTTTTCCTTAAAATCATTAATTATCCCACCAAACCGGAGTCATAATATCACGTCCTTCCGGAGCGTTGCTATTATAAGTTTGTGTGCTGGTTGGATATGGTAATCTTCTTGGAATAGCACTTTGAGTAGCATCAGAAGCAACTTCCAGTCCGATAATGTTATCTGATCTTCTCCAATCGTTGTATGCTTCAAATTGAGCATAAAGCGCGATATACTTTTGCGTCATAATCTTTTTCAAGTCAATTGAAGCACCTGTTTCAGCAGCATTCGCAGCTTCCCAGTCAGCATCGCTAACACCCATTTTAGCTAAAGAAGCTTTAACTGCTTCGTTATAAGCAGCAGCAGCTCCACCCGGATCAGTAGCCAATTTGGCTTCAGCCTCGATAAACTTCATCTCAACATAGGTTACCAGTGGCACAGGAGATGATTTTGAAAAATAGAATGGTCCGGGCAGTGAGGCACCTACAGTTCCTGTCCCTGCCGGAGATCCAACTACGTCCCCTTCCGAATCATCAGCATGTTGCGCTAACCTTGGATCATCAGTTGCTTTCATCATGTCAACAACTGTAGCACACATTGCTATATCACCTCTTTCCAGCATAAACTGGTAAAGCGGACCTGCTTCTGCATCTGAGTTGCCAAAGTTAAACTGAAGATCTTCGTCATTTGATGAGATTGCATTTCCAACTGCAGCAAGGGCAGCAGTATAAGCAGCAGCCCCCTGGCGTTTGGTAAGGTGAATGGCATACCTTGCTTTTAATGCATAAGCTGCTTTTTTCCAGGAATCCACATCACCGCCATAGAAATAATCGCCGCCAATCGGAATTGCATTAGCAGAATTATTAAAGTCAGTAATTGCAGCATCTAATAATCCGTTAATAGCTGTATAAATACTTTCCTGAGTGTCAAAAGCAGGAGACAGGTTGTCCATTCCCATAAAAGCCTCTGAATATGGAATATCACCAAACATATCAGTCATAAACCCTAAACTCAGTGCAAGTAAAGTTTTACCAACACCAGCATTATGTGGTGATTCTAATTCTTCCGCCTTTTCAATTAATAAAACACAATCCTGCATGATTGTTGCATATGCATTATTCCACAAGTTATTTGGGTCAGAGTTCGTAATCGTATAATGCGATTGCGCCTGCGACTGACGAGCCATTCCATCCCAGTATTGAATAAGAATACCTGTTATACGAACTGCATCATTACCTCCAAAGCTATAAGCCATATTGGCTTCAATAGAAGGCAACAAGAGGTTCATCGGTACCTCAAGTGGTAAATCCGGATCAACGTTTAATTCCGTATCGATCCATTTTTCGCAAGAGCTAAATAATAACATAAATGCTACCATTAAACTTGCCGTATATCTAAATATTTTTTTCATAATTATCTATTTTACTTTATTAAACCTTAGAAATTTAACCTTAAACCAAATGTGTAACTTTTTGTTCCCGGCATATTAAAGTAGTCCATACCCTGCGCGTTTGAAGAACCCTGCAGGTTGGTTTCAGGATCGATACCTGTATAATCTGTTTTTAACCAAAGGTTAACTCCGGTAAAATATACATCAACATTGTCAAGGAAAGTATTAGCTAAAAGTTTTTTAGGTAAAGAGTAAGCCAGGGAAACTTCACGTAATCTTACCCAACTTGTACTTTCAATAAAGTCGATAGCAGGGCCAGTAAAACCTGAACCTTCACCTAAAAGATACCAGCTTACATCTTTTACTACTTCCTGGTCGTTTGCCTGTCCTGATGATACTACATTACCATCGGCATCAAGATGGCCTTTTACACCATCCCATACAAACAGGTCTGTTGCTTCGCGTGTTTCGGTATCTGCGTGTGCACCAAAGTAATACAATGCTCCTTTTGTACCGTTCCACATTAAACCACCTTCGCGAATATCAATTAATGCAGTTAAGCTAAGGCCTTTGTATGTGAAAGTATTTGTAATAGCAGCCGTCCAGTCAGGATTAACCTGTCCTAAAGGTTGCATTACATAATTACCCATTGGGAATCCATCAGGGTAAGAATCATCCGGATCATCGTTAATTACCGTATTTCCAGCATCATCTCTGTACCAGTCAAATCCGTATACCGAACGGTAAGGTTGACCGGCTACTGCACGAATCTGAGGATCTGTAAAGCCACCCAGGAAGATATTTTCTACACCCGGAGCCAGTTCAAGCACATTGTTCTCCATTTTAGTCCAGTTGGCCAAAATATTCCATTCAAAATCACCTGTTCTGACCGGTGTTGCAGAAAGCATAATTTCCCAACCAACACTTTCCATAGAAGCTGCATTTTGATATGAGCTTGTAAATCCTGTTTCACTTGCAATAGGTACAGAAAGTAAAAGATCTGTATTCTGGTTGTTAAAATAGGCAACATCTAATCCTAAACGGTTTTCAAAGAAACGAAGGTCAGCACCAATTTCAAATGATGCCATATTCTCGTGCTTCAAATTATTATTCCCCATTCCGTTACTTAAGGTGAAACCACTGTAACCAAGAAATGGAAAATCGTTACCGCTTGTCCACCCGTCACCTGTGCCTGCCTGTGTATAATAGGTTAAAGTATTGTATGCACCCGCAATGTTAGCAGTAATTGCGTAAGAACCGCGTAATTTACCAAAACTTAAAACGCTTTGATCTTCAAAAATCCCTAATTCAGTAAATACAAATCCTAAACTGGCTGATGGGTAGAATGAAGATAAATTTTCTTCAGGCATGGTTGTCGACCAGTCGTTACGTCCTGTAACATTCAGGAACAACATATCTTTGTAATCCACTTTAATATCGCCAAAGATTGCAGCCGTGCGCCATTTAGAAGTCCAGCTTCCTGTGGTTTGTACTGCAGTGTTACTCAATTGGTAAAATTCTGGAATTTCAAGTCCGTTTGCATAACCGTTCACTCCGTGTCCGTAAGTTTGGAATAAGTTATGTCCTAAAGTTCCTTCCAATCTGAAGTCACCCATTTGTTTTGTAGCTGTAATCAATAAATCAGAGTTGAAAATCTGATTATAGTTATTGGTTTCCCAGTTGCTACCTGAAGGTTGAGTACGCGAACCAATTGCAAAATAATCTTTTACCTGAGTAGTATAAAAGTCGGTACCTACCCGGTACGAAATGTTCAACCATTCAGTTGGCGTATAATTTAAAGCTGCATGGCCAATAAAACGATCTACATCATCGCTGTAGAGGTTTTCATTGGCTGTCCAGTATGGGTTGTCATAACCACCACCGTTTCTGTAATTTCTTTGGGTTCCATCAGGGAATTTCCAACCGGCAGCATTATTAAATGTAGGAGGAGTACGAAGCAATCCCAACATAACACCGGAAGTATTCGATCCCTGCTGAATACGGTCACCACCTGATTTAATATAGTTGGCACCCACAGAGAGAGCCAGTTTCCTGTGCAATTTGGTATCCATATTCAGTTTAACATTGGTTTTCATGAATTTGTTATTTGGAATAACACCTTCTTCTGTTAAATTACCCAATGAAAAATAGTAAGATGTTTTATCATCTCCACCGGTTATATTAACGTTGTTGTTATATTTAATACCAGTCTGGAAGAATTCGTAACGGTCGAATACTTTAACAGGTTCACCGGTTGCGTTTGGATCATCTTTTGGCACAATCCATCCGTCAGGGTTCCACATATATGGAGCATTTGCCCACTCATCAGGACGGGCATAAGTTTGATCAGTAATTTTTGGTCCCCATGAAGCAAAATAACCTTCAATCCAGTCGTCCCAACCCTGCGCATACTGATCATTCAAGTCAGGAACCTGGCTGATTTGAGATAAAGTTACAGAAGAAGAAACTCCAACTTTAATACCTCTTTGAGATTTTCCGCTTTTTGAAGTAATGATGATAACACCGTTTGCAGCACGCACACCGTAAAGCGCCGTTGCAGCACCACCCTTAAGAACTGTCATCGACTCAATATCTTCAGGATTTATATCAATGGTACGTTTTGATGTAGCTACACCGGCAACACCGCCACCGCCACCTCCTGATTGGATTGGCACACCATCAACCACAAACAAAGGCTGGTTATTTCCTGTAATGGAAGCGGCACCACGGATGGTAATGTAAGAAGAAGCACCTGCAGCACCAGACGAGCTGTTTACGCTTACACCCGCTACTTTACCTGTAATAGAATTCACAAGGTCAGTTCTTGGCGCACGTGTTAACTCATCGGCTTGTAAATTAGATACTGAGTATCCAAGCGCTTTTGTTTGTCGCTGAATACCAACTGCAGTAACCACAACCTCCTCAACACCAATCACATCTGGCTCCATAGCCACATCAACTGTGGTTGAAGAACCAAAAATAACTTCTGTGTTCTTCATTCCAACAAAACTAAAAATCAGTGTTGAAGCATCTTCGGGTACCATTAATTCATATTCTCCATCAATGTTTGTAATTGTTCCGATTGTAGTACCCTTTACGGCAACCGAAACCCCGGGAATCGACATATCATCCTCAGCAGATGTAACCTTACCGGAAATCATCTTTGTTTGAGCATGAAGCATCGTTGTTCCCATGAAAAGCATCATCAATAAAAAAAATGCAATTTTTTTCATAGAAATAGTTTTAAATTAATAATTAAACAGCAAAAAGATTCATATAATCAATCTCATAGTTATCCGAAATCAACAATTCCCCAAATGTTAAATTCGAAACTTTTAGCCCTGCAATAAACAGATGCCTTTAAACTATCAGATATGTTAAATTAAGTTAAGCACTCCAAATTTAATAAAAGAATGATATCTCGGTAAAGATTGGACAAATTTCGGAATCAAAAATATCAATTTAGAATAGTTCCAAATTAAAGGAAACAGACCTTTTTGGGAATTGTTATTTTTTAAATTAACACCCCTAAAAAAAGGACAGTAAAGCATTAAAAGAGCTAATTCTGTTTATTAATCCCTTATGTTCAATGGGGTATTTCTTTGTATTAGCTCCTTTCTGAGAATATGGTTTAAATAAAACAGCATCAATTCCAAATTGAATTGCCCCCATAATATCCACATCAAAATCGTCGCCAACCATAATACTGTTCACTTTTTTTGCATTTGTTGATTTAATTGCATATTCGAAAATTTTTCGTTCCGGTTTATGAGATTTAACTTCTTCTGAAATAAAGATTTTTTCAAAAAAAGGTCTTAAGCCCGAAGAGTCAATTTTTCTATATTGAACCTCCTTAAAACCATTGGTAATTATATTCAACCGATAATTTCTGTTTTTTAAATAATTCAGGGTACTTAAAACATCAGGAAAAAGTTCTTTTTGTTTTGGCATTACAGCTAAATAAAGTTCGTTCATTTTTTCTGCTTTAATACCCATAATTCCTATCTCTTCAAAGGTATTTTGAAAACGAAGTTTTGTCAACTCATTTTTATTGACTTCTTTTTTTCTGTATTTGTCCCACAAATTGTGGTTATGTTTTGAATAAACATCAAAAAAGAGATCGAAATTTGTTTGCGATTGAAGTTTATATTCAAAAAATGTTTCCTCCATTGCATTTTTTGAGTTGGTCTTAAAATCCCATAAAGTATTATCAAGGTCAAAAAAAATGTGAGTATATCTTTTTTTTGGATTCATGGTAGATGCTGGATTCTTGTTGCTGGATACCGGATTGATTGTTGATTACTTGATGTTGGTTATTGGTTATTGGTTATTAGTTATTTGTTGTTTGTAAAATGTTTTTTATACTGAAAGGAGACTGCGACTGAAGAATAAAGAATCTCCACTCTACTGCGCATCCTTTCGCTTACTTTTCTTTTCGCTTGCTTTCCCCATTCCTTCAACCACAATAACAATTTCTCCTTTTGGTGTATTTAAAGAATAGTACTGTTTTAACTCTGCCAGCGTTCCACGTTTAATTTCTTCGTACATTTTACTTAGTTCCCGGCAAACACAAGCATTTTTTTCTTCACCAAAAAACTCTGCAAACTGCGACAGTGTTTTCACCAAGCGATATGGCGATTCGTAAAATACCATAGTCCGGTTCTCTGTTGCCAGTTCCATTAAGCGGGTTTGACGTCCTTTTTTTGCCGGCAAAAATCCTTCAAAGACAAATCTGTCGGTAGGTAATCCTGAAACTGCCAGGGCCGGAATTAAAGCAGTTGCTCCGGGTAAACATTCCACCTCAATTTGATTGGAAACACATGCACGTACCAACAAAAAGCCCGGATCTGAAATCGCCGGAGTTCCGGCATCTGAAATTAAGGCAATTGTATTTCCTTCCTGAATTTTTAAAACCAAAGAATCAATAGCTTTATGTTCGTTAAACTTATGATGCGTCCAAAGTTTTTTATCGATTTCCAAATGACGCAATAAATGTGACGAAACACGTGTATCCTCTGCCAGGATTATATCCGCTTTTTTTAATACCGAAACCGCTCTGAATGTAATATCCTCAAGGTTTCCAATGGGTGTGGGAACAAGTATTAATTTGCCAAAACTACTCATTGGGAAAACGCCTTTTTACCAGGTTGACAAATTTTAAACTTGTTTCGTTCTTTTTCCATTTATAATTGGTTTGCAAGTATTGCACCGCATCTGATAAGTTATCAAGCGAATCCAGTTCTTCAACTGCTTTGGTAAAAGTTTCGGCACTGCCTTCAAATAACTCTCTGATATATTGAAACTTGTCATTTATACCAATAGAGGTTTTTATACTTTTTACAGGTCGGTTTGAAAGTTTGTGTTCAAGTTTTGAAGAATCATCAGACATTGAATCATTAAACGATTTTTCTTTCAAAAAACTATCTCCCAGTCTTTTATTTATCTCGGGCTCATTTTTTTCATCTTCTAATTCAACATCAGCATTTGTAGTTTCTTTTTTTTCTGTTTCCGTTTTCCGGGCTTCAACAAGTTCTTCCCTTTTAACATCCACTCTAACTTTTTCAACTACATCTTCAGTCAGTTTATGGTTTAAAGGTTTTTCTTCTGCCTGAATTTCCGGAATAACTTCCTCCGTTTCTTCCGCTTTTTCCTGAGCAGGTGATTTATTTTCTTCAATTTTGTTGTTAACCTGATCCGATTCTGAATCCTCTTTTCCCACAAATGGAGCCTTTTCCTCAGTTTTTTCAGAGGACTTAATTTCATCAGGTTCTTTTAAGGGTAGCGCAATTTCTTTTTCTTCAGGGTTTGTATTTGAATTTTCTTTTTCCAAACAAAGTTTTACCAGTTTTGTCGCACCCGAAACCCGGTTTCTTATAAATTCCATCTCCATTTCATCGAAACTTACATTACCCTCACCGGCAAACATTTCATCCAACTCAATCAGGTCCTTTAATAAATATTTTAGAAGTTTTTTATTTTCCATTCTTTAATGCTAAAGCTTTAAAATTTTACTTTTGTAAAAGTACTAATTTCTTACATATTCAATGTTTATTGAAAAAAACATAAACAACAAGAAAAAAGTTGGCTCAATAGAAGTAATTGCAGGCTCAATGTTTTCGGGAAAAACAGAGGAATTGATCAGAAGATTAAAGAGGGCAAAAATTGCCAGGCAAAAGGTCGAAATTTTTAAGCCCCAGGTAGATATCAGGTATTCTGACAATGAAGTGGTTTCGCACGATGAAAATGCCATTCAATCCACTCCCGTAGAAAACTCTTCAAATATTCTGTTATTGGCCAGCGATGTTGACGTTGTCGGTATTGATGAAGCTCAGTTTTTTGACAAAGGTTTGGTTGAGGTGGTAACAAAAATTGCCAACATGGGAACACGGGTTATTATTGCCGGACTTGACATGGATTTTACAGGTAAACCTTTTGGACCGATTCCGAATTTAATGGCCGTAGCCGACTTTATCACAAAGGTTCATGCAATTTGTGTAAAATGTGGGAATTTAGCACAGTTTTCGCATCGGCTTTCAGAGAAGGACCAGGTAGTTTTACTGGGTGAAAAAGATATTTATGAGCCGCTTTGCAGAGGTTGCTTCAGAGAAATAAACAAAAATCAATGATTGATTTTACCCTTTCAGAAATAGCAAAAATCTTAAACGCCGAACTTGTAAAAGGTTCAGGATTTAAAAATAAAAGAATTACTCAGCTGGTAACTGACAGCCGTAATTATTTTACAACGGAAGGAGCCATTTTCTTTGCTTTAACCGGCCCCAGAAATAACGGGCATGCTTATGTCCCAAACCTGATTAAAAAAGGAGTTAGTGCTTTTGTTGTTTCAGAACCGTCTGTAATAAAATCAGATGCTTCATTTGTTTTGGTGAAAAATACTACTAAAGCCCTGCAGGAACTGGCAACATTTATTCGAAAGCAACATAAAATTCCGGTTATTGGCATCACAGGCAGTAACGGAAAAACAATTGTAAAAGAGTGGATACATAATCTGTTATCCGGGGAATTTAAAATTATACGAAGCCCCAAAAGTTACAATTCACAAATCGGCGTTCCGCTTTCGGTAATCCAAATGGATAACAATTATGAATTGGGAATATTTGAAGCAGGAATTTCTCAACCCGGAGAAATGCAAAATCTTGCAGATATTATTGAACCCACCATAGGAATTTTCACCAATATTGGTGATGCTCACCAGGAGGGATTTGAATCGACCCAACAAAAAATCAAAGAAAAACTTTTACTTTTTACAGCATGCGAAAAGCTTATTTATAATGCTGACAATTTAGATATTCTACCTATTATTGAGGACTTTTGTACCAGACATTCAATCCAAAAAATCAGTTGGTCGTTAAAGGAGGAAAATGCTTTGATTAGGTTTTCTTCCCAAAAGAAAACCGATAAAACTGAAATCTCAGTTCTTAGCAATAATAATAACTACGTTTTCAATATTCCTTTTACAGATGATTCTTCTGTAGAAAATGCATGTCATTGTTTTGCTGTTGCCTCTGTTCTTAGTAGTGATATTCAAAATATTATTCCTGAATTTGAAAAGTTATATCCCGTTGAAATGCGATTGGAAATCAAACAGGGAATAAACAACTGTTTATTGGTCAACGACTATTATAACTCCGATTTAAATTCGCTTTCTATTGCATTATCAGTTTTGAATCAGCAGGCTGCAAAAGCGCATCTTTATAAACAAGTAATTTTATCAGATATTCAGCAAACGGGTTTGCCAAAAACCGAGCTTTACAAAGAAGTTAACAAGTTGCTTGCAGATTGGGAAATGGATGAAATTATTGGAATTGGTACTGAAATTTCCAATTATTCTGAATTGTTTACGATAAAAAAATCGTTTTACGACTCCCTTGATGATTTCAAAAAACAGTTTAACAGAACTGCTTACCAATCATCCGCAATACTTATTAAGGGCGCCCGACAATTTACATTCGAAAATATATCTCATCTTTTGCAGTACAAAGCGCACCAAACCCAACTTGAAATTGATTTAAATGCTTTGGTGAATAATCTGAATGTTTTTAAGAAGCTGCTGCAAGCCAATACCAAAATTATGGTAATGGTTAAAGCTTTTTCTTACGGCAGCGGAGATGTGGAAATTGCCAGTGTACTGCAATATCAGAATGTTTCGTATCTGGCAGTTGCCGTTACCGATGAAGGAGTTTTACTTAGAAATGCAGGGATAAAAACTCCGGTTATTGTTATGAATCCTGAACAAAGTAGTATTCAACAAATTATTGACTATCAGCTAGAACCGAATATTTACAGTATCGATTTATTAAAAAATTTCTCAAAAACAGTTTCTCAATATGGACTTTCTGAGTATCCTATACATTTAAAAATAGATACAGGAATGAACAGGCTGGGAATGAAAACTGATGAAGAAATAGAAACTGCTATTCGGTGGATTAAAGAAAATGAAGGACTAAAAATTCAATCCGTATTTTCTCATTTGGCTGCCAGTGACGATCCGGATCTTGACAGTTTCACCAATAAACAATTTGAAAAATTTGAAGAGATTTCGGGTAAAATCCTGGGGTCGTTTCCATATAAAATCGACAGGCATATTTTAAATTCTGCAGGTATTGAAAGGTTTCCTGAAAAACAATATGATATGGTTCGGCTGGGAATTGGATTGTATGGAGTTTCAAATACCGGCTTGCCACTTGAAAATATAGGAACATTAAAAAGTACGGTTTCGCAGGTGAAAAAAGTAATCCCGGAAGAAACTGTTGGTTATAGCAGAAAAGGTGAAGTATCTCGAAACAGTGAAATTGCCATTGTCCCTTTGGGATATGCCGATGGTATCGATCGCAAACTGGGCAACAAAAAAGGTTCAGCTTTTATAAAAGGTACCCACGTGCCCATAATCGGGAATATTTGTATGGATATGTTAATGTTGGATGTCACCGGACTTGAAATTCAGCCGGGCGATAAGGTTGAAATTTTCGGTCCTCATATTACCATTTCAGAACTGGCAGAAAAAGCAGGAACAATTCCATATGAAATATTAACCGGAATTTCACAACGGGTTAAAAGAGTTTATTTGCAGGAATAATCAAGCAAACACAGTTTAAATTTTATGAGAATATTTTTAGTCATCAATAAATTTGCCGGCAGAAAAAACAATTATAAAAAGGTTCTCAAAAAGATTCAATACAGATTAAAATCAAACCATTATATCGTTGAATATGCTTTCTCGGAGTACCGGGGGCATGCGACAAAACTTGCTGCGGATGCGGCTAAAAAGAATTTCGACAGGATTGTTGCTGTAGGAGGTGATGGCACAGTAAACGAGGTGGCACTTGGCCTGCTTGAAACTTCAAAAGTAATGGGTATTATTCCCACGGGCTCAGGAAATGGTCTGGCACGGGATCTTGGTATTTCCACAGGTATTGAAAAAAGTATCGACAGTTTGTTAAAAGGAAATGTTAAACAAATTGACGTATGCCGCTTTAACAAACAACATTTTCTGTGTACTTCAGGAATAGGTTTCGACGCCAGTGTAGCCGACAAAATGGGAAAAACAAAAAAGCGGGGATTCTTACAATATATTAAATTAACAATTCAGGAAAGTATCTCATTTCAACCCTTTAATATAAAAATTCAAATCGATGATAAAATCATTGAAAAACCGGTTTTCCTTTTAACCTTTGCCAATGCCCGGCAATTTGGGAATAATGCATTTATTGCACCTTTGGCAAATATGGGAGACGGATTAATAGATGTTGTTCTTGTAAATCCTTTTAACAAAATTCTGTTGCCGGTATTTGCAATTGCTTTATTTACAAAAATCATCCATAAACTTCCTTTTGTTGAAACTTACAAGGCCAAAAAAGTTGAGCTTGAAAATACAGAAACCAATATCTTTCACTTTGACGGGGAACCGGGAAAATTAATTGTTCCGGCAAAGATTTCAATTGACACCAACAAGTTAAATGTAATCTGCGGGTAGAAAACTTATTTGAGCAATTTTTGAGGATTCATTCTGAATTGTTTCACATTAATATTCAATCCAGGCTATTCAAAACATATATTAATGGTACAAAATTCCATTAGTCTAGCAATACAACACATTAATCGTCAAATAGTTATTGTTTGTCGAAAAGCATGTAACATCCCTTTTTGCTGTAAGTCAATTTAATTGAAAACAGTTAATACTATTTAAAAATTAAATGACAGGTTATGAAAACAAAAACTACAATTATCGCAATTTTAATGATACTTCTGGCAAACAATGTTTTTGCAGTTAAAAACTTTAAACTGGAAGTTAAACCGATTGAAGAATCAAAGGTGCTCATCAACACGGTTACAAAAGCCGGTGCTAAATCATCATTGGATATAGTATCTGAATCAGGAGAAACCGTTTATTTCAAAAAACTAAAAAAGAATGATTTAAATAAACAGGTTTTTAACTTATCCAATCTTGAAGATGGCAAATATGAAGTAAGGCTTTCTAATGCAAAAATGACCTTAAAAAATGAAATGACTATCTGCAATGGTGTTGTAACCGTGATGGAACAAAATCAGGAAATTGAACCCCATTTTTCGTTTGAAAATGATGTGATTAAAATTTCTTATCTAAATTTTGAAAAAGATAAGGTTCAAGCCATGGTATACCAGTCAGGAGTATTGATTCACGAAGCTTACCTTGGTAATGAATTTACAGTTAACAAAGGTTTAAATTTATCGAGACTAAAGAAAGGCAAATATGATTTATGCCTGACTAACGGAAATAGACAGTATTGGTTTTCTGTGGCACGTTAGATTACGTATTGTTTCGAAAAAATGGTCTTTACTTTTGTAGAGGCCATTTTTATTGATTTCAACATTCCTACATTTACTATATTTGTTTTCAGATCTAGTAAATTCTAAATCAATGAAATCTAAAAACCTGTTTGCTTTACTGTTATTTGCAATTCTTTTTTCTTGCACGGCAGAAAAAGAACCGCCAAATTTTGTTTTTTTCCTGGTTGATGATTTAGGTTGGGCAGATGTAAAATGCAATTACCCCAAAACTTTCTACGATACACCCAACATTGATAAACTGGCCAAAAACGGTGTACGTTTTACTAATGCTTATGCTGCCAATCCGGTTTGTAGTCCAACTCGTGCTGCCATTCTCACAGGCAAACACCCTAACAGGGTAAACATTACTGACTGGATTCCGGGTCAGGATCCCAAAAACCGCAAATTGTTGGGGCCACAAGACAGGGAAAATCTTGCTTTGAAAGAAATTACACTCGCAGAAAAACTAAAAGAAAAAAATTATAAAACCTGTTTTATAGGAAAGTGGCATCTTGGAGATGAAGGTTTTTTTCCCGAAGACCAGGGATTTGATGTTAACATTGGAGGCCATCACAGGGGAAGCCCACCGGGTGGGTATTATTCCCCATACAAAAATCCAAAATTGATGGATGGTGCTGATGGAGAATATCTGACAGACCGCTTAACTGATGAAAGTATCAATTTTATAAAAGAGAATAATAAAAATCCTTTCTTTTTATACCTTGCTTTTTATACGGTTCACACTCCAATTCAGGCTTCGAAAAAACATATCGCATTTTACAATGAAAAAAGAAAAACCTTAAACCTCGATACTGTTCCTCACAAAAAAGAAGGTGAAGGCTGGACAAAACTAATTCAGGAAAATGCCGATTATGCTTCGATGGTAAAAGCCCTGGATGAAAATGTGGGATGGATTTTAGAATCCTTAAAATCGCTTGGACTGGACAAAAATACATGGGTAATTTTTACCAGCGATAATGGCGGACTTTCAACACTGCACAGAAAAAAAGCACCCACAAACAATGGCCCCTTACGTGCCGGAAAAGGTTGGTGTTACGAAGGAGGAATTCGTGTACCTTTAATTATAAATGGACCTGATTTAATGGAGCCGGGAAGAGTTGTACACCAACCGGTAATAAGCATGGATTATTTTACAACAATCCTGAACCTGGCAGGAATTAAACACGATTCAAACGACGGAAAAAACCTGGTTCCGTGTTTAACCAAAAATGAAACTTTACAAAGAGATGAACTTTTCTGGCATTTTCCCCATTACCACGGCAGTGCCTGGAAACCCGGCTCGGCGCTGCGAAAAGGAGATTGGAAATTTGTACATTTTTACGAAGATGATAAAACTGAACTTTATAACCTGAAAGAGGACATGGGTGAAAACACAAACCTGGCAGAACAGTTTCCGGATAAAACGGCAGAATTAAAAAAATTATTGATGAAAAAACTAGCCGGTTCAAATGCGGCATTTCCTGCCCTAAATCCTAACTTTAACCAAACAAACGAATAATATGAACAAAACAATAAAATATAAAATTTTAATACCTGTATTCTTATTTTGCAGTCTGATTTTTTTTCAAATTAAATTGTATGCCCAGGAGGAACAAAATACGCCTGCAGGACTAAACTTCTTTTTGGATTGTTATTCCTGCGATTTCAATTTTGTAAGACAGGAACTGGAATTTGTGTCTTTTGTGCGCGACCCAAATCTTGCCGATGTACATATATTAACCACCTCATCTAGAACCGGAAGTGGCGGACGAAAGTATTTTATGAATTTTATCGGATTAAAAGAACTTGAGGGGACCGATTTTGAATATCAGTATACGGCAGAAAGTTCGGCAACAGACGATGAAAGACGAAAAGGTTTGTTAAAACTCATTCAAACCGGTGTGCTGCAATATTATTCACAAACCGGCTTTTTTGAAAACATAGAAGTTGAACTTACAGAAAAAGAAAACAAAACCGCCAGGGAAATGATAGATGATCCGTGGAATTTATGGGTTTACCGGATAAGTGTAGGCAGCGATTTTGCAAAAGAAGCCAGTCAGGATGAATTCTCTTTTGGAACAAGATTAGACGTAAGAAAAGTAACCGAAGACTGGAAGATTTATTTTGAAGCTGACTATGATATGAATCGTGAAAATTTTTACGATGAAGATGAAAAAATTGAAAATAACCAAAACAGAACCAATATTGAATTTGATTATGTAAAAAGTTTAACCAACAAATGGTCGGGAGCTGTTTTTGCCGATTATGCTTCCAGTACCTACCTGAATATTAAAAATGAATATAGCCTTGACCTTGGGGCAGAATACAATATCTGGCCATGGGATATCAGTAACGAGAAAGTATTTGCTTTACGGTACCGACTGGGAAGCAGCTATTTTAATTACAGGGAAGAAACGATTTACGACAAACTTAACGAACTTCTTTTTTACCAGTCATTTGGTGTGAACATAGAGATGGTACAACCCTGGGGAAGAATTGATGTATGGCTCGAAGGCAGACATTTTTTTCACGATTTTTCAAAAAACAGAATTAATCTTTATTCCGATTTTTCGATAAGATTGTCAAAGCTTATTTCAATTTATACCGAACTGAACTTTCAAATTGTCCATGATCAACTATATCTGCCCAAAGGAGATACATCGCGCGATGATTTATTATTACGAAGAAGGAAACTGGCAACCACCTACGAAGTTGGTGCCGAACTTGGTATTCGTTTCACTTTTGGTTCGATTTATAATAATGTGGTGAATGAGCGGTTTTGATATTACAATAAATTGTCCTCTCAATGAAAAGTTATATTCTAATTGAACCGAAATTCAATTCCAAAACTTGTTCCCCAGTCGTTTCTTGTATCAACGCCGGAAAGTGGCTTATTATCGGAACTAAAAAACAAATTCCATTTAAGGTAAAAATCATTAAAAATTTCCCAATTAAGATCGGCATTAATAGTGCTTCTTAACCTGCCAGGAACCGTAAAGCTCGGAATCAGATAACTATCAGTATCAAATGTAACTTTTGGAGTATTAAGTATAAAAACAGAATAACTGACACCGGCAATTCCCTCCAAATTATTTTGCGTTAACTGCCCTGAAAATTCACGGTTTATTGAAACTCCTGCGAAGGTTCTTAACTCGTGTTTACTGGTACTGATAAAACCATAACTCGCTCCCGTATTGATAGAAGTTCTTATATCGAGTTTAAATTCGGAGTTACTCTCCGCCATTATTTTACCATTCACCGACCAGTTATTGGGTAATAACCTATCATACGCTGCTCCTCCACTTTGCCTTTGTGTTTTATCAGTTCCATCATCGGTAAATACCACGCTGTAATTCGCCGCAATGATTGATTTTTCTCCTTTATATTCAGCATTTCCGGCAAAATCGAGTTGAGAAATATTTGTGGCTTTTGTAAATCGATATCCTGCACTAATCGTTCCTGTAATTCTGTCGATAAATCTTTTTCTTATTTGAATTAACTCTGCGACTGACTGTAACTCTAATTCACTTGTTTCATTATTTTCATCTTGCAAAATACAGACCTGGCGTTTTCCTGAAGGATACAGCCTGCCATACAAAATACCTCCGTTGTGCTTAAGAATCCGAACCGGGTTGAGGACACATAAACTATCTATATTGATCCATTTGATGCTTAAAGTACCGGCATCATCGGTTTTTAGTTTTAATGAACCTCTGTCGAGCGATAACATTTCTCCGGTTATTTTATCGCCACTATGCAGATAAACCGTATCGATTTTAAAAGTTTGAGTTTTTGCTTCTTTCGAAAAAAGAAACATTAAAAAAACAAGTGCGAACCATAAAAAACCTCTCATACAATAATTTAAGTATAGCGTAAAAATACAATTTTTACCTTGAACCGTTTCATAAAATAAACAGTCTTTTACACGCTTACTTTTCCGAGAACATAAGGTATTTGCTGATTTTCTGCTTTAAAGAATCGGCACTAACCGGTTTGGTTATATAATCGTCAAATACCTCATTGTATTTTTCTTTATCCTCATCGAGTGCAAAAGCAGTTTGTGCAATAATCGGAAGTTTTGGATTAAAGTCTTTAATAATTTGAGCTGCGACATCTCCGTCAAAAACCGGCATATTTATATCCATCAACACCAAAGCAATATTTTTGTGTTTACGGCATAACTCTACGGCTTCGCCTCCTGATTTGGCAAAAAGAACATTCAGACTTGTATTTTTTAAAAGGTGTTTTAAGTACACCACAGAAGTTTCATCGTCTTCGGCAATTAATATTGTATTGTTATTCTGATTGGAACTAAAATGCTCTTCAGCTAAATCTGTTTTGGCTTTATTTTCAACAGATTCCAGTTTCCCGGGGATTGTAAAATAGAAACAGGTTCCTTTTCCCTGTTCCGATTCAATCCAAATCTCACCGCCCAACATCTCGACATATGCTTTTGAGATTGCCAGGCCCAGCCCGGCTCCTTCATAAACACTCGACATTCCTGAATTTGCCTGTACAAAACGTTCAAAAATCCTTTTCTGTTTACTCACAGGAATACCAATACCCGTATCTTTTATAAAGAACATTACCTTCCCGTCATCCTGTAAATAACCAAATTCAATCGTACCGTTTTTGGTAAATTTTATAGCATTTTTTATTAGGTTGGTAAGAATGGCATAAACCTTTTCTTTGTCGGTATTTATAACTGCTTCTTCGTCTGAAACCGGGCAACTCACCTTTAGTTTCAGCTTTTTTTGTTGCGCTTCGAGTTTGAAAAAGTTAAAAAGGAAGCGCAACTGTTTGTTAATATTGGCTTTTGAATATGACATATCCATCTGCCCCGATTCGATTTTGGAAATATTTATCAAATCGTTGATAATATTCAGCAGTCTTTCCCCGCTTTTTTCAATCAATTCGATAAACATTTGTTGCTCTTCACCCGATAATTTTGGTTCTTTCAGCAATTCAGCAAAACCAAGAATTCCATTCATTGGCGTACGGATTTCATGGCTCATATTTGCAAGAAATGCCGATTTTAACCTGTCGCTTTCTTCTGCCCGTTCTTTGGCAGCCACTAAATCCCGAATCATTTTCTCCCTTTCGATAATAATTGAAAGTTCGTGTGCGATAAGTTTCAAAAGTCTGATGGTAGATTGATCATAAGCATTTTCATCGGTATAACTTTGAACCACTATTATGCCTGTTGCCTTGTCCCTGTTCAACATGGGAACACCTAACCAACAAGCTGCAGGCGAGCCTAAAAGTTCAATGTTGTTTTCTGCCGCGAAACGGGCTTCATCATCACTTTTAAGCAACAGGGGTTTTTTGTGCTTTATTACCTGCCCGGATAATGATATATCTGCATCCCACTCTTCGAAGTCATCTTTTTCATCTTCGAAAATTATTTTTCTCAATGTATTTGTCTGGGATTGATAAACTGCCACAAAGAAATTGGTTGTATCGATAACTTTACTTAGCTCTTGCCTGACAAGGGTAAGCAGTTCTCCGATTGTTTTATCATCCATTGAAGTTCCGGTAATTTCCTGCAAAATCTGCTGAATGTTCTCGTCCCGTTTTCTCCTGGTGATATCATTGAGTATTAATACTGCTCCGTAAATTTCATTTTCATCATCTACAATTGGGTCTACCAGTACCTCAAGAACCCGGCCTTTCAAAATTAATTCCGATGTTTCGCAAGCTTTGCTTACTTTCATCCTCTCAAAGGGATTATTCCCGTTATTGTAATTATTATTGAATAAAAAGGCCAGGCTTTTCTGATTCAAAAGTTCCTTTTCAGATTTATTTAAAATTGACTGAAAAGCCTCATTGGTTTGTATAATTTTTTGATTTGAATCGATTAAAGCAATTCCGCTGTGCATTGCCTGAAATGTTCTGTTCCAGTTTTCTGAAGCCTGACGCATTGCTTTTTCCGCATCTTTTCTTTGACTGATATCGCGTGCAATTCCCAACACCTGTGTTTCACCTAAAATCTCCACCGGATGAATGGTAACTTCAACTGTAACCTTTGTTCCATCCTGTCTTAAAAATATGTACTCAACAGGACCTGATGGTTTCCCCTCCTTACTTAATTTTAACTGATTTGCTACTTTTAAAAGCTGATCTTCTGAAATAATATTTAGCTCAGCAATACTTTTTCCAATGACATCCTCTTTATTAAATCCGATTAATTTTTCTGCTGCAATATTTCCGTCAATAAATATCCCGTTTAAATCAGTAAGATAATATGCTTCCGGTGCATTGTTAAACAAAATTTTTAGTCTTTCCTCTGAACTCCGCAGGCTGCTTTCAGCCAATTTTCTGGAGGTAATATCCCGAAATTCGGTGGCTCTTACATTTTTGCCCTTAAAAAGAATGTTCTTTCCTTCCACCCGCAAAGGAAACATCTCCCCGTTTTTTCTTAATCCGATAGTTTCATAAGGTTTTTCTATTCCACTCGCAATCTTTTTTCGAACCCTTGCCCTTTCACTTTCAGCAATTAAAAGCAGGCCATCCATGTTAATCAATTCATTAATAGAATAACCGGTCATTGATGCCAGTACCTGATTACACTCCTGAATTATTCCGTTGTCATGAATGGCAATACCACCAAAAGATGCGCTGTGAAGTGCTTTATATCGTGTTTCGCTTTCTTTTAGGGCAATTGCAGAAAGTGTTTCCTGGGTAATGTCTTTTCCAAAAAAAGATGCACCTACTACTTTCCCCTCAATTGTAATCGGGTACATGGCAACCTCTATATAAACGACACCATTTTCAAGTTCAATTTTATCTGTAAAAACAAAATGTTCTCCGTTAAAAGCCCGGTCATAACGCTCTTTCCAGATGGGCTGGAGATTTTGCGGTAAAGATTTAAGAATGTTAACACCTTTTGAGAGTTGAACGCCAAAAGAATGAAAAAAAGCAGTTGCAAAAACGTTGTTTATGTATTGAATATTATAATTCTTGTCGATAGACCAAACACTTTCCAGTGAATTTTCAATTATGGCCTTGATATTCGCTTCATTCTCCCTGAGAATCTTTTGGGTCTTCTCACTTTCATCAATCTTCTTTTCATACAACTCTACTACATTGTTGTATTTCTCTTGCAACTCTTTCAATTCATTCAAAAGCTCATCTTTTGATTTTCCTTTAAGATTCATAACAGATAATGATTCTAATTCAGTGGTTTATAAATCACAGCAATGGTGTGAAAATATAAATTTTTTGCCGATCTGTTGTACTAAGCACACTGTTTTACAACAAACCTTATCTATTTAAAAATTTGTGGAAAAATAATTATGAAATGCAAAATAAACTTATGCTTGAAATTTGTGGGACTTTATTTTTTAACCAACTCCAGGTAAATCAATTCAATTTCATTCCAGTTTTCTCTGACAGGCGAAACTTTTATCAGTTTGTTCCCTGATTCAGTAATCTCAATTTCACCCAACGAATATTCCTGAAATTTTTCACCCTGAGATTGAATTTCCGCATGTACCGTTTTATCATCAAGCTGAATATTAATATTAACATCTTTGCTTGCTTTTATCAATCCTTCGATTTTGTATATACCTGGTTCTGTGACATTAAACATCCATTCCAAACGTGTTCGCGAATCGACCCAGTTTCTAACAACCGATTTTTTACCATAGTTTTTTAATACGGCATGATTTCCATAACCCGGATTATGAATATCGGCAAAATCTGCGGTGAGTAAAATACTTCCATCTTTTAGTGAAGGCATATTACTGGTAATTTCAGGCTTGCCTTTTACCTTAACTACTATAACTGTATTTATCGGATCGAAAGTTACCGAAGGTGCGTGAATTAAAGCATCTCCTTCTTCAAATTTCCAGGCAAATTTTTGCTGAGGCCTTGACAACAAATAAATATCTTTTATAACACCTTTTAATCCGGGAACACGAAGAACCTGGTCTTTTGGCCAGTTGAAAACATGTAAATACAGTAAAGTATGCCCGTCAACCTCTTTTTGCGTGCATCTCCCCCATGGCAGTTTAAAAAACGGACTTGCAGAAGTTCCATATATTGATTCACTGTTTTGTTGCATCCAGATTCCCATCTGTTTTAATCTAACAACACTGGAGTCAGGAATCAGTCCTTCTGCAGTAGGCCCAACGTTTAGCAACAAATTACCTCCTTTGCTTGCAATATCAACCAGCATTTGAATTAAATTGGCTGTCGATTTCCAGTTATTATCGTACCATTTATACCCCCAACTTGTATTCATAGTCATACAAACTTCCCAGTCATAATCCAGTCCGGTTGGTGGTACATGTTGCTCGGGAGTTGAAAAGTCTCCCGGCCATGGCCTGTACAACCGGTTATTGGTTAACATTGCAGGATATTTATCTGCTTCATTTTGCAAAAGTTGCGCAGCTTCTTCTGTCATTCCAATTGGTGTATCCCACCATAAAATATCCAGACCACCATAATTTTCAAGTATTTCCTTAACCTGAGGCAAAGCTTTGTCATTAATATAATTCATCAACGAATCGCGTTTTAAATCCGGATCCCAATGAGAGACTCCATTATTTATTCCTGCGTAGGTGCCCCCCGGTTCATGCCAATCCTGCGCCTGTGAATAGTAAAAACCTAGCCTGATTCCCTCCTTTTTGCAGGCTTCAGCCAGCTCTTTTATAGGATCCCGTTTAAAAGGGGTAGCATCATAAATGTTGTATTTACTTGCTTTTGAATGAAACATGGCAAATCCATCATGATGTTTCGAGGTAATCACAATGTATTTCATGCCGGCCATTTTTGCCAGTTTTACCCAGGCTTCTGCATCGTATTGTTTTGGATTAAAATTTTTTGCCAGTGCTTCATATTCCGCCACCGGAATTTTTGCCCTTAACATAATCCACTCACTAATTCCGGGAATTTGTTTTCCCTTCCATTCACCTGCAGGTTCGGCATATAATCCCCAATGAATAAACATGCCAAAACGGGCTTCACGCCACCAGGCCATTTTCTCATCCTGCTTAATGGTTTCTTCAGTTTTTTCAGGTTTCTCAGGACTTGTTTTACAAGAAATTACTAAAAATAAAACTCCAAGTATTATTGCCAGTTTGTTCATCGCACGTGGTTTTTAGTTTGTGAAAATCTACTTTAAAAGTATAGTTTTGGCTATTTAAATTACAATTTATTTCAAGGAAATATCAGTTTGAGGTTCTATTTCAAAGTTTAAAATCAAATTTGTTATTGAAATAGTTTAACCGACAATGCTTGTTTTTGTATTATTTTCTGTTCTGATTAGAAAGTAAAACAGGATTCTTTAACTCCACTGAATATTAACTTTTTAATTTTCAACAAAGGAAACCCGTTTTCAATTTCCAATAACTGAATTTCATAGATTTTTTGGTTGAAGAAGTTAAAATCAGTGAAAGCATCTTTTAATGCACCATTTGCATTTCTCACCCTCGTTATTTCAACTCTATTTTCATTTTGATTTTTAAGAACTATTTCAGTTGGGATGCTTAATTGGAATGATTTCAGTAATTTTATGAGGACCAATAAATAATGAATAATAATTTGCAAAGGAAGCTAATGGTAAAAAAATATGTGTGGTTTTGGAGAAGTATTCAAAAGGAATCAGCTGAAAAAACCAATAAAACAACATTGCTTTTAATTATACTTTTATCAGTTTGTGGTTTCTTTTCATGTAATAACAAAGCAGAGCAGGAATTAAGTTTACCTCATAAACCAAATATCCTTCTAATTGTGGCCGATGATTTGGGATATGGAGATATTGGATGTTACGGAGGAGAAATTGAAACTCCCAGTATAGATGCACTTGCCAAAAACGGCATAAGATTTTCATCTTTTCATACCGCGCCAATGTGCGCTCCCACCCGCGCCATGTTAATTTCAGGCAATGGCAATCATATCGCCGGAATGGGTGCCCAGAGTAAAGTTTCCGATGAATTTGGCTACGAAGGAAGGTTAACTGACCGTGTTGTTACTATTCCGCAACTGTTACAAAGTGCCGGATACCACACCTACATGACAGGGAAATGGCATTTAGGTATGACACCAGAATCCAATCCGCACCAAAAAGGGTTTGAGCAATCATTTGTGCTTTTAAACGGGGCAGGAAATCATTATACCAATCAAAGTGTTTTATCAAAAAGAAATTCGCGTTATACAGAAAATGGAGATTCAACAAACTGGAATAATGGTGACTATTCAACAGATTTCTACACCACAAAACTTATCACATATATTTCTCAAAACCTCGATGATAATCAACCTTTTTTTGCCTTTGCAGCTTATACTTCACCCCACTGGCCATTGCAGGTTGAAAAAAAGCACTGGGAAAAATACAGAGGTATTTATGATGATGGTTATGAAAAACTGAGAAAAAAAAGGATGCAAAGTCTAAAAAAAGCCGGAATAATACCAAAAAATTCAAGGCTTCCTGAACTGCATGAGAGTGTGATTCCCTGGGATTCACTGTCAGATGCTGAGAAAATGATGGAAGCCAGAAAAATGGAATTATATGCAGGCATGGTGGATAATTTAGACGAAAACATTGGAAAAATAATTTCTTTTCTGAAAGAAAATGGAGAATACGAAAATACTTTAATTGTATTTATGTCGGATAACGGTGCTGCCTACAGAGATTTTTTTTATGCCCAGAACTACAGTTTTCTTAAAGATTATTACAGGAATGACTATGAAAATATGGGGAATTACAATTCATATATTTCTTATGGACCACAGTGGGCGGAGGCCGGGTCTGCTCCATTTCGGTATTTTAAAGATTATGCTACGGAAGGAGGAACAAATACTACATTGATTATTAGTAATCCTAATATCTCAGGAAAGAATACCATTTCCCATATTTTTACAAGTGTGCTGGACCTGGCTCCCACTTTTTATGAAGTGGCTGAAGTTAACTATCCGGATGTGTTTAACGGGAATAAAGTATATCCTCTTCGTGGCGAATCGCTGGTTCCTTTGTTAACAGGAAAAACTGAAAATATTCATGATTCGAATTATGTATTTGCTGTGGAACATTATGGTAATGCCATGCTCAGAAAAGGAGATTGGAAAATTACCAATTTTAAACGTCCTTTTAAACAGGAAGATTTCGCCTTGTACAATATCTCCGATGACCTGGGTGAACAAAATGATTTAAAAGATTCGGAACCTGAAAAGTATAAGGAAATGTTGGAGGAATGGAAAAAGTTTTCTGATGAAATTAAGTTTCAGAAACCTACGGATTTTAAATAATACAGTCGCAATTTCCGCTAAAACAAACACAGCATTACTGAAACAAACAAACCGGTGTTATAATACTAGAATTTAAACTCGTAATTAATTCCTAAAATACTCACCGAATTCCTGTCATAATAGTAATCCTGATGACGATAATAGAGTCCGATTTCGTGGTGCTTTCCAAAATCTCTACTAGCTCCGATATCGTAGCGCCCCTTAAACCATTCGTTCAGGTTGATATCGTAAAATGCTTCGTAGCTGAAAAAAGGATCAATCTTTATACCCTTAATGTTGTATTTAATTTTTGCCCGTGGTCTAAAAAACCAGTTGTCCATTTGGATAATTATAATATCACCGGCATCAAGATCGTTGGTAAAACGTGTTCTGAGCGATCCATCAAATCTTTTATAATCTGCTTTTCCTGTTAAATCAAATACAATACTATGCGAAACTATGTTACCCTTTTCACGAATATTCGTATTGTATCGGTACGATGCGGCAATATCTAAAAATTTGAAGGGTTCGTAACCCAGTTTACCTTCTAAAATATATTCATCGAGAGTGAAATCATCCTGCAGACGAAACTCAGGAATAAAACTGAATTCAAAATCTTTCAAAAATTTCTTTTTAAAAGTTAGCTCAATCCAGGTGCCAAAACTTTCTGTTTTGGCAAAAACAGAGTTATAACACAGAATCAGGAAAAGACCCGCAAAAAGTAACTTCTTCATTCAGTATTTATACAAGTTTTTTACTGCTGCTTACTTCAAAATAAATAGTAATCCGGGCAATATCCCGCAGAAAATCAATCCTGTCAATCTGGTATCTTTTAATTTTAATGCCGGTTCTTTTTTCCAAATCAGCCAGTAGTTCATCTTCTTTATCACGGTGCAGATTATGAATATTTTCGTAAATCACTTTTAACGAGTCTTCCTGTCTCATCATCAGAATCCGCTCAAGTGCCCCCAAAGTACCGATTAGAAGGAGGTTAACCAGGGTAAGGCCAAAATAACCGATATAATCTTCTGATAATGCGTTAACCACCGATACCGCTATAATTACAAACAAATAGGTCATTTCTTTTGGGGGAATAGCATCGGTACGATAACGGATAATGCCAAAAATAGCGAACAACCCAAGTGCAAAACCTAATTCAAGCGTTACACTTTCGAGCAAATACACCAATAAAAACACAGAAATACTTATAGCAAAGTAGCTGAAATAAAACTCTTTACGCTTACTGATTCTTGAATAAAGCAA
>ENA-ORCQ01000195-ORCQ01000195.1-marine-metagenome-genome-assembly--contig:-NODE-195-length-30772-cov-4.687897_pt1 | contig 30772 bp, 10 predicted proteins | sample MGYA00237780_ERZ508510 | MGnify/ENA primary metagenome ERZ508510 (study PRJEB26181, sample SAMN06268981) | marine metagenome | isolation source: Tt an E2 anaerobic enrichment on eucalyptus from sediment...
AATATAACAGTAACTGATAATGGAGAAGGCATCCCCTCAGAAATTAAAGACAAAATCTTCCAACCCTTTTTCACCACCAAACCTACAGGTTCTGGAACTGGGCTTGGTTTGAGTTTGAGTTATGATATTATTAAAGCACATGGCGGTAAGATAGAAGTTGAATCTGAGGAAAATAGAGGAACGGATTTTATAATCACTTTGCCATTGAAATTATGAATAAACGTGTGACCATAATAAGTATATTTTTCCTGCTTGGCATTTTTAAGAATCATGCCCAGGATACTTTGATTGTCACACAATTTCAGATTGATAGCTTACAACACCTGATTCAAAATCATCCCGCAAACGACATAAAAAAAGTTGAATTGTTAAACAAATATGCCCAATTGTGTTTTTATGATTTGCTATACCTACAGGGTATTCTTGCAATGCAAAACGCTCGTAAAATATCAAATGATATTGAGTACGAATATGGAGATGGTCATTATTACAAATCACTAGGAATATTTCTAAGAAATACTCCGCTTGGTTTATACTATTTGCTTCAGTCTGATTTATTGCTACAAACAAATATTCCAAGAAATCTTTGGCACGAATCTTCACTACCTATAAGAAAAAAAGATTCAAACTACAAAATCATAGAAAAACGTTTGATTGAAGCTCAAAATTATTTCAAAAAAAATGAAGACGTTAAATTTTGTGCAAACATTGAATATGCACTTTTCCGTAATGCATTAAATGATAGTATTAATCCTAAAACAAAAAAATACTTAAACAATGCTTTGGTTAACTTTCAAAATCTCAATCTGGCTTATCCCCAGTTTCTATTGTTAATACAAAAACTGCATATTCTAAATTCCGAAGAAAATAAGGAGGAAGCACGAGAAATTGAATTGAAAATTATTGACCTAATAGATCAAACCGAGGATTCAGAAGCTAAAATGCTGATGTCTTATGAATTGGCCGATCAATATTTCCATGCTTTGGGAGGTGCCCATCTGGCTCTTGAATACTTTTTAAACAGTATAGATTTTTTAAAAAAATTCGAATATCATGACCTATTGTTTGAAATGTATAACTTACCTGGTGTTTGCTATAAAGTTCTTGGTGATCATGTAACCGCAGTAAGCTATTTCAAAAAATTTTTAGAGTTGTATGAAAAAATAAAAGCTGAAATAGGAAACAACTTTCATGAATCCACAATAAGACATGTAGGATATGTTTATATTAACTTAGGTTCAAGTTTAGTTCATTTAAAACAATTTGAGGAAGCAAAACATTTCTTGCATTTAGGAAAAGAAATTGCCGACCAAAAAAATATGCCAATTCTTAAAGGCAGATATTTCAAAAATCTTGCATTAATAGACGAAAAACTTAACAACAAGGACGGTATTCTCCAAAACAGGATAAAAGCCTTTAGTGAATTTCAAAAAAACGATATAAAAAACTGGGCAAGTGGAGAAGCAAATTTAATTGCCTGGTTATATTTCGACAAAAATGATTTAGAAACTGCATTACATTATGCCCATCAAAGTTTTAATCTAAGTTCTAAAAATTCAGGAAATTACAGACATGCTTCTTTTACATTATCCAGAATATATGAATTATTGGGTCAAATTCAGAAATCTCTCGATTATCTAAAATTACACCAGCAGTCAACAGAAAAATTTATAGAAAAAAGTAGTAAAAATACCATTGCCAATGCCGAGATAAAAAATGTTTTGGAAAACCGTAAACGTGAAATTGCAGTACTTGAAAAAGAAACACTATTAAAAGAGCAGAAAACCAAGAATCAGCAACTTTGGATTTTCAGCATTGCCGGAGCACTTCTTTCCGCTCTATTTGTTGCCTTTATACTTTACCGAAATAATAAAACCAAACAAAAAGCAAATGCCCAATTAAAAAGGCAAAAGGCAAAAGTCGAAAGAACACTAGACCAGTTAAAGGCCACCCAGGCTCAACTTATCCAATCCGAAAAAATGGCCAGCCTAGGTGAACTAACAGCCGGTATAGCACATGAAATTCAAAATCCACTCAATTTTGTCAATAACTTTTCTGAAATAAATAAAGAACTTGTTAACGAATTAAAAGAAGAATTGGAAGTAGGCAATTCGCAGTTGGCAACAGAAATTGCAAATGATATTATTGAAAACGAAAATAAAATAAGCCATCATGGTAAACGAGCCGAAGCAATTGTAAAAGGAATGCTTCAACACAGTCGGACAGAAACCGGGGAAAAAGAACCAACAGATATTAATGCACTTTGCAATGAATACCTGCGCCTCTCTTACCACGGGCTGCGTGCCAAAGACAAATCTTTTAATGCCGAATTTAAGATGGAGGCTGATAAAAATCTCAAAAAAATAAATGTTGTACCACAAGATATTGGGAGGGTTCTTTTGAACCTGATAAATAATGCGTTTCATGCAGTTGATAAAAAGGCAAGGTCAAATACCCCCCAACCCCCTATTGGGGGAGCAGAGAGTTCTCCAAACAAATACAAACCAGAGGTAGTTGTTAGAACTTCTTCCTCAAAGTCCCCTTCAGGGGATTCCCGCCTGCCGGACGGGCAGGTAGGGGTGAATATAACAGTAACTGATAATGGAGAAGGCATCCCCTCAGAAATTAAAGACAAAATCTTCCAACCCTTTTTCACCACCAAACCTACAGGTTCTGGAACTGGGCTTGGTTTGAGTTTGAGTTATGATATTGTAAAAGCACATGGTGGGGAAATTAGCGTTGAATCGAGAAAAAATGAAGGAACGACATTTACAATTTTAATCCCTGTTAAATCATGAAAACAAAGTTATATATATACTTTTTAGCATTTGTTATTGGAGTAAACATTTCAATTGCGCAGGAGCCTACACTTGTACCTGAACATGAGATTATTAATCTTAATGAACAGATAAAAAACCACAAAAAAGATGACAAAGAAAAGGTGCGATTGTTAAACGAATTTGCACGGTTAAATTTTTACAACGAAAACTACATGGCTGCTTTCCAGGCAACTGTTGATGCCAGAGATATTTCAGAGAAAATAAAGTATAAGGGTGGTGAAATTATGTACCATTACACCTTGGCTGTATTTTTCGGGTATGGCGACCTGTACACATATCATATTCAAAAAGCCAGAATACTATCCTCACAATACGAAGATATTGAATTGATTGAAGAAGCAGAAATGCCATCAAGTTACCGCCCTACAGCGATTTCTCCTCGTATTGAAAAACTCATTCCTGTATATGAGCATTTTAAAAAACTGGATGAAAAGGAAATTTATGCTTCAATAGATAACCAGCTCGGTTATTGGTATTATACCAATAATCAATTTGATAAGCTTAAAATTGTTCATCGAGACTTCATTAAAGTGTACTTAGAGTTAGGCGAATATTATCCCGTAATGATTTATTATGGTTATATGAACCATGTAGCTAATTTACTTAACGATACCAATGAAAAAATGAACATTGAGCAGGAAATTAAAAATTTGGCAAGCGGTTTATCGAACGATCAAATGGGACCAATCAATTTTCTATTGGCAAACTTTTACAGGGACAATGAGCAGGAAGAACTTGCCATAAAACATTATTTGAATTCGGTTAAATTTTTTGAGTCAGAAAAAAATTTACTGATGTTGGCAGAGGTATATGGAGAGATGGGACTTTTATACCAGGAATTAGAAATGCATACTAAATATGCTGAAGTTATTGAATTACAGGTTGGATTATTGCAAGAAATAAATAATCCTATTGAACTAAAAGCAGTTCAGCAGCAAGCAGTTTGGGCCATGCTTCATGCAAAAAGATTCGATGATGCAAGAATGTTTATGAATATACTCTTGGCAGACACAAATGATGTTGACTATAACAACAGAATTGCACAAAGTTTTAGTCTTGAAGGCGAAATTTCAATGTATTTGGAAAATTATAAAGATGCAATTCCAAATCTAAAAAAAGCATTGGCCATGTACATAGAAAATGGTCACCCCTGGTCGCAACCGTGGGTTGCCTCTCATATAGCCTTCTGTTATTACATGGAAGGTGAACTCGACAATGCATTGGTTTATGCGCTGCTTGCTTTCGATTATACCGAAGGTGCAAACACGGGTGTAAGATTTGCTAAAAGAATTAACCTTCTAACATCTCAGATTTACGATGCACTGGGAAACAAGTCCTTTGCCTATGATTATTTAAAAAAATATCAGGAATTAATTTCAGAAAGTGGTCAAAGCGAATCCAACGAGGTTATGGAAACATTACTTAGTTCGGTTATGGAACAAAGCCAGGAAGAGATTGACCAATTAGAACAAGAACGTACATTAAAAGAACAACAAAATAAAACTCAGCGTTTATGGCTATTTAGTATTGCCGGGGCACTTTTATCTGCTTTGCTTATTGCATTAATCTTATATAGAAATAATAAACAGAAACAATTGGCTAATGTGCACCTTAAAAGACAAAAAGCAAAAGTTGAACAAACCCTTGACCAATTAAAAGCCACTCAATCTCAACTAATCCAATCCGAAAAAATGGCAAGCCTTGGAGAACTAACTGCTGGCATCGCCCATGAAATACAAAACCCACTCAACTTTGTAAATAACTTTTCTGAAATAAGTAATGAATTAGTTGAGGAAGTAAAAAGTGAAATGTCAAAAGGCAAAAATGAAAGAGATGAAGAATTGGAAAACGAATTACTTGACGATATTTCAGAAAACCTTAAAAAGATAACTCATCATGGCAAACGAGCCGAGGCCATTGTTAAAGGAATGTTACAACACAGCCAAAGCAACACCGGAGAAAAAGAACCCACAGATATTAATGCACTTTGCGATGAGTATCTTCGTCTTTCCTACCACGGACTTCGGGCAAAAGACAAATCTTTTAATGCTGAATTTAAGATGGAGGCTGATGAAACTCTTCCCAAAATAAATGTCGTACCTCAGGATATTGGAAGGGTTTTTTTGAACCTGATAAATAATGCGTTTTATGCAGTTGATAAAAAGGCAAGGTCAAATACCCCCCAGCCCCCTATTGGGGGAGCAGAGAGTTCTCCAAACAAATACAAACCAGAGGTGGTTGTTAGAACTTCTTCCTCAAAGTCCCCTTCAGGGGATTTAGGGGTGAATATAACAGTAACTGATAATGGAGAAGGCATCCCCTCAGAAATAAAAGACAAAATATTCCAGCCCTTTTTCACCACCAAACCTACAGGTTCAGGAACCGGACTGGGATTGAGTTTGAGCTATGATATTGTGAAAGCGCATGGTGGAAAGATAGTGTTGAACTCAAAAGAAGAGCAAGGAACAAGCTTTATTATCAGTTTGCCGGTAAATTAGGTAAGCATGAATTAATTATTACAAAATATGATATAGAAAATGACTAAAAGAAAAAATATAACATATTTACAAAAAAGATTTTTTTATCTCTTTGTATTAAACCTGTTTTCAGTATCACTTTGGGCACAATTAAACAGTGGTAATCTTACTCAATTAACCGAAAAAGATGGTTTATCAAGCAACACCATCAATGCGATGCTGGTGGACAAACAGGGATACCTGTGGGTAAGCACCTACAACGGTTTGGCGCGTTACAATGGTTACGAATTTGAAAAATTTTACAGCGATCCCAACGACACAAGCGCCATTCAGGGAATGATAGCATATAGACTTATGCAGGACAGTAAAGAGAATATTTGGGTAGGAACCAATCCGGGTTTTATAGAAGTTTACAATCCTGTAAAAAGAACTTTTTCAGCTTTTGACTATTCAGTTTTAGTCAGTCCATTTGTAAGCGAATCTCCACAATATGGTTATGTGGTAACTTCTATTTGCGAAGATAAAAAAGGGAATATCTACTTCGGGATTACTGCAAGTGCGTTACTTACAAAAGGATTACTATTCAAAGAGGCAGAATCTGAAGAAATTACTTTATTCAAAACACCCGATAATCTTGAAATACAAAACGTTTACGACATGAAACCGGACTTGTCGGGAAATATCTGGTTGCTTAGTAACAACGGAGTTTTCAAGATTGATACTACCGGAGTAATAAGTTCACAAAATCACTTATTTATAAACTTTCCTGTGTTGCAAGATGATTTTGTAACAGATTTTGAATTCACCGAAAAGGATAATGCCTGGTTACTTACACAATTTGGGAATTTAATAAAATGGAATTGGGAAACCGGTACTTTTAAAACAATTAAATCACCTTATTATACAAATGATCCTGTTGGTATTGCATATAATATGACAAAAGATGACAAGGGAATTCTATGGATTGCCACCAGATCAGGAGTCAGGCAATTTAATCCTGAAACAGAAGAATTTAAAACTTTTGATACCGGTGCCAAAAAACAACTGGAAAATTTAAATATTAATTGTTTTGCCTACGATACTTTTGGAAATTTATTTATTGGAACTGCAAATAACGGTATTCTGAGATATGACGAAAAGCCGGTTTTCACTTCATATGTTGGCGATAATTCCAACCCGTCAACTATTTTGCCCGGTTGGGTGAATGTAATTATTGAATCACACGACAATAATATCTGGATTCATTCAAACGCAGGAATTAGTGTTCTGAATCAGGAAACAGGGAAAGTAGAAAACCGGATTCCTTCAACAGATTCTTTGCAATTTTCATGGATTCATACATTTTGGGAGGATTCGCCCGGTGTTTTTATTTTTAGTTTTGGCAGTGGAGTTTTATTTGAATACAAAGCATTCTCAAATTCCGTAAAACAAATATCACTCCCCGGAATTTCTGAAGGAATCGTAATTACCAAACACCTTCACGACAGTAAAGGGAATAAATGGATTGCCACCCGTGAAGGATTGTTCCGAAAAACACCTGAATTGGAATCATTCAAAAAATATGATTTAAGTTTGGTAGAAGGAGCTGATTCTGTAAGTAACGATATAACCAGCCTTGTAGAAAGTAGTAAATACGGATTATGGATAGTTACCAATTTTGGTTTATTCCTGTATAATTATGACTCAGACCAAATTGAACGACATGCTTATGATATAAACAAAGGTGGTGTTTTAATGTCGCAGGATATTAATTCTCTGTACGAAGATTCGGATGGTGTAGTTTGGGTTGGGCAATGGCAGGGTGGATTGGCTAAATATATTCCTGAAACCGGACAGGTTATAAAATATAACCTCGACAGCGGATTACCATCGATGGGTGTTCAGTCCATTACAGCTGATGATAATGGGATGATTTGGCTTAGTACTTTTAACGGAATAAGCCGGTTAAATCCGGAAACTGAACAATTCAGCAATTTCTCCATTGATGATGGTATTCAGGGCTCATTGTTTGCAGATGGAAGTTTTCTTAAAACCACTTCAGGTCAGATTATCTTTGGGGGAGCCAATGGAATTACTCTTTTTAATCCTGACGATTTTAAAATCGATTATCAGCCCCCAAAAGTTTTTTTCACAGATTTGAAATTGTTTAATCAATCCGTAATACCCGGACCGGATGCCATTTTGGATAAACCCGTATATCAAACAAAACAAATAGAACTTTCACACAAACAAAATAACCTAACGATTAGTTTTATTGCCCTGAATTATTCAAATCCATTAAAAAACAGGTATTCATATATTTTAGAAAACTATGATATTGAATGGAGAGAATCTGTAAGTCAAAGAGATGCATTTTACCCAAACCTTCCGCCCGGAAATTATACTTTTAAGGTAAAAGCGGCAAATGAAAAAGGAATCTGGAATGAAACTGGTGCTACCCTGCAAATCAGGATAAATCCTCCCTGGTGGAATACAATTTGGGCCTATATCATTTATGCCTTGCTCATTTTGGTTTTTGCAGTTTTCTTAAATCGTTATATGCGTAACAGGTTAATTCAAAAAGAAAGAGAAAAAGCTCAGAAAAAAGAACTGGAACAAGCCAGGGAAATTGAAAAAGCTTACAAAAAACTGGAAGTCACCCACGAAAATTTAAAAGCCACACAAACCCAGCTTATCCAATCCGAAAAAATGGCCAGTCTGGGAGAACTTACTGCAGGTATTGCCCATGAGATTCAAAATCCACTCAATTTTGTAAATAACTTTTCAGACATAAATAAAGAATTGATTGTTGAATTAAAGGAAGAGTTGGCAGAAGGTAATTTGCAGTTGGCAAATGATATTGCAAATGATATTGATAAAAACGAAGAAAAAATTAACCACCATGGGAAACGTGCTGAAACTATAGTTAAGGGGATGTTATTGCACAGCCGGACAAATTCGGGAGAAAAAACACCCACAGATATCAATGCACTTTGCGACGAATACCTGCGTCTCTCCTACCATGGTTTGCGTGCAAAAGATAAATCTTTTAATGCAGACTTTAAATTGAACGCAGACAATACCATTCCCAAAATAAATGTCGTGCCTCAGGATATTGGCCGTGTACTATTAAATCTGATTAACAATGCTTTTTATGTAGTGAATGAAAAAGTAAAACATAAAACAAATGGATACCAACCTATAGTTTTAATTTCTACAGCATTAAAGCCTGTCGATGAGGGGATGGAGACTCATGTTGAAATTCGCATACAGGATAACGGTCCGGGCATCCCTGATGAAATTAAAGACAAAATATTTCAGCCCTTTTTTACCACCAAACCGACAGGTTCTGGTACAGGACTGGGATTGAGTTTGAGTTATGATATTATTAAGGCGCATGGTGGATCGATTTCGGTAAAGTCGGATAAAAAAGAAGGTACAGAATTTATTATTCAAATCCCACAAAGCTAGACAAATATGGAATCAAACAAGGAAAAATTATTACAAAAAGCTTATAATGATTACATCGATATCATTCTGTACAATTTTCCTATTGACCGAATTGAAGAAATAGTGGATGAAAACCTAAAAGGATTTGGGTCCACTACTGATGAAAAGTTTGTGAACATTAACAGGTTCAGGCAAATGATCCGTGACCAGAGGGAACAAGGAACTGGCATAAATATTCAATGTGAACAAACCCGCATCCACAAAAGAATTAGTCCTAAAACAGACATTGCCATTTTTACCGATGAATTCAGGCTTTCGATGCAAATTGACAATCACGAACATGTAATTCCTTTGCGGGTCAGTTCTGTTTTTGAATATGAAAATAAGGTTTGGAAACTTGTACATATTCATGGTTCGCAGGGTGTAGAAACCGAAGAAAACGATACCTGGCATAAAGAAGAGTGGAAACAAAAACAGGCAGAACTTGAAAAACAGGTACAGGAAAAAACCACTGAACTACTTGCCAAAAACCGTGAACTGGAAATTGAGTCAGCATTGGAAAGAATTCGCACACGTTCAATGGCGATGCAAAACAGCGAGGAATTAAGTGATTTATCCCTGGAACTTGTTAAACAGGTTCAGAAACTAAACATCGACACCTGGTTTTGTGCATTTAACATTTATGAAGACGAAAATGGCTCTGTTGAATGGGGAAGTAACGGGCAGGGAACATTTCCAATGTACAGAACGCCGAGAGAAGGTATTTTTCTTGACTATTATAATGCCGGCCAAAATGGCGAAAAACTGTTGATAAATGAAATCGGTGAAACGGATTGTCCTGCCCATTACGAGTACTTGTGCAGTTTGCCCGGAGTTGGTACTCAATTGCTCAAAATGAAAGACGCTGGTATTCCTTTCCCAAAATCACAAATCGATCATGTTTCCTATTTCAAATACGGGTATATAATATTTATTACCTATAAAAAAGTACCTGAATCTTATGACATTTTTAAAAGATTTACCGCTGTTTTTGAACAAACCTACACACGATTCCTCGATCTGAAAAAAGCAGAAAAACAAACCCGCGAAGCAGAAATAGAAACATCTCTCGAACGAATCAGGGCAAAAGCCCTGGCTATGAACAGTAGTAAAGATATGCCTGGTACCACCGCAGTTATGTTTAACGAATTAACACGACTTGGAATACAAATGGAAAGAAACGGAATCGTTATCATCAACGAATCACCAATTATGGAAGTTTGGACAACTCCCCTATCCCCTAAAAATAAAAAGGATGTTAAAATAGTTAAAGTTAATCTTGATTCCAGAATTCACCCTCTTTTACAAGGGGTGCATAAATCGTGGAAGGAATCGAAAGACTATTTTAAATATGAGTTAACAGGTGATGAAGTTCGTGAATATTACGAAACCCTGAGTAAATACCCGGATTACAAATTCCCTGTAAACATGGAATATTCAAACCGGCATATCAACAACAGCTTCTATTTTGATGAAGGACAGATTTTTGCTTTTACAACAAAACCTCTTTCAAAAGATCAAAAGCAAATATTTCACCGGTTTACTAAAGTTTTTTCATCCACATACAAACGGTATTTAGATTTACAAAAAGCAGAAGCCCAGGCTCGTGAAGCAGAAATTGAAGCAGCGTTGGAAAGAATCAGATCCAGTTCTTTAGCAATGCACAAAAGCGAAGAACTTCAAAATGTAGTTTCAGTTTTATTTGAACAATTACAGAATCTTAACTTTTTAATGGAAGGTGCTGCTGCCTTTATTATCACAAATATTAAAGAAAAACAGGGAGCCCATTTCTGGATGGAAGATAAAGTAACAAAACCTGTATGTTTTTATTTGCCCTATTATGATGCACCATCAATAAATGACATTTATAACGCACGCGCTGAAAGAAAAGATTTTGTTTCAAATATTTACGAAAAAGAAAAGAACATCTGGTTTGAATATGCTTTTGAAAATACGGATTTAAAGATTGTACCCAAAGAGAGAAAAAACTGGATTCTTAAACAAACTCATTTGACCCAGGCGATTGCGTTGCAGGAAAATTCAATGACCGGTGTTCATATTCACTACGCTCAAAAACTTTCGACTGACGAACAGGATATATTAAAACGGTTTTCAAAAGTATTTGAACAAGGATATGTGCGCTTTCTTGACCTGCAAAAAGCAGAAGCCCAGGCCCGCGAAGCACAGATTGAAGCTGCATTGGAAAGAGTGAGAAGCCGTTCACTGGCCATGCATAAAAGTAATGAACTTTTAGATGTTGTAACAGCTGTATTCGAACAATTGCAAGATTTGAATATTGAACTGAACAATGCAAGCATCTTTATTATTTCACAATACAGTTTAGATATCGATGTCTGGATTGGACTCGGTTCTGACCATAAATACACCCAAAGTATAAAAATACCTGAATCCGACAGTCCGGTAATGGCACAATTCAATAAAGTAATTAGGAACAGGGCACCCTATTTTACAACGACCTTTAATTTCGAAGAAAAAAATATACTATGGAACCATCTATTTAAACATTCCGATTTTAAGTACATTCCGGAAGCCAGAAAAAAATTCATTCTTGAGGCTGAAGCACAAACTACAGCCATTGCGATGCGTAAAAATACAGGCATTCAACTTATTCGATATAACTCTAATCATTTTTCTGATCAGGATGGTAAAATTCTGCAACGTTTTACCAAAGTTTTTGAACAAGCTTACATACGTTTTCTCGATTTGCAAAAAGCAGAGGCCCAGGCACACGAAGCAGAAATTCAACTTGCTTTGGAAAGAGTGCGGGCACGAACTATGGCCATGCACAAAAGTGAAGAACTGGCTGAATCGGTAGCTTATCTTTTTAAACAGCTAAATGAATTGGATATTAAAACTTACCGGTGCAATCTTGCGATAGTTAATTCTGAAAAAGAGCAGATCAACCTATGGTCGACTACAAACGAAGGAAAAGTAATTCCCTTTGCAAGTTCGCTGCCATTAAATGAAAATATTCACCTGAAAGAGATGTACGAAGGATGGAAACATAAAAAAATTACCATCCAAAAATTGATTGGTAAAAAACGTCTGGAATGGATTGAATATCTAAACAATTATGTTGTTTTTAAAGAGTATGCTTCCGAAAACATCGATGTTGAAAGAATACAAAAAGAGGCAGCAATTTTTAATTCAATAAGTTTCAAACAAGGTTTTTTTGTTATACATACTTTAAACGAACTTCATAAAAATAAACTGGAAATTATACAGCGCTTTGCCAAAGTTTTTGAACAAACCTACACCCGTTTCCTCGATCTGCAGAAAGCCGAAAAACAAGCCCGGGAGGCACAGATTGAAGCAGCACTGGAAAGAGTCCGTTCAAGATCACTTGGAATGCAAAAAAGTGAAGAATTGCTGAATGTTGTTCAAACCCTATATGGCGAATTTGAAAGCCTGCAAGTAAATTTTCATGTGATTGGTATTAATTTAATAAAGGATACCTCAAAGGATTTGTATCTGTGGTTTAGCACAGCGGATGGCTTGTATGAGAATATCGTTCACTGGCCGTATCAGGATATACGTATTTTCAATGACGTTCAGAAATCAATCGAAACCGGAGAAATGTTTGAAACAAGTTATTCAAAAGAAGAAACCAAAGAATTCTTTACTGAATATTTTAAGCTTGAATCGGTGCCTCAAAAAAGGAAGACTGCCCTTCAAAGTATAGAATATATTGATTGGATTGGTTCACTCCTCCCAAATTCCGGTCTTTTTCTTATGCGATATACTAGTGGTAAATACACCCCGGAAGAGAAAGACATTGTTAAACGTTTTGCCAAAGTCTTCGAACAAACCTATATACGTTTTCTTGACCTTCATAAAGCAGAAGCACAAGCGCGCGAAGCAGAGATTCAATTGGCACTTGAACGCGTTCGTGCAAAAGCATTGGCAATGCACTCTTCTGATGAATTAACCGATGTTTCCCTGGAACTGCGAAAACAAATGGGAATATTAGGGCAGGAAGATCTGGAAGTTTGTGCAATTCATTTGTACGAAGAAGATGAAGAATATTTCGAATCATGGGGTGCAGTTAAGGCTCCCGGAGATAACAACAAACTTTTTCAGGGTGTGGCTAAATTTCCCAAATATGGTGTTGAGATTGTAGACGAAATGATGAAACATTATGCTGACGGGGATAAGGATTATATTCTTGTTAATGAAGGGACCAAAGCAATCGAATGGCTCAACATAATGAAGAAACATGCCCCCGAAGCTTACGAAATGATTCGTAGCACTGTTGAAAATACACCGCCTGAAAAAATTAAAGGATTTTGGTCGGTTTCGGATTTTTCAGGGGGTGCGCTTGTTATGGTTACCTACACCCCGCCGGATGAAAACTCGAGAAATCTTTTAACCCGGGCTGCTTCTGTCTTTGGACTGGCATACCGCAGGTATAAAGATTTGAAAAAAGCTGAAGAGCAGGCACGCGAAGCAGAAATCGAAATGTCGTTGGAACGGATTCGAGCCAAAGCTATGGCCATGCGCAGCAGTAGCGACATTCCCGATGCGGTTGCTATTGTTTTTAATGAACTCGGACGACTTGGAATTCTGATGGAGAGATGCGGTATTGTTATTTTTAACAGCCCCCCGGAAGGCGAACTATGGTCAACTCTATTGTCACCCGAGAATAAACAGGTAATTGAGGTTCTTGGCGGGAAACTGAATTTTGAAATTCATCCCATGTTAGCGGGTGCACTTAAAAGCTGGAAAAATAAAAAGGATTTTTACTCCTATACTTTAAAAGAAAAAGAAGTATCTCAATATTACAAACTTTTGGAAAATGCTCCGGATTATCGTTTTCCTATGGTAAAAAACTATCCCGACCGTTCGATTCTTAATACTTTCAATTTTAATGAAGGCCTGATATTCGCCTATTCTGTAGAACCTTTATCAGAAGAAGAGCTGGGCATCTTTCTTCGCTTCACAAAGGTGTTCGCACTCACCTTTCGCCGGTATCAGGATCTGATAAAAGCAGAAGAACAGGCCCGAGAAGCCCAAATAGAAGCGGCATTGGAAAGGATTCGGGCCAGTTCTATGGCGATGCATAAGAGTGAAGAACTTCAAAATGTGGTTTCAGAAGTTTTCGACCAACTTCAAAAACTTGATTTTGCAGTAGATGGAGCAGCATTTATCGCCATAAATGTGGAAAACTTTAAAGGTTTCGATTTTTGGATGGAAGACAAAATTACAAAACCAGTTTGTTTTCGATTACCTTTTTATGATGCACCTTCAGTTGTAGATATTTTTGAAGCTAAAAAATCAGGGAAAGACTTTCTCTCAAAAATTTATGGAAAAGAAAAAAACATTTGGTTTGATTATGCTTTTGAGCATACCGATTTAAAAATTGTTCCTGTTGACAAAAAGAAATGGATACTTAACCAGGACTATTTAACACAAGCTATTGCTTTCCAAAAAAACTCATCTTTAGGTATCCATATACATCGTAAAAAACATCTAACTGAAAATGAGATTAATATCTTAAAACGATTTTCAAAGGTTTTTGAACAAGGATATGTTCGATTCCTCGATTTGGAGAAAGCTGAAAAACAGGCGCATGAATCTAAAATCCAGCTTGCGCTTGAGAGAGTTCGTGCCAGAACAATGGCTATGCAAAAAAGTAACGAACTGAAAGATGTTGTGCAAGTTATATATAAACAAATTGAAACGCTAAAACTTAGTGACTGGGGATGTAATATTCAGATTTTTGATGAAGAAAATAAAAATATAGAAATATGGTTGGCTGAGTCATCAGATTTGCAATTTTCAAAAAGTTTTTTATTCCGGGGAATTGGTCATCCAGGCATTCAATTGCAATGGGATGCATGGCATAATAATGAAAAAATATACCATCTTAATTTGAAAGGTAATGAAAAGAAAAGTTATGATGATTTTGTATTGGAACATACAGATTTTAAATTATTTCCAGATGAGCTGAAGGCTAATATCCGATCATTAAATGAAGTATACTTTTCCTTTGCTTGTATGAAATATGGCTGCATTGCTGCCATTAGCACAAGCTCTTCGTTATCTGATGAGAAGATGGCCATTATGCTACGTTTCGCCAACGTTTTCGAACAGACCTATACTCGTTTTCTAGATTTGCAAAAAGCAGAGGCCCAGGCACGGGAAGCCCAAATTGAAGCATCATTAGAACGAATTCGAGCCTGGTCAATGGCAATGCATAAAAGTGAGGAACTGCAGGAAGTGATTACCGGCGTATTTCATGAATTGAAACAATTGACAATTTCAATGGAAGTCACAATGATAAATATTCCAGAAAAAAATTCCAACGACTTTCAACTTTGGATAGCCAACGAAGATCAATCCTATGCCCGGAAAATGCATCTGCCATATTTTGACCATGAAATTAACCGGCCTTACAAGAATGCCATTAAAACAGGGAAAAAACAATTACAATTGTGTTTCCCCAAAAACTTAAAAGACTCCTATTTTGAGCATCTTTTTAAACACTCAGATTTAAAATATACGCCTGAAAAAAGAAAGAAGTATTTAATGTCAGCCCCAGGCTACTCATTATCAGCCGTTTTCAATAAGCATTCTCACATTTTTTTATTAAAATACAAGGAAGAACTTTTCTCTAAAGAAGAAAATGAAGTACTATTAAAATTTGCCAATGTTTTTGAGCAAGCTTATACCCGTTTTCTGGATTTACAAAAAGCAGAATTGCAGGCCTGGGAAGCTCAAGTTGAAGCATCATTGGAAAGAGTACGTTCACAAGCTATGGCAATGCAGCACAGTGACGATTTAATAAATAGTGCTTCTATACTATTTGACGAATTTGAAAATTTGAATCTTTCCGTTGCAAGATGTGGAATTGCAGTTATTGATAAAGAAGCCAAAGAAACCGAACTCTGGACAACAGTAATCAATAAAAATGGGAAAAAAGAAATAATTACAGGAAAACTTTCTCTATTGATACATCCCTTGCTAGAGCAAACATTCGAACATTGGTCTAAACAAAAACAACTATCCCACTCATACATTCTTGAAGGAGATGACCTTAAGAAATACTATCAGGCCCTTGCAAACAGCGATTTTCCAATACCAAAAGAAACAATAGAAAGGGTTTCGAAAATACCGCGCCAATATTACTACCATGCACTTGTCGAAACTGGGGGAATATATGTTTTTTCAATCACAGAAATATCAGAAAAAGAAAAACAAGTTTTGCACCGATTTGGAGAAGTTTTTCACCTAACATATACACGTTATGAGGATTTACAAAAAGCAGAAGCAAGAGCCTTAGAAGCTATAAAACAAGCATCTCTCGACAGGGTTCGAGGAGAAATTGCAAGTATGCGCTCAACGGATGATTTAAATAGAATTACACCACTAATCTGGCATGAATTAAATGCTCTGGAGGTTCCTTTTATTCGCTGCGGGGTATTAATTATGGATAATGAAAGGGAGATGGTTCAAACCCATTTATCGGCTCCTGATGGCACTGCAATGGGAATTTTTGAGTTACCTTACGATTCTGAGCAGGTAGCAAAGGGAGCAGTTAAAAACTGGAAGCAAAAAAAAGTATACAAGGACTTCTGGGATAAACGGAAATTTCTTGGATTTATGAATACACTGCTTAAAACGGGTAAAATAAAAAATCCGGAATTATACACAGGTTCAGCTCCCCCGCCCGATTCTCTTTACCTGAACTTCGTTCCATTTAAACAAGGCATGCTTTACGTCGGAAATATTACACCCCTTGAAAAAGATGCACTTGACCTGGTAAAGTCATTGGCAGAATCTTTCTCGATTGCATATGCGCGTTATGAAGATTTTAAAAATATTGAGGAAGCAAAAAACCAAATAGAATCTACTCTGGATGAATTAAAAGCTGCTCAGGACCAACTGGTTCATTCCGAAAAAATGGCGTCTTTGGGTGAACTAACGGCCGGTATTGCGCATGAAATACAGAATCCGCTCAACTTTGTAAATAATTTTGCCGAAGTAAGTTCCGAAATTTTGCAGGAATTACATGACGAAATAAAATCAGGCAATCTTGAAGAAATCAAATTTATTACCAATGACCTGAATTCAAACCTTGAAAAAATTTCTCAACACGGTAAACGGGCCAGCAGTATTGTAAAAGGGATGCTGGAACATTCCAGAAGCAGTGATGGTGAAAAACAACTTACGGATATAAATTCCCTTGTCGACGAATATGTACGTTTAGCGTATCATGGAATGAGGGCGAAAGATAAATCGTTTAACTCCGACTTTAAGATGGATTTAGATAAAACAATTCCGGAAATTAAAGTGGCTTCACAAGACATTAGTCGTGTATTGTTAAACCTTATCAACAATGCTTTTTATGCTGTTGACAAACAGGCAAAACAGAAAAAGAAAGAATATAAACCACTTGTAAAAGTGTGCACAAAAAGCGCCAAGAATCAAATAGAGATAATTGTATCTGACAATGGCCCCGGAATCCCTGAAGAAATAAGAGAAAAAATATTTCAACCCTTTTTCACAACAAAACCAACTGGTCAGGGTACCGGGCTGGGATTAAGTTTAAGCTACGATATAGTAAAAGCGCATGGTGGCAAAATCTCGGTAGAAACAGAGCAAAAGAAAGGTACGGAGTTTATTATTCAGTTACCTGTAAATTAAGGATGGATAATCATAAATCTGATAAACAATTACAAGAAATTAGCGTATCATTTAAATTAATAAGAATAAAAATTAACTACTAAAATAAAAACTATGGAAAAGGAAAAATTTATCTGGAATGGCATTGACCTGGAGGAACTTCGTCAGGTAATGGATAAGCCTGCTGATGATGCTGTTACTTCCATCTTCGAATCAAATTCAATGGACGAATTGCGTGATATTTTATCAAAATTGGCTGAGAACGATGATTTTGTTTCAGAGCAACTTCCACCTGCAATGCACAATTTTGTTCAATCGGAATTGCAATTTGAATTTACTCCAAAAGATATTGAGCTTTTTCGTCAAACACACGAGATTTGGAAAAAACAAGGAATGAGATTTGTATTTATCCTGTTTTTTAGGGCCCTGCCCTACACTTATATGGCAGAAAAACCAGCCAATGTTTTAACCACAACAAAACTGCTTGTAACACATACAGAAAGAAGGATTTTTGAAACTGCACAGTTTGTTTTTGATGTGATGGACGAAAACTGGTGGGAACCCGATAAAAGAGGAATTCTTACAGCACTGAAAGTAAGAATTATGCACGCTTCAATGCGACACGTAATTCTTGCACGAAAGGGTGAACAGAAATGGAACGAAGAGTGGGGAAAACCAATTACTCAGGAAGATTTGGTTGCCACAAACCAGGTGTTCTCACTCGAATTTTTTAAAGGCCTGCAAATGTTAGGTGATCCGCTCACTGAAAAAGAACAAAAAGCCTGGTTTCATACCTGGAAAACCATAGGTAAAATTATGGGTGTTCAGGAGAATCTTATTCCTAAAAACGTAGACGAAGGTTGGAAATTACAGCATACAGTATACGACCATTTATTCCGCGATAAAACAGTGGCCGGAATTCCACTGACAAAAGCCCTGGTTCAAACTTTACACGAGAATTTTCATCTCCCCATGAATCTCATTCTTTACATTATGAAACAATTGCTTGCCGATGAACAATTTCCCGATTGTTTTGAACGTATGCTGGGCCCAACCTATAAAGACGAATATCCGGAGTTTTTTAAAACTTATAAAAATGAAAAAGAAAGGAAGGAAGATTTCGCGGCATTAAGATCTGGTTTTAAAGAACATGCGCAAGGATATTATCAAAAAATTAAAGAAAACAGGCCTAATCTTTTGGTACGTTTTACAAAGATTAGATGGGTGCTGGACTTAATCTATCACATCATGATATTTTTAGGAATTGGCAAAAATAAACTGGGACTTGTTGACCAACACATCGACAACCTTCACAAGCTTATTCATAAAAATGGCAGCGAGGAACCAATAGATGAATTAGAAGAAGGAATGATTCTGGAAGTTATGTCGTCGTTGGGAGGAATTATGGTTGGTATCCTTTCCCTGCATTTCAGAAAAGGGAAAGACTCCGGTTTTAGAATTCCAAAAACATTAAAAGAACACTGGTCTATGCATTAAACCAATTGAATATGGATTTTGAATATAAAAAATCGATTATAAGTTACTACGATAATACCCAGCTTGATTACCGTTTTTTATGGTTCAGGAAAAACAACCGTTCGGTACATTTCGGATATCACGATGAAGACACCCTGTCTCATGGCGATGCCTTGAATAATTTAAACAGGGTGATGGCAAATAAGGGAGATATTAAAAATGGTGATATTATACTGGATGCAGGATGTGGCCAGGGGGGAAGTTCAATTTGGTTGGCAAAGAACTTCGATGTTCAGGTTACCGGAATTACACTGGTGCCTCATCAGGTAAAAATTGCAAAAAAAGAAGCAAAAAAACATCAATTAAATGGTCGGGTTCAGTTTTTTGAAAAGGACTATACTAAAACATCGTTTAAAGACGAATCCTTTTCTCTGATTTGGGCATGCGAAAGCATGTGCCATGCCGAACAAAAAGAAGATTTTTACAAAGAAGCTTTTCGCTTATTAAAACCCGGTGGCAGATTGGTTTGTGCCGATTATTTCAGAACAGAAAGGCCTTTAAAAAAGGAAGGTGAGGAATTGCTTCATGCCTGGTTAAGCGGTTGGTCGATAAAAGATATAGACACCTTTCATGAACATAAGGAAAATGCATTAAAAACAGGCTATGCAGATTTTGAAATAAAGGATATAACATCTTTTACAAGACCATCTTTGCAACATCTGTATTCTATGGCTAGTAAACTATGGAAATTGGGTACTTTCTTAAAAAGAATTGGAATTCGAAATAAAATAAATCATGGAAATCATTATGCTTCAATAAAACAATTTGAAGCCCTGGAGAATAACTTATGGTATTATGGCCTGTTATCATTAAAAAAAGAATAAAATGAGTTTACAGCAATTGTCGGCATCTATCGAGGATTATACAAAAATAAAATCCTTGTTTAAAAACGAACGGGTTGAAATTATTAAAGCAAAGCGAAATGCAGATGACCAACCTGTGGTTTTGAAACAGACCCTCTTGTTAAAAGATAACATATCGCATGCGACAAGACTGGCCCATGAGTATGAAATTCTGAAAGATTTAAATCATCCCGGAATCCCAAAAGGTCTGGATATTCTGTATGATGGAAAAACTGTAAGCCTCGTACAGGAATTTGCAGATGGTATGGATTTAAAAAGTCATATTCTCAATAAACCATTTTCTTTTTCCCAGGTGCTTGACATTGCTATACAACTTGCTGATATTCTGCACTATATTCACCAAAATGGAATTGCTCATAAAGATATTAATTCGGGCAACATTTTATTGACTAAAGATGGTACATTGAAATTACTTGATTTTGGAATTTCTTCAAATCTGTATTCTGAATCCAACGAAATACTGAATTTAGATGAGATTGAAGGAACCTTAACCTATATATCTCCGGAACAAACCGGCCATACAGCCTACTCTGTGACACAAAGCTGTGATTTTTATTCAAGTGGAATTTTGATGTACGAATTACTTACAGGAAAACCTCCTTTTGATTCTGTTGATCCACTGGAATTAATTCACTTTCATCTTTCCAGAAAACCGATACCGTTAAAAACGATAATTCCCAACCTACCCGGTGGTTTGGAAAAGGTAGTTGCTAAATTAATCGAAAAAAAACCGGATGACCGGTATCAGAGTGCTCTTGGATTTAAAGCCGATTTGACTAAAATCAAAGAACATTATATCGCTAAAAAACCACTTGAGAATTTTATTGCAGGTGAAAACGATATCACAGAAAGATATAAACAAAGTCAAAAACTTTATGGCCGGGAAAATGAAATCAATGAACTGTTGGACTATTATAAAAACCTAAATCGTTTGCACTCTATGTTGGTTTTAGTCGCAGGATATTCCGGTGTTGGAAAATCGGCTTTAATCAGACATATAAAATTTCCGATTATACAAAAAAAGGGAACTTTTCTAAATGGAAAGTTTGATCAGTTTAAAAAAGACATTCCGTATTATGGTTTTATAGAAGCAATTCGTGAGTTTATTAAAAACCTTCTTGCAGAACCCGAGGAAAAGATAGTTTATTGGAGCGACAGAATTCTGGATGCTTTGGGCGAAAATGCCGGTCTGATTGTAGAGGTAATTCCACAACTTTCGAAAATTATTGGGGAACAACCCGAAGTTCCCACGCTTCAACCTGCTGAACAGGAAGCTCGGTTTCATATGGTGCTTATCGACTTTATTTATGTTTTTAGCACCCAGGAAAGTCCCCTCGTTATCTTTTTAGACGATCTTCAGTGGGCTGATTTACCATCATTGCGATTGGTATTGCAAATTCTGCAAAATCCAAAAGAAGATAATATTCTGATTCTTGGAGCATATCGTAACAATGAAGTTGAAAAAGGTCATCCCTTATTGATAACTTTAAAACAAATAAGAGAATTTAAGGGGCAGGTAAAAGAAATTGAATTACAACCCCTGAATCTTCAGACAACCGCACAAATTACTGCCGATTCATTTGGCATGAACAAGCTACAGGCAAACAAACTTGGTCAACACATTTTTGCAAAAACAAAAGGAAATCCATTTTTCATCCATAGTTTTCTTAAATCGCTTTATGATAAAAAACTGGTAATCAGGTCACCTGAAAACGAATGGATTTGGGACAATAATGAAATTGATAATCTGAATTATACTGATAATGTTATCGATTTAATGACTAACGGATTATCTGATTTACCCATACAAACCCAGTTGGCATTAAAATATTCGGCGGTATTGGGAAACACCTTCACGCTTAAAGATTTGGCAGATATTACGAAGAATCCGCAAACCAAAGTTTTATTGAATCTGGCTCCTGCAATAAAAGGTGCTTATATAAAATCGGCGAACCTAAGAAACAATGAAATGGCATTGAGTTTGATAAGCAAAGATTTTGATACGGACAATAAACTTTCTGAAAGAAATATAAGCTTTACATTCTCTCACGATAAAGTTCAACAAGCAGCATATAATCTGGAAATTGGTGAAGGACTTAAGCAGTTGCATTTAAAAATAGGCCGGTTACTTTTGGAAAGCAGAGATGAGAAACAAATTCATGAAGACATATTTGAACTTGTAAATCATTTCGGTATTAGTTATCAATTATTAAGTGATTCAAAAGAAAAAGAAGAGGTAGCAGAACTTTGTCTTTCAGCGGGTAAAAAGGCTAAAGATTCAACTTCCTACAATCTTGCTGTTTCATTTCTGAATATTGCAAAAAATCTACTTCCAAAAAACAGTTGGAAAGAAAATTATAATCTTACGTACAATGTTCTTTTAACTTTAGGTGAGTGCGAATATTTAAATGATAATCCTGACAATGCAGAAAAATACTTTAAGAAGGTTCTTAAAGCAGCAAAAACACGTTTTGAGAAATTACAGGTTTATTATCTGCATTCATCACTTTATCTTAAAATTGGGAACACGCTTGAGTCATTAAGAATCGGTATGGAAGCTGCGCGATTATATAATATACGGTTTCCTAAAAACAAAGTGATAATTCAGATAGCAGCATTATTTGCAATGATGAAGTATCTGTTTCTTTTTTCAACAAAATTCAGAAATCCAGAAAAACTTTATAACCAAAAAGACTGTGTTGATGAAGAACGTGTGGCACTGCACAAATTTTTGATTGATTTGGCTACAAGTGCATACATGCAGGACCAGAATCTTATGATGCTGGTAATTTTTAAACTGGTAAAACTTTATATAAAAGATGGATTTACTGATGCCAGCGGATTTGGATTCTCCGGTTTTTCAGTCGTAGTGCTTTCTGCTTTAAAAATGCAGAAACGAGGTTTTGCCTTGTGGAATATTACCAAACGAATGCACATGAAAACCCATTCGCCACTTATAAAATGGCGCTTAAGCTATACGGTACATGCATATGAAAATCATAGAAACAAACCATTTTCTGAAAGCTACGCGGATATTACTGAAATGATAAAAGCCTGCAGGTTAAACGGAGACCAGATATTTACGGCATACTCTGTCGCCCTGAATTTGCGGATTAAATTTTTTGCAGGAACAAATTTAAAAGCCTTAATTAAAAACTCCGATGACCATATTCCGATGATCCGAAACAACCAGGTGGGTCTCGACTTTATGCTGGCGTATTATCAACTTACTAAAATATTGAATAGTAAATCAATTGGACAAAATTGGGAAGAAGAAATTTTCAATCAAACCGAAACGCTTGCGAGAATGAAAGAGGAAAACAACAGAACCAAATTTGCTTTATATCATACACCAAAATCTGTTGCTCATTATTTCCTCGGACAATTTCATGAATCTTTGATTGAAAGTGAAAAAGCAGCAATTTATTTTGATAACATTTTAGGTGATGTTGACCAAATCGTTCATACCTTCTTTACGGCGTTAAACATTGCAGCAGTATTTAAAGACCTCGATAAAACAGAACAAAAAAAATGGTTGAAAATTTTTAAAGGCCATTTAAAAACCATGCAATTGTACGCTAAAGGATGTGCTGAAAATTTTTCTTCTCATTTACATCTGTTAAAAGCAGAACTTGATGCTATAAATAAAAATACACAACAAGCTTTTTTGAACTATGAGAAAGCTATTAAATTATCAATTCAAAATAAGATTTCTTATGTGGAAGCAATAGCATACGAACGCGCAGGAGAATTGTGTAAAACCGGTAATTTGCATATTCATCAAAGTGTTTATATTAACCAGGCCTGGAAAGCATATAAAAAGTGGGGAGCAGAAATTAAATGCAGCCAGCTTGAAGCAGATTATCGCGATTTCTTCAAATTAGAAACTTTAACGGAAACACAAGATTTAAATACTCCACGCACCGAAACTTCAATGTCAAGCAAAACTGCTCTGGATCTTGCCAGTGTTTTAAAAGCGTCACAAACCATTGCAAGCCAGGTTAAATACGAAGATTTACTAAAAAACCTTTTACACATTACCATTGAAAATGCAGGTGCCGAAAGAAGCTGTTTACTTCTCTACAAAAGTGGCCGGCTTTGTGTCGAAGCCATTGGTATTTCAGGTAAAAATGAGATAGAAATTATTCCTTCAATACCTTTTGAAGAAACAGATTTGATTCCAAAAACTGTAATTAATTATTGCAAACGTACCGGCGAAAGTCTGGTAATTGATGAAGCAAACCAGGAAGATCGTTTTAAAAATGATTCTTACATCCAAAAGAATCAAATCCTTTCCTTAGTTTGCGTTCCAATCACTGCTATTGGAAATATAAAAGGCTTGCTTTACCTTGAAAATAATCTCTTAAAAGGTGTTTTTAATAAAGACCGTATTGAATTATTACAAATGCTTTCCGGACAAATCGGTATTTCAATCGAAAACTCAATTTTATATGAGAATCTTGAAGAAAAAGTAAAAGAACGAACCATTGAAATTGAAAACACCTTAGTCGAACTAAAAGCCACACAGGCGCAACTTATCCAATCAGAAAAAATGGCAAGTCTGGGTGAGTTAACAGCCGGGATTGCCCATGAAATTCAGAATCCACTCAACTTTGTAAATAACTTCTCGGAAGTAAGTAAAGAATTGCTTGAAGAATTGCACGAAGAATTGGAAAAGGGAGATATTGATGAAGTAAAACATATTTATGCTGACGTAAAAGAAAATCTGGAGAAAATAAACAATCATGGCAAACGTGCCGAGGCCATCGTAAAAGGGATGTTACAACATAGTCGTACCAACTCAGGTATAAAAGAACCCACAAACATTAACGCTTTATGTGATGAATATCTGCGACTTTCCTACCACGGGCTATTGGCAAAAGACAAATCATTTAAAGCCAGCTATAAAACGGACTTTGATGAAAGTCTTCCTAAAATAAATGTGATACCGCAGGATATGGGAAGAGTATTGTTAAACCTCATAAACAATGCGTTCTATGCAGTTGATAAAAAAGCCGGAGAAGTCGAAAAAGATTTTCAACCCGAGGTAATTGTCAAAAGTTCTATGGACAAAAAATCAGCATTTATTTCGGTAAAGGACAACGGTTCCGGTATCGCTGAGGAAAACAGGAAAAAAATATTCCAGCCTTTTTTCACTACCAAACCAACAGGAAAAGGAACAGGGCTCGGGTTAAGTTTAAGCTACGATATTATCAAAGCACTTGGTGGTAATATACTTGTAAATTCAAAAGAGGGTGAAGGTTCAGAATTTATAATTCAAATCCCATTAAATGAACTGAAAACAAATAAGTAACCGGTAATGTCATGAAACAAACATTTCGGCTAACTAAACTCTTAAACGTTTCAAATAGTTAAGCAGTACTTTCACCATTAAAAGAGATTCCCAGCAGGGTAATGTCATCGGATTGTGGTGCACCATCGACAAATCCACAGACATCCTTAAACAATTCTTTTACAATATTTTCAATTGATAAATTACGATTGGAATTGAGAAAATTTTTATACCGATCATCACCATATGCTGCATTGTCAATATTAAACGCTTCTACCACTCCATCGGTGCTTAAAACCAGTTTTTCATCTTTTTTTAGTTGTAAACTTTTCGATTTAAAAGCAAAATCATTCAATACACCAAGAGCCAGACCATCTGTCATTTCTACTTCCTGTATTCCCTTATCAGAAATTATAAAAGGAGGATTATGACCTGCATTAACGTAATCAACCTTTCCTGTTTTTGTATTTAAAATACCGTAGAAAACGGTCACAAACATTGAAGAAACACTTTCTTTACAAAGCAGGTTATTGGCATAAAACATACATTCGCTTACCGTTTCTCCTTTCAATGCAGTAGCTCGAATCAATGTGCGGCTGACCGCCATAAAAATGGCTGCAGAAATTCCTTTTCCCGAAACATCGCCGATTACAAAACCAAGCCTGTCATTGTCTATCATAAAAAAGTCGTAAAAATCTCCGCCAACATCATTTGCCGCTACCATCGAAGCATAAATATCAAAGCTCGGTTGACTGGGGAAAGGTGGAAATTTCTTAGGTAAAATTGCCTGCTGTATATCGCGCGAAATATTAAGGTCATTCTGAATTGATAAAAGTTGATCATGTTCTTTCAACCACCGTCGGATAGACATTATCTCATCGTGGGTTTTGTTTATGGTAATTTCCAGGTCATTAAAATTAACAGGTTTAGTAATGAAATCAAACGCTCCCCTATTCATGGCTGTTCTTATATTATCCATATCTCCGTAGGCCGAAATAATTACTGTCTTTAAACCCGGATTTTGAAGTTCTTTTAATTTGGTCAATAATGTTAAACCATCCATTTCGGGCATATTAATATCCGAGAGAACTATACCAATTTCCGGATGTTGCGTAATTTTTTTGAGGGCTTCAACTCCGTTGGAAGCAAATTCAAAATCATAAGATCTTTGACGTATCTGACGGCGAAATTTCTGCCGAATCATCGGCTCCATATCTATTTCATCATCAACCACCAAAATTTTAACTCCGGCTTGTAAAGATTGATTCATAGAGATACTTTTTACAATTACTGGGGATTTTAACAATAAATTCCGTTTTTCCTTATATTCTGAAAACAACTTTTCTATACAATTGTTTATAAACCAACTACACAACTTTTTCGTTTAAATTTTATAATTTAGTTAAATATAATTTTAAAAGTATTAATTCAAAGCGTAAATAGCAGGTATACATAGTTTTAACAACTTATTATCCTAAAATTCTGAGTCATAAAAGTTGATTAATTTTACTAAAATAAGAATAGATAGAATCAAATAATTATTTAAAAAACTACTTCAAATGAAAAATCTTTTTACCAAAAATCTTCTGTTTATAGGATTGCTCCTAATTGCGTTGGCCGGATGTAATAATTCGTCAAAAACTAAAGTTAAAAAAGGTACCACAAGTAGCGGACAAGAAGCTTCTGTAGAAGTGGAAACTTTTGATGCAGTTAAGGTTAAGGATCAAATTGTGGAAACGATCCGGCAAATTCCAAGTGAAAAGGAGGTTGTTACTATGCTAAATGATGCAAAAGCTTCCTATATTTTTGACTTAACTGTTCCGGCTGAAGAGGCTGAAAATATGCTTACAAAATATGACCAGAGTTTTGGATTGGGGCTTTACTCCTTCGACTTACTTTACGCCAGTGTTTATAACCGTGGCGATATTGTGGTTCAGGTAAGTGATGTTTCGGAACAGATAATAGACAAGCTTGGCTTAAGAGAGGAATTAATCTCTTCTCAAAACTATATGGAAAGGATGAAAGACAATGCGGATAATAAAGACTCACTTGATTATCTTGTTATTGAAAATATGAATCATTATCATCAGCAAATGACGGTTGGTGATCAACCCGATGTTTATGCATTGTCTGTTATCGGTTCAAACGTGGAAACTCTTTATGTACTAAGCCAGACAACACTGTTAGCGCAAAACAACGAGGACCTTCTTTATGTTATGAACCAGCAAAAAGAAAGGGTAAAACTAGTCTTTACGCTTCTTGAAATTATGTCGGAAGACGAAGATATTAAACCTTTCTATGAGCAATTTAAACCAGTGGTTCAGATTTTTGAAGAGAACGAAAAAATTACAGAAGATCATCTGGCAGAGATTGGTCCGTTAATGGAAAAGGTAAGAAGTAACATCTTGAACTGATTATGAAACAAGCATGTAAAATAGTTCTACATCTAAGGATTATTAAAATGCTGGTTTTATATTATACCAATTGAATAAACAATTTTAACAGTATGCAAAATTCCGGGTAACTTCGGGTTAAGATATTTCCTTAGCCTCTTTTAACAAATTACTGATGAATGAGACTACTTTAAATGCTTTAATAAATTTATTTGCTTTATTCTCAGCCATAAGTGAATCAAAAAAAGAAGAAGCTGTCCGGAATTTTTCTTTGTATATCCATCAGCATTTTGGCATTTCTGATGACAATGACTACCTAAAACTTTTTGAGGAGTTACTCGATATTTACGGAGTTGATGGTCAGCCGGCTATGGTTGTGGATATGGTACAACAAGCCCGCAATGTTAGTACCAATATTAAAAGCTGGTTAAGAAAAGATGAGCAGGTAATGGTGTTTATCCGTTTTCTTGAACTGGTTAAAAGCGGAAATCAACAAAAAGCAGAAGTACTTATAGATACTTTGGCAGATGTTTTTGAAATTTCAAAACCCGAAGTTGAAAAATTTGTCACCTTCATTTTTTATCCCTCAAACGACAAAGTTAATTCTCCTGATTTTTTACTCATCAACGCTGACGATAATCCCGGTAAAAAAAAATACAAACACATTTACGAGAAAAATATTGACGGTGAGTTAATTTTTATTCGAAGCTCTTTGGCAAGACAGTTTCTTTTTATTTTTCATGGAACAGAATATCTTACCATTGAAGGAAACCCGGTTGTGCCGGGCAGATTTTATGCTTTCCGTGAGGGAAGTATCATACGTGGCCCCAGAATTTCACCAATATATTTCACCGATATTGCCTATGGATTTATAAACGAAGAAGTAAGCCCCTCATTTGTTTTCTCAGGCGATGAAATAGAATTTAAATTCAAAAACAGTAACAATGGTTTACACCGCTTTTCCTTTGCCGAAAAATCAGGGCAATTAATTGCGGTTATGGGAGGCAGCGGTGTAGGAAAATCTACTTTACTAAATATTTTGAATGGAAATATTCCTGTACAACTTGGTAGTGTAAATATCAACGGGCACGATATTTATGCCAACAAAAAAAAGATTGAAGGTTTAATAGGATATGTCCCACAAGACGATCTTTTATTTGAAGACCTCACTGTTTGGGAAAACCTGTGGTTTAATGCATCGTTATGTTTCGACCAGCTTTCTCACGAGGTAATCAAAGAAAAGGTTGAAAAGGTTTTACATGAGCTGGAATTGTGGCAATTTAAGGATTTAAAAGTGGGCAGTCCGCTTAAAAAAATAATCAGTGGCGGACAACGAAAAAGGTTAAATATTGCTCTTGAACTCATTCGTGAACCGGCCATACTTTTTGTAGATGAACCTACTTCAGGATTATCCTCAACCGATTCTGAAAAAGTAATTTTACTTTTAAAACAACAGGCACGAAAAGGGAAACTTATTGTTATCAATATTCATCAACCTTCGTCTGCTATTTTTAAACTTTTTGATAAACTCTGGATACTGGATTCCGGGGGCAGGCCAATTTATTCCGGTAATCCGCTCGATGCAATAATTTATTTCAAACGCGAAGTAAACCATGTAAATGCTGAAATTTGCGAGTGTGTGGTTTGCGGAAATGTTAATCCTGAGCAGGTTCTTGAAATTGTAGAAACAAAAAAAATAGACAATTCGGGAAACTTTCTGACCGAAAGAAGATTTACTCCTGAATACTGGTATTCACAATACCGGAAAAAAATAAAATCGAAAAAAGAAAATACTGCAGAAAAGAAAAAAGAATTACCGCCCAAAGAATTTAAAAAACCAGGATTGGCTAAACAATTCAAAATCTTTTTTGAAAGAAACCTGCGGATTAAACTGGCGGACCGTCAATACCTGATAATCAATTTACTGGAAGCACCGGTGCTTGCGGTAATTGTTGCCTGGTTTACTCGTTTTTCGGAAGGAAGTGAATATATCTTTTTTGATAATAAAAGTATTATCTCTTACCTTTTTATGTCGGTGGTAGTGGTGTTGTTTATGGGCATGAGTGTAAGTGCAGAAGAAATAATCAAAGACCGCCAGATTTTAAAGCGAGAGTCATTTCTAAATCTGAGCCGTTTCAGCTACTTAAATTCCAAAATCATTTTTCTGGTACTGCTTTCCGCCTTTCAATCCTTAAGTTTTGTTATAATCGGAAACTTTATTCTCGGTATTCATAATATGACAATAGCCTATTGGTTAATCCTTTTTTCTGTAGCTGTGTTCTCCAACTTATTGGGATTAAATATTTCATCGGCTTTTGATTCAGTGGTAGCCATTTACATAATTGTTCCCTTGTTGCTAATACCTCAAATATTGCTTTGCGGTGTAATCGTGAAATTCGATGACTTGCAAAATAAAAATTCCCCCTACGATGTGGTTCCGGTTACTGGTGAAATAATGGCATCGCGTTGGGCATTTGAAGCCCTTGCAGTAGAGCAGTACAAAGAAAACAGGTATATGGCGCATTTTTTTTATTTGGAAAAAGAAATGTCGCAGGCACGATACCGATCTGATATTCTTACCACAGAATTGATTGGACAGGTAGACCAGGTAAGTGGATGGATTAAATTAAATAAAGCAGAAGATTCAATTGCACAAAAATTGCTTGTTATCCAAAACGAAATAGTCAAACTTGATAAGGAAAATGTGCTAAGTAAATTTCAATACACCAATAGTTTGGTTCCGGGAAAATTCGATTACGAAATTGCCGAAAAAGCCAAAGTATATTTACAACAAATCAAGAGTTTTTACAAAAACCGCTATTTCAAAATCAGGGATGAGAAAGATTTGCTGATTAAACAATTAAAAAAGGAAAATGGCAATCAGTTTTTAAGCGATCAAAAAAAGAAATATCATAACAAATCCCTGGAAGTACTGGTATTGAATTCGGATACAAAATCTTATTTCAGGGTAACTCCCTCGGGTTATATTCAAAAAATTGCACCGATTTATAAAGATCCGGATTTAAAAAATGGCAGAGCTCATTTTTTAGCCTCACAAAAAAACCTGTTTGGTTATATGGTTGATACATTTCATTTTAATCTGGCCGTGATATGGATGATGAGTTTTTTTTTATATATCGCACTATATTTTAACTGGTTACGTAAAATACTGGAATTGCCGGCTAATTTAAAGCTGGTAAAACATTCGAAAAAATAAATAAAGTTGCTTTTAATGGAAAGCATAAAGATAAATAAA
>ENA-ORCQ01000199-ORCQ01000199.1-marine-metagenome-genome-assembly--contig:-NODE-199-length-29845-cov-4.032048_pt1 | contig 29845 bp, 23 predicted proteins | sample MGYA00237780_ERZ508510 | MGnify/ENA primary metagenome ERZ508510 (study PRJEB26181, sample SAMN06268981) | marine metagenome | isolation source: Tt an E2 anaerobic enrichment on eucalyptus from sediment...
AGGCATATGCGCCCGGGTTCCCAAAAGCTTTTTAAACTCAACACTGGCTGCCGGCAGAACACCAATATTTCCTACTATTAATCCTGTTGTATAGGCCAATACCACTGCTCCAATCCTGTTTAAGAAACTAAATTTTCTGGTTAAATAAATAAGCAAAAATGGAGTTGTGAGGTAAAAAACAATTAATAATATAGCTATCAACATGTTTTTAATTTTGATAGGCAAACATAAATATTTTTTTTGGTTAAAGCCAACCGGAAACTTTTGGGAAAAATGAAGGTTGCAATCAGGGTGAGTAAGAGGGATTAATTTTATAAAAATTTATGATTATGGATTCTAACTTTTGACAGTTTCAACAACAAAAAAGGACATGGCTAAAATAACCCTGCCCTTCAGAATATTTTTTATTTATCGATTTTTAAAACCGGAATCCAAGCGTAAACAAAACATCGTGTCTCATAGTGTGAAACGAAGCTGCTCGGGGTTCCGGATACTGTGTTGAATATGGTGTAGGATATGGAAAATCATAGTCTTCCAAAGTTGAGTAACGATAAGTTACATCAGCAAAAAATCCCCCTGCGCGATATCCCAAACCACCACCAAATACCATCATATTGGCATCAGAATTGGGTTGTGTTGTACCAAATGCAATGTCTTTGTATGCCGATCCGTGATATTCGTATCCGCCTCTTATCGCTACATTTGTTGTTGCCATAAATTCACCACCTATTCTTAAGTTTCCCGAGGTTTTGTAAGCTTCTGTAATTTCTTCATTTTCTGCAAAGAAATCATACCCGTCACCACCTTGTTTTAACTTGGCCTTGCCGTAATTAACCAATTCATAGTCCACACTGATTAATCCTCTTTTGCCGATTATGTATGCACCGCTAAAAGTTGTTCTTAAAGGTGTCTGAAGTCTGTAATCGTATTCATTGTATGGCGATTGTTCACTGTAAGTTTCACGTCCGTCGTCGTAAGTAATATCTGAATACATTGAAGTATTAAACCTGTCGCGAAGACGATAATATGTAGGAGTCGTAAGCGAAACACCCAATCTGAGTGAATTGACCGGTTTAAAAATTCCTCCTATTTTAAAATTATGTCCTGTTCCATAGGTCGAGAAATAACTGTTGAAATTATAGTTATTTACATAAGGAATATTTCCATTTGCATCATCTTCATAAATAACTGTTCCTTCGCTGTAATACAAATCGTCAATCCCCCATGCCATACCGAGATAAAACTTATGGTTAAAGTTTAAACCCAAAACAAATGAATATTCATCAATTGAACCGTTCTTCGAGTATGTTTTTCTTTGACTTTGACCATAAGCTGCATCCTGAAAATCGGAAAAATATTCGTCCCCGTTTTCATCATATAACAACAAATCGGTTTTCCACGCCAGCTCTTCATAAAAATCGCTCCAAATGCCACGGTTTGCCCTGTCAACAAAATAATCCATGTACGAACCATCAACATTAGCTGCACGAATTACTGCATCGCTGTTAAAATCTTTTATTCGGTTATAACCAATCCCAAAACTTACGTTGACAATACCTGCTTCATTTCGGGCTGCAACCGGAACGGAATACACATAGCTTATATTATTCAGATAGAATTTATAATCGCTCATCTCCGAGCCTGTGCCATAATAATTTGTATTTGCTTTGGTACTGCTTGAAATTGGTGTAACGGTAAATTCACTAGTCCTGTAAAGCCCAATTCCTGCCGGATTTATACTTGCCGAAGTAAAATCACCTCCAAGAGCACCAAAGGCATTTCCCATAGCACCGGCCCTGGCAGTTCCCTGTGTTTTGATATCCGAAAATCTTAAGGCATCTGCTAAATCCTGAGCATGGATTAAAAAGGGCAGAAAAAATGCGATGGTTATCAGAAAAGATATTTTTTTCATTTCGTTTTAATTTTATTGTTTAAGGCATTTGAACTGCTTTACACTAGTTGATCCTTTGATTATTCAGAGAATCCTAATGTGAGCTATTTCATGGCTTTTGTTTGTTAAATCTTACTTTGCTAAATATGTTCTATTAATATTACCTGCGGCCTGAAGAAGAACCTCCCGAGCGTGCACCACCGCCGCCTCCTCCTGAACTTCTGGAGCCACCTCCGCCGGAGTAGGAACCTCCACTGCTTCTGTAGCTGCTGCCACTGCTGCCACTGCTGTAGCTGCTTCTACCACTGCTATAGCTGCTGCGGGCAGGTGTACTACTTCTGTAGCTACCGTAACTTGGAGTTGAAGCTCTGTATGTACGTGATGAGGTTCCGGAACTTGAACTTCTGTTGTACGTAGAGCTGGATCTGTAGGTTTGACTATAGCTTGAGGATGACTTGGGTTGAGCATAACCTGAAACCGAACTTCTGCTGACCACTCTTGGTTGAGAACTAATTCTGGAAGAACTGGTGCTGGGCCTGGTATAGCTTCTGGTATTCGAAGTTGTTCCCGGACGTGAGTAACTTTGAACCTGAGATCGCGCAGCCCTGCTGTTTACATTGTTACCTGCAGTACTGCTTTGACTTTGTCGACTGTAATTTTCTTGTCCTATAGATCTTCTTTTTTCGGTTAGAACATTATTGTTTGGTGTATTCGATTTTGTTGTCACATCCCCTTGAGAATCGGTTCTTCTTCCTGAACTGGAAGTTGTTCTTCTTGAATCAGAATCTCCAACATTACCTGTTCCACCACTTTTATTTCTTCCAGCAGAAGTACCTGCTATTGCCGAAGAAGAACCTCTTTGGTTACGGTCAACATTGGTACCTGTTGAACGGCGCTGACCATAGGCATATTCTCCGTTGCCGGGGTAAATCGGATGCACCGGATATCCCGGGTAATATGGCGGATAGTACCCTCCCCAGTATGGTGGATAGTAACCCCAGTAAGGTGGATAATATCCCCAGTAAGGTGGATAGTATCCCCATCCATATCCGGGATAACCCCATCCCCATCCCCATGAGAATGAGAAAGACCAACTTGGATAATACCAGTAGTCCCAGTAAAATGGATCGTAAAAATATGGATTATGGAAACGACGAATACGATATGCATAATCAATGTCCTCGCCGGTGTAATAATTATTTATTACATATTGCATTTCCTCATCTTCGTAATAAATTGTGGTATCACTTTTTTCCAAACCTTGTTCTGCATTATAAATAGCAGCATTTGCATCGCTTTCAGTTCCGTCAAAGATGTAATTATTCATGGTATTTGTACCATCTTCATTTGAACTTATTTCGCTAACAATTACGGTATTTGCAGATTTTTGAGGAACTGTTTTTTGAGAACTTGAAGCGGAAACGATGGGAGGTGGAACGTCTGATGGATCAAAATAAATGTCATCTGTGTAAGGGCTTGAAACATAACCTCCAGTAGAACAAGCGCTAATTAAAATGGCCAACAACCCGATATATGTAAATTTTGATTTCATAACCCCTCCTCGTTTAGTTTAATAATCAATAATAATTACTTTATTTGTAAACTCAAAATCAATAAGGGTTTATCAAAATCTGTACCAAATATTAAATAATGGCAAAAGAATTAACATCAAGAAGTGAAAATTATTCTCAGTGGTACCAGGATCTGGTAATAAAAGCTGACCTTGCAGAAAACTCAGCGGTAAGAGGATGTATGGTAATAAAACCATACGGTTACGCAATATGGGAGAAGATGCAGGCCGAGCTCGATAAAATGTTCAAAGATACGGGGCATGTTAATGCGTATTTCCCGCTTTTTATACCAAAATCATTTTTTAGCAAAGAAGCTGACCATGTTGAGGGGTTTGCAAAGGAGTGTGCAGTGGTTACTCACTATCGGTTAAAAAATGACGAAGAAAATGGTGGTGTAGTGATAGATCCGAGTGCAAAGCTTGAAGAAGAGTTAATTGTTCGTCCAACTTCAGAAACTATTATTTGGAACACTTATAAAAACTGGATTCAATCTTATCGCGACTTACCGATTTTAGTTAACCAGTGGGCTAATGTGGTACGGTGGGAAATGCGTACACGTTTATTCCTCCGAACAGCTGAGTTTCTCTGGCAGGAAGGACATACTGCACATGCAACTAAAGAAGAGGCTATTGAGGAAACAGAAAAAATAATAAATGTTTATGCTGATTTTGCAGAGAACTTTATGGCTGTACCGGTTATAAAAGGATTAAAATCGGAAAATGAGCGCTTTGCCGGAGCATTGGAAACATACTCTATCGAAGCTTTGATGCAGGATGGAAAAGCTTTGCAGTCGGGTACTTCGCATTTCCTAGGTCAGAATTTTGCAAAAGCTTTTGATGTAAAATTTGCCAGTAAAGATGGTAAAGAAGAATATGTTTGGGCGACAAGCTGGGGTGTTTCAACCCGCTTGATGGGTGCCCTTATTATGGCGCATTCAGACGATAATGGATTGGTTCTTCCTCCAAAACTTGCACCATATCAGGTGGTAATTGTACCTATTTATAAAAAAGATGAACAGTTAGCCGCAATTTCTGAAAAAGTGGATGAGATCATTGCTAAACTTAAAGCTAAAGGAATATCAGTAAAATACGATGACCGGGATACCAGAAAACCCGGATGGAAATTTGCTGAATACGAACTAAAAGGTGTACCTGTTCGTTTGGCAATGGGGCCTCGTGATTTAGAGAATGGAACTGTGGAAGTTGCCCGGCGGGATACGCTGGAGAAAAATGTAACAGAAATAGAAAATGTGGATATATACATTGAAAATCTTTTAGAAGACATTCAAAAGAATATTTTTAAAAAGGCAGCTGATTACAGGGCATCGCATACAACGAAAGTTGATACTTACGATGAGTTTAAGGAAGTCTTAAAAAATAAGGGCGGATTTATTTCAGCACATTGGGATGGAACTCCTGAAACAGAAGATCTTATTAAGAATGAGACCAAGGCAACAATTCGTTGTTTGCCGCTGGAATATGAAAAAGAAGAAGGAGTATGTATCCGTACTGGAAAACCTTCGAAGCGCAGAGTATTATTTGCTTTGGCCTATTAAATACTGAATTTAAATTTTTATCAATAAATACAGCTTACTTCTTTTAAGTATCGGAGAAATTATGGAAAAAAAGAAAGCAGTTCAATAGAGCTGCTTTCTTTTTTTAATTACAATTTGCTTTGTGTATTTTTACCTGAAAAACTAAATGACTGTTTAAATCTTTTTAGTAAACTTCATCTTAATTATTAAAGCAAAATGACGGATAAAGAAGTTAGGGAATCCTTACTGGAAGCATTGGTTATAAAATCGAATGTAAAACAAAAAGTTTTTAAAAATACAGAGAAAACTTTTCTTATTGTAAAAAAAGTATTACAACAACTTGAGAAAGATTATTGTAAAAAAGTAAAAGATAAAATAGCGGAAAAAAGCCTGCCCGTTTATAAAGAAAGAGGGCCTTTTGAAGCAGAATTTAAGATTGCCGGGGATGTGCTGATTTTTAGTATGCATACCAATGTTTTCGAGTTTGATGATAAACACCCGGTTTGGAACACAAAATATATTAAAGACGATCCACTTCGCTCATATTGTGGTACAATTAATATTTACAACTTTTTAGCCGATTCTTTTAAATATAACCGTGTTAACGATTTGGGTTATCTGGTTGCACGTATTTTTGTAAATAAGGAAAATCACTTTTTTGTTGAAGGGAAACGCCAATCGGCAGAACTGGTTAAAGATTATGCCATGGATACGATTTCCCCCGGAGTAGTTCGGCAAATATTGGAAACAGCAATACAATATTGTATTGAGTTCGATTTGCTTGTGCCCTTGTACGACCAGGTAAAGGTGGCGACTGTGGATCAAATGATGCAAAAAGTTAACCATTCTAAAACAGTAACCGGAAAACGTCTGGGATTCAGTTTTAATTCAGATGATGTTTGATTCCTGACTGAGTTCGTAAATGCAATCTTTTTGCCATTAAAATATTTATTCGAAATCGGCAAGAATACCATCAATTAAAGCATTAATTTCTTCCAGGTCTTTTTCAAATGTGGTTTTAAAACTTTCCCAATTCTCCTGTTTTACATTTTTGATTTGATGCATTCTTTTGTTGATAGAAGCTTGTTTTGCTTCAAAATCATCAAGAGCCTTGTTTTGCTCATCAGTAAATTTTGCTCCTTTCTCACGAATCTTGTCATTCAAAGTCCGAACTTTTGTATTGATTCCAGCCATTTCCTCATTTGCTTTGGCAACTAAATCACAATGTGCCTGATGTAGTTCTTCACTAATTACATTTTCAGTTGCCGATTTATTATCCTGATCTTTTTTTGAAGCGTTTTCACAGCCTGAAAAAATGAAAATACTTAAAACAAAAAGTATTATTCCAAATAATTTATTATTCATCATGATTGTATTGATTTTTAAGTTTTTATTGCACTATTATTTACGTTGTATGGCTAATTATAGTTATGCTTTTTATTATATTAATTTTTATGTTTTTTATCATATTTATTCGTGAAACTCAAATTTCAAAAACGTGGTGCATTGAAATTTGTAAGTTGAACAAATCCCGATAGGGAAGCAAATCGGATATATGAGTTAATACTCCGGCACTTACATCGCTGGTAAAAAACTCTTATATGATACGTTGATAGCTCTGCTTCGTGGTAACCCGTGCATATAAATTGCACCTTTGTATTCAATAATTGCAGATATCAGTCATTCAGCAGAAACACCTGTAAAATGAATTTCAGAATGTTTTACAATTCCCTGACAGTCGGTATTTAAATTGTATATTTGAAAGAAGTTTTAAAAAGAAAAAATATCAATATTTATATGGAAAAGGTAGTAGAAAGATTTATCAATTATGCTAAAGAGTACACCACATCTGATCCGGAAAGTAAATCATATCCAAGCACAGAAAGACAAACAGTTTTTTTAAAAAAACTTGTTGAAGAATTGGAGAAAATAGGATGTAAAGAAGTTGAAATAGATGAGTTTAGTTATGTCACTGCAACCATTCCGGCAAGCGGCATAGAAAATGCTCCGGTAATAGGATTTATTGCTCATGTTGATACGAGTCCTGATTTTGCAGGTGAAAATGTAAATCCACAAATCATTAAAAAATATGATGGGAAAACCATTGAATTAAAAAATGGTGTAAGTATTGATCCAAAAGAATTTCCTGAAATTTTAAATTACAAAGGGCAATCCATAATCACATCAGATGGAACTACTTTATTGGGTGCCGATGATAAAGCAGGAGTTTCTGAAATAGTAACAGCATCCGAAATCCTGTTACAATCCAAAGACATTAAACACGGCAAAATTCGATTGGCGTTTACACCCGATGAAGAAATTGGAAAGGGAACTGACCATTTTGATGTAAAAAAGTTCGGAGCCGATTTCGCTTATACCCTGGATGGAGGGGAAATTGGAGAATTGGAATTTGAGAATTTTAATGCCGCAGGAGCAAAAATCAATGTCAAAGGCAGGAGCGTTCATCCCGGAGCCGCAAAAAATAAAATGATAAACGCCCTTTTAGTTGCCAATAAGATAATTAATATGCTTCCGCCTACCCAAAGACCCGAGCATACAATCGGATACGAAGGCTTTTTCCATCTTTTACAAATGAGTGGAAATGTTGAAAAAGCCCAAATGCAATACCTAATACGTGATCATGATTTGATAAAGTTTGAGGAAAAGAAAAAACTTCTGGAAGAGATAGTAAAGCATGTGAATTTTGAGTTTGGGAAAAATGTAGCTGAACTGGAAATCAAAGATCAGTATTTTAATATGCGGCAAAAGATAGAACCTGTTATGCATGTAATCGAAATTGCCAAAAAAGCAATGTTACAGGCAGGTGTCGAACCAAAAATAAAAGCAATTCGGGGAGGTACCGATGGTGCCCGGCTCTCGTATGATGGATTACCTTGCCCTAACATTTTTGCAGGCGGACATAATTTTCACGGTCCTTTTGAGTTTGTGCCAATACCTTCAATGCTGAAGTCGGTGGAAGTAATTCTAAATATTGTTCAGTTGGCAGCTAAATAAATTTCAATGCTCGAACGATTTATCGAAAATATCAATAAAAAATTGCTGATTAACTCAAATCAGAAAATTTTGCTGGCAGTAAGCGGTGGAATAGACAGCATGGTAATGTTGGATTTTTTTGTTAAGTCGGGATTTGATTTTGGAATAGTACATTGCAACTTTCAGCTAAGAGGTGAAGAATCGGATGGAGATGAGGAATTTGTAAAACAACAGGTTTTGATTCATGGAATTCCGGCGTTTTTTGAAAAATTTGACACAAAGGAATATGCCCGGTTAAATGGTATCTCAATAGAAATGGCGGCCCGTGAATTAAGATATGAATTCTTCGAAAAAGTAAGAAAAGAAAATAAATTTGATTTTATAGCTACCGCTCACCATTCTGATGATTTAATTGAGACTTTTTTTCTGAATCTTTCAAGAAAAACGGGGATTAAGGGTTTAACAGGAATTAAAGAAAAAAACGGAAATATAATTCGTCCGATGTTATTTGCCAATCGGGCAGAAATTGAAAAATATGCGGGTGAAAATTTTATCGATTTCAGAGAGGACTCAAGCAACAGTGAAGTCGTATTTCAACGGAACTTTTTAAGAAATAAAATTCTGCCTTTATTCCGGGAGTTAAATCCATCTTTCAATAAGAATTTACTGGGAAGTATAAAAAATCTGAAAGAAGTAGAAGATGTTTATTACGGATTTTTTGAGGAACTAAAACAAAAGGTATCATCGTTCAAAAATGATACTTTAATAATTGATATTCCTAGGTTAAATGCTACAAATCATCCAAACTTATTGTTACTTGAAATACTTTCGGAATATAATTTTAATTCCACTGTTGTTAATGAGGTTTACAGTGGTTTAATGAGCGATTCAGGAAAAGTGTTTTATTCCAAAACACACCGATTAATTAAAGACAGAGAGAAATTATTTGTTTCCGCCAGGGAGGAAAAGGAATCAAAAATATTTTATATTGAAAATGGAGACATAGAACTTTTTGAGCCTTTTGTTATTGACATAGAAAAATTGGAATCCGGCAATTTTCAGATTATAAAGGATAAAAATATCGCTTGTTTGGATCTTGAAAAACTTCAATTTCCACTTTTAATACGTAAATGGAAACAAGGAGACTACTTTCAGCCCCTTGGAATGACAGGTTTTAAAAAGGTAAGCGATTTTTTTATCGATGAGAAAGTTCCTATTCATGAAAAAGAAAATACATGGATATTGTGCAGCAATAATAAAATTGTCTGGATTATGGGTTACCGAATAGATAATCGGTTTAAAATAACAACACAAACCAAAAGCGTATTAAAAATTAAAATTCAACCGACCTGAGAATATTAAGTCACCAAAAGAAAACCTATGAAAATTAAACCTAATCTACTTTACATTTCCTTATTTCTGGTTGTTGTTATGTTTGGAGCATGTAAAACCAGTAAAACAGAAAATAGCAAACGACCAAATATATTATTTGCCATTTCCGATGACCAATCTTTTCCTTATGCTTCTGCATACGGTACAGGTGGAATAAAAACACCGGCTTTTGACAAAGTAGCGGAATCCGGAATTCTGTTTACCAATGCATTTGTTGCGGCTCCGCAATGCAGTCCATCAAGGGCAGCAATTTTAACCGGTAAAAATATTTGGCAACTGGAAGAAGCCGGGACGCACAGCAGTTATTTCCCAGATAAATTTCAGGTTTTTACCGATTTGCTTGAGGTTTCGGGATATACTTTGGGATACACCGGAAAACCATGGGGCCCCGGGAATTGGAAAGATGCAGGCTGGACACGTAATCCCGTAGGCCCTGGATTCAATAAAATCAGAAAAGATTCTGTTCCGGCCAATGGTATAAATAAAAACGATTATTTCGAAAATTTTAAAGATTTCTATTCTCAAAAAAACAAGGATAAACCTTTCTTTTTCTGGTACGGGGGGTACGAACCTCATCGAGCATACGAAGAGGGCTCCGGAATTAAATCGGGGAAAGAACTTTATTCAGCAATGGTTCCGCCTTTTCTCACTGAGGTAGATTTAATTAAAAGCGATGTTCTGGATTATGCTCTGGAAATTGAGTATTTCGACAGGCAACTGGGTAAAATGATGGATTTTCTTAAAGAAAATGGCGAACTTGAAAATACCATAATTGTAGTTACCGCGGATAACGGAATGCCGTTCCCTTCTGCAAAAGCTAACTTACAGGAGTACGGTACACATGTTCCTCTCGCCATTTGTTGGCCTGAAAAAATCAAAGGGAACAGAGTGGTGGATGATTTGGTTGGAATGATTGATTTGGCACCAACCTTTTTGGAAATAGCTAATGCCTCAGGTATCCCTGAAGTGTCAGGAAAAAGTTTAACTAAAATTTTGTTTTCGGAAAAAGAAGGATATGTTGATAATGAACGGAAATATGTTTTTACCGGACGTGAAAGACATACCCATGCCCGGCCGGATAATTTGGGATACCCAGCCAGAGCTGTAAGAACAAAAGATTTTTTGTACGTTTTGAATTTTAAACCGGAACGATGGCCGGCCGGGGATCCTGCACCAAAAGAAGCATATAGTCCAAATGCTGATGAAAAAACAAAAGCTTTGATTCCCGGATTTCATGATGTGGATAATTCACCTTCAAAACAATTTTTAATTGAGAAAAAAGAAAAATGGCCCCAATACTTTAATTTGGCTTATGCCAAAAGACCTGAGGAACAGTTATACGATATTAAAAACGATCCCGGGTGTATAAATAATCTCGCTGAAAATCCTGAATTTCTGAATGTGAAAACAGAATTGAATAAGGTTTTGATTCATCAGTTGGAAAAACAGAAAGACCCAAGAGTATCAGGTAAAGGCGATATTTTTGAATCGTATCCGCGATTCGCACACATGCGTAATTTCCCTGGTTTTAAAGAAAGTGGGAAATACAATCCGGAATTTTTAGAAGGTATTGAGCCAATAAATCCTAATTAATTATTTTATCACCACCGTCCTAGTAATTTTAAAAAGATTCCTCCCTCCCACCAAAGCCCCTCTGAAACTAACACGTTGTAATTCTGAGCTTAATGCAATGAAGCGAAAGAATCTTTTACATAAACTATTTATTACTCGGATACTACTGCTATTTTATAAAATATTTATTTCGCCGAATGTAACGCAACCCGGTTTCCCTCACTGTCTAAAAACAAAGCCATATAACCATGCTCTTCTGAAATTTGAGTTTTTCCCTGCAGTACTTTTCCTCCGGCCTCTTCAATAAGTACTAATTCGTTGGCCAAATCACCGGATTTTGCTGAGAAATATATCAATACTCCATCCGTGGATGGTTTATATGCATCGGGGTAATGAACGAGTGATCCCGGTGCACCTGCCCCTTGATGATGGTAGGGAAACCAAGCCATATCAAGTGGACCCATTTCATGTCTTTCAAGATTAAATCCTAAAACTTTCTCATAAAATTGAATGGCTCTTTCCATGTTCTCAACAGGAATTTCGAACCAACCTACTACATTAAAATCCATAATTTTATTTATTACAACAGATTCTAAAAGTCAAATGTTCTTACACCGGTAAAAACAGGATCAATAAAAATAAACTGGTTTTTCTGCAACCGGTGATGGACCCCAGACTTCAATACTTATACCGTGTGCCAGTGCCCTAAGTTCATTCATAACCTTCTGAACATTTTCATCTTTTTGCCATTCAGCCCAGGAATCGATATCTGTAAACTCATATGTTGCTACTACCTGTGAACTTCCGGTTATCGGCCGATAAGCCCTGAATTCAACAACTTTTGAAGTAACTGACCGTTTAATTGCCATGTCCGCCCAATTCATATAAACTTCTGTTTTTTCGGGGTGAACATTCCATTTCATTACGTGAAGTACCATGGTATTGTTCTTTTTTTAACCGGATAAATTAAAATCCGGTTCAGTTTATAAAATCAAAATCTTCATCTTTTACAATTTACAAAAAATCCGGTTTTTATCAGATTAATTTTTCACAACAACTTTTTAAGCTTAAATTACCTTCTGTTCCGAATCACTCAATAGAGTGAATTTACGATTTAATGACCGGCATATTATTTCTAACAATTATAATTTAAAACTGTTGAGGTAAAAAGTAAAATTCCTGCAGTTACATGTGTAATCAGATAATAAAATAATATTCTTATATTTACGTTTACTTATAAAGTGATTGGACGCCACTTTAATTCAATCAGGAAGTTCAGTATTTTATTTACAAACCAAAATCAAAAAAAGATGAAAACTAAATTTTTTGGGTTGTTAATCCTTTTAATGGGATTAATATACGCTTGCAACGAGTCGATTAACGGAGATGATCCGGTTGAAAAATCAGGAACCGTAACAATTAGTCTTACAGATGCACCATTCCCAGCCGAATTGGTAGAAGAAGTAAATGTTACCATTGATTCAATTAAATTAAAAATTGCTGAAAATGATGATTCTGAGGAAGGAGAATCTGAATCAGGATTTGTTACCCTGGCTGTGGATAAAACTTTCAACCTACTCGAATTGGGTAATGGCGAAACAGAGATATTAGGTGATATTGATGTGCCCGCCGGAGAATACAGTGAAATCAGAATGCATGTTACCGAGGCTAAAATAAAGTTGGTAGAGGAGGAAGAAGAAATGGATATTAAAATTCCGGGCGGATCAAGCAGTGGTTTAAAAATCAAAATTAAACCGGCTTTGGTAGTAAACGAAGGTGAATCGTACGAGGTGTTACTCGACTTTGACGTAAGCCGCTCTTTCTTTGTAAAAGGAAATCCTAAAAAAGAAAAGATAAAAGGATTTATGTTTAAACCTGTTATTCGTGCAACAAATATGGCACTGGCAGGAAGTTTGACAGGCAAGGTAACTGAAGAAAATGAAGAAGAAATTCTGCTTAAAAATGCACGTGTTTATGTACTTTCTGCAGAAGAAATTACTGATACAATAGCAACGGGTAAAACCAATAAAGAAGGTATTTACAAAATAATTGGTATTCCTAACGGAACCTACAATATTAATTGCGGAAAAGAAGGTTATACAAATCCTGCCGGTATTGAAGCTATTGATATTTCTGTGGGAGAAGAAACCATCAAGGATTTTGTTTTGCAAAAGGCAGAAGAGGAAAATACAGAAGAATCGTAGGTTAGTGATTTAAGAAAAGTTCAGTTTTTACAGAAAGTGAGCCGTTGTAATGTTTTGCAACGGCTTTTGTATTTGGTAGAAAAAAAATGAGAATACCCGCTTATTCAAAATTGAAGGGTTTATTTTTATTCCCCGTTAAAAGATTATATTTTTCAGGAATGGTGTATGACACTGTTTAAAAAAAACTAACAATAACATGTTTCTAAAACTATCAATACTATTATTCTTTTTAAATATCATTTGTAGTTTATACTCACAAAACATCTCAATCGAACAAAACCTTGTTCAAATTCCTGTATTGAAAAACAAGGATTTTTCTCCCGTTTTACAATTTAAAGTAAGTAGTACAAATGCAGCGGATATTCGGAAAGTCTGGATTGATTTTGAAGAAAGTACGGATATAAAAGATATTAATGCTGTGTTTTTGATTGATATGGGAAAGGACAGCACCTGGAATACCCGAAATGGAAAAATAATTGAGCAAAAATCGCCCAAAAGAAAAATAACGGTTTTTTCTATTTCTGAGAGCTTGTTGACCCGGAACAGGTATTTTATTGTAGCAGTGGGTCTTTCTGACTCAGCGCCTTTAAACCATCAAATCTCAGCAGGAATCAGGAAAGTATCATTCAAAAATGAAAAATCAATTCGTATCCATGAAAAGCCTGGTATTAAGCAACGAATTGGTATTGCCCTGCGGCAAGCGGGCGATGACGGAGCAAAACGATACCGAATTCCCGGACTGGCTCAAACCAACAAAAAATCACTTTTGGCAATTTACGATATCAGATGGGAAGGTGGTAGGGATTTACAGGGTGATATTGACATTGGAGTTAGCAGAAGCATCGATGGAGGATTTAGCTGGGATCCGATGAGAACAGCCCTGGATATGGGAGAATACGGAGGACTTCCACAAAAATTTAACGGGGTTAGCGATGCCTGTATTTTGGTCGATAAAAACAGCAATTCGATTTTTGTGGCAGGTTGCTGGATGCATGGAGTGATTGACGCAAAAACAGGGTTGCCAGTGCAAAATCTGAATGCAGATTCAACAAACTGGAATCACCAATGGCGTAGAAATGGTTCTTTGCAGGGATTTAGTATCGACAGTACTTCGCAGTTTTTAATAAGCAAATCAACAGACGATGGATTAACCTGGAGTAAACCAATAAATATTACAAAACAAATTAAAAAACAGGATTGGCATTTATTTGCCCCGGCGCCCGGAAGCGGGATTACCAGCGATGATGGAACCTTGGTATTTCCAACACAGGGAAAAGACAAAAATCAAAATCCATTTTCTAATATTACTTTCAGCAAAGATGGAGGCAAAACCTGGACTTCAGGCAAGCCATCCTTTACCAACACAACCGAAAATATGGTGGTGCAACTTAATGATGGTTCAATCATGCAAAATATGCGTGATAACCGAAATAATACAAATAAATCGGAAAGCAATGGTCGTGCAATTTTTACCACCGACGATTTGGGAGAAACCTGGCAACAGCATCCAACACATCATGGTGCCCTTATTGAACCGGTATGTATGGCATCGTTGTACAAACATGAATATATTGATAAAAGCGGGCAACAAAAAAGTATACTGCTTTTTTCAAATCCCAGCTCAAAATTCAAACGCGAAAGAATGACCATAAAAGTAAGTTTTGACGATGGACTTACCTGGCCGGAAGAACACTGGTTGCTACTGGATGAGATAGGATTAATGGGAGGATATTCCAGTATCACTTCGATAAGTAACAATACCATTGGGATATTGTATGAAGGAAGCCAGGCGCAAATGACTTTTGAAAGAATAAATTTGGAAGAACTGGGGGTGAGCGATGCCAAAAATTTTAAGTAACAGTATCTTTTAAAATCACGGATTAGTATCGGTTTTATTCTTTGCCGCGTCAAGAAATACAAGCCGATGGCGATATTTTTTTAATCCCCAGCCAACCGGTATTAACAATAAAAAACCCAGAGTCCAAACCAAAGGTCCAAAAAATGCCAATGGGAAAGTAATAGCCGAAACCAGAGGTTCAGGAATAAGTTTAATATAAAGTGCTTCTTTCTCTATTTGGGTTGGAGCATCGCTTACCAGGTCGTTTTTAAGTGCGTAATGCCAACTCCAGACCGATAAAAATCCGGCAGCTGCCAAAAACAAACTCTGCATTTGCATTAAAAATCTTTCCCCTTCAAATTCGGCATCCAGTCGCACAAAATAAATGTATAACATCAGTGTAAAAACCTGTAAAATAGACAAGGTAGCATGAAAAGAGTTTGTTCTTTTTAAATTACCAAATTGAGTGTTGCTTAAACCCCAGTATAAAATTACCAGTACCAAACCGATTAAAATAACGGTATAATTCAAATAACTTTTGGTTAATACCTGAACAAGCTGTTCTCTTCCAAATCCATCTATTTCAGGGTTGGGCATCAGTGTAAAAAGTTTATAAATCATTAATGCATATAAAACATCGATAATTACTGAAAGCCGGAAAAGTTGTTTTTCTCCTCTTTCCCTGGTTGCATCGGTTTCTTCCTGTTTTTTGCCAATAATATTTTTTAAAGCCTTTTTTGGTTGAATCATAATTTTTGATTTTGTTTTATAATCCTGATCTTTAAATTCGATTTTTTACAACTTTAAAAATAAGGGTCATAGTATATAAAGGTATTAATTTTCAAAATACCCGGGTAAAGAACAATAACTTCTTTACCCGGATAATTGATACTGTAAAAAATGTTTTAATAACTTTACTTTCCAACAGGGATAGTATAAGAAACATTAAACCTGTATGAGTTTTTAACCGCCGAACCATCCCAGTTTTTATATACCGCACTGGTACGATACTCGGCATAAACATTTAACGAGGATTTTTCGAATACCCACACTTTCCCAAAGCGGGCACCAATTGGTAAATAAAACTGCTTTTTATTCCAGTCGTACAAAGCAACTATATCCGCAGTTTGCAGGTACAATCCTGTGGTACCAAACCGGTATGCCAGAAAAGGAGCTATTCCCAGCGGATTGGTATCTGAAACTCCGGCAGGAAGGGTTCTGGGATCTACTGCTCTAAAAGATTGAGTAAAAAGTAATCCGTAAAACCATTGACCTTTAGCGTTTACAACCGCGGCAGCCAGTCCATATCCCCATTCATCTTTTGAAACATCCGGATTTCCGGGGAATGTAACCAAGGGGCCTATTCCGGCTCTTCCCGTTCCCCAGTCAGTGGCCTTTGGAATTATAAGGGCAAATAGTTCGGTATTTCCCAATCCGGTTTTTCCGGTATTGAGATTTTCGTAATGTCGAAGTGTTAAACGAGGAAGTATGGTTAACTTTTTAAGAGGTACCGGAGCAACCACACGAAGTTGTACATAATTGTCAAGACCAAGTGGCCTTTGGGATCCATCGCTAACTGTACCTCCATAATAATCCGGCATCATTTGATAGGCAAACTGAAAACTCCATTGCGTGGCAGTGGCATCCATGGCCTTTGATTCACGGTCTTGTTCGGCTTGAGCAGGTTCTTCTTCCTGAGCCATCGCCGGGAATATTAACATAAAAAGAAAAAGAAATGTAAAATTTTTTTTCATATTGTTCTATTTTGATTAAACAAGTGCCATAAATGGCACTTGTTATTTAAATGTTCAAATTTGCTTTAAAATCTATTCCGTAAGTTTTACAACTACTTTTTGAAGTTCTCCCGTATATGGGAAATGGTTTTTAACCGTGTATTTATCACTTACCGGTGTTCCTGCATCGATACCCACATCAAATGTTTCCGAAAGCGAGAATGTAGAGATATGCATTTCGGTTAATTCTACTTCGTCAACCACTTTGTTATTCACCAACAGTTTTCCAACACCACCCGGTATGCCACGTTTTGGACTGCCTTTTTCAACAAAATTGAACTTTACGTGTACTTCACCGGTTCCCAGTTTAGGAGATTCCAGAGTGTAATATTCGCCGTTGTAGTAATTGTAATCGTAGTAGGCTTTATTGTCTTTAATAAACATGGTATAACCACCTGTAAATCCTCCGCAAGCCACAATTACACCTTCTTCTTTGCCAGTAAGATCAAGAGTAAATTCAATGGTATGCGATTTCCCTTTAACCGGTGCTGAAGCTTTTTCCGCAATACGTTGAGCTCCGGGATACCAGTAAACAAATTCTTTTTTATCACCAAATAATCTGTCTTGCTGATTTGCTATACGCATGATCATATCATCATAAAGCGGATACACGTTATTTTCCTCAGCCAGTTCATCCCAGCGGGCTTTTAACTCTTCCAGTTTCTCAGGATATTTATCTGCAAGATTGTTAGCTTCAGAAAAATCTTCATCGATATGATACAATTCCCAGACATCATCTTCAAATGGTGAAACTTTATTTAATTCCCATGGCATGCGGTTCGCATGAATACAAACTGCCTTCCATCCATCTTTGTAAATAGCCCGATTACCAAAGAGTTCATAATATTGCTCAGGGTGGTTGGTAGGTGCAGTAGCATTGTCAAAAGAATAAGCCATACTTTTTCCATCCAGAGGCATTTGCCATTCGCCATCCAATTCTTCAAGGAATGGAGTGCCGGTTACATCCATAATTGTTGCTCCTATATCGGTAATGTGATGGTATTGCTCACGAATTTCACCTTTGGCTTTTATACCGGAAGGCCAATGAACAATTAAAGCATCCTGAATACCCCCGCGGTGAACAATTTGTTTGAAGTACTGGAATGGTGTATTTCCGGCCAAAGCCCAACCTGCATGAAAATGCGGGTAAGTATCAGGGCCACCCCATCCTTCATAATGTTTCATATTTGCATCGAAAGGTGTCTGTAAACCATTTAATACATAGGTTTCATTGAAAGAACCTGTTAATCCTCCTTCACCTGATGAACCATTATCAGCGGTAATCATAATCAGGGTATTGTCTAGTTCTCCCATTTCTTCCAGCTTGTCAACCATTCTTCCTATTTGGTCATCTACATGGTCCAGCATGGCGGCAAATACCTCCATTTGCCGGGCATACAATTTTCTTTCGCCATCGTTTAAACTTTCCCAAGCCGGAATGGCTTCAGCTCTTTTAGTGAGTTGTGTGCCTTCGGGGATAATTCCCATTTCAAGTTGTTTTTCGTAAATCATGTTACGGGCTTCATCCCATCCCATATCGAATTTACCCCTGTATTTTTTTATGTATTCAGGAGGAGCCTGATGTGGACTATGCATGGCTACCGGTGCCCAGAACATCATAAATGGTTTATCGCTTGTAGAACGGTGAGATGTAAAATTACGAATGGCTTCATCAGCCATAGCTTCCATGTAATGGTATTGAGGTTTTCCTTCCCAATCTTCCATAGGGTAATGATCCCGCCAAACCAGCGAACGATAACAATCTGCGTCAGCAGCCATAAATCCATAATAATGGTCGAATCCTTCACCTGATGGCCAGCGGTCAAAAGGACCTGTTTCAGAAACTTCGTAAAGCGGAGTATGGTCCCATTTACCAATGGCATAATTAACAAAACCTGCTTTTTGCATGTGTTTTGCTACCGACTTTCCACTTTCCGGAGGGAAAGCATTATAACCCGGGAATCCCATTGCAGTAAGTGAATGTGATCCCAAACCAATTTTGTGATGGTTACGGGCAGCCATAATAGATGCCCTTGAAGGTGAACACAAAGCAGTTGTGTGGAAGTTATTGTAGCGTAATCCGTTAGCTGCCAGTTTGTCCATGTGTGGTGTTTCTGTTAAACCGCCAAAACATCCAAGGTGTCCAAATCCTGTGTCATCGAGAAGAATAAGCAAAACGTTAGGTGTTCCTTTTGGTGGTTTTGGAGAACTGGGCCACCATTCTTCCGATTCTTCATAGCTCTTGGCTATTTTACCTTTAAACTCCTGTCCATATTTTTTCATGGACTCACTTTGATGTTCTTTTTCGTTGTCGGTCTGGCAGGCAAACAGACCGGCAAACAAAACTATTATTAAAAGAACTGATAACTTTTTCATAGATTTCATTTTGAGTTTTATTTTGTTTCGATAAAAGGTATTTCTATGGCTAACTGCGCATTGATCAGCGTTTCAATTTTATTCTCTGCCTGGAAAAACATTGCAGCTTTTCCGGCTGGAAGAATCTTTTTAAACTTTTTGTAGTAACTATTTTTTAGTTTAAGAAGTTCCTGTTGATATTTGATGTAGTTTGTCCAAATCTCATCGGCTTTTTCATCGTTTAAGGTTTCGTAACTGTCTGCGAAATCTTTTATAAGTGCAATCCGTTTGTTATGAACCGTGTAGAGTTTTCCCTGGTATTCGTTATACAAATCCCAGAAGGGTTGACTTTCGGCATCTGTTAATTCCATAACTTCAGTTATTACTGCCTTTTTTTCTACACTTAAAACTTCGCGTGCCAATTCCAAATAGTCGTTGTCTGATTGAGCATAAACAATTATGCTTAAAATACTTAAACTGATAATAGATAATAACTTTTTCATAGTGTTTTGATTAAATGATTATTATTAATTTTTCCTGTAATTCCAATTATACTGGTAAGCTATGTTAAGCGAAAAAAAATCTGCTCCTTGTTCAAAACGAATCGCTTTAAAGGCCATAAGTTTTATGCTGTTTGATTTTTTTAAAGGTATTGATGTTACTGCTCCTATTCTCATTGTAGAGATAGTTGCCTTACTTTTTTGGTCATTTACAAAAGATCTTCCGCCATAAGCATACCCCAGACAAAATGCCAACCATACACCTTTATCAAGGGTTTTTATCAAGTGAAGTTTTGTGACACCAATTGGTTTTTGTTGAAGTGTATTTCCGTCCCAAAAGCTACGGTTCCTTGTATAAAACCAACTGGCCAGCGCTCCTTCTACATACCATGTATTTATCTTTTTTGAGAAACCGAATTGTGGACGAAAAGCCCATCGGTTTGAACCAAGATTAATAAGTTTATCAGAAAAGTATTGACCGGTCGGGGCAATCATCTGTAAAGAAAATCCGGCAATTGTATTTTGTTCGTAAGTAGAAAATTCACTAAGTTTTAATGCCGGAGACCCAATAAAGTTAAATGCAAATCCAAATCGTAAATCTGCCATTCCATTTCGTTGCGTGGTAGTATCAACTGCTTGATAAATGCCTTCCCAATCACCATAAGCATAAGGTAGAATTACATTTAGTTTTGCACTCATTCCAAAAAAATTGAAAGAACTTACAAAACCACCTATTAAAGCATGTGTTTTAGCCTGTACATCTTCTAAAGGTAAAGCCGGATCAAAAAGAATATTTCCCTGGGCGTAGGAATAATTGGCAGCAACAAAATTTGTACCAACCGGAACATTAGTAATTGCTCGTGGTTCGAGTTCTTGGGCAAAAGCTGAAAGTTGAACAATGCCAAAAGGAACAACCAGATACAACACAAATATGTTTACGTTCATACTTTTCATTTTCTTGTTACTGTTTTATAAACATTTAAGAGGTTTCCATCTCAAAATGCATTTTATCGCTTAGTACCGTAAGCGCCCCTTTTAGGTACGAATACCATTTACTTTTTTTAATTTCTTCCATGGATCGACCATCCCCAATTGTTAAGGAAAGATGAAAGTTGTTCTCAATCTGGTCTGATTCCAGCCTTAATACTTCTTCAACCTCATGGATTTTTGCCAGTAATTCTTTTCTGGTTTGATTAAATTCGTTGAGTTTGTTTGGGTTAATCTCTGTAACGATGTCTATTACTATCATAACCATCGATGTTAAGTTTGACTTTCAATAAGCCAATAAATGTGCCAATGTTTCTAAGTAAAAGATAATCAATGCATAGCAAGATGGTTGAGGTTGGACTTCAATAAAAAACTGTTACGATATATCGTAATCTGGTTATATTTCGTGATAAACTGTTTTTAAAATATCCCGGGATTTGTTTTTTAAACTTGTGATGGAGTTTGGTTTTTGAAGTCAGTCATTGATACGATTTGCATATAATTGCTTTAAGATTTATAGTGTTTTAATCGTGTATTTCTTAAGTTGAATATTTTGATTGCTTTCTTTATTTTAATATTTTGTAAATTCAAGTACTCAAATCATTATCCAGGTGCGAAGTTTACTTACCATAATTTTACTTGGTTTTATTGGCCTAAATCTGTATGGGCAGGAGGAAGCTGATTCTACATCCTACTTCACAGATTATACTGAGGATTTGACCTTAAAAATTTACAGTTTGCTTAAAGTCAATTCAGTAGAATTGTCAACCAACGACCAGCGTTTGATGCTTAAGCCCAACAGTCCGCTGAGCCTGGGTGTAAGTGTAAATTATAAGTTTGTAGGTTTGTCAGCGGGAATAGGTTTACCAAGTACTGCCGGAAGCACTGATATTTACGGAAAGACTGAAAGGCTGGATTTTCAGGTTGGCCTTTCGCTTAAAAATCTGGGTTTTGATTCTTACCTGCAAAAATACAAGGGATTTTATAATTCCAATCCCGATGATTTTATGGACTGGAACAATCAGAATTTTCCAAAATTACCCGGTATGGAAACGCTTTCTCTGGGTGCTTCTGTGTATTATGTAACACAACACGGGATGTTTTCAAATAAGGCAGTGCTTTCGCGTAACCAGGTACAGAATGTAAGCAAAGGAAGCTTTTTAGCCGGTGTGTTTTTTAATTACGACGATGTAAAAAGCCCTGAAGGATTTTTCCCAAAAGAATTGCCTGATTCTATCGGAAGTGACTTTGATTTAACAGGATTCAGGTATATTGCTACAGGTATTTCTCTGGGGTACACCTATACCTGGGTGATTTCAAAAAGTTTCTTTTTAAATGGTACAATTATTCCTGGGGGAGGGTATAAAGATATTCGTGTCGTAGATAATAAGGGGATAAGCGATATTGAACGACATCCACATGTTCAAACACAGTTCAGGGCTGTTTTAGGTTACGAGCATAAACATTTTTTTGCAGGATTTACTGGATCAACAATAATCAGAAATATAGAATACAAGGATTATAACATTGATTTGGCAACCGAACAAATCCGGTTTTATGTAGGTAAACGATTCTGAATTAATTCTGAAACTTGTCAATTTTTAATTTTTTAATTCTCGATCTTAATGTACTTGGATTGATTTCCAGAATTTGCGCAGCACCCCCTTCACCATTGATTTGCCAGTCGGTTTCTTTCAGAATTTTTAAAATATGTTGTTTTTCAACTTCTTCCAGCGACGTTTTCAGGCTCTGATGATCGTTTGTTTCTTTAAATTCACCCAATAAACCGTTGGTTTTCAAAATATCTCCCTTTGCCAGAATAACTGCCCTTTCGATAATATTTTGTAATTCTCTTATATTGCCGGGCCAGTGATATTTGTTAAATGAATCGTAAGTGTGTTTGGAAACCCGGTTAATGATTTTGTTGTGTTTTTCGGAATACAACTTGGTAAAGTAAGAAATAAACAAAGGAATGTCCTCTTTTCTTTTCTTTAAGGGAGGAATGGTTATCGGAAACACGTTGATACGGTAAAACAAATCTTTTCTGAAATTTCCATTTTTAACTTCCTGTTGTAATATTCTGTTGGTTGCCGTAATAATTCTGACATCTGTTTTTAAGAGTTTTTCGCCGCCAATTCTTTTAAATTCACCATCCTGCAAAACCCTGAGTAATTTGGGTTGCATTTCTAAAGGAAGTTCGCCAATTTCGTCCAAAAACAAAGTTCCCCCATTGGCCTGTTCAAATAATCCTCTACGTTGCCTGCCTGCTCCTGTAAAAGCACCTTTTTCATGACCAAACAATTCACTTTCAATCAATTCTTTAGGAATAGCAGAACAGTTTACTTTTATAAATGGTTGCTGGGGGCGTTGACTATTCTCGTAAATGAATCTGGCGAACACTTCCTTTCCGGTTCCGGTTTCTCCTTCTAATAAAACAATGGAATCTGTTGAAGCAACTTCTAAGGCTTTTTCTTTAACATAAATCGACGGACTACTTTTACAGATCAAATGATGGCTTGAATTGCTGACACTTAATTCTTCTTTTAAGATGAAGTTTTCTTTTTCAAGTTGTATTTTCAGCTGTTCAATTTCATTGAAGTATTTTATTTTTTCAGTAATATCTGTTCCAATGGCAATGATTCCTGAAACCTTTTCATGAACATCAAACATCCCAATGGTTGTCCAGTTGATATCTATTAAATTACCTTTTTTGGCGATAATCCGGGAATTATAATTGTGGCAGTTAAATTCAGTAGTCAGTTTCTCATAAATTGCCTCATTTTTTTTTCTTGTTTCTTCAGGAACAATCTTTTCAAACCATCCACCCGGTGACAAATCATTTAGATTATATCCTGTTGTTTTGGTAAAGTGCGGATTTAAATAAGTTAGTTCAAAATTGCTGTTGGTTTCAAGGATAAGAAGTTCTGAATTTTGTTTGATGTCTGCCCACTTTTTTTCTTCGTTAATCAATTTGTTGGAAAGTATTTTTGCCAGAACAACATCGCGGGTAAGTTGAATATTAATAGCAATAATTATAAAAAGAAAAGGGAAGGAAATGGTTGGCGGAAATTTTATCAGGCCAATATCGGCAAGGGGTGCTGTAATTCCTGCAATTAGAATAAATAGTACGATGCTTCCTCCTAAAACAACGGCTCTTTCTTTATTTCCCTTTTTGAAAAAACGTATGCTGGAAATTAGTGTATAAATCAAGAAAACTATAGATGCTAAATCTGCGATATGCCGCCAGTTGTTTAACGTTCCTGTGGGAACGTAGTAAAATGTCGATTCAGATAAATTGATTTTTTGCAGCCCGGAAAGTTCAGAAAAGGTTAAACTCGAACTGCTGCTAAAATTGAATATCAGGGCTATTCCCCAAAGTGCGGTAATCAGGTAGGGGATTGTTTTCTTTTCAACTTTCATGTAAGCATGTATAAACCAGGTTAGGCTAATTATCATACCCGCCAAGGGCACATGAAACCAACGCATGGTAAAAGCGTATTTTTCAATCTCAGAAGTATTTAAAACTATCAATTCTCCTAAAGCTGTGCACAATGTAAAAAAGGATGTAAGCGCAAAAAGTAAATAGTGTTTGCTTTTTTTGTTTTGAAACCAGATAACGGTTTGCTGAATAGCGATGGTTAGAAAAATACCTGCTGTTAGTAAAATTATAATGTTGATGATATTCATAAGCGATTTTTACTGTGATCCAAATTATTCTTATATGATCGCAGAATCAAATATACAAAATTGAAAGTTGCGAGTAAACAGATACATTGATATCAGAATTGAGAATTAATGTATTATATTTTACCAATTTTTAATCGAAAGCTTAATTTGTTTGTAAAACACAGCAAAATGAAATTTGTTTATACTGTTTTAATCTGTTTGTTATTGAATATGGCTAGTGCCCAATGGGATAATCCTGCGGATAAATATAAGGATGCCTATAAAAAGTATTTAAATGCTACATGCCCTTTGAAAGAAGATAACATCAAACACTTTGTTTATTTTGCACGCGATCGGGAATCGATTCATAATCACCCATTTTTGGAAGTTGAAAGATTTACCGGTGCACAAATCATGTACTCGTGGCAACAATTGGAAATAGAAAAAGATGTTTATGATTTTTCCATGATTAAGGAAGATTACGAATATTTAAAATCGAAGGGAAAAAAACTTTTTATCCAGATGCAGGATGCCACTTTTAGTCCGGAATATATAGCCGTACCTGCTTATTTGCAAACCGGAGAATATGATGGGGGAATTGAAAAACAAATCACCGATGAAGGTAAACATGAGGGCTGGGTAGCCAAACGTTGGAATCCTGAAGTGAGAAAACGGTTTGCTGTTTTTTTAAAAGCTTTGGGAAAAGAATTTGACGGGAAAATCGAAGGAATTAATCTACAGGAATCAGCTATCGGAATGAGTCATTCAAAGGATTCGAGCTACACCCCAAAATTATATGCTGAGAGTTTGAAAAAAAATATGCTTGCATTAAAAAAAGCTTTCCCAAAATCCACCACCATGCATTATGCCAATTTTATGCCGGGAGAATGGCTGCCGTGGGAAGATGAAGGTTATCTCCGTTCTATCTACAAATATGGAGAGGAAATCGGCGTTGGGCTTGGAGCACCCGATTTAATGCCACAGCGCAGGGCGCAATTAAATCACGCATTAAAACTGATGCATGAGAACGAATACTCAGTTCCTTTAGGTATTGCGGTTCAGGATGGGAATTATGTGGGAAAAACAGGAGCCGACAAAGATTATAACGAATATACCGACAAAGGAAAAACAAAACGTAAAAATGTTGTTCCGCTTTTACAGGCTTTTGCTAAAGATTTTCTAAAGCTTGATTATATGTTTTGGGTTTGCCAGGAGCCTTATTTTACCGAAGATGTGATTCCTTGTTTTGAAGGTGAGTAAATTATGAATATATACAGAGATGGAACTTGGGATTTGAACGTATAACCACTTTATTTTGACCCCCTTTAATTCCCCCATAGGGGAAAATTCCTCTCCGACAGTTGGCAGAAGGTATGGAGGGGGACAACTTACAAATTGAAACTTAAAGTTCATATCATTTTTGTTTTCAAGCACACTGTTTGAAGAAGAATAAAAAAATGGAAATCAAACTAAAAGAATTAGAAGAAAAAGATCTGAAACTGGTTCAGGAGATTTACAATTACTACGTTGTCAATTCAACGGTTACATTCCAAACAGAGCCGGTTTCTGTTGAAAAATTAAAAACTGAAATACCTGTCGGACATCCCAAATACAAATCCTTTCTTATCACCTTTGATGGACAGGTCTGTGGTTATTGTTATCTGGCGCAGTATAAAAACCGACAGGCCTACGACAGAACTGCTGAGGTAACCATTTATTTAAAGCCGGAATTTGCGGGAAAGGGAATCGGGAATGAGTCTTTAAAACAAATTGAAACAGTTGCAAAAGAAAATCAGATAAAGGTATTGCTTGCCATTATTACTGAAGAAAATTATGCAAGTGTAAAACTTTTTGAAAGTGCCGGTTATGAAAAATGTGCTCATTTAAAGCAAGTGGGTGAAAAGTATAGCCGATTGCTCGACGTTGTGAAGTACCAGAAAATAGTGTAACAGTTTTTTTATCTTATGAGTTTCCGTTTACTTACCTGGATCGCAAATTGATTCTCTCTGAAACACCTGTCCGCCAGTTGGCGGAAGCAGAGACAATCAATTCGCTCCTTTCAGGGAACTACCCTTTATACACATCTTCTGAGACTTTTATTTCAAATTAGGTATAGATAATTCTGTCCGGGCCATCCCATACGTTCTAAACTACTTTCGTCGCCGGACGATTCAATTCCGCTCCTTACCCCAGTGCTCAGTGTCTTCACATTGCTCAGCCACACGCACTGGGCTGCTGCTTAACGCCCAGTTCGGGGCTCTGCAAGCACCAAAGGTGCGTCCGCTAACAGCCCAGGGCAAGCGGATGAAAGAAGCGCCGCCCTGGGATAGAGAACAAGAAAGGCAAAGGCGCAACTTGCCAGCTTTTTGAAAACAACTGTTACATGCGCCGCATATTTGTCGTTTATCAGAAAGAATACCCTTAAAACATTTTTGTATTAAGGGCAGCTCAGGGAAAGGGGTAAATGAATTGATATTCAGAAATATCACTAATATTTTAGGTGTCAATACGGATATTCATTTTATCTTTAAAAAAAACTAAACATCATGAACACAAAAATTACTCTTCTTTTTGGATTTTTATTAATAGCAATAAACGTAATCAGTCAAAATAAAAATAAACCACAATCCGGTTTTATCGATGCACATCCTGCGGATCATTTACCACCTTATATTAAACTTGCCTGTGGTTTTGGCGAACGGCCCGAGTGGTCGCACGATGGTCGCTTAATTATTTTTGTGGATAAACCCATGGGTGAAGTATACGAACTGGAACTGGCCACCGGAATCATCCGGCCCAAAACCCGTCATTTTAATCATTATGGTTTTACACGTGCGATGTACCTGGCCAATGGCGATATTTTGCTTTCCGGTCCAAATGCGCCTTTTGATCCAACCATTCCTGATGAAAGGGAAAAAGCAAGAGATATGTGTTGGTTGTCGGTAATGGATAAAAACGGGGAAAAAGAACCTGTCCCCTTAAATACTTTATGTGCGGAAGGACCGGCAGTTTCACGATCCAAAATGAGAATTGCCTGGACTCATCGAGACCGGCAACTTCCTGAATTAGGAAAAAACAGGGCCAAATTATTGATGGCAGAAATTGTTTATGAAAATGGTATCCCAAAACTAGACCATCAAAGGGTAATTTTTGATTCGAAAACCTTACCTTTTACACTTGGACATTCCAGTCTGGAAACACAAAATCTTGTACCTCCTGAAGATATAAAAGTAACTTTTGCTGTTTACACCATCGAAGATGGAAACAATACCGATGTTTATATGGTGGATAGTGAAACAGGGGAGTATCAGACAATAACCAATTCACCTTGTTGTTATGATGAACCCGAAGGGATTTTCCCGGATGGAATGTATACTTGTGTAGAACATGCTCCAAGCGATAAAACTGCATGGCCACTTCTTGATTTGTTTAAACTGAAACTCGATGGTTCGGGGGCAATGCAAAGATTAACCTATTTTAGTGACTATAAAGGATACAAGGCCAACCAGGGTGTAATTTCCGATGATGGAAAATTTATGTGCTTTCAGATTGGAAAAGACAATCAGGAAGCCGGGGTTGGGTTTGGCTTTTTTATAATGGATTTGGAAGAAGCCGCAAAACACCTGGAAGATTTTAAATCGTATAATGAGTAATATAAAATTTATTTCCTGATTACCCCACGTTTGTAGCGAAGGGTAAATATTTTGGCATTTTTTGAGGCGGTTTTGAAATAATATTGTGAATATTTAAAGAAACTTTTTGGTTAGATTTTTTTTGTGATTTTGTGTTTTCGTGGCAGAGATTTTTTTGCCACCAAAGCTCAAAAACACTAAAATTCACTTAAATTTCATTTGCAATATCCGTCTAATCGCAATTCAAAACAGTCGCTTATTGCCGGAAGAATATTTTTTAGTCAAAAGTTAATGGAAAGATTATTCCTCATTCGACATCGAATATGGAAAACTTTCCTGTGTAGTACCGCGGTTTTTGTTTGGAGTTGCCGACATTGAAAAATTAATTTTTCCTCCTTCCCAAATTGTCCCGTGTTTTATAAAATTCTTATTGTAATTTTCTCCGTTGATTTCAACAGCATCCACATAGACATTTTTCTTTGAATTATTATCAGCTTCCATAACAAATTCATTTCCGTTTTCCAATTGCAGGGTAACTTTATCGAATAGCGGAGAACCTAAAACATATTCATCGGTGCCCGGACAAACCGGGTAAAAACCCATGGCGCTAAAAACATACCAGGCTGAAGTTTGGCCATTGTCTTCGTCACCGCAATATCCATCAGGATGATAGGAATACAACTTATCCAAAACCTTTCTTGACCAATACTGCGCTTTCCAGGATTCGCTGGTATAATTGTACAGATAAATCATGTGTTGGATGGGCTGGTTTCCGTGGGCATAATTTCCCATTCCGGCAATCTGCATCTCACGTATTTCGTGAATTACAAATCCGTAATACGATTCATCAAATATTGGTGGAACCACAAAAACAGAATCCAGCATACTGATAAAATCTTTATCGCCACCCATTAGATTTTTCAAATCCTCCATATCCTGAAAAACACTCCAGGTATAGTGCCAGCTGTTTCCTTCGGTAAAAGCATCGCCCCATTTGTATGGACTGAACGGTGATTGAAATTCTCCATTTTCGTTTTTACCGCGCATAAGTTTCACCTCCGGGTCAAATACATTACGGTAATAACGTGCCCGTTTTTTAAACAGATCAATTTCTTCCTGAGGTTTTTCCAGTTCCTGAGCCATTTTCCAGATACAAAAATCGGCATAGGCATATTCCAGAGTTCGGGCAGTGTTTTCCCTGATTCCGGTATCGTAAGGGATATATCCAAGCCGGTTGTATTCTTCAGCACCCAATCTTCCAACAGAAGTTACATCTTCTTTAAAACCGGTAGTATTTTTAATAATAGCTTCGTATAAAGTTTCAATATCATAACCCCGAATTCCTTTGAGATAGGAGTCGGCAATTAAAGAAGCAGAATTGGAACCTATCATACAACTGCGGTGCCCCGGACTGGCCCACTCAGGTAACCAGCCACTTTCTTTGTAAGTATTTACAAGTCCCTGCATGATTTGAGAATTTAACTCAGGATACATCAGGCTGAAAAAAGGAAATACAGCCCGAAAAGTATCCCAAAAACCATTATCGGTAAACATATAGCCGGGCAGAACTTCACCATTGTAAGGACTGTAATGTACCATTTCGTTATCGGCATTAAACTCGTAAAATTTACGTGGGAAAAGTAAGGTGCGGTACAAACACGAATAAAATGTTCTTTGTTCAGCTTCTGTTCCACCTTCCACTTTTATTTTTGAAAGTTCTGTTTCCCAGATATTCTCTCCTTCGTTTTTAATTTCATCAAAAGTTTTGTTCCCGATTTCACGTTTTAAATTGATTTCTGCCTGTTCCAAACTGATAAACGATGAGGCCACTTTAACATTTACTACTTCACCCTTTTTTGTTTTGAAACCCACTAAGCCGCCTGCATGAAAACCTTCAGCTTCTTTTGAGTCTGAGAT